>Ga0209248_10000022_pt1 | contig 49474 bp, 33 predicted proteins | sample BogFormECP04_OM1_FD_188241 | JGI IMG/M metagenome (GOLD analysis project Ga0209248, IMG submission 188241) | Bog forest soil microbial communities from Calvert Island, British Columbia, Canada - ECP04_OM1 (SPAdes) (version 2) | ecosystem: Environmental > Aquatic > Freshwater > Wetlands > Bog ... | reverse complement strand
GCAGGCCGGTAGCCCAGCGTCCAGGAATCAACGGTCACCACCACGCTCGAATATCCGCTGCGCTCAGCACGATCGAGGAAACTGGCCGCTAGCTCCCGATCTCCCGGTAGATACAGTTGGTAAAAGTTGGGCGTTGACCCAGCGTGCTTGATGACGTCCTCCATGGGGGTTTGGGAGAACGTTGACAGCGTGAACGGCACGCCGGTTTCAGCGGATGCCTTTGCTGCAGCCACGTCTCCATAAAAGTCCGGCGAGCACAAGCCGATGAGGCCTATCGGAGCCATAAACATCGGCGAGGCGAGTTGCTCACCGAATAAGTTGATGGACAGGTCACGCTCGGGAGGGCTGACCATCATTCGCGGAATGATCCCGTAGCGGGAGTATGCATCGATATTTGCGCGCTGCGTGCGACCGTCGCCGGCCGCAGCCGAGACATACCGGTACACCCAGTCCGGAAGCGCGTCAAAGGCTTTCCGCTCAATCGATTCAAAGTCGAACGGGAACCGCGAACTTATGCCGTGTACTGCATCGCCATAGACGCTCCACTGCCAGTCCCCGAAGTTCTTTGTCATAGCGCTTCCTTCGTGTGTCGGGAGTTACTGGTCGCAACGACCACTCACGACTTCCAGGGTTGTGAGAACGTGCAATCATGTCGATGTCCTGGGCGACAAAACCTAAGCGCTGACGTCTGTCCCGCCGTACACAACGGTCTCGAGGTGTTCTGGAGCACTACGTCCCGCGCTCGACTTTTATGCCGGCGGATAAAGACAATCCTCGAAGTGCTGAATAAGGCTGTGGGTGTAACAACGGCGCGGCCTGCACCCAACATGCTCGAGCCCCGTCTGCATATCCGAAAGCTCGAAATAGGAGGTCCAAATGCCTGATGCGGCGGCGGTTACGGAGAAGACCGGGCTAACGGCGGTGGGAGTGGAGACATACCTGTCAGAGTTATCCAACTGGGGCCGGTGGGGCGACGATGACCGGATCGGAACGCTCAATCTGATCACCGACGAGGTGAGACTCGCAGCGGCGTCCACTATCCGGACCGGCCGGGCGATTTCGCTGTCGCGCCCGATCGACCCGCTCGACCCGGACCCGCTGGACTCGGGTTTCGCACTGGTGCAGCGTTTCATGACCCTGAACGAGGTTACCGATCACATCGGTCGCCAGTTGCGGTACGAAGCCGTCACCGAATACGTCGGCATCGCTGCACATGGCTCCAACACCCACGTGGACGGCCTTGCCCATTATTCCTGGGACGGCAAGAACTACAACGGCTTCCCGACAAGCGACACCAACTCACTGCATGGTGCGCGATCGCTGTCCATGGATCAAGCCGAGCACGGCTTCATCACACGTGGGGTGCTATTGGACATCGCCGCCCTGTACGGCGTCAACTGGCTCGAGCGCGGTCACGCAGTCACGCCGGACGAACTGGTAGCCGCTGAACAACGCCAAGGCGTCACCGTCCGCCCCGGCGATGCCCTGCTCGTGCACACCGGCAATGCGGCCGCAATACTGCGCGAAGGGCCCGACGGGGAAGGCGGCCTATCGGCGCGTCAGGCAGGCCTGCACGCCAGTTGCCTGCCGTTCCTGCGGGAGCGTGATGTGGCCGTCCTCGGCAACGACGGCGTTCAAGACGTTCAACCTTCCGGATTCGGTCTGGACTTCATTCGGCCTATTCACACGGTGGCAATCGTCGCCCTGGGTCTGTGGCTGATCGACAACGTGGACCTCACCGAACTGGCGGAGGCCTGCCGGGACGACAAACGCTGGGATTTCTTCTTCGCCGCTCTGCCATGGCGAATGAAGGGCGTGACGTCGAGCGCGTCCAACCCCATAGCCCTCTTCTAGTCGAGGTCATGAAAGGCTGAAGCGGTGCGGCGAGCGGTGATCCGAGAAACCGGATCGTCATTGGGCTACCGGTTCTAGAAGAAAGCTCAATCGGTAATGCAAACGGTATCGCTGAACAGTCCCGTCCCACACGCTGGTCGATGCTATCGGTTCTGCCGCAAGCTATTTGACTAGCACGCGCGCTTATCGGCATCCAAAATCGCGCCCGGATGGCCATTTTCGGCTACCTGGCGTGGTGAGACCCACCCAACGAGCCAGCACCTGTTCGTCGAGACCGGTCTGTACGACTGGCTCGCTGGTCTCAATTACCAGGCGCGTAGCGTGCTCGCGATGACACCGCTACCGCGAGACCATCAGTCCCACTAGTCAGGCGTCCACCATCCCGGGTCGGCCCAGTGATGCCGGGGCGAAGGTAGGGTTGTTGCCACTTCCGGTGCAGCGGGCGGCGGAGATTTCACGGTGCGGGGCGGCGCGATGGAGTTGGTTGGCCGTCACCGCGAGTGTGCGGTGCTCGACCGGCTGATCGAGGCTGTCCGCGCTGGTGAGAGCCGCGCATTAGTGGTGTCTGGCGAAGCGGGCGTGGGCAAGACCGCCTTGCTCGACTATCTGGCCGGGCGGGCTTCGGGATGTCGACTAGCCCGCATCGCGGGTGTGCAGTCGGAGATGGAACTGCCGTTTGCCGCATTGCAGCAGTTGTGCGCGCGAACGGTCGACCAGCTCCACAGTCTCCCTGCGCCGCAACGTGATGCCCTGCAAGTTGCGCTCGGCATGAGTTCCGGGCCGGCGCCGGACCGGTTTTTGGTCGGGCTGGGGGTGTTGAACCTGCTGTCCGAGATTGCCGAGCAGCAGCCGCTTGTGTGTTTGATCGATGACGAGCAGTGGCTCGACCGCGCGTCGGCCCAAGTTCTCGGCTTCGCCGCTCGCCGGTTAGATGCGGAATCGGTCGGATTGGTTTTCGCTGCCCGGGTGCCCAGCAGCGATCTGGCCGGATTACCCGACCTTGTTGTGGAGCGCCTGGGAGACACAGATGCCCGAGCGCTGCTCGATGCCGCGCTGACCGCGCCGTTGGACACCAGGGTGCGTGAGCAGATTCTTGCCGAGACTCGTGGCAACCCGCTGGCATTGTTGGAGTTGCCGCGGGGGTTGACTGCGCAGGAACTAGCCGGCGGATTTGGGCTTCCCAGCGCGATGCGCTTGTCCGGCGGCATGCAGGAGAACTTCCGCCGCCGGGTCGAGGTTCTCCCGGACCCGACCCGGCGTCTGCTGCTGATCGCCGCGGCCGAGCCGCTTGGCGATCCCGCGTTGGTGTGGGGGGCCGCGGCGCGCCTGGGAATCCTGGCCGACGCGACCCGTCCGGCGACCGAGGCGGGCCTAGTCGAGTTCGGCACGCGAGTGCGGTTTCGGCATCCCCTCGTGCGATCGGCGGTCTACGGATCGGCGTCCGCGGAGCAAAGACAAGAAATGCATGCGGCGCTGGCCGAGGCCACCGATCCACTTCATGATCCCGACCGACGTGCCTGGCATCGAGCGAGTGCCGCACCTGGACCCGATGAGGAGGTGGCGGCGGAGCTGGAGCAGTCGGCGGGCCGTGCGCAAGCGCGTGGCGGCATGGCCGCGGCGGCGGCATTCCTCGAGCGCGCCACGACGTTGACGCTCGATCCCACTCGCCGCACCGAACGGGCGCTGGAAGCGGCGTCAGCCAAAATCAGGGCGGGCGCATTCGGCGAGGCGCGGGACTTGCTGGCTATCGCCGGGGCTGGGCCGCTGAGCGACTTTCAGCAAGCCCGCATCGAGTTGATTGGGGCTGAGCTCGCGTTCCTCACGGATCGGAACAGTGAGGCCCCGCTCATGTTGCTGAAGGCCGCCCGCCGGCTCGAGCCGATCGACCCAGAGCTTTCGCGTAGGACCTACCTGCAGGCCCTGACGGCGGGCTACTTTGCCGGTCGACTTGCCCTCGGTGAGGGTTTGCTGGAGATCGCGCGCGCGGCCGCCGCCGGCCCGCCGCCCGCGGACCCTGTGCACACACGCGACCTTCTGCTGGATGGCCTGGTGGCGCAGAAAATCAAGGGATACGCGGCCGGATTGCCGATACTTCGCAAGGCACTCCAAACCTTCGGCACCGACATGTCGGTGGACGAAGCGCTGCCCTTACACTCGGTGGCCGGCATCGTGGCACGGCACCTATGGGACGACCACAGCTGGCAGGTGCTCTCGGACCGGCATGTTGAGCTTGCACGTAGCGTCGGGGCGCTTAGCGAGCTGCCCGTTGCCCTCAATGCGCGGGCATTCATGCTGTTGTTTACCGGTGAGCTCGCCACCGCCGCTTCGCTGATCCAGCAGCGACAAGCTTTGGCCGCTACTGGTATCAACCGCTTTCCCTACTCTGCCCTTGCCCTGGCCGCGTTCACCGGTAGACAAGCCGAAGCGGCGACCCTGATCGACGCGATCAACCAGCATGTCAGCGTCCGCGGGGAAGGCGTCGGGATCACCATCATCGAGTGGGCGACCGCGGTACTGAACAACGGCATCGCTAATTACAAGGCGGCAATGGAAGCAGCGCGGCGCTCCACCGAATATCTGGAGGAAATGATCACACCGCCTTGGCCGGCGGTCGAGCTCATCGAAGCCGCCGTCCGTAGCGAACGCTTCGACGTCGCCGCCGATGCGCTGCGCCGGCTAGCCGAGATCACGACCGCCAGTGGCACGGACTGGGCGCTTGGCATTGAGGCTCGTTCACGTGCGCTACTGAGTGACGGTGACACCGCCGAGCGCTGGTACCGTGCGTCGATCGAGCGGCTTGGTCGTACTCGCATCCGCATCGACCTCGCCCGCGCGCACCTGCTGTATGGCGAATGGTTACGGAGGGAGCGTCGCCGTATCGATGCCCGGGCACAGCTTCGCATCGCCCACGACATGCTCGAGACGATGGGAATGGAGGCCTTCGCGGAGCGGGCCAGCCGTGAACTGCAGGCCACCGGCGAAACCGCCCGCAAACGAACCGCAACCCCGGGGGGCCCGCAGCTCACCGCCCAGGAGGCCCAGATCGCGCGGATGGCCCGCGAGGGCTTGTCCAACACGGAGATCGCCGCCCGCTTGTTCATCAGCACGCACACAGTTCACTACCACCTGCGCAAAATCTTCACCAAATACGGCATCAGCTCCCGCAGCCAGCTCGACCGCGTCCTACCAGAAGGTCCCGCCGCCGACGCCATTTAGTCATTGGGGCCTCGACAAACGTCGCGACACCCGCGCCGGTTGACAGCGAGTAATCGAATCCCACTACCCATCGGGGGATGCGAACGCAACCTTGCACGGCTGACTATGGCGCTGACATCTCAGCGTCGCGGTGTCCGAGAATCCAGAACCGCGCCCGGAGTTGAGTTACGCTCCCGGCGATCGAACCGCGAAGGGTGGTGATTCATGGGTGAAGCCATCGATGAATTCCCAGTCGTCGAAGAACTTCTCGACGGGCAACTCCCCGAGTCCGTCGACGACGTCACGTTGTACGCCGAGTATCGTCGGGTCACCGCAGATCAGGCGGCCTTGCGCCGTCTGGCCACGCTGGTGGCCCGTGGGGCGGAACCGGCGGAGGTGTTCGAGGCGGTCGTCAACGAAATGCGCCGTTGTGCGTCCGCGGATACCGCCGGATTATGGCGCTACGAGTCAAACAACGAAATGACGAAGCTGGCCGCGGCTGAACATCCGGGACTGCAGCTAGCGAAGTGGCCCGTGGGTACTCGAAGCCCGATCGACGGCAGCACCCTGGCAGGGATAGTGCAGCGCACGGGGCGGCCCGCGAGGATGGACAGTTACGAGAACAGCGTCGGGTCGCTCGCGGCGCGGATACGGGACGCTGGCATACACGCGGCGGTCGGTGTGCCCGTCGTCGTTGATGGGCGCGTGTGGGGCCTGGCGGCCGTAGGTTCGGTTGAACCCGAGCCCATGCGGGCCGACACCGAAGCGCGCATCAGCGCCTTCGCCGAACTGGTCGGCACCGTCGTGGTGGCCGGATACCGCGACGAGCAGAAACGGCAGCTACTGACTGAGGCGCCGCAACGATCGAATCGGCTCGATGGTCTGGTTGTGGGACGCGATTTCGGCGACTGGAGTCTGCGCGACATCGCGGGGTTCCTTCGGTTACCGACCAACGGTCCGTTTGTGGTCATCGCCGCACAGGTTTCGGTCGCGGGCGACGAGCCGCTTCCCGAGATCGAATCTAAGCTTCGCAGCCTTAACGTGTCGTCGGCATGGACTCTGCTGCCTGATTTGCAGGTCGGGGTTGCGCGCGTCACGTCCGACGAAAAATTCGACGCGATGGTTGCCCTGATGTCTCGAATGACAACGGCCCGAGTTGGTGTCAGCGCGGCTTTCGAGGATTTACGTGAGACACCGACAGCCCTGCAGGTAGCACGAGTGATGTTGCGGGGCAGGGGCGACTCCGGATCCTCCGTCGCTGTGTTCGACGGCTCCATCCTGGCCGCCGCCGTAGTCAGCGCACCGGAGGCGATGATCAGAACGGTCGGCCCTGCGTTGGACGGGTTTAGCGACCTTCCCGACGAGGAACGCGAAATGCTATTTGAAACGTTTCGGGTGTGGCAGGACAACGATGCGTGCGTACGCGATGCGGCTGAAGCACTCTTTTGTCACCCCAACACGGTCCGATACCGGTTGCGCAAAATTGAGGTTCGTAGCGGCCGATCCCTTTCGCGGCCAAAGGATGTCGTCGAACTGTACCTAGCCTTCGAAGTACACCGCCGCCTCATGTAGCCGAAAGTCATTGACGTCGTTGATGAACGGAGCGCCGCCACACTAACGAGGCTCTATCAAGAGATTTCGCCATAGGCGATGCCAGTCAGGTTTCCCTGCGCGACCAGCAGCACCTTCGGATCCGATCCATCGAGTTTGGCCGAGAAGACGTTGCCCCCGAAGTCGGTGATAAACATTCGGTCGCCCTTCCGATCCAGGGCGATGCCGATTCCTTCCATCAAGTGCGTGAAGATGATCTCAGGAGTGGGGCGGTCCCTCACATCCGAATCCATCGGTGCGCGATTCACCGTATTACCGCGCGGCGGATCACCCCGGTCGGTCCAATACATGACGCGATTCTTGAGATCGAGCTCAAGATCGATCGGCTCGGGCAGCCCATCATAAAGAAGTTCGATATCCGCTCGATCAGCCGCCGTCTGGCCCCTAGGGATTTCGATGCCGGCGCGGAACAGACGGCCCTTGCCGGCATTGTCGGGACCTTTTTGTGTCCAGTAAACCTGGTCGCCATCGACATCGATGGCCACGCCCACGCACCACTTCCCAGGATCCGGCCCCGGTCGCGGGTCGCCCTGGCCCGTGTCCACGAGGGTCTCGATGTCCGAGCCGTCGAGGTTGGCGCGCATCAGGCGCATCCCCTCGCGATCACACCAGTACAGCTTTCTGCTGGTCTTTTCGAGCTGCAACTGCTTGGGAGTGAACGTGCCGCCTTCGGGAACGATCGTCCTGCGATTCCGCCCGTCGAGGTCAGCTCGCTCAATGGAACCGTCGTCCGCCGCGGGATTCCCCATGTTGGTCCAGTAAATGTGTCCCGCCGCGACATCGACCGCGATGCCATCGGGATATCTGCATTCGGTGACGATGACCTCGCGGTCCGAGCCGTCCGAATTCATCGAAATGACGCGGTCATTGCTGAGTTCCAAAAGGAACAGGCGGTTGACTGCGGCTTGATCGCCGGACGCGGGTTGCGGCTCCGGCCGTGGTGAACTGGCCATGTGTCGTACTCCAGGTACTCAGTTGGGATCCGAACCGGACACCGGATTCACCGCTGTGCGAGGTAATTCCATCGTTGAGCAAGCCGCGGACCCCGTCGATGTGTTTGTTGACAGGGATCGGCGGCAAGATTTTGTCCGCAGCGACAGTCGCTGAGAAACGGCGCCACTGGATTCCACGGAGGGTGTTGATGCCATCAACACCCTGCGCGTATCCGCAGGTCGCGTCGCGTCGTTTGGCGTCGTTTCGCGGGGGTTGCCACAGATATCGTTTTGTTCTATAACTTATAGAACAAAACGGAGGGGCGTTCATGATCCTCAATGTCGACCTGGCCAGCGAGGTGCCGATCTACCAACAGATCCGGGACCGGATCGTGGAGGCGATCGCAGACGGCGTGCTGACCGAAGGCAGCCCGTTGCCGGCCACCAGGGCGCTCGCCGCGGATTTCGGGATCAACTTCCACACCGTGAACAAGGCCTACGACCTCCTACGCCAGCAGGGACTGATCCGACTCAACCGCAAGACCGGCGCGGTGGTGACCTCGACGGTCGCGGACTCGCCGTTTTGCACCGAATGGACGGCGAGGGCACGGACCCTGCTGGCCGAGGCCGTCGCCAAAGGACTACCGGCCGATGGGGTTCTCAAAACCTGTGAGTCGGTGCTCAATTCATTCGGTACTGATCTGTCAGAGGACACGCCATGACCACTACCATCGCCCTGAGCTCCGGGGTCTCAGCATTGATGCTTGTGCTCCTCCTGGTGCTGCCCTCCGTCAGCAGTCCAACCGTCCCGTTCGGCGTCCGGGTGCCGGCCCGGCGCGTTGATGACCCGACTGTGGTCAGGCAGACCCGCATCTACCGATGGCGGGTATTCGCCCTCGGGATCGTCTCCGCCGCGGTTGGCGTCGTTATCTACGGCCTGACGGGCAAACCGTTTCTGCTGCCATTGTCGGTGCTGATGGTCGTCGGCGTTTGGTACGGCTGCTACTTCCTGGCCAACCGCAAGATCCGCGTCGCCAAGGCCGCGGGCGGCTGGTACGAGGGCTTGCACCAAGGCATCGCGGTGGACACCGAACTGCGGACCGATCCACCGCGGTTTCCCTGGCTCTGGCTGGCACCGGCGCTGATCGTCACGGTCGCCACGACGGTGATCGGCGTGATCGCCTACCCATCGATGCCCGAGATGCTCGTCGTGCACCACGGCGCGAACGGCGTACCCAACCGGTTGGCCGCCAAGTCTGTCAACGCCGCGTTCTCGTTGGTGTTCGTGCAGATCGGCGTGACCGCACTGCTCGTGGGTATTGCTGCGGCCATCTTCTTCAGCAGCCGGTCCGACATCGACCCGGGCCGCCCGGTCAGCTCGGCGCGCTGGCACCGGCGGTACATGTCACTGGGTGCCAAGGCGCTGCTCGGGCTGGTCGCCATGATCGACCTGGGGATGCTGGGGTCATCGCTGCTGATGTGGACGGGGACGGTCATTTCGTGGGCGCCCCTGGTGGTCGTGCTCCCGATCCTGGTCGCCGTCGTGGTGGCCGTCGTGGTCCTGGCCAGGAACAACCTCGCAGGGGATGAGGCCGAGGAGGTCACTGGCATGGCCCACCGCGACGACGACATGTATTGGCGGGGTGGCCTGTTTTATGTCAATCCTGAAGATCACGCGCTGGTGGTGCCGCGCCGGTTCGGTCTGGGATGGACGCTCAACTTCGGCAACCCCAGGGTGGCGATGCTGTTGGTCGCCGTGGTCGGGCTGGCCGGCCTGCTGATCACCCTACGTTTTGGCGGCTAACCCCCTCCGGCAACGTCACGCGGGCAATGTCTTTCGGCCCAGCTCGTTCTGGATCTGCCGAAGCCGCCCTTCGGCTGCATATCGGTGATCCCATGTCATTGTCAGAAAACCGTGGCTTAGCGCTCAAGCGGGTGTGGCGCAGCGACCAGGAAGGAAGACGCAAGTGGGTGAGCGGTTGCGGGACATCAGGGAGTTCGGCGAGGACGCGGACGCGTACCGAGACGAGCTCTTACGACGCTGGACGGGCTTGCTCAGCTACCGGTACATCGGTCGCAACCACTCGTCGATGAACGTCGGTGAGACCGACGATACCGTCACTATCCGCCGCGATATGCGCAACGACGCGGGCGGAATCATGGTGGCGCCGTTGGCCATAGCCTCGCCCGAGGGCTGCCAGGCTGACTTGGTTGCGGTCCCCAACCCGGTGATCGCCTCGGTGCAGATTGTCGATCCTGGCTACGACGTGAACAAGGTCGAAGTCGTCGACTCCGGCAACGTGCATCAGGGCCGAATGATGGGCTACGGCCGCTGCAAGATCGTCGATGCCGAAAACCCGGACCGGGTCATCGCCTTCAACGAGGGCCAGGGTGCGATCATCGGCATTCCGCCGGAAGGCCTTGACAAGATGGATGTTTCGGGCTCTGAACTGGTCATCGAGGATTCGCCCGATCTGCCGCCGCTGTGGCAAGCGTTTGGCGCATCCAAACGCCGCGACGGGCACTGGGTGCTACCCCCGCTCAGCCTCGAGCTCGCCTCGCCCGACGCTGCGCTGCACATCGGGCCGCAGCACGTCGTGCTCGAAACCGCAGCGATCGACCTGGCTGCCGACGCAGTCGGCACCACGAAGCTTCAGGTGGTGAGCTGGCACGTGATGTTTATGGCGCGAGGCAAAGTCGGTCCGTTCAGGGTCGATGGCACCGCGCATGCCGGCGGGTCCGGCACAGTCGGCGTGCGCATGCTGCTACACGACGAGGGGAATGGCAACAAGGCCGTGACGTCCGCCGCGGCGATCTTGGAGATCACCGACTAGGCACCGCAGACCGCGGGACTACCGCCCGGCACCTCCGCGATCGTCAAGCACGTTGCGGTGGCGGGAGGGATCGGCCGGGATTGCGGAAATCTCCGTCGGGCTGGCGCATCGCGATGCGGCATAGCTTCAGCAAACCTGCGGGCTGCGGCCCGGTCCACGTCTGGTGCATGTCACGCCATAGGTCGTCGTCGGGATGAGTTATCCGCGAATCTTTGCTAGCCAGAATATCTCCGCACTATCGTGGGAAAATATAAATTCCAACAATTTAGAAACACGGTTCTCTATCGTTGATTTGGAGAATCGACAATGGTGATTTATCTCACAAACCGGTCTATTGTCTGCCCATCTTGCACGCACTAGCCTTTCCGACGGCAGCCCATCTGACGTGCAAATATGTCGCCGTCGTTGACATAGGCATCGCCGGATTGCGGCCAGGTACCGGCCTTGGATCTGTGCAGCGCGCCGGTTAACGCCACTGCTATGAGGAGGCAGCTTGGTCACGTCCTGCACCATTCATGGATGGGATCCGCGCATCGGATAAGTTAATTCTTGGCGCGCAACACTGGCCGAATATGCGAAATGGCGACAAGCACCAGTAAGTGTAATACGGGCCCGTTATCAGCAAACCCATGAATACGCAATCCGGGTGCACAACCTGGTGGTGGCACCCACCCTGGGCCAATTCAACCCGTTCGGCGCGACCCGCGATCGACTGACCAACCCGGCATTGAGCACATGGCGGTAAACGAGCGGAGCATACGTCAGGCCACCTCTAGACCCCTTCTGGCACGCCAGCCCGACGACACAAGGTGCGGCAACCGGCTGTCCGCGATTTTCGTTGTCTCCGTGTTGGTTTCAGCAATGTTTGTTCCGGGTGCCCCACGCGCGTTACTCCCATCAGCGCAATCCCTCAGAGTAAATCTGACGGCTGGCGACGTTGCCCTGATCATGGGTGGTAGCGGTGTCCCCACCCCGACGCAGCAGTACGCCGACACAGCTGCCAATCTGTACCTCCAGCCCAACGGATTCGGCGGCACTCCCGAGGCCCCGACCCCTGACCGATTCTTTGACGGGCGCGCCTCTGCCGACACCGCAGCCGCTCTGTACCACCTCGAGCCCAACGGATTCGGCAGCACGACCGAGGTACTGACCACCCCTGAGCTGTTCGTGAACCGCGAATGGTCCGAGACCCAGGGGGCCGCCGACCTGATTGAAGCGATCCAGCGGGCGATCGCGGACGGGAGCGTGTCCGCCGACAACCCCTTGTATGCATTCGGGTACTCGCAAAGCTCGGCGCTGTCGGGGCTGAGCATGCAGCAGCTGGCTTCGGCCGGTGTGCCGGCCGAAGACCTGCACTTCGTCCTTGTCGGCGATCCCTCCACCCCCGACGGGGGGATATACAGCGAGTTCGGACTGACCGATATTGCGCCGGGAATCGATGACCTGACTCCCGACAATCTGTATCCAACCGACGTCTACACCCTCGAATACGATCCTGTCGCCGACTGGCCCCGATACTCGCTTGATGTGTTGAGCGACCTCAACGCTTCCGAGGGGCTTTTGTTCGAGCACCTGGCCTACCTCGGGCTGACCCCGCAGGAGATTTCTGGTGCCATACCACTGGAAACCGCGGGAGATACCCTGACCAGCTATTACATGATCCCCTCGGAGACGTTACCGATCCTCGACCCGTTGCTGCTGACGCCGATCATCGGCCAGCCCCTTTACGACCTGCTCGAGCCCGACACCAGCATCCTGGTCAACCTTGGATACGGCAGCATCACCGACGGCTGGAACCAGGGACCAGCCGATCTCGTGACCACCGTCAACTGGGGACTGCCCGACATGGACTGGAACCAGGTCTTCGCGGCTTTGGACACTGGTGCGCAGCAGGGATGGGACGCGTTCACCCCTGACTTGGAGAACCCCGCCACCTACCAGGTGGAGCCTCTTGTGGAGAGCCCCGCGCTGACGCAGTTGATCGGCGCCGAGTACGGGGCAGGGCTCATCGACACCCTGCACCCGGACATCGTCCAGGCCCTGTTGGGGTTGATCGGTATGGACAGCCCGTTCACATTCTGAGGCGCTCGTGCGAAATCGGTTGTAGCGCAGGAATTCCCGCGAGTACCGACCGCCAAAACCGCCGTCGCTCGAGGCTATCCGACGGTATGGACGATGATGATGTCTACTTTGGCTCTGCGGGCAACGGTGTCGGGCACGGAGCCTAATAGACGGCCGGCGACCGTGCTCAATCCCAAGTTGCCGACGACGAGCAAGTCCGCGTTGACCTCCTCGGCCAGATGCAGCAGCGCGGTGACTGGCGCGCCGACAATCGCTCGCTCTTCGATGTCATGGGCGCCGGCGGCCTTCGCTCGTTCGCGGGCATCCTGAAGGATCGCGTACACGGGGGCGCTCCCATGCATCAAGTAGCCCGCACCCCCGAGGCTGTCGGCGGCCCGGGCGTCAAACACGCGATCGGGGGAGGGTGCTCTTGACCAGCCCCCCTTTTCCGAAGTGTCGAGATGCGCGCTTGCGATGATCAGCTTCGCCTTGACCTGCGCCGCGAGTGCGCCTGCGCGGTCGACGGCACGTAACGACGACTCCGAGCCGTCCGTGCCGACGATAATCGTCCGATAGCTCATGTCGGCTCCATCAGTCGGTCAACAACGCCAACAAGACATTATCGGCCCGACCTCTTATTCGAAGCCCATTGGGCTCATCTGCTGATCAACGCCGTCGCCGCAACAGTTATGCGGCTTTCCCCAGTTGTCTAGTCGCGGGGGACGACGCCCGCCGCAGCCCCAACCGCGGCAAGCGCCGAGTGGCCAGCGCGTTGGGCAGGGAGAGTCGCACCACCTTCATCCAGGCCGATGCGACCTGTTGCGGCAGAGGGCCGCTGGTGTAGGTCAGGCCGTAGCGTTCGAACAGTTCGGCGACCTTCGGGGCGATCTCCTGGTAGCGGTTGCTCGGGAGGTCGGGGAACAGGTGGTGCTCGATCTGGAAGGACAGGTTGCCGGTCATGAAGTGCAACCATTGGCCTCCGGAGATGTTGGCGGAGCCGAGCATTTGCCGTAGGTACCACTGTCCGCGGGTTTCGCCGTCGATCGATGTCTTCTCATATGTCTGAACGCCGTCGGGGAAGTGCCCGCACATGATGACCGAGTGGGTCCACAGGTTGCGGATGAGATTGGCCGTCAGATTCGCGGTGAATGTCGTGACCGCCGAGGGGCCAGACAGAAGCGGGTGCAGGACATAGTCTTTCAACGCCTGTCGACCGACTTTCGCGGCCACTTCCTTGCCCTGACGCCGGAACTCGACCTTGTCGGCCTTGCCCTTGAGGTAGCGGCCGATCTGCAGATCGTATGCGGCGATGCCGTATTGGAAGACGCAGGCGTTGATGAAGTTGGTCAGCGGCTGAACCAGGTTGAAGACCGTCCACTGCTGGTCCTCATCGACCCGCATGATGCCGTAACCGAGGTCCCGGTCCTTGCCGAGCACGTTGGTGTAGGTGTGGTGCAACTCGTTGTGCGAGTGCTTCCACATCGCGGCCGGCGAGGCGCTGTCCCATTCCCATGTGGTGGAGTGGATTTTCGGGTCGCGCATCCAGTCCCATTGGCCGTGCATCACGTTGTGTCCGATTTCCATGTTGTCGATGATCTTCGACACCGCCAGCCCGGCAGTGCCGGCAATCCACGCCGGTGGGAACAGTGAGAACAACAGAATTGCGCGACTGGCCAACTCGAGCTTGCGTTGTCCGTCGATGACATTGCGGATGTAGGCGGCGTCGCGTTCACCGCGGCTGGCGATGACGTGCGCACGGATCGCGTCGAGTTCAGCGCCGAGGTTTTCGATGTCGGCCTCGGTGAGGTGGGCGACGGGGTTGTCGAGTTTGCGTTGAAGGGCAGTCATGTCGTAACTCCTTGTCTGAAAGCAGTTTCGGTCAGATGTCGATGTCGCAGGCGCCTGCGGCGGCGCTGATGCAGGTTTGGATCACCAGGCCGTCACCCTCGGCGGCGCTGGTGACATCGCCGGTGCGCACGTCGCGTACGACGCCCTTGCGCAGCGGGACGGCGCAGCCGAAGCACACGCCCATCCGGCAGCCCGAGGGCATCAGGACCCCGGCGGCCTCGCCGGTGTCGAGCAGGGTCTTATCGCCGGTGGCTTCGGCGGTGGCGCCGCTTTTGGTGAATGTCACCGTGCCGCCGTCCCCAGTCGTCAGAACATCGGCCCGGAACCTCTCGGTGTGCAACCGAGCGCCCACGCCCTGCTCGGCCCAGCGCCGTTGCAGCGCGTCGAGCAGTCCGGCGGGTCCGCACGCCCAGGTGTGGCGCTCGGTGAGGTCGTCGACGACTTCGTGCAGGCGCGCGACGTCGAGGCGGCCGTCGCTGGCGGTGTTGATCTCGATCAGCCGGATCAGGCCGTGTGCGGCCAGCCGACGCAGCTCACCGCCGAAGATCACGTCCTCGGACGTCGGCGCGCAATGCACGACCACGGCATCGGTCACGGCGTGCGTCCCGTCGACGAGATTGCGCAGGATGCCGATGACGGGGGTGATGCCGCTGCCGGCCGTGACAAACAGCAGCTTCCCTGGCACCGAGGTCGGAAGGACGAAGTCACCGGCGGCCTGGTCGAGCTGAAGGAGTGTGCCGACCGTGGCGCGGTGCACGAGGTAGTTACTGACCGTTCCGTTCGGGATGGCCTTGACGGTGATCGAGATGTGTCCGTCGGGGCGGTCGGTGTGTGAAGTCAGCGAGTAGGTGCGCCACTGGCGCACCCCGTCGATGTCGATGCCGACGCGGACGTACTGGCCCGGGATATGGGGTTGCCATCCGCTGCCGGGCTTGATCATCACGGTGACCGAATCGCGCGTCTCGGGATGGACGGCGGTGATCCGTCCACGCAGTGGGGCCCCGGAACGCAGCGGGGCGACGAGGTCGAGGTAGTCGCCGGGCAGCAGCGGCGTGGTCATCCGCTCGGCCAGCTCGAGCACGCGCCGGCGCAATCCGTTAGCGGTGGGGCGAACTGTTGTTGTCGTCATGCCACTAGGCTCCCTGAATCTGTGGTACAAAGTCCTATGCGACAAGGGTGATAAATCCACCTCGTTTTGTTCGAAAGGAACAATTCTGACTGATCCCGCCAGCCAATTCAGCGGCCTGGATCTCGACGACGAGATGGTCGAGGCCCTGGAAGGGGTGCTGCCGCGGATGGCCGAGCACACCGTCGCGGCGGTGACCGCCGAGGTGCCCAGCTACGCCGACGCGTTCAGCGGCCGGATGGGGCAGAACATCGAGAACGCGGTGCAACTGGCACTGGGCGCCTTCCTGCGTCTGACCACGCGTTCACAGGGCGCGGACCCGGGACCCCGTCTGTCTCCCGCGCTCGACGGCGCCTACGACCTGGGCCGAGGCGAAGCCCGCAATGGTCGCTCAATCGACGCCCTGCTCTCGGCCTACCGGGTCGGGGCGCGAGTCGCATGGCGGGAGCTCTCGGCCACCGCGGTCGCGGCGGGGCTGCCGGCGGCCAGCACGGCGCGGTTCGCCGAAATGGTGTTCGCGTTCATCGACGAACTGTCGGCGGCCAGCGTGTCCGGCCACGGCGATGAACAGGCCGCCGCGGGCCGGGTTCGCCAACGCCATCTCGACCGGCTCGCCACCGAACTACTGGCCGGTGAGCCGCTGAACCAGTTGCTCGCCAGCGCCGAGCAGGCCGGCTGGAAGCCGCCGAAAACACTGAGCGCGGTGCTGCTCCCCGAGGCCGAAACCCGCAAGCTGACAGCCCTTTTCACGCAAGAAACGCTGCAGGCAACTGTCGACTCGCCCGACATGGACGCCGCCGAATCCCTTGCTGTGGTGCTGATACCCGATGCCGAGGGCCACCAGCGGCGGCGAGTACTCGAAGCGATGGCGGGCGGGCGTGCAGTCGTCGGGCCCCCACGCGAATGGTGGTCGGTGCAATCGTCGTATGGGCGCGCGATGCGCACACGCGCCTTGGCCGCAAGCGATTCCGGTGTGGTGGACACGGAGGACCACTTGGTCGAACTGGTCCTCAGCGCCGACCATGACGCCGCAGGGGATCTTCGCCGCCAGGTGCTGGCGCCACTCGCAGGCCTGCGTCCCAGCGCGGCCGAACGACTCGCCGAAACATTGCGGGCATGGGTCTTGCACCTCGGCCGCCGCGACGCCGTCGCCGAATCACTGTTCGTGCACCCCCAGACGGTGCGCTACCGGATGACCCAGCTGCGCGAACTCTACGGCGACAGGTTGGACGACCCGAACACCATCCTCGAACTGACCGTGGCACTTGGCGGAAGGCGCTGGTCAGGGCCCTAAGCGTTGGCCAGGTTTCGTTTCCCATCAGCACGCTCGGCTAAGCTCGCCATCGTTTGGGGGGAAGCGTTCTACGCTCGGGTTGATCTCGACGAACACCGAGCCAATGACCTGACGTGGCGTCTGCGCCGGTGCCTACCTTGGAGGAGTGGTGCGCGTTGTACTTGGTGTCTCGATGGCACCAACGACGGTCCGCGCGGTGCTGGTGGGGGGCGAGAAGGCGGACGGCGAAATCGTCGAGAAGGACGACTTCGACACCCCAACTGACGGCGACGCGCCAACCGCCACCGCGCGCGATCAAGTCATCTCGGCGATTCTGGGCGCACGGGAGGATGCCGCTGCGGACGGCGACCAGGTGACGTCCACCGGCGTGACCTGGGGTAACCCCGCGGATGCCGCCACGCTGCGGGAGGGACTGGCCGTTGGCAAGATCGAGAACGTCGTGCTGGTGTCGGCCCTTTCGGCTGCGGCCGCCCTGGCTCGGGCGTTCGGCAGCGCAGCCCATTACGCGCACACCGCGCTGTTGTACGTGGAGCCGAACTCCGCGACGTTGGCTGTGGTGTACACGCCCGATGGATCGGTCGTCGATCTGCGCCAACGGTCCCTGCCCGAAGACGATGACGCGGCGGTGGCCGGGTTAGTCGAGATGGTCAAGGGCGCCGAGGAGATGGAACCGCGCCCGGAGGGCGTCTTCGTGGTCGGTTCCGGTGTTGACATCCCGCTGATCAAGCCGGCGCTGGAGACGGCGGCGTCGCTGCCGGTGAGTGCGCCGGAGGAGCCGCAGAGGGCGCTGGCCCATGGCGCGGCATTGGTGTCGGCGAATGCGCCGCTGTTCGGGTCGTCCGCCGCCACCCTGGCTCGGGCGTTCGGCAGCGCGACCCATTACGCGCACATCGCGCTGTTGTACGTGGAGCCGGACTCCGCGACGTTGGCGCTCGTCAAAACGGCCGATGGGTCGGCTGTCGACGTGGGCCAACGGTTCCTGCCCGAAGACGATGACGCGGCGGTGGCCGGGTTAGTCGAGATGGTCAAGGGCGCTGAGGAGATGGAACCGCGCCCGGAGGGCGTCTTGGTTGTCGGCTCCGGTGTTGACGTCCCGCTGATCCTGCCGGCTCTGGAGGCGGCGACGTCGCTGCCGGTGAGCGCGGAGAGGCCGCAGCGGGCGCTGGCCCGGGGCGCGGCACCGGTGTTGGCGAATGCGGCGCGGCTTTACGGTCCGGCCGTCCTTGAAGCCCGCAACCTCTGCAAGTCGTTCGGCCGCGAACCAAGAATGACGCCGGTCCTCAAAAATATCGATTTGCAAATATTCCCAGGCGAGTTCGTGGCGTTAATCGGACCTTCGGGCTCGGGCAAGTCGACATTGCTGAGCATTCTCGGGTTGCTAGAGCCGCCGACGAGCGGCGACGTTCTGGTGAACGAGAGGAGTGTGGCCCAACTCTCTGGTCGGGAGTTGGCTGCCGTCCGCGGTCGCCGAATTGGGTACGTATTCCAGTCCTTTAACCTGCTGGGCGGATTATCTGTTGCTGAGAATGTGATGCTTCCCGCTTTGTTAGTCGGTGAGTCTGGGTACGCCCAGCATCGCCGGGCAATGGATTTGTTGGATCAGTTCGGGCTGGCTGGATTGGCCAAGCGGGTTCCTGCGGAGCTCTCTGGCGGCGAGCAGCAGCGGGTGGCGATCGCACGAGCGTTGTTTATGGCGCCGGATGTCATACTCGCCGACGAGCCCACCGGCAATCTAGATACCACCAACGGTCATATCGTCATCGATGCCCTTTACCGCCTCAATTCCGCGGGTCAAACGATCGTCCTGGTAACCCACGATCTTTCGATCGCCAACGAGGCCCCTCGCCTCATTTCGTTTCTCGATGGTCGCATCGAAACCGATACCGGCCCAATTCAGCGAAGTCGCAACGCAGCATGGCGCGCCGGTCATTAGCGGCGACGCTCAGCGTTGTCCGAATCATCAACCTCCGTGCTATCCGGCGGCATACATTGCGTGCGCTGCTGGCCGCGATTTCTCTCGGCGGCGGGGTGGCCATCGTTGTCGCCGTCATGATCGAAACCTCCAGTGTCCGTACCGCTATCGACGACGTCGGTTACCGGATAGCCGGTCCTACGCCGTTGCGTATCGTTGGTGAGGCGACGCTTGGAGGTATCGACCCCGCGGTTCTCGATACTGCCCGCAAAGTACCGGGCGTGTCAGCGCTCGTGCCGGTCATCCGCGCAACGACGCTGGTACGCGACGGCGACCGCGAAACTACCGTGCTGGCTTTGGGACTGGACTGTTCAGCACGATGGATCATCGATCCGAAGGTCTGCCAACCCGGCCAAAAAGAACCACAGATACTGGCGACCTCCACCCCACTCGGCAAAACATTAGACGGGTCCGCAAAACTGGCGACCGACGTCGGGCAGCTGTCGCTGCCGAGGCTTCAGCAGATCCGACAGCTGGATTCCATCAACAACGGACGTGTTGTGCTATTGCCCCTCAGTACGGCTAAGGCACAGTTCGCTCGATCTGACCGGGTCGACACCGTCTACGTGACCGTGGCCAAGAACTCGAGTGAATCGCAAGTACAGGCAGGCCTCGCCCACGCATTAGGCGAATTAGGACCGGGGTTCAGGGTCCTGACTCGGAATGACCCCGCAGCCGGATTCAACATCAACACAGTGCTTTTCCCGATGCTCGCGATCTTCGCGCTGATCGCGGTTGGGGTAGGCGTCATCCTGATCGCGCAGCTGACCCGGCTGTCGGTCGAGGAACGTCGACGCGAAACCGCGGTCGCAGCCGCCCTGGGCGCATCGCCGCTATCCGTCCTCACCGGGTTCCTCGCTGAAGCTGCTGTGCTTGGAGCTGCGGGATCGGTCATCGGAATCCTCCTCGGCATTGCCATTGCACGACCAGTCGTTGCCAGCGCCAGTGATCTGACGCAACGATTTGTGGGTGTCAACGTCCCGGTCGTGGTCGAATCGAGCGTCGTCTTGGTCGGGCTGGTAACCGGAGTGCTCTTGGCTGTCCTTGCCGCCGTCATCCCCAGCCTGTCGGCGTCGAAAACCGCGATAGCGACGGAACTCTCCGGCCGCGCCGCTCACGAGTACAGCAAGTCACGAAGCATCTGGCGCAAAGCGGGGGCGCTGCTCGCCATCGGATTCGCGGGCGTCATCGCGGTGAGGTTGGCCACAATATCCGGGGGCCTCGCGCCCTGGGAGGCCAGCGTCGCCAATGCCGGGACGGTGATCGCGGTAGTTGGATTGCTCTTGGCCGCAGCATATTTGAGCGCGCAGGCCATCGCGTCGATCCGGTTCCCGCCGGACCGAACGCGGGGTGCAACGCTGGCCATAGCGCTCACTGGATTGCGCGCCGATGAAACACGAACAACCGCGATTGCCGGCGCCGTCGCGGTGCCCGTTGCGGTCGCGACGCTACTGTCCGGATTCCTGGTCGCCATCGATCATGGCGTCGCCAACGTGGCTCAAGCACAGGCGGAGGGGCGTGTGGTGGTCACCACCACGCGATTTACCGACTGGGGGGCGATGGACGCCAGATTTTCCCCCGACACAGTCGCGAAGCTTTCTTCGTTGCCGGGGGTTGACGCCGTCGAGAAGCTGGCGGAAATCGAGATCACCCTTCCGAATGGATCATTGGCGTACGTTCGAGCCGAGGATCGACCGACGTTTTCTTTTCCGGTGCTGGCGGGGCAAGATCCAAAGTCAAGCCTGGACGTTGGTCGACTCGTCATTGGCGGCATACTCGCCCGTGAGAACGGTATCCGCGTCGGCGACACGATCCTTCTCGGAAGCGGACCAAGAGCCCGGAGAGTGGTTGTCGGCACGATTGTGGCTACCCCGGAAGTGGGTGGTCACAGGATCCAGATGCGTTACCAGCTAGCCGAGAGCATCTTCGGTCCCCAGCCCGCGAATTTGGTTTTCGTCAAGCCGGCCGCGACGCGGACGGTCGACCAAACTGCAAAAGAGATTGGATCCGGTCACTTCAACCAGCCGCTCAAGACCGTAGACGCCGCTGGATACCGAAGCGCCGTCGTCAGCGGCGAATCCCGCTTTCTCACACCGCTAAACACACTGAAATACGGTCTGCTCGCGATCGCCTTCGTATCGGTGTCCGCAACCCTGCTGCTTCTCGGAATACGGCGACGACGCGAGGTAGCCCTCATCCAGGCACTCGGCGCAACCCCAGCCAAGGTGTTCGCCGTAACGACCATCGAAGCCGTCGTCGCGAGCGCAGCGGGCGCCCTACTCGGCGGGTTGCTGTCCATTGGGATCATCGACGCGGTTCGACGGGCTGCGGTCGTTGACGTGGGTTCCGTTACCCCGCTGATATTTCCGTTGTCAGAAGCAACGAAATATGCGGTGCTCGCCATGCTGGCGGCGGTATTCGCAGCGGTCGGCCCCGCCTGGAAAAACACCCGGGCCGCACCGGCGTCCGAGCTTCGGGACGAGTAACCCGCTAAAGCCCGCCCGTCGAAAGTCAGCCGCCGGCCACAGGCCCGTCGCCTCGGCTCCGCGCCTCAAGCACCGCTTGACGTATCCGGCCGAGGCCTGCCATCCGCGCGAGTCTGCCAACGAGGACCGGCGCGACGCCGCTGATCGCGGCGCCCAGCCGCTCGCCGCCGGCCGCCACAACTACCTCGGGCCGATCCCGCTCGACGGCCCGGACCACAGCCCGGGCGACTTCCTGCGGCGAGCTCGTACCGGTATACCACGGCAGGGTGATTCCGGTCCGGGCGAACATGCCCGCATCGCGAACCGCGGCAGGAAGGACCGTCGAGACACCGACGCCGGTTCCGTGCAGCTCCTGTCGCAGCGCCAGCCCGAGCCCGCGTAGCCCCCATTTCGTGGCCGTATAGACACTGCTGTTGATGGGTGTCGCGACGAGTCCGGCCACCGACCCGATGAAGACGATGTGACCCACTCCGCGCTTTTTCATCGGAGCCACGGCGGCACGCGCAAGTGCCGCGGGCGCAAGGAGATTGACCCGCATCGCTTCCTCGACCGCCTCATCGCTCGCATCCGCCAAGTCCTGCGGGACATCGATGCCGGCGCAGGCCACGAGAATATCCACGGGGCCGGCGTTGTCCAGCAAATCGCGCACCTCGGTCAGGTTGGTCAGGTCGGCGGCAAAGCCCCGCGCCGGCGGGCCCAGCTCCGTGACCAAGCGCGCGAGCTCCGCTGTGCGTCGGCCGGTGACTGTGAGAGCACAACCCCGCGCTGCCAATTCATGAGCGATCGCGCCCCCGATGCCTCCGGTGGCGCCGGTAAGCAGAACGCTTCGACCTTCGAGTCGCATGGGCATCAGAAGCGGTAGGTGGCGCAGCCGATCTGGACGCCTGAGCCGACAGTCACGATCAACCCGATGTCGCCTGACCCCACCAGGTTGTTTCGCCGGGCGTGCTGCAGCCCGTATGGCAGAGACGACGAGAATGGGTCGGCTTCGGCGGCGAGGTCGACGAACCGCGAGCTCGGGATGTTAAGGCGCGCGGCGAGTTCGGTGCGGTCCGCGTCGGACAGCTGTGGGGGGAACACGGCAGCTATCTCGGAGGAGTCAAGCTCCTCGAGTTTCAGCAGCTCCTCGACGGCGGCGGGGATGCAGTCCAGGTAGCGGGTTGCCAGGTTCGGATCGCCGTCGATCTGTAGCCAGCTTTGTCCATCTCGGTGCTGGAAATACGTTGTGAGCGCCTCGCTGTACTCCGGGTGGTGGTGAAAGACGAACCGGCCGAAGCCGTCTGTGTCGCCGACCCTGCTCAGAATTACAGCCGAGCCCGTTTCGCTGAGCCCATACAGCGGGTGGCCGTTGTCGACGCTGTTGTTTTCGATTTCGGAAGCCACGACCATCACGTGTTCGGCCTTGCCGGCGCCGATCATCTGTACGCCGATCTGACACGCATTAAGGAATCCGACCGCGCCATTGAGCACGTCGAAGGCGAAAGTCTTTGGCTCGCAAGGAGATTCAATATCGTCGTTGATCCCGAGCTCGCCGGCGACAAGTGCCGCGATGGCTGGTTCGGCTATGAAGTCGTCACGGTACACCCCGGCGTAGAGGATCAGATCGAGCGCAGCCGGGTCGACTCCGCTGTTGTCCAGGCATGCTGTCGCAGCCTGCACCGCGAGGCCGACCGCATCCCGAGGCGCGGACTGAAGGACGGGGGCGGTACCGACCCCGTCGATTCGCACGCGGGGCATCGCCGGCGGATCAGCTGGTGGCCGGCTGGTCGAGACACTGTGGCCGCGTTTGCCGTTGGGCGCCCTGTGCATCCGAGCCGGGAGGTCGTCGAACGTGTACAGCGCGGTCCCCACCGTCGTTCCGGAGCCGCTGATGCCGAAGACCACGTTGTCTCCGGACTTGATTCGGTTGGCCCGGATCTGATCGCTGAGGGCTACGAAATGTGTTGTGCTGGCGGTGTTACCCCTCTCCGCCAAATTGTTAATCACATTGCCCGAGTGGGCGGCGGCGTGTCCGAACATCCGGTTCACCGCGAAGACGGCGTCGTTGATCGACGCTTCCGACGTCTGGTGCATGAGAATGTGATCGCAAAGGTCCGGTCGCCATCCGTGTCGTTGCATCACGGCGGCCACGTATGGCACGGTGCGTTTGACCGCCGTGGCGGTTGCGGTGATGGAGTCGACGGTCATGATCGCGCCGCCGTGGGGGCCATTGCTCGCCTTGGCCACGCATACGGTGCTGTAGCGACTGAGTGTCGCCATATCGATGTCGTGAAAGCCGACGCGGCCGTTGGGGCCCCGCTCCAAAAGCACCGCGGCGCCGACGTCGCCGACGGTCAAGCAAGCGAGTCGCGGATCCATCGGCCCTTCGATTTCTTTCTGTGCAGTCTCGGCGATATGACTGATGTATTCGCCGCTGACCACCATGGCGCGCTGCACCAGTCCGGTCTGCAGGAACGCGTCGGCGACGGCAACGCCGGTGAACATCCCCGCACATGCGTTGGAGATGTCAAAAGCGATCGCGTCGGTAAGCCCGCATTGCTCCCGCAACCGCGCCGCGGTGCTGGGCTCGTACATGACCTGCCCCGGTCCGTCGTAGCGGGAGATGTTGCAGCAGATGACCAGATCCACCTCGTCGGGCCCATAGCTCGACCGCGCCAGGCACTCGGCCACCGCGTTTCGGGCCAGGTCGATCGAGAACTCGCCGGGCCCGACGACACGCCTACTCTTGATGCCTGTCAGGCGCTCCAACGGTATGCCGATCTCGTTGACGCATCCGGCGAGGACGGTTTCAGTCGAAACCACTTGCGCGGGCAGGTATGTGCCGATGCTTTCGATCACCGTGTTTCGGGTCTGTTGGCCGGTCGCGCGCGCCGGCATCGCAGGACCCGGTGCGGGGAAGTCGTCCTCGGCCTTGCTCGAGCTGACGATCTCGCTACCGCTTACCTGCTGCACAACCTCTTCGAGGTCTATCGCGTCCTCGGCGGCCTGGCCGTATTCGGCGGCCAGCTCGGCGATCGTGCCGAATAAGAACAGCGACTCCGGCCGCAGCGGTAGGCCGGCCGTCTTGGCCCGCACCGCGACCTCCAGGCTGTGGGTCGACGACCCGCCGAGAGCGAAGAAGTCGTCGTGCACGCCAATGCGTTCCAGATCGAGCACCTCACGCCAGATCTCGGTGAGGATCTTCTCGGCGGGCGTACTTGCAGCGACGAACGCCGTCTCCTCCACCGGGGCTGCTTCTCCCGCCGCCGCTAAGGCCCGGCGGTCCACCTTCCCGCTCGACGTGTGTGGCAGCGCCTCCTCCATCGAGAAGACAGCCGGCACCATCGCTGTGGGAATCCAATCGAGTAGGAATCGCCGCAGCTCAGCAGTGGTCGGCGCGGGCTGGCTCGCCGCCACGATGTGGGCGACCAGCCGGGTGTTGCCACGGCCGTCGTCTCCCGCCACCACTGCGTTCTCCCGAACCCCCGGGTGTTTGTCCAGCGCGGCCTCCACCTCGCCCGGCTCGATCCGCACACCGCGGATCTGCACCTGGTCATCGAGGCGTCCCAGGTACTCGATGTTGCCGTCGGGCAGATAGCGCGCCAGGTCGCCGGTGCGGTAGAGCAGCCTGCCGGGATCGTCAGCGAACGGATCGTCGATGAAGCTGGCGGCCGTCGCGTCGGGCCGGTTGAGGTAGCCGCGGCCCACCGCGACGCCGCCGATGAACAGCTCGCCCGGCGCACCCACCGGTACCGGCTGGAGATAGGCGTCCAACAGATGAATGCGGGCGTTGGCGATCGGCCGTCCGATTGGGACGGTGCGGCTGGTTGCACTGCGTTGGCAGCGGAACCCGGTGACGGTGATCGCGGTCTCGGCGGGGCCGTACTCGTTCCACAGCTCGGCGTCCAGCGCCGCGAGGAAGCGCTGCGCGAGCTCATCGGATAGCGCTTCGCCGCCGCACGTTACCGTGCGCAGTCCGACGCAATTCCTAACTTCCGGCTCGGCGAGGAAAGCCCGCAGTGTCGATGGCGTGAAATGCACCGCGGTGATGGACTGCTCGATCACGGTCCGGACGAGGTAGGCGGGGTCCTTGTGACCGTCGGGTTGCGCGATAACGAGCCGTGCGCCGACGGTCAACGGCCAGAAGATCTCCGCCACTGAGGCGTCGAAGGTCATCGGCGTGTGGTGCAACACCCGGTCGTCGGAAGTGAGCTGGTAGGTCGCCTGCATCCACAGGAGCAAGTTGCGGACTGCGCCGTGGGTGTTGAGCGCCCCCTTCGGTGCGCCGGTGGAGCCGGAGGTGTGGCAGACATAGGCGAGGCTGTCCGAGGTCGTCGCGCCGACGGCGGCCCCGGTGCCCTCCGGCGCCCCGTTCTCGGGCACGTCGAGGCACAGCTGGTGGCCGGTGAACTCCGGCAGGCGTTCCAGATGCCGCCGGTGCGTGACGCAGACCGGCGCGTCCGGCGCGTTGCTCATGATGGCGGCAATGCGGTTGATGGCTTGCGCCGGATCCACCGGCATGAAAGCGCCACCCGCCTTGAGCACGCCCAGCAGTGCTACGACCAGGTCGGCCGAGCGGTCCAGCATGACCGGAACGATGCTGTCCGGTCCCACACCGAGGCGCTGGAGCCGGTTTGCCAGCGCATCCGCGCGCCGGTCGAGCTCGGCGTAGGTCAACTCGTCGTCGGCAAACGATATAGCGATCGCGTGTGGGCTGCGTCGAGCCGTTGCCGCCACCATCTCGTGCAAGCAGTCGGGGGCGTCGTAGCAGACCTGGGTGTCGTTCCACGCCGCCTGTGCCCGGCGCTCGGTTTCGGTGAGCAGCGGTAGCTCCGACAAGCGCCTGCCGGGATCGGCGACGATGCCGTCGAGCAGTGTCTCGAAGTGTCCGGCCATCCGTTCGATCGTCGCGTCGTCGAAGAGGTCGGTGTTGTATTGGAACTGGCAGATGAACTGCCCGTCCGTATCGCCCACCTGCATCATCAAGTCCATGGGCGCACCGCCCTGGCCGATGTGGATGGTCATCAGGTCAAGCGCCGCTCGACCCGTGCTCCCACCCTTGCTGTCCTGGAATCGACGCGTCTGTTCCCAGGCGAACGAGACCTGGAAGAGCGGTGTATGGCTCAGGTCACGGGCCGGGCGAAGCCGCTCGACAAGCAGCGCGAAGGGGTAATCCTGGTGCGCGAGCGCACCCAGAACGGTCTCCTTGACCCGACCAAGTAACGACGTGAATGTCGGGTCGCCCTGGAGGTCGGGGCGCAGAACCACCGGGTTGGCAAGGTAGCCGACCAGACTGTCCAGCCCCGCCTGATCGCGGCATCCGAAGGGTGAGCCGATGCGCAGGTCGTCCTGGCCGCTGTAGCGATACAGCAACGTGGCGTACGCCGCGAACAATGTCATGTACGGCGTCACGCGAGCGCGCCGGCCTACCTCCCTGAGCCCAGTGGCCAGCCGACTGTCCAGGGTGAAGCGATGCACGGCACCGCGGTAGGTCTGAACCGCAGCGCGTGGCCGGTCGACGGGTAACCGCAGGTTCGGGGGGAGCTCGCCGCCCAGCTGGTCGCGCCAGTAACCCCAGAGGCGGTCGCCTTCGGCTCCCGCCAGCATCAGTGCCTGCCGGTCCGCGTAGTCGACGTAGCGCTCTGGGCAGATCGAGGGCGGCTCTGCACCGTGTTCTGCGGCGTAAAGCTGGCGGAGCTCGTCGAGGATGACGTCGATGGACCAGAAGTCGACGGCGATGTGGTGCACCGCCAAGACCAGGACAAGCTCGTCGGGTGTGGGCTGTAGCAACGTCAGCCGAAATACCGGGCCGGCCTGCAGATCGAATGGGCGATTGGCCTCGCGACGTATCCAGTTGTGAAGCTCGTCTGGGTGCACGTCATGTCGGTCGATATGCACGGGCCACTCTGGATGGACGACTTGAACCGGCTGGCCGTCGTGCACGGCATACGTCGTGCGCAGTGTTGCGTGCCGCTCGACGACCGCCTGGGCGGCGCGTTCCAGCGCCGTCACGTCCAAGTCGCCGCTCATCCGCCCGGCATAACTGATGGTGTATGCGGGACTGCCGGGTGCGAGTTGGTAGAGGAACCACAGTGACTGCTGTCCGTAGGACAGTGGATACGCCCGGCGATCCTCTGGATCCTCGGGCAGCCGGGCAAGCGTTGCATTGCTGTCGGCTGTCACGGTCGGATCAGGCCCCACTGGATCCTCACCCGAAAGCCGGTCGCCGAGCCAGTCGGCGAGACCGGCGATGCTTGATCCATCTAGCAACCGGACGACCGGCACAGCGATGCCCAAGTCGCGTTCAATCTGGGTACGCAGCTCGACTGCGATGAGGGAGTCGATCTCAAGGTGGTTGATCGGCACCTCGATGTCGAGAGTCGACGGTGTCATTCCGAACTTGCCGGCAACCTGATCGCGCAGGTACGACTCGAGCAACCGTTGGCGCTGTTGCGTGTCCGCCCGGCGCACAGCGTCGTCAAGACTCAGTTCGTGCCCATTCGTTTTCGCGTCGCCGGCGGCCAGCTTGCCCACCGCTGCCCGCATCAGGTCCGCGATCAGCGGTGGGGTCAGACCGTGGCGCAATTCGGAGCCGAGCAGGCGCCTCGCCGTGCCGATGGCCCGCGTTGCCCCGGTCACGACCGGCTTGAGGAGTGCGACCGCCGGCAGGACCGCAGACCCATTGATCCGGTGGTCCACCGGCGCGCTGGTGGTAGCGATGGGGTCCAGCCAGAAACGTTCGCGTTGCCACGGGTAGGTGGGCGCGGCGACGCACTGAGCGTCCGATGGGTGTAGCTGCTCCCACGCAACCGACTGGCCGTGGGTGTACAAGGCGCCGAGGGATGCCAGCACGGTGGAGCGTTCGTGGTCGTCACGGCGAATCGACGGCAGCAGGGTGCAGTCGCGACCCAGGTCCTCCGCGTCCTCGCGGACCGCGCTCAACAGGATGGGATGCGGACTGACTTCCAGGAATGTGTCCCGGCCAAGGTCCAGCAGCCCTCGCACCGCCGTCGAGAAGCGCACCGGCGAGCAGAGGTTCTCCACCCAGTAGGCCGCGTCGAGAGCACCGTCGGCCACCAGATCGCCCGTCACCGTGGAGTGCATCGGTATCGCCGCTGGTGCTGGCCGGATTCCGGCGAGCACGTCTTTCAGATCGGCGCGCAGCGCGTCCATCTGCGGGCTGTGGGAGGCCACATCGACATCCACCCACCGGCAGAATCGGCCACGCTCCTCCAGCGTCGCTACCAGATCCGCTAAGACGACCGGATCACCAGAGAGCACCGTCGATCGATGGCTATTAGTCGCCGCGATCGCGACCCGATTCTGCTGGCCGGCGATGAGGTCCCACGCCTCGGCAACGGAGAGCTCTGCGGCGACCATGGCCCCGCTGCCAATCGTCCGCCGCAGCAGCCGGGCCCGCCCGCAGATCACCCGTGCCGCGTCTTCCAGGCTGAGGACCCCGGCGACGTGTGCTGCCGCCACCTCACCGAGGCTGTGGCCTACTACGGCCTCGGGCTCAACTCCCCACGACCGCCATAGCGCGGCCAGCGCGACCTGGACCGCGAAGATCGCGGGCTGGATCACGCCGATGTCGCTCAGCGGGGAATCGGTTTGGTCGGTGAGAAGTTCTGCGACCACGGATGCATCCAGGTAGGGGCGCATAGCGCGGTCGCACCTGGCCAATGCGTCCCGGAACACCGGCTCCTCGGCGTGCAACCGCCGTCCCATGCCGTACCACTGCGACCCCTGACCCGAGAAGAGGAAGACCACGCCGGGTTGCTGACCGGGATGGCAACGTCCGGCGGACAGTCCGCGGCGGGTGGCTCCCTGTCGATAGGCGGCGAGCGACTCGGAGAGCTCCGCGGGCGTGTCTCCGACCACCGCCAACCGATGGTCGTGGTGGCCGCGGCGCGCGCCGGCTGTGTAGCAGAGGTTGGCAACCGGAACCCCCGCCGCGAGGGCCAGCTCATAGCGGCTCGCCAGCGCGGCCAGGGCCTCGGGGGACCGGGCGGACAGCGGCAGCAGCTCAGCGCGATCCTCCGCCGTGTGGTCGGTCGGTTGCGCGACCCGGACCTGCGGAGCCTCCGTCAGGACGATGTGCGCGTTGGCGCCGCCAAACCCGAACGAGCTGACTCCAGCGGCTGCTCGGCTACCGTTCTCGGGCCACGGTGTGAGGGTCTGCGCGACGTGCAGTGGCAGGCTGTCGAATGGGATCAGCGGGTTGGGCTCGACGAAGTTCAGGCTCGGCGGGATCGCCCGGTGGCGAAGTGCCAGCGCGACTTTGATGAGCCCGGCCACGCCGGCAGCGGCTTCCAGGTGGCCAATGTTGGTCTTGACCGAGCCGACCATGCACCGGCTGTCGGGCGCCCGGCCCTCCGCCACGATCGTGCCGAGGGCCTGCGCCTCGATTGCGTCGCCCAACGACGTGCCCGTGCCGTGCGCTTCGACGTAGTCGACCGCACCGGGCGATAGATCCGCGCGGCGGTAGGCCTCGGCCAGCACGGCTTCCTGCGAGCCCCGGCTGGGTGCCATTAACCCGTTGGTCCGACCGTCTTGATTGGTGGCGCTGCCACGGATCACTGCGTAGATCGGGTCGGCATCGGCCAACGCGCGACTCAATGGCTTGAGCACGACGATGCCGGCGCCTTCGCCGCGTACGTATCCGTCCGCCCGGGCGTCGAAAGTCTTGCAGCGGCCGTCCGCTGCCATGACGCCAGCGTTGCTGAAGTTGATACCGAGCGCCGGCGACAGGATGATGTTTACGCCGCCGACGAGGGCGAGCGTGCACTCGCCGTCGCGCAGGCTGCGGCATGCCAGGTGGACCGCGACCAACGACGACGAACAGGCGGTGTCGATCGCCATGCTCGGCCCGCGGAAATCGTAAAAGTAGGAGAGCCGGTTGGCGGCGATGCTCAGCGCGCTCCCGGTACCGGTGTAGGCATCGATGTGGTCAGGGTCGCCGAGCTGGAAATGTCCGTAGTCATACGTGGAAACGCCGATGAATGCGCCGGTGCGGCTGCCGGCAAGCTGCTCCGGCACCTGCCCGGCGTCTTCCAGCGCCTCCCATGCCACCTCCAGCAGCAGGCGTTGCTGCGGATCCATTCGCGCCGCCTCGCGCGGCGAGATGCCGAAAAACTGGGGGTCGAACTGGTCGACCTGATCGAGGAACCCGCCCCAGCGAGGGGTCGCGGGCCCCGAGGCGTCCACATTCCAGCGGTCCGACGGTATCTCGGCGATGGCGTCCACGCCGTCGCGGAGCAGCCGCCAAAAAGCTGCGGGCCCATCGGCGCCCGGAAACCGGCAGCCGATGCCGATAATCGCGATCGGCTCGTCCGCCGCTGCGGACCGCTCACCACCGTCGATCTCGGCCGTTGCGACGGGGCGTTCGTGGGCGGGTCCGTCGCCGGCTAGCTGTTTGGACAGCAGGTCGATCGTGGGGTATTCGTACGCGACCGTAGGCGAGAGGTCACGTTGAAGCCAGGTTTCCAGCGCGGCGGTTAGCTGGATGGCGCGAACCGAGTCAAGACCGTAGTGGGCGAACGATAACGATGTGTCGATCTCCGCCGGTGATAGGCCGAGCTCCTGAGACAGCCGGGAGACGAACCAGTCCGCGATCTCCTCCGCGCCGCGTCCTTCGCCGACCGGTGCCTGATCGGCAGTCGGTGCGGCCGGGCGGGAATCACGTCGAGACGGTGCGTGCCACTCGGCCAACACGTCGAGGTCGCCGTCGAGAAAGCGCTGCCGGCAGCTGCTCCGCCGGATCTTTCCGCTCGACGTTGTCGGGATCCGTAACGGCTCCAACAGCACCAGGGCGTCCGGCTGGATCTCGTGTTGCTCGGTGATCGCGGTCCGGATGGCGTCGATTACCTCGCTGACGTCGACGTCAGCAATCCGATCGCGGTCGACCTCCTGCGCGACGATAAGCGGTTCGGAGCCACCCGACTGCGGCGTGCCCGAGAAGGCTGCCCCCCGACCGCGTAGCAACGCCGGATGGCTGTCCTGCGCCGTCCTCTCGATGTCTTCGGGGTAGTAATTGCGGCCGCGGATCACGACGAGATCTTTCAGCCGGCCCGTGAGGAACAGCTCGCCGTCCATCTGGAAGCCCAGGTCACCAGTGCGCAGGAACGGGCCTTTCCCGGCAGCTGTCCCGGTGCTTGCTAGGAACGCCGAGAAAGTCTCCGCCGTTTCGGCGGGCCTGCCCAAATAGCCTTGGGCGATGCTCCCGCCGGCGAGCCAGATCTCCCCAACCGCGCTGTTCGCAGATGGCCGCCGGGTCGCCGGATCCACGATGACGATCTCGTGGCCGCGCTGAGCGCGGCCGCAGCCGACGAACGACGTGGCGGCCGGGTGCTCTGGCGTGACGGTCACGACACGCTGTTCGCGTAGTGCGACGCCGTCGAGGTGTCGCACCACCGGCACGGCCCAATCCGATCTGCCGGAAACCAGCAGGGTGGACTCGGCCATCCCATATACCGGGTTGAACGCCTCCGGCCGGAAACCGGCCGGGCCGAAGGCATCGGCGAACCGCTGTAGGGTGGCGGCCCGCACCGGCTCCGCACCACACATGGCCGTCGTCCAGGTGGACAGATCGAGCGCTGCGCGTTCCTCGGCACTGCTGCGTTCGACGCAGAGCTCGTAGGCAAAGTTAGGCGCGGTGGTGATCGTGCCGCGGTGCCGGGAAATCGCTTCCAGCCAGCGCATTGGGCGCTCAATAAACGCCTCCGGCGGCATAAGGAAGGAAGTGCAGCCGACGTAAAGTCCTTCGAGGACACCGCCGATGAGACCCATGTCGTGATGGAGCGGCAGCCAGAACACGCCGATCGCGTTGTCGTGTCCGCGTCCCCACGCCTGACGGATGGCATCCAGGTTGTGGAGCACGTTACGGTGCGTCACCACAACGCCCTTCGGCGAACTCGTTGAACCCGACGTGTACTGCACAAAGGCGGTTGTGTTCGCGTCGACGTCTGGCGCGACCCACTCCGCGGCGCCGTCCGGCGTGATGGCATCCACGGCGCACCACTGCAGGGAATTCCCGTCGGCCAAGTCGTCCACCGCAGCCTTGAGCTCAGCCTCCAACTTGGCGGTGGTGAGGACGAAGCCGGCTTGCACATCCGCGACAATCGACGCGACGCGGCCCATTACGCGGTTGCGCACCGGCGGATGGACGGGTACCGCGACGGCTCCGGCGTAGATACATCCGAAGAAGCTGGCGATGCAGTCCAAGCCCGAGGGACAGAGAACCAGAACACGTTCGCCCCTAGCACCGAGTCGTTGCAGAGTGGACGCGATCGCTCGGGCCTTGATGTCCAGCTCGCGATAGGTAAGGCGGCTATGCTCTTCCCCGCCAGGGGAATAGTGGCAATAGTCGAGAGCAACCTTGTCTCGGTAGCGCTCGGCCCTCTGCCGCATAACGTCTAGCAAAGTTGGCGAGCGTGACCCCGCGTCCTCTGGCATCTTCTCTACCTGATCCTGACCTCAATCACGGGACGCCGACGACATCGCATTTGCCTGGCGAGATTTTGCCGGCGCGCGACGTAGTGAGCATCGGCAGCCACCCGTTACCTCCCCGATCATCGGACGACCTTAGCCTTATGTCGACTCTACCGGGATCTTCGCGTGTAGCGCGGTCCCAGCGACCCCGGCCGCTGCCGTCGACGGGTGATGGCGCCGACGCAATCTCGCCGTTACCTGGGCGAATCCAGTTACGCGCGCACCGTTGACCACATCAGCAACTCCGGCTGCGCGCGATGTTAGGAAGCCCACAGAGACTGCCGAGGGCGCAGCTGGCGGCGGCTTCGGTCAGTTGCCTGCCTCAATAGCCGCGACTCGTGCGGAAGCGTCGGGTCCGCAAAAGCGCTGAAGATCCACGCTGCCGGTGGCAAGCAGACTGTCAATGCGACGCTTGAGGTCACCTGAGGAAAGATGGGCATAGAGGTTCGCTCCCGGACACGAAGTCTTCGCCAGGTCTCGATGGCCGGCCAGTGTGGTGGTCGCGATGCCAAAGTTCTGGGCGGCCCACGCGAACGCAAGAGCGGCTCCATGAAGCTGGGCCTCGGACACGGCCTCTTGATCGAAGTCTCCTTCGCAGAGGACTAGGAAATGGCCAGTTGTGTCGTAGTCCGTCGCGGTGTCGCCTGCAATGTCGGTGCTCCGCAGTTCGTAGATGTTCCCGTTGCGGTCGACACCCATGTGATACGCGATGTCGATCCATCCCTTCTGGTCTTGGTGGTACCGCTGATCCTGGCGCAATCGCCCTGGGGCATTACGGTTTTCGCCGAGGACCACGGCCTCGTGGTGGAGGGTCATACGGGTGATGGCGTGGCGCTTGCCTCCGGGCCGGGCGGCCCGCGCGCCCCAAGCGTCTCGGCATAGCAACAGCGCCGACGTGGTTGTCGTCAGGCGGGCACCGGTGGTGGGCGGCGCAGCACCGGAGCACGCGCTGACCATGGACGCCAAACCGACGCCGCCTGCCAGCCGGAGCAGCTGACGGCGGTTGACGGAGTTCATGGGCTCACGATACGGAAGCGACAGCGACGTCGAGCCGTCCGCGGCCGAGCCGGCGCGCTGCTAGGTGCATCCGATGGATCGACATGTGGTCCGGGAGCAGAAATTGGATCACGACGTCCCGGCGCTGTCAGTTCAGCTGCTCGAATACGACGACGGTTCGGTCGAATTCTCCGATGTGTCCACCCACTGCCGGCAAAATTCGACGGTCACATCCGGTGCGGTGATAGCTGTTCCAGAAAATCGCGCACGGCGGTATTGAACGACTCGGGTTGGTCCATATTCGCCGCATGCCCCGCGTTATCGATGACAACCCTCCGCGAAGACGGAATGTGGCGGTGCATGTAATCGGCCCCGGCCAGAAACTCGGTGTCTTGGGCGCCGACGATCACCAAGGTGGGCACCGTGATGCCATCGAGCGAGCTGATTACGCGAGCATCCTTTTGAGCCATCACACCGCGCGCGGCGCGAGGCAGGCCTTCCGGATGCTCATGCACCGCCTGCGCGAGTTCCGCCGAGCTGTCGGCTCGCGTGCGGCCGCGTTCGAGTTCTTGGGCACGTCGTTCCACCCATGCGTTCCATTTGTCGCGGGCTGCGTCGTTGCGGTAGCCCGGCCCCGTATCGACCAGCACCAACGCGGCCAACCGCTGCGGATAGACGAGGTTGAAGGCCAGAGATAGATAGCCGCCCAACGACATTCCGCCGAGCACCGCCCTATCGGCACCCGCGGCGTCGAGAATGGCCGCCATGTCGGCAACGCTGATCTGCTCGCTGTATAGGTCCATGTCATCAGGCGCGTCGCTGCTGCCGTGGCCGCGCTGGTCCCAGACGATCACCGGTCGGTCGACGCTCAAGGCATCGACGTTCCGGTCCCACATGCCGGCGGTGGCGCCGAAGCCGTGCGTGAGCAGAAGCGGCACACCCGGCGCCTGCGGGTTGTGCGCCTGGAAGGCCAACGTGACCCCGTCTGGGCGCTGCAGTCGGTTCACTGGATCACCTCGGACCCGTACTGGATGGCTGGGTACAGCGCGTCGGGACCGCGGGCGACCAGGGCTCCGCCGAGCAGGTCCGCCCACCGATGATGCCCTCCGGCTTCGTCTTTCCAGGCCCAGAGTCGACGGGTCAGATAATGCAACGGGTACTCCTTCGTCATGCCGATAGCGCCGTGTGTCTGATGGGCGGCCGCCGTCACCAGCTGCGCGGCGCGGTCGGCAAGCATTTTGGCGCAAGCGATTTCAAAGCTACCCCGGCCGAGCTCGACCGCTTCGACCGCGCCGTCGACAGCCGATGCGACGACGGCGGCCTGCTGGTGGATGGTGACCAAATGGGCTTGCACGGCCTGGAAACGACCGATGGGGCGCCCGAATTGCTCACGTTCCCCGCTGTAGCGCAGTGTCATCGCCGCGATGGCACTTATCGCGCCGGCCATCAACGCGGCGCGCCCTAGCGCGGTGCGCTCCCAGAGCTTTTCTTCGGAGACCTCGTCCGGTGCGTCGGCCCGTGCGGTTACCGGCACGCCATCGAAAACCACTGTGTCACGGGGCTCATCGGCGAGGTTGGCTCCGCGGCTGACGGCCGGCCCGCCTGACGGTGCAGCCGGTCCGGGCGCGAGCACGACGACGCCGTCGACGAGTCCGACGACACTCTCGGCGCGATGACCCCACGCCACGGCAGGCGCCGTACCAAACAACCGGTCACCGTCGAGACGGAGCCTGGCAGCGGGCGGCAGTATCGTTCGAACACCCTTGGGCAGCGCGAGACCTGCACACCCCAGCAGCCACCCGCCAACGAGTCCGGCCTCGGCCAGGGGGACCGGCGCCGCGTGTGCTCCCGCGGCGCGGAGCAGCTGGACCGCATCGGCAACGCTGCCCCCGGCTCCACCCAGCTCCTCTGCTACCGGGACGTCACTGAATCCGCTCTGCTGCAACGCGTCCCATAGTTGTGGCGCCCAACCGGCAGTTTCGGCTTCGCCGACATCCTGCCAGCGGCTGTGCACGGTAAACAGTTTCGTTGCCGCGCTCTGCAGTTCGTTGTCACTCATGACAAACCTTTGGCGGCGACACCGCGCAGCACCTCATTGGTACCGCCGCGAATGGTGAACGACGGCGAGTCCAGCACAGCGCGGCGCAACAGCCGTTCGAACAACGACGGTGTCTGCGCCGGCGGCACGCTGCAGACGAGCTCGCGGTCCAACAACTCCCGCAGCGCGCTGACGACATCCTGTTCGAATCGGGTGCCCATCTCCTTGATGAGCGCGGCCTCGGCCGCGGGCGTGTCGCCCGCGTCGATCGCCCTGGCCACAGCTAACGAAAGCCGGCGCAGCACCCAGTACTGAGCCGCGAGTTCGCCGACCAGGCGACTCCCGGCGGGGGTGGCGGCCAGGTCCGGCCACTCGCGGACGAACTCCTGAACGAGCAGGAATGTCGAGATCCACCGGTCTGGGCCGCTGCGCTCAAAGGCCAACTCATTAGCGTTCTGTGTCCAACCCTGCCCGATATCGCCGATGACCATCTCGTCCGGTACCGGCACGCCGTCAAGGACCACCTCGGCGAAGTGGTCGGTGCTGCCGTTCAGGAAGGGAATCGGTGTGACCGTCACGCCAGGACTGCGCATATCGATCAGGAAGCGGCTCAGTCCTTGATGGCGAGCGCCTTCCCCGGTTCGGCAGAGCGCGATCATGAAGTCGGCGCGCATAGCGTTGCTCGTCCATACCTTGACGCCCGACACCCGCCAGTGATCCCCGTCGCGCACACCGCGCGTCCGTACCGAAGCGAGGTCGCTTCCGGCGTCCGGCTCACTCATGCCGATGCAAAAACATAACTCGCCCCGGCAGATTCGAGGCAACAGCCACCGCTTCTGTTCCTCGGTTCCATAACGCACGAGTACCGGAGCGATCTGTCGGTCGGCCACCCAGTGATGCCCAACCGGGGCGCCCCAGCGCAGCAGCTCTTCGACGACGACAAAGCGGTCGACGGCGGTGGCATCGCGACCGCCATAGCGCGCTGGGACGGCCATGCCGACCCACCCGCGCTCAGCCACTGCGGCGGAGAACTCCGGGTTGACCTCTGCGCCCATGCCCAGGCCGGGCTCGAATGTCCCCCAGGGCAGCGTCTCGGCCAGGAATGCGCCAACCTGCTGCCGCAATTCCAGCTCTGGCGCGGTGAGCGTGGCAGGCGACGTGAGCATACTTGGCAGGCTAGGCCGCGAAGAAATCGGCGGGGTTGAACAGCGTGGCGAGGTCGGTCAGCAACGTGCTCCCGGTCGCCTGGATCAACTCCGGCATGTTCGCCCACTCCGCTGTTGCCAGACTGCCCAGTTGAGACGGGAAGTCGTTGTTGGCGGTCAGGATCGCGGTCGCTAGGTCGTCGCGGGCATTGAGCAACCCGGCGATGATGCCGGTGTTCGGGTCGAACACCGTTTCATCGAGGAGCGACCCGAGCTGCTGGGGCAGCAACAGCGACAGCACTGTATCGCCAACCCCCAACTCCACGGGCAAGGTGATGTCGCTGCCGGCCAGGGGAAGAGTGTTGAAAATCGCCTCCAGGCTGGCGACCGGATTTGTGACGATGTCGTGATCGACGGTGGCCCAGTCGGGGGCCAACGCCGGGGTGAACCTCAGCGCCAACGGAGTGACCGGGTCGCTGCCGAACACCGCGTCGAAGTTATCGGTACCCATCACGCCCTGCAGCCCATGGAGCAGCAATTCCTGTATCACCCAGTCCGGTTGGGCATTTTCCCGCGACAGGTCCAAGGCGTAGTCGTAAGAGAACACGCGCTCCGACATGTCGGCGGCATATTCGGCGGGGCTGACAGTGGGTGTGTCGGCAGGCAGATAGCTGGCCACATCGGCCACCGGCACCAGCTCGGTCGTCACGGGTAGGCCCGTCGGGTCTGTGCCGTCGGGGAGGTTCTCGAATCGGGCGAATATCTCACCGCTCGTAACGCCGTTGCTGTCAAGCCAATTCGCCACACCCGGGTTGGTGGCGCTGACCACGTAGTAGGTGTAGCCGTCAGGATCGTCGAACGCCGTGGTGTTGTTCAAGGTGGTCTGCGCCAGCGTAAACGGCAGCGCCGCGCCGAAAACGTTCATCAACTCGATCCCGCTATAGGCGGCGGCCACATCGGGCACTTTCACGATCAGCGCCTCGCTGGGATCCAGGTCGAAATTTCCCCCGGAGACCTCTGCACTCGGGAGGCCCGTTGCGAACACACTTGTTTCCGGGGCCAGTGGGCTCATGGTGTTGGCTGGAAGCCCGTCTCCGGCAACCTCGGCCAGGCCCATGTTTTCCTGGTTGAACGGTCCAACGATGTTGCCGAATGCGGTGAACAACGTTGTCAGCAACGAGTCGACTGAGGTGATCTGAGTAGTCGACGCCCCGGTTAACGAGTCGATGTCGGCGGTGGCGGCGTCCGCGCTGGGAAATATGCCCGTGCTCGGTATGGAGAAAAACGCGGGGCAGTCGGAGACGCATTGGATGCTGATGCTGCCCGGGCCCTGCGCCCAGTCGCCCAGGACATCTCGAATCAGCAGGGAGGCATCACCATTCGTGGTGGCGTCGGTGTCATTGATGAAATTGACTGCGCCACTTGGCTCCGTCGGACCGATGTCGATGGTGAAAGTGCCGTCGGGGTTGACGACGAGACCATGATCGAGTTCCAGACTCTCCTTGCTGACCGCTGTCGAACCGGTGATTGCTTCGGTCGCGATCGCTAGAGCTTCGGTTCCCTTGCCGACGGTGCCGGTGAGTTCGTAGGTCGCGCCGGGAGCTAGACCGGCGGTCGCGTGGTAGTAGATGTCAGGGGTGAAGAATTGGAAGTACTGACGGGAATCGGCGGCATCCCCAGCCACCACCTCCGGCGATTGGAAAAAGACCCCGTCGAAAAGCTCGGTCACTCGCGAGAGCCCGGCCGAGAGCAATTCATAGTTCGTGTTCTGCAGACCCGTCATCAGCATGGCGTCGCTGTCCGGTGTGGCGAACGGCAGCGCCGAGTCGTATGCCACCGCCTGCTGCATTGCGTCGAGAAGCTGATCGAGTGCCGGCTGATACGAGGGTGTATCAGCGCTGGCTTGCGGCGCGGTGATCATCATCAACAGAGCGCCGGCTAGCCCGGTTGCGGCCATTCCGGCCGCTTGAATGGCGCGAGCAGACTTATTCGCGGTCACGCCACTCCCTTCGGTGGGACGCGTTTAGGAGAGTATTCGTCATGTCGACGACAAATAAGTAGATTTCGTCCGCTTAGGACAGCCATTGATCGACGAGATCGGCCCATCGGCGCGAGATGGTCTTCTCGAGTTCGCCGCGCCGGCGCCGCGTGGTCACGTCGTCGGGCTCGATCGCGCCGACGGCGAGTCGCGCCACCTCCGCGATCTGATCGCGCTCGAGTCCGAAGGTGACCAGCGTGTCGAGATCGTCGTCCGTATCGATCTTGTCGGGCAGCGGCGAGCGGGCAAGCAGGACCGCCGCGTTCTCTTCGCCGACCTCTAACAGCATGGCGACGAGGCTGGACTTCTCGACCTTCACGAGGCGCAGCTACACCGGCCGGCGAACCGACAGCTCGAGACCGTTGTCGCGCATGACGGTGCGGCACTGCTCCGGCGTGTAGTCGAAGTTCTCTAAATCCTTGATGTACGAGGCCGGATCGGCCAGACCTTCGACATGGGGGTAGTCCGAGCCCATGATGATGTGCGATTCGCCGACCAATTTCATCAGGCTGGCCAGTTCGTCTTCGTAGAACGGCGACACCCATACGTGACGTTTGAAGGTCTCGCGCGGGTCTTCTTTGTAGATGAAGGGGATTTGACCGTAGGACTTGGTCAGCTTCTCGAACAGGTGGAACACCCATCCGGAGCCGCTCTCGATCGATGCCATCCGCAGATTGGGGAAGCGAAGGAACAGGCCGTTGTGCAGGTGGTTGGCGAAGGTGTCCTGCAATGCGTCCCCGGAGAACAACGACCGAAAGCCAAGCAGCGCCTGGAACGACATCATGTAGTCCGGCTCTCCCCAGGCCGGCATGAACTTCGAGTAATAGGTCTCGCCGGAGTGGTAGCAGACCGTGACGCCGGAATCGTTGGCCAGTCGCCAGAAGTCGTCGAACATCGGGTCGCCAGGTGCGCGCATGCCGACGTCGGTCGAGATGGGCCCGGGAATCATGACGATGAAGCGTGCGTCGCGCTCTAGCGCCCACTCCAGTTCCCGCACAGCGGCATCCGGCTTGCACAGCGTGATGTAGGGGGCACCGAAAACTCGTTCCTTGTAGGCGAATCCCCAGTCTTCGTCCATCCAGCGGTTGAACGCACGGAATGTCGCGACCACAGCATCCAGGTCGGGTAGCAGCGCCTGCTCCATCCCGACACCGAGTGTCGGCAACAGAATGCAGCCCTGCATGCCTTGCTCGTCCATCAGCGCAAGCCGCGCATCGCGATCGCGGTACGCCGGCCGAATGGGCTCGAGTTCACCGAACAACGAATTGAGATCAGCGCCATGGGGATTGCGGCCGCGGAAGTACTCGTCGAGCGCACCCGGCTTACCAACCGGGTCGAACGTGGGGTTCGGGATGAACCTGTTGACCCTGCCGCCGACGACCAGACGCTGCTTGCCGTCGATCTGCGCCCACTGGATCGCACGCTTCTTGTATTGGGGCTCGATGTGGCGGGTAAAAGCGTCGACGGCCTCGTAATAGTGGTTGTCACAGTCGAAGAAGGTGAACCCCAGCTCTGTGGTCATCGTGGCGGTGTCCTTTCTATAGTGGGGAATTCTTCGTCGGTGTCTAGTTGCGTGGCAGGCCGAGGATCATCGACGCGATGATGGTCAGCTGAATCTCCGGCGTACCGCCGCCGATGAGCTCGGATGGAATATCTAAGTAGGGCCGAATCACGGCGGGATCTGACTCCTCCAGCATCGCGATGCGGCCGGCCAGGCCTAGCGTCGCGGTCGACGCGCGGCGCAACAGCATCACCATCGCGTACTTGGCGATGCTCGACGTCGGCCCCGGCGGCTGTCCTTCCACCAGGCGCAGCGTCTCGCGTAGCACCATGGCTTTGATCGCAGTGGTGTAAGCCTCGACGTCGCCGAGCGCCCGCATCGCAGCGTCCTGGTCGGGGCCTTCGATCGCCGCTACGTGCCGCAGCGCGGCCGAGCGGTCGATGTTGACGTAGTTGCCGATCGCGGTGCGTTCGACGGCCATGGTCGCGACGGCGAGATCCCAACCGCTGCCGGGCTTTCCGACCAGCATGTCATCGGGAACGAATACGTCAGTGAAGAACACTTCGTTGAAGTCGAAGTGCCCGCTGGCCTGCTTGATCGGCTCGATGGTGATACCCGGCGATGCCATGTCGATGAGGAAGTAGCTGATGCCGCGGTGTTTGCGCGCGTCCGGGTCGGTGCGCGCCAGCAGCGCGCCGTACTGCGCCCGGTCGGCCATCGAGGTCCAGATTTTGTGGCCGTTGATGACCCATCCGCCGTCGACCTTGACGGCACGAGTCCTCAGCGAAGCCAGGTCCGATCCGGCGCCCGGTTCGCTGAACAGCTGGCACCATCGCTGTACGCCGCGCAGCATCGGCCACGCGAATCTCTCACGCTGTGAATCCGTCCCGCTGTCGAGAATCGTCGGGAGGATCCACTCGGCGATGCCGAGGGACGGCTTGCTCAGTTCGCGACGCTTGTCGAACTCCTCATTGATGATCACCTGCTGCACCGCCGAGGCGCCGACACCCCACGGGGGTGGCAGCAGCGGAGCGACGAGGCCGGCTTCGGCCAGCACGTCTCGTTGCTCGCCGAAGGCGAGGCCGGGCGCCCGGTAGTCGTCCGAGGGGTGGTCGTTAGACAGGGACAACGCGCGGTCAAGCGTTTTCGCCACCGACGTCCGGAACTCAGCTTCGACATCGCCCAGATGCACTGCGGTGGAGCGCTTTATCGTGCGTGCAAGCTCGCCGACTTCGCGGCTCCAGCGCGTCGTCGGCCCCAGCGACGCCGCCAGGGCGACGGCGCGCCGCCAGTACAGATGAATGTCGTGTTCCCACGTATAACCCATCGCGCCGAACATCGTCAGCGCGTCGAGCACCAGATCGGGACCGGCAGCGACCGCCATCAGCGCGGCCGAACCCGCCGCGAGTCGGTGCTGCTCAACGGATTCGTCGCGGGCGCGTACCGCATCCCACGCGGCGGCCGCGGCAAGCTCAGCGTTGACGAGTAATACCGCAGCCTTGTGCTGCAGAGCCTGGAAGGCGCCGACCGGTTTTCCGAACTGTTCGCGGGTGCGGATGTACTCCGTTGCCGCCTCTGCGCCCCGGCGAGCGGTGCCGGCTGACGCGCACGCGGTGAGGGCCACCACGATGCATCGCGCCCGTTCGGTAGATATTCCGGACAACTCCGAATCTGCAGCAACGAGATGGTCATCGAGGGTCAGCACACCTACGTCCGTGCACAGATCGGTGCCGTGTTGCTGTTCGATTGTGAAGTCCGCGCCGCCGGTGCAGTCCGCGTGGAGCACGAACCAGCGGGCGCCGTCCTCACTGTATGCGCCAAGCAGGATGCGTTGCGCGGCAACGAGTCCCAAAATAGAGGCGGACGAGCCGCTGAGCCGCCAGCCGTCCTTCTGGCGGATGGCACGGACATTGGATTCTTCCGGCAGCACGACAACAGCGGTGGCGCCGGCAGTGAGCTCGGCGAGTAATGGCGCGGCCGAATCGTCGGCCGACGCCGCCACCGCGCTGGCTGCCGCCGTGCTCAACACCGGCCCCGGTAGCAATGCCGCCGCGGCGGTCTCGATGACGCATGCGAGATCGCCCAGCGTGCCGCCCTGACCGCCCGCAGATTCGGGCAGGTGCACCGCATGAAAGCCGTGCGCGGTGAATTCCTCCCACCACGAGGGCAATTCGCCGGCTGCGATGGAGTCGAATGCCGCCCTCGTCTTGTCAATCGGCGCATGGCGGGCTGCGAACCGACTGACCGCGTCGCTGAGATCCTCTTGCTCAGCCGTGACCGCCAAAACCATAGGGCGTCAGCTCTCCAGGCCAAGGATGCGAGTGGCGTTGCCGTACAGAAACTTCGGCCACACCTCGTCCTTCAGCGGTACGTTGGGCAGCTCGCTGAATATCCGCTCGAGCGATAGTCCCATCGGGAAGTACCCGGCGTAGAGCACTTTGTCCGCGCCGCGCGAGTTCGCGTAGTTGATGATGGCTTTGGGGTAGTACTTGGGCGCAAACGCCGACGTCGAGTAGTACAGGTTGGGCCACTTCAACATCAGTTTGACGGCGAGATCCTCCCACGGCTCGCAGCCGTGCCTGGTCACGAACACGAGATCGGGGAAGTCGAACATCACGACGTCGATCCGTGAAACCTCCTGCGGTGCAAAAGGAACGCGCGGACCGGGAACGCCGGCGCATACGAAGATCGGGACGCCCAGCTCGACACAGGTGGCGTAGATCGGGTACATCTTCGGGTCATCGATGGGAACCTGCGGAAAGGTGCCCGCCGGAAAAACCGACGTCGCCCGTATGCCGTACTGCTCGTAGTCGCGGCGGATCGCGTTCACCGAACCCATCACGTCGTTCGGGTCGGCGATCGCACCGGAGGGTATGAAACGGTCGGGAAACGTCTTGAGCGCCAACGTCGCCGAGCCCTCGCTGACCCCGATCATGGCCTTCTCGATGCCGAACCTGTCCATCTGCCGCAGGACCAGCGACAGCGGATCGTCGGTCGGCAGTCCCTTGGGCACGTCCTTGAACATGTACTCGACCGGAAACTCGAAGCTTTCCTTGGACTCTCGGTCTTTCGTCTGCCTGCGGATGAAGTCGTACTGGGCAGAACCCTCGTGGGGGAAGCCGATCATGGTGTCGATAACTGGCAGACCGACAGGTCCGGCCATAGCGTCCTCCGATCAAGCATCAGCACGTAGAACCGTCGCAACTGAAGTCAATAGTGAAACACGGTTCTGCCCATGTCAAGCGAGGGATAGCTCGGTAAGCTGGAGAAATAAGCCTGACATGCCGTATTATAAGCAGAATGTATAGAACGCTGTTCTAGTGGCGCTCCCTGATCGTGGTCCGAACGGAGGTCGCACCGTCAACACGAAAGCGATCGACAACGCGCAATCGGACATCGTTCCGTTGGTTGATATGACCAGCGGGCAGTTGGTGCGGCGGGCCAAGATCATCGAAGAGGTGATCGATCTGATCGCCGACGTCGGCGCCGAGGCGGTCCAGATGCGCGATGTCGCCCAGCGGTCCGGAGTGGCACTGGCCACCGTCTACCGGTACTTCAGATCGAAGGAACACCTTCTGGCGGCAGCGCTGGAAGACTGGCAGAAGCGACTGACCCGGCGCATTCTGGCTGCTCGCAGTTCGACTGACGAGGGTCCGTTACCCGGCATTTTGGACTACTTGCAGCGCGCGCAGCGCGCCTTTCATCGCAACCCCAACATGACCGCGCTGATGCTCCAGGCGATGACATCCGCCGACCCCGAGGCGAAAGCAGCGATCGACCATATGAACCGCACGAACGTCGAGATGTTCAATCGCTTGCTCGAAGGTGTGGCGGAAGACGACATCCCGAACGTCAGTTTTGGCATCAATGGCGCGTTGAGTAATGCGCTCGCTGGGGTCCTCGCCGGCATGTTGACGTTGGACGAATCCTTAGATCGGGTGGAGTGGATCGCACGCACGCTGATTGGCGCCACGACCCCGCGACCCGGCTAAGAGTCTGACCGCTAAAAGGGTGAGGGGCGCACCCCCGCGGGTGGCGTTATGCTTCACGGCGCAATGCCGCCGAGCGGAAGGGAGTCACCATGGCCGACAAGTTAAAGGTCGATCCCGTCGCGCTGCACCACGGCAGCAATCAGATGTTTGATGCGGTGGGTGAGGCCGCGCTGGATTTCATCAGTCACGAGGATGGGCTGGCCGAGGCTACGCCGGGTTGGATCGGCTCGTCGCGGTTGGCGTTGGGCGAGCTGGCGGCACGGTGGGAGGCCCGGCACAGCCAACACAAGCTGCAGGTGGGCGGGTTGGGATCCCACGTGGCCGACGCGATGGTCGGCTACGTCACGACCGAGGGCGAGTCGACCCGGGCGATCAGGTCCGTAGCGGGGTAGGGGGAGCGGGTGGAGCCGCTGACTCCGTCTGACGTCAAGCGCTGGGATGTCGGCGCGATCCACTCGGTGTTCGAGACGGCCAGCGGGCGCGCGGCTACCTTGCAGCACCTTGGAGACAACCTGCAGCAGGTCCACAATGTGCTCGCCGACTGGCAAGGGGAAGCCGGGGACGCGTTTCGTGCCGACGTCGGGAAGGTTCGCCGCGACATCGAGGCCGACGGTGCCGAATCCAGGCGGGTGGCTGCGGCGGTGTCGCAAGCCGAGGCGGACGTCCGCGCATGCAAGACCGAACTCGATGACATCGAGCGGGCCGCTGACGCTAACGGCTGGACCATCACGCCGGACTGGCGAATCGACGTTGGCAACACCGGGATTGGGCTCGATCCGATCAGTTTCGCTGCAGAGCAGCAGGCGATGCAGGACGCCCTCAACGCCTGCAAGGTGTACGCCCACACTGCTGACCACGAGCTGGCGACCGCCATCCGCGGCGCCGTCGGCGATGGTGCGCTGGATGCCACCGGAAACCCGCCAGGCGGCGGCGCCCCACCGCCGCAGGGCCCGCCGAATCCTGCCGACCCCCGGGGCAAGACACCGTCGCTGCAGGACATGCTGCGGCCTACCGGTGCGGGGGCTGGCGATCCTGCGAGCATCCCGCGGTCGCAAGAAGACATGCTGTTGCCTGCCGGCGCCGGCGGTCCCGGCGGGAAGCCGCCGTCGCTGGAAGACCTCTTAATGGGCAGGGGGCAGCGTTCCGGCCCTGGCGGACAACAACCGGGCAGTTTGCCGGACATGCTGGGCCGGCTTGCCCAACCCGGTGTCCCCGGTGCGCCGGCGCCTCAGCTGAAACCCGCAGAGGTGGAGCGGTTCAAGGCGATGGCCCGCCAAACCATGGCGGACGCCGGTATGCCGCCGGATCAGATCGAGGCGCACCTGGATGAGTATGTCGCCAACGCCCAGCACTGGATGGCCGACGGTGGACCTCACTATGTGCCGCCCGAGCCGGCGAGTCCGCCGCCACCAGGATTCGGCGACGGGTTCGCTGACCGCTGGTTTGCTACCGAACAGGGGATCAAGGACCTCGTCGGGCAAGGAGGGCCCGGCGCACCGGGCGTCGCTGAGTCGTGGTGGCAGATGATCAAGGGCACCACCGAAATTGCCCAGAACCCGGCGGGCGCGCTGCTCGGGGAAGTCCACAACGCGCTTGACTCGCCAAGCGCGGCCTACTATCTCGGCGGCAAAACCGCCGACGGTGCCTTCGCCCTGCCCGGAATGCTTTTCGGCGGCGAGGGAGCCGCTGTTGAAGCGGGGCTTCCCGCGGAAACTGCCACTGAGGGCGGCGCACCTTTAGCGGTTGTGCGGGGCTGGGACCCTACGGGCGCAATGCCGTGGGACGACTTTGCGTCCCAGTTCGGCGCCCCTGGAGCGCGCAATTACCCTTTGAATGATGGGTTTCCGCCAGGCTATGTCCCCCAGCCCGCCCAGCTGCCTGAGGGCGCCATCATCGACCGGTTCGGCTCCGAGTACGGTCGCTATCTTGCACCCGATGGCACCCCTTTCGCAGATCGCGCCTTGGCGCCAGAATCGGTTGGAGGGGATTACAACCGATACATGGTGACCGGAGAGTCACTGCCTCCGGGCTGGCAGATCGTGGAAGGACCAGTAGAACCGTTTTATGGCCAGACGCCGTCGCCCGGCGCCCTTCAATACATGATTGTGGGTCCTGACGGGGCGCAACCGAACGTGCAGGAGCTAGTCAGGTTAGGCATATTGGATGAATACGGACCGCCTTTTGGACGATAAATCTGCGGAACTCCAAGCGGAGATAGATCGGCTGTCAGAGAAGTTAGGCGTCCGTCCGATGCAGGTTGGACTCCGAACAAATGATGGCCTAAATATTTACGTTGCGGATGACGGATTATATCACTTTACGTTCTATGAGCGGGGGAAACTTGTGTTCGACCGCTCGGGCAACCGCGATGACCTTCGCTACTGGTACTGCCAAAGCGTTGTCGCACGTCAAGCGGCCAAACTAGTGGGAGATCGAACTGAACGCTTCAAATATGAGTACCAGGTGCTGCGTGAATTGAATATTGATTGGGCAAAGAGAAATGTCCGGGAGACTGCGACAATGTTCCGCAAATATAATAAGCCTCAGGACCTCGCCCTACTTCCCGACATCGGCGAACCGCTGTAACACTACGCGGCATCTAATCAGAGCATGCAGCGATAGGAAAAGGGCCGTGAAACAGATCGTGTGGATCAGAAGGCAATGTGAACCGCGTAGTTCTGGGTAAGTACGAAGGCAACGAAGCCGGCTATATCGGAGAAGCCAGGCGCCAACGGTGGAATCTACTACGACACCGGCGACGAAACCTGGGAGGCGATGACCTACGGGCTTAGTGAGTCGGACAGGACGGCTCTGACGTGGCCAGTCAATGAGCATTTCCTCCGAAGTCAAATGGAGGACCATGTCGGGCGAATCGAATACATCCTTGACCGCGACAAGTACTCGTCACTGGAAGAGATGGCGTTAGAGCGTGCTGGGTCTTTGTCTGCGATGGAGCTAGATTTCTTGACTAAGAATGCCGCGGCATACGGATATGAACGAGTTGGCGATGCCTGGGTTTACGTGGGAGGCGGATAATTATGACTTCCGAATTTTCTAGAGACGTTCAGATGATCGTGGGACCGCTACTCAAAGAACTGGGCTTTATGCTCGATGAGATTGACGACAGCCCTGACGAAGGCGGCAGAAGCCAGCATGTTGTCTACTACCGGTCAGATGACTGCAAAATCCAGGTTTACCAGTCATCCCGGGAAGGCGAGACAAACTGCATGATCGCGCCATTGAACGTTGCCAACCAGTTCGGCCTACGGGCAAAGAAATGGCAATACCTTCCTAGATTCACCAAGCGGCCTGATCTTCCATTGGAAGAGTTAGTCAAAATAGCTAGAGCTGAATATCAGGCTTACGCGAATCCGCTGGAATGGGTGCGAGATCGCATCGTCAAATACTATGAGGCGGCGCACGCCGGTATTCTCGAAATGTATGGGCCGGAGTGATGGGTATCGAGTCAATTGGAGATGATTTAGGCAACTCAGTCCGCAGCTGCGAGCAACTTCTGAAAAGCGTTGTCCATGCATTCGGCATACGTGGCCGGGTCGGGCAAGGCGTCGCGATCCGCAGTCGCGCTGATGGACAAAGTTCCGTTGTAGCTCGCTACGACGTGGATGAGGTTCATGCCGCCCACCAGGGGCCCCAGGCCGGCGGCCCGCACCAGTCGGGCGCCGCAGAAGAAAAGCGGTTCGGTTGGACCGGGCACGTTGGTGACGGTGGTGTTGGCGATCGTCGGGCCAGAGAACGGAAGTGCGCTCGCGGCCTTCGCGGTCAACCCGACCAGTGCGGTTGGCATCGTGCCAATCAGATCGAGCAGCTGAGTCGTGGTCGAGTGATCCGACCCGGACCGGCTCGCCGCGGACCCTTCGGCAATGGCGGAAAGCCGTTCGAGCGGATCGGCGATGTTCGTTCCCAGTGATTGCAGCCGTCCGGACAAGGCGTTCCCCTGGTTGGTCTCATCGCCGGCCTGACGCAGTGACATCGGGCAGGCCGCGACAAGCGACTCATCGGGAAGCTCGCCGTGGCCATCCAGATATTCGCGGAGTGCGCCGCCGACGTAGGCGAGCGCCACGTCATTGATCGTCGAGCCGGGCACGCTCGCTTTGATCCGCTTGAAATCAGCAAGATCGTGAAACCGTGCCTCGAAGACACGGTGCGGCGCCACTGTTTGGTTGAAACGGGTCTTCGGTGGCAATGACGGCACGCTACCCGTGGCGACCCTGCTCGCGACACCGCCGATCAGTTTGCCCGGCAGAACTGCTAAGCCGCGCAATGCCTTTGGGGCGCTCGATGCGACGACGGTACTCGCCCGCAACGGGTGCAACGCGGCGTTGATCGCGGTGCGCGCGAGTAAGTCTGCGGTCGAGGGAAGGGGGCTGGGGTCCCAGGGATTGTCAGGTCCCGCGGGGCGCGGGCTATCAGCGGCAAGGTCATGCAGCGCCGCGATCATTTGAACGCTCGCCATGCCGTCGACCGCACAGTGGTGCAGTTTCAACGCCATCGCGAACGAGCCGCGCGGTACTCCGGGCACGGCGTTCAGGCCCTCGATGACCGTGATCTCCCACGGCGGACGGCGCAAATCGATCTGCCGGGCATGCAACCGCGCGACCTGGATACAGAGCTGTCGCCAGTCACCAGGCTGCGGGAGCCCGATATGACGGACGTGATACTCAAGGTCGAAGCTGGGGTCATCTACCCAGTAGGGCCGATGCAAACCACCCGGCAGGTCGGTCAACCGCCGCCGAAAGATATCCGCAAGATGCAGCCGGGCTTCGAGCTCGGCGAGAATCCCCTTGAAGGTCACCGTGCCGCCCGGGGCAGTCGACGGGTCGTAGATCAAAAGCAGCTGGATCTGTAATGGCGTCGCCGGCCGTTCAGCGCGCAACATCATGTCATCGGTCCAACTCAGCTGCTGCACAGACGGCCCCTCACGGACATTCCCTTCGCCACTCTAGGCCCGGCCAAGCCGAGTCATGAACCGCCCCGGTGAGTCCGGAGACTCCATTTCTTGGGAAGGATGGAGTCATGTCAGCGAATTCGTCGAGGAGGTATCCGCCGGAGCTGCGTGAGCGG
>Ga0209248_10000021_pt1 | contig 50591 bp, 44 predicted proteins | sample BogFormECP04_OM1_FD_188241 | JGI IMG/M metagenome (GOLD analysis project Ga0209248, IMG submission 188241) | Bog forest soil microbial communities from Calvert Island, British Columbia, Canada - ECP04_OM1 (SPAdes) (version 2) | ecosystem: Environmental > Aquatic > Freshwater > Wetlands > Bog ... | reverse complement strand
AGGAGGACTCGAACCTCCGACCTCTTCGTTATCAGCGAAGCGCTCTAACCGCCTGAGCTATAGGCCCGCACGCGCGTACGGCCGAGCGACGAGATTACCCCACCGCAGCGTCCGCACCCAAACCACTAGTCCCGGTCTGCGAGCGTCACCTCGACGCCCCCGATCAGGTCGGTCGTCAGGTTGTAAACGAACGCGCCGATCGTGGCCATGGCGCTGAGCAGCACGATGTTGACCAAGCCGATCAGCACGGCGCCGCCGAAGATGGTGCCGCTGGATACCAAGTCGGCGCTGCTGCCGCTGGTGTTGTTCAGCAGATCACCGACGTTGCTGTTGAGCTTGCTCCATACCCCCATGCCGCCGAGCACCAGGTACAGGAACGCCACCGCGATCATCCAGACGAAGAACAACGCCACCGAAAGCACCAACGAGACCTTCAGCGTGCTCCAGGGATCGATGCGCCGAATCTGCATGCTGGCCCGAACCGGGCCTTGAGACCGCCCGGACACCTGGATGCGCCGTTCCGTTCGCACCGGTGTCGTCGACGTGTCCGGTGGCTGGTCGGCGGCCGGTTGGCGCTGACCGGCGCGCGGGATCGGACCGGACAGGTCGGGTAGTTCGCTGGCGTAGGCCTCGCTGCGCGCCGGCTCCGCCGGCGCCTCGACCTCTGCCGGCGGCGGGGTCTTGGCCGCACCCGGCGCGGCGCTGCCCGAGATGAAGCGGCTCAACCGGGCCTCGGCGTTAGGTGCACCCGAGGTAGCGCCCGTCGGCCGCGGCGCGCGGGGCTTCGGCGCACCCGACGCCGGCCGCCGTTGTGCCGGCGAGGGTCGGGCGCCGGAGCCTTGCGGCGACCGCTTTGCGCCTCCCGGATCGCCCGAGCCAGCCCCGTTCGGGCTCTCGCCCGGTCCGGGATGTCCCGGCTCGTTCGGTGAAGTCACCCCACGGCTCCTAACTGTGCATCCGGCCGCCGGGGCGGTCGGCGATCGCTCACGCGTCGACCGAGTCTAATTGCCCGGGTCCTCCTCGCGCCGCCGCGCGGCGCGCATCGTCACCGCGCTAGCTACCCGAATCGTCGTCGGTATCGACGGCGTCGTCAGCTTCTTCGGCATTACGCGCGATGGCTAACAGTGTGTCGCCCTCGCCCAAGTTCATCAACCGAACACCTTTGGTCTGACGCCCGGCCTTCCGGACCTGCCTGGCCGCCGTCCGGATCACCCCGCCCCCGGAGGTGATCGCGTATACCTCGCTGTCGTCGTCGACGATCAGCGCCCCTACCAGCCTGCCACGACGGGTGTCGTACTGGATCGTCAAGATGCCTTTCCCGCCACGGCCCTGCGCGGTGTACTCCTCGATCGCGGTGCGCTTGGCATAGCCGCCAGACGTCGCGACCAGCAAGAATGTGCCTTCCACGACGACGTTGAGCGACAGCAGGTAGTCGTCGGTGTTGAACCGCATGCCTTGGACACCCGAGGTCGCGCGGCCCATCGGCCGCAGCGCCTCGTCGGTCGCGGAGAACCGGATCGACTGGCCGTTGGCCGAGACCAGCAGCAGGTCATCCTCGGCCGAACACAGCACCGCCCCGACCAGCTGGTCGCCGTCGCGCAGGTTGATCGCGACGATGCCGCCCGACCGGTTGGAGTCGAAGTCGGTGAGCGCGGTCTTTTTGACCAGCCCGTTGCGGGTGGCCAGCACCAGGTACGGGGCGTCCTCGTAGCTCTTGATCTGGATCACCTGGGCGATCCGCTCCTCGGGCTGGAACGCCAGCAGGTTGGCGACGTGTTGTCCGCGCGCCGTCCGCGAGGCCTCCGGCAAGTCGTAGGCCTTCGCCCGGTACACCCGGCCCTGGGTGGTGAAGAACAGGATCCAGTCGTGGGTCGAGCACACGAAGAAGTGCCGCACGATGTCGTCCTGCTTCAGCCCGGCACCCTGTACGCCCTTGCCGCCGCGTTTCTGGCTGCGGTACAGGTCGGTCTTGGTGCGCTTGGCGTAGCCGGTTTCGGTGATGGTGACGACGACGTCTTCGCGGGCGATCAGATCCTCGTCGTTGACGTCGCCGTCGGCGGCGATGATTCGGGTGCGACGGTCGTCGCCGTGCTTCTCGACGAGCTCGGCGAGCTCGTCGCGCACGATCCCGCGCTGCCGCTCCGGCTTGGCCAAAATGTCTTCCAGGTCAGCGATTTCGACTTCGATCTTGGCGAGGTCGTCGATGATGCGCTGGCGCTCCAACGCCGCCAGCCGGCGCAACTGCATGTCCAGGATCGCCTGCGCCTGGATCTCGTCGATGTCGAGCAACTCGATCAGGCCGGCCCGCGCGATATCCACCGTCTCTGACGCCCGAATCAACGCGATCACCTCGTCGAGCGCATCGAGCGCTTTGACCAGACCGCGCAGGATGTGGGCGCGCTCGTTGGCCTTCCGCAACCGGTAGGTGGTCCGCCGGACGATGACGTCGAGTTGATGCTCGACGTAGTAGCGGATCATCTGGTCCAGCCGCAGCGTGCGCGGAACACCGTCGACGATGCTGAGCATGTTGGCGCCGAAGCTGGTCTGCAGCTGGGTGTGCTTGTAGAGGTTGTTCAGCACCACCTTGGCCACGGCGTCGCGTTTGAGCTCGACGACGATGCGCAGCCCGACCCGGTCGCTGCTCTGGTCTTCGATGTTGGCAATGCCGGCCAGCTTGCCGTCGCGCACCTGGTCGGCGATCGAGGTGATGAAGTTGTCGTGGTTGACCTGATACGGCAATTCGGTGATCACCAGGCCCGTCCGGCCGCGCGAATCTTCTTCCACCTCAACAACTCCGCGCATCCGGATGGACCCGCGTCCGGTCTTGTAGGCATCGGATATGCCCTGGGTGCCGACGATCAGCCCCGAGGTGGGGAAGTCGGGACCCTTGACCCGCTGCGTCACCGCGGCCAGCGTCGCCTCTTCGTCGGCGTCGAAGTTCTCCAGGCACCAGAACACCGCCTCGGCGAGCTCGCGCAGGTTGTGCGGCGGGATGTTGGTCGCCATGCCCACCGCGATGCCGCCCGAACCGTTAGCCAGCAGGTTGGGGAACCGGCTCGGCAGTACCGTCGGCTCCTGCACCCGGCCGTCGTAGTTGGGAATGAAATCGACTGTCTCCTCGTCGATTTCGCGCAGCATCTCCATCGCTAACGGCGTCAGCCGCGCTTCGGTATATCTCATCGCGGCCGCCGGGTCGTTGCCCGGTGAGCCGAAGTTGCCCTGACCGTCGACCAGCGGGTAGCGCAGCGACCACGGCTGCGCCATCCGCACCAAGGTGTCGTAGATCGATGCGTCGCCGTGCGGGTGGTAGTTGCCCATCGTCTCGGCCACCGAACGTGCCGACTTGGCGTGGCTGCGGTCCGGGCGGAACCCGGAGTCGAACATGGCGTAGAGCACCCGGCGGTGCACCGGCTTGAGGCCGTCGCGCACCTCCGGCAGCGCACGGCCCACGATGACGCTCATCGCGTAATCGATGTAGCTGCGCTGCATCTCCTGCTGGATGTCGACTGGCTCGATCCGGTCGGCAGCATCACCGCCGGGCGGCAGCGTGGTGTCTGTCATCTAGTCCTCGTCTGGATTCGAATGGGGGAGATCCTTGCGAGCCGTCGGGCTTCGCTAAACATCAAGGAAGCGAACGTCCTTGGCATTACGGGTGATAAAGCTTCGGCGGGCTTCGACGTCCTCGCCCATCAGTATCGAGAACAACTCGTCGGCCGCCGCGGCGTCGTCGAGGGTGACCTGACGCAGCACCCGAACCGAGGGATCCATGGTGGTTTCCCACAGTTCCTTGGCGTCCATCTCGCCGAGACCTTTGTAACGCTGGATGCCGTCGTCGACGTTGATCTTCTTGCCGGCCTTCTTACCCGCCGCCAGCAGGCCGTCGCGCTCACGGTCGGAGTAGGCGAACTCGGGTTCGCTGCGCTGCCACTTCAACTTGTACAGCGGCGGCTGCGCCAGGAACACGTGCCCGTTCTCGATCAGTGGCCGCATGAACCGGAACAACAGCGTCAGCAGCAGCGTCGAGATGTGCTGGCCGTCGACGTCCGCGTCGGCCATCAAGACAATCTTGTGATACCGCAGCTTGGTGATGTCGAACTCGTCGTGGATTCCGGTGCCCAGCGCGGTGATGATCGCCTGCACTTCGGTGTTTTTCAGCACCCGGTCGATGCGGGCCTTCTCGACGTTGATGATCTTGCCGCGCAGCGGAAGAATCGCCTGGAACATCGAATCGCGGCCGCTCTTGGCCGAGCCGCCGGCCGAATCACCTTCCACTACATACAGTTCTGACTTACGTGGATCGGTGGAACGGCAGTCTGCCAGCTTGCCGGGCAGCCCGCCCAAATCGGTAGCGCTCTTGCGCCGCACCAACTCTCGGGCCTTTCGGGCCGCGATCCGGGCTTGCGCAGACGACACCGCCTTGTTCACCACGGTTTTGGCGTCACTGGGGTTGGCTTCGAACCAGTGCGAGAGCTTGTCATTGCATGCCTTCTGCACGAACGACTTGACTTCGGTGTTGCCCAACTTGGTCTTGGTCTGGCCCTCGAACTGCGGTTCGCTGATCTTGACCGAAATGACCGCGGCCAAGCCCTCGCGGATGTCGTCGCCGGTCAGGTTGGGGTCTTTGTCTTTCAGCAGCTTCTTGTCTTTGGCGTACTTGTTCACCACCGACGTCAACGCAGCGCGGAAGCCCTCCTCGTGGGTGCCACCTTCGTGGGTGTTGATGGTGTTGGCGAAGGTGTGCACCGACTCCGAATAGCCTGCGTTCCACTGCATCGCGATCTCGACCTCGTGACCGGGACCCTTGTCGGAGAAGTCGACGATGCTGCTGTGGATCGGGTTCTTGGTGCGGTTGATGTGCTTGACGAAGTCGACCAGGCCACCGGCGTAATGGAATGTGCGGTGTTTGACCTTCTGGGGGGCCTTTGACTCCGCCGCCTTCTCTTCGGCCGATTTCGGCGCCTCGGCGGTGTCGCTGACGACTTCGTCGACCACTTCCTCGGCGGCGACGCGCTTGTCCACCAAGTCGATGGTCAATCCTTTGTTGAGGAAGGCCATTTCCTGCAGCCGCCGGGCCACGGTCTCGAAGTCATACTCGGTGGTTTCGAAGATGTCCGGGTCGGCCCAGTATCGCACCGTGGTGCCGGTCTTCTTGGTCTTCTCGCCCTGCTTGAGTGTGCCGGGTACCGAACGGTCGTAGTACTGCGCCCACTCGTAGCCGTCGCGGGAGATCTCGACCTCGAGGCGGGTGGACAACGCGTTGACCACCGAGACGCCGACGCCGTGCAGGCCACCCGACACCGCGTAGGCACCGTCGTCGCCGCCGAACTTGCCGCCGGCGTGCAACTGGGTCATCACGACGTCGACGGTCGGGATGCCGGTCGCGTGCATCGCCACCGGAATACCGCGGCCATCGTCGGTGACTTCGACGGCGCCGTCCTCGAGGATCTTCACGTCGACTTTGGTGGCATAACCGGCCATCGCCTCGTCCACCGCGTTGTCGACGACCTCCCAGACCAGATGGTGCAGGCCACGCTCACCGGTCGATCCGATATACATGCCCGGTCGTTTGCGAACGGCCTCCAACCCTTTAAGAACCTGGATGTCCCCGGCGTCGTATGAGTTGCGGGCCTTCTTCTGGGCAGCCACGGTCGGAAAGCTCTCCTTGGGGTTGCGCGCGGGTAGTCCAATGACTGTGCGCTGGTTTCCTCGCCAGTCTACCTACAACAGCCGGTAGCACCGATTCTGCGAGGGTGTTTCTACACAGCTATCTTCGCCGTGTGCGGAATTTCTCGCTCTAGGCCTCGTCCTGACGCTTGACGAGCCAAGTCGCGGGCTTGTGACGGCCCTCAGCGGATCGTTCGATCGCTCAACCATACGTGTCACGAGGCCCCCGTCCGGCGATGTGCAGCGCGCCCTTCCGCCAGGATGGCGCGACCGGGCCGGTGATCTTCAATGTGTTCACCACGCCGTCGCCTACCGCGGCCGCGATCTTCGCCAGCACTTGCGCCTGGATGATCCTCAGCTGCGTCGCCCAGGCCGTCGATTCCGCGGACACGCTCAGCACTCCGTCGCGCAGTGCGGTCGGGGTCGCGTGCTCGGCGATGTGTTCACCGACCACCGCCGGCCACTGGCCGAACACCGCGCCTTCGGCCACCCGCGGCGACCAGCCGCGCTTCTTCGCCACGTCGCGGGCGATGCTGCCGAGCGGCTGCGGATCGCGGCCGTCCGGGCCCGGGCCGGACCAGCGGCGGCGGCTTCCCGCGCCGGCGACGCGGCGGGTGGGCGGCAGGCGACGGCCGCGCCCTACATCTTTGCCTTGGGTGCGCGCCGCGCCGCGAGCCTCTTCCAACGCACGCCGCACCATGTCCATCCCCGGCAGCCCGCTCAATCGTTCCGGCGGCCCGGCGTCGGACGTCTCGTCGCGATCCATCAGGTCTGTACCTCCGACACCGGTCCGCTGTCGCCGTCATGCAGTGCGATGGTCACTCGCTCGGCATCCCAGTCGTGGGGGACGTCGTCGAGGACCGCCGCCGTCACCAGCACCTGCTCTGCCGACGCCGCGGCCGCGGCCAGTGCCTCCCGGCGGCCCGCGTCGAGTTCGGCGAAGACGTCATCGAGTAATAGCACCGGATCGCTTCCGTCGGCGCGCAACAGTTCATAGGACGCCAGCCGCAGCGCCAACGCCATCGACCACGATTCACCTTGGCTGGCAAAGCCTTTCGCGGGTTGCTCACCGAGACGTAGCTCGAGGTCGTCGCGGTGCGGACCAACCAGGCACACGCCGCGCTCCAACTCGGCGTCCCGGCGCTGGGCCATCTGCTCCAGCAGTGCCGCGCGCAACTGTTCGACATCGGTGGAGCCGGTCTCGACGTCGACGCTGGCGCGGTAACTGATCGCGGCCGGCCGCGACGCCGGCGCCAACAGTTGGTAGCTCTTCTGCACTTCGGGTGCTAACTCGTTCACCAGATCGATCCGGGCGGCCATCAGCTCTGCGCCGTGGGCGGCCAGATGCCCGTCCCAAACATCAAGCGTGTCAAGGGAACCGCGGTCGCCCCGAAACCGCGCGCCGGACGCGGACTTCAGTAGCGCGGTGCGCTGGCGCAGAACTTTTTCGTAGTCAGCCCGCACAGCGGCCACGCGCGGTCGGCGCACCGCGGCCAGATCGTCGAGGTAGCGGCGCCGATCCGACGGGTCTCCGCGGACGAGGGCCAGGTCCTCGGGCGCGAACAACACTGCCCGGAGCACACCGATCACCTCGCGCGGACTGCGCACCGGCGACCGATTCAACCGCGCTTTGTTGGCTCGCCCGGCAGCGATCTCCAGGTCGACGGCACATTCGCGGCCGTCATTCACCACGATCGTCGACACCACCGCCCGTGGGGCGCCGACCCGGACCAGCGGTGCATCCGTCGCTACCCGATGCGAACCCAAAGTCGACGAATACCACAGCGCTTCAACAAGATTCGTTTTTCCATAGCCATTGGGCCCGACGAACACCGTCCGCCCCGGCGTCAATTCGAGCTCGGCGTGTGCCCACGACCGGAAATCCCGCAAGCCCAGATGTCGGACGTACACCTAACCGCTAACCAGGAAGACGGACTGGCATCAACAGATAGACGTAGTCGGTCGAAACCGCCGGGAATGGTCCGTTGTCGGTAGGTTGTGGATCGTCATCGCCGGCCGGCCGCAGCACCGCGGGTCGGCTCGGCGTGGTGAAGCCGAACGACACCCGCTCAGAGTGCAGCGATCCCAGCCCGTCGGTCAGGTATGTCGGGTTGAAGGCGATCGTGAGTGGTTCGCCGACGAAATCGACCGCGACGTCCTCTTCGGCCCGGCCGACGTCGTCGGCACCGGCCGACAGCCGCAGGACATCGTCGGAGAATTCCATCCGGACCTGCGCACCGCGATCGGCAACTAGCGCGACTCGCTTGATCGCCTCGGTCAATTCCGCCACACCGATCGTGGCTACCGCGGTGTGTTCGGTCGGCAGCAGTTGGCGGAACTTGGGGAACTCCGCGTCCAGCAGCCGGGTCGTACTGCGCTTTCCGTTCCCGCTGATTCCGAGCAATCCGTCCTTGCCGACGGTCGGTCCGGACCCCAACGACAAATGGACTTCGGCGCCGTCGGTTCCGGTCTTTGCTGCCTCGGCCAGTGTCTTGGCCGGCACCAGTACGGCCGCCTCGATGTCGGGTCCGGCCGCCGACCAGGTCAGCTCGCGAACCGCTAACCGGAACCGATCGGTGGCGGCCAACACGACCGCTTCACCGGAAATCTCAACCCGGATCCCGGTCAGCATCGGCAGCGTGTCGTCGCGGCCGGCCGCCACGGCGACCTGGCTGATCGCCTCGGCGAACAGATCCGCTGACAACGCGCCAGTCTCCTCGGGCAAGGCGGGCAGCGTCGGGTAATCCTCGACGGCCATCGTCGGCAGCGAAAACCTTGCACTTCCGCAGCTCAACGAAACCCGGGTGCCTTCCACCTGCACGTCAACGGGTTTATTTGGCAACGCCCGAGTGATATCGGACAACAGCCGGCCTGACACTAAAACTGTTCCCGGAGAAGCGATTTCGGCCGCCAGGCGAACTTCGGCGGAAACTTCGTAGTCGAATCCGGAGATGGTCAGGCCGTCGTCCGAGCCGGTCAGCAACACACCGGCGAGCACCGGCACCGTAGGCCTGGCGGGCAGCGTCCGCGCCACCCATGCCACCGCATCAGCGAAGTCTTCGCGCACCAAGCGAAACTTCAAGTCGGTTACACCGACTGTGGTCGTCGCCACGTCCATTGCGTCCCTTCATCACCTCGAACAACAAGGCCAACTTCAGCGGCTCTACCCCCGGTGGAGTGCGATGTCCCCGCTGACGGACGCCTCTGCCCGTAACCCGCCTCGACGACCCAAACGGCAGTCGAACCACAACCGTAGAGCCTTGAGCGCCATCTTGAAAGCTAATCGGAATCAATGACACTCGGGGCGTTCTGGCGTTGACGTGCGGGTGTGGAACACCCCGTCCCCAGGTGCCTTTTCCAAGAACAAATTACGGAGATATCTCAGTAACAGTATTAAGGCCTGTGCACGTTGGGGACAGCATGCCGTCTGTGCTGCTGGAGTGAGTCGGCCGACTGTGGATGACGAGTGGATGGTTGTGTGGTTCGTGTGTAGCGGTTGGGGATCACCCGCGGTTGTGCACGCAGGGTGGATGGCGGGGGAGGAGCGCAAGCAGGTTGCGCACAGGCATATCCACAAGCAGCGGTGTGACTGGTGGGTTGGCAGTGCCCAAAGTTTTTTTGGTTTTGGCCGGCGCTCAGCGCTTCGACCGCTGCCGAATCCGCGTGGTGAGTTCCTTGACGTGATCGAAGACTTCGCGTCGGTGGGCCATTTCCGAGAGGATCTTCTTCTGGGCGTACATCACTGTCGTGTGGTCGCGGCCGAACGCCTGACCGATCTTCGGCAGTGACAGGTCGGTCAGTTCGCGGCACAGGTACATCGCGATCTGCCGGGACTGTGCCAAGGCCCTGGTCTTACCCGGGCCGCGCAGTTCCTCGACGGTGGTGTCGAAGTACTCAGCGGTGGCCGCCATGATGGTGGCCGCGCTGATCTGCATGGTGCTGGCATCGGCGATCAGGTCGCGCAGCACGATCTCGGCCAGCGCCTTGTCAATCGGAGTCTTGTTCAGCGACGCGAACGCGGTGACGCGGATGAGCGCACCCTCGAGTTCCCGGATGTTGCGTTCGATGCTGCTGGCGATCAGTTCGAGCACATCGTCGGGCACCGCCAGGCGTTCCATCTGAGCTTTCTTGCGCAGAATGGCGATGCGCGTCTCTAGCTCCGGCGGCTGGACATCGGTGATCAGGCCCCATTCGAACCGGGTCCGCAGCCGGTCTTCCAACGTGGCCAGCTGCTTGGGCGGTCGGTCGGAGGAGATGACGATCTGCTTGTTGGCGTTGTGCAGCGTATTGAAGGTGTGGAAGAACTCTTCCTGGATACCTTCTTTACCTTCGATGAATTGGATGTCGTCGACCAGCAGGACGTCGACATCGCGGTAGCTGCGTTTGAAGGCGACCTTGCGATCGTCACGCAACGAGTTGATGAAGTCGTTGGTGAATTCCTCGGTGGATACGTACTTGACCCGCATGCCGGGGAACAGTCGTTGCGCGTAGTTGCCGGCCGCATGTAGCAGGTGGGTTTTGCCGAGACCGGACTCGCCCCAGATGAACAACGGGTTGTAGGCGCGGGCGGGGGCTTCAGCAATCGCGAGCGCGGCTGCGTGCGCGAACCGATTCGAAGCGCCGATGACAAAAGTGTCGAAGGTGTAGCGCCGATTCAGGCTGGTGCCGCCGGAGGCCTCCGGGTCGCTGCTGTGCGGACGCTCGGTGAAGTAGTTGGGCCAGTTTTGATGCGCGCTGTCGAGGACCTCGAGGTCTTCCTCGACGTCATCTGCTTCGGCGGCCCAGTCCTCGGGCGGCGTGCCGGCGCCGTCGTCGGGTTCATCGTTGGAGAGGGCGGCGATACGGACGCCGAGCTCGATTTGTTGGCCAAGCCGGCGGCTGAGCGCCTCGGTGATCTGGGTACGAAGGTGACGTTCGATCTCGTTCTGCACAAAGCTGCTCGGCACCGACAGCAGAGCAAACCCTTCGACGATCTGCAGCGGCTGCACCAGGTTCAACCACGCGCGTTGCTGTGGTGTCAGTGGGGCGACGTACTGTTCGCCGTTGATGTCGGCGCTGTCTGTGGCGATCTCCCCGTTGAGTTCGGAGACGACCGCATTCCAGACTGTCGCGAAGCTCGATCCGACGTCCTCGGTCAACGACGGGTCCCCCTGATTTGACGTCGACGCACAACCATATGCTGCGACCACGAACTGTCCACATGGTTATCCACAAGTGTGGACAGGACAGCCGCCATCGCGCCGCAGAATGCCTCCGACGGCACGCGAGATCGGCGCTCGAGACAGCCAGCGTAGATCATCTGGCCAGGAAGCCGATCCGCCATCCTCGCTTCGTTGTCGGGCGCCGTTCCAGTCTGAAACGGCATTGCCCGAAGCTAACAGTTTTCCATCGGAGTGCCAACCGTTCTGCAACATTGGGGCGGCCTTTCATAGAATTGCTCGCGGGCCGCGGTGGCGGGTGGGACGGCAGTTAAATATCGGCGTTATGCCGAGGGTCCAGGAGGCCTGGTTTGACCCGGCGAACGCCGCTGCGTACCCTCGTCTAGTCGCCCGAAAGTCGGCGATACGGCTGCGATCCGCGCAATATGCAGCGGGGCCCGCGCCGGTTACCAGCGAGACACAGAGCCTGCCAAGGCTTCGTGAGGGCAATCGTGTTCCACCCGGTTTCGGACCGGGCCGGAAGACGATGCCAGATGTAACGAGGAGAGAGTCGTGGCAAAGGGCAAGCGGACCTTCCAGCCGAACAACCGGCGCCGTGCCCGCGTGCACGGCTTCCGGCTGCGGATGCGCACCCGGGCGGGTCGCGCGATCGTGTCAGGCCGGCGTCGCAAGGGCCGCCGCTCGCTCACCGCTTAATTGCAGTCTCGGTGTAAGGCGGTGCTTTCCGCGCGGAACCGCATGACGCGGTCCACGGACTTCGGTGCCACGGTAAAGCACGGCACCCGAGCCGTGCAGCCAGACCTTGTCATCTATGCGCGGCGCGGCAACGAGAAAGATGCCGAGGCGCCGAAGGTTGGACTGATCATTTCGCGATCGGTGGGCTCGGCGGTGCAACGGCATCAACTGGCCCGGCGGCTACGCCATGTCGCTCGCGGCTTGGTGAAAGGACTGCAACGATCGGAACAAGTGGTGATCCGCGCGCTGCCGAGCAGCCGCGCCGCCGGCTCCGCCCGGTTGGAGGAAGAATTGCGCGCCGGCTTACGGCGGATCGAGGCAACGGGATTCGGCCGGTGAATGACATAACGTCAACGTTGGCGCAGAGGCTGCGCGGCGCCGAGACCGCAGTGGTGTGCGGCGTGATTTTCCTGATCCAGCTCTACCGGCACATGGTGTCGCCGTTGCGATTGCCGACATGCCGATTCACCCCGACCTGTAGCCAGTACGCCGTGGACGCCCTGGCCGAGTATGGATTGGTGCGGGGGAGTTGGCTGGCAGCCGTCCGGCTCGCCAAGTGTGGTCCATGGCATCGGGGAGGATGGGATCCGATACCGGAACGCCGGGCAGTGCGGACCGAAGCCTGGGGCACCCCAGCAACGCTAGGGGAGTGTGATTCTGTTGTCGTTTGATCCGTTCAGCCTCGACTATTTCTATTACCCGGTCTCGGCGATCATGTGGCTCTGGTACAAGGCGTTCGCCTTTGTGCTGGGCCCGACGAGCTTCTTCGCGTGGACGCTGTCGGTGATGTTCCTGGTGTTCACGCTGCGGGCGATTCTGTACCAGCCGTTCGTCCGGCAGATTCGCACCACCCGGCAGATGCAGGAGTTGCAGCCGCAGATCAAGGCGCTGCAGAAGAAGTACGGCAAGGACCGTCAACGGATGGCGCTGGAGATGCAGAAGCTCCAGCGCGAACACGGATTCAATCCGATCCTCGGTTGCTTGCCCATGCTGGCGCAGCTGCCGGTGTTCCTCGGGCTGTACCACGTGCTGCGATGCTTCAACCGGACGAGCACCGGCATCGGGCAGTTGGGGCTCTCGCCCGAGCGCAACCGCGAGCTCGGCAACTACGTCTTCACCGCCAAGGATGTCGGACACTTCTTGGACGCCAACCTTTTTGGCGCACCGCTGGGCGCGACCATGACGCAGCGGGGAGCGAGCCTCGCGGCCTTCACGGAGTTCAGCCGCCCCGCCGTCATCGCGGTCGGCCTGCCGGTGATGATCCTGGCCGGCATCGCCACCTACTTCAACAGCCGGGCGTCGGTCGCGCGGCAGAGTCCGGAGGCCGCGGCCAACCCACAGACCGCGATGATGAACAAACTCGCGCTGTACGTCTTCCCGCTCGGCGTGGTGGTCGGCGGGCCGTTCTTGCCGCTGGCGATCATCTTCTACTGGTTCGCGAACAACATCTGGACGTTCGGCCAGCAGCACGTCGTCTTCGGGATGCTCGAAAAAGAGGAAGAAGCGAAGAAGCGCGAAGCGATCGAACGCCGGGCGGCCAATGCGCCGGCACCGGGCGCCAAGCCCAAGCGGCCGGCCAGGAATGCGCCGGTGGACGGCAACGGATCGGCGGCAGCTTCGGCCGGCGCCGACGCGTCGGCAGCAACAGATCAAATAGCGGGAGACGGCAATCCGGCCGCCCGCACTCCACGCCCGGGAGTGAAGCCGAAGAAGCGCAAACGTTGACCGGTCTTCGGTCGACAGCGGGCAGCAGACTTGGCCGGGCGACGGCTCGGACGACGGGAAGGAAATAGGCAGGCATGACGAACGCCGAGACAACCGGACACGACACCGACGAAGCTCCGACGGAAGCGGTCTTGGAAGAGGCTGCAACGGACGACGCGGACACGGCGACGGACGACGCGGACACGGCGACGGACGACGCGGACACGGCGACGGACGTCGCGGACGCCGGCACCGAGGCCGATTCAGAGGAACGGTTGGTCGCCGAGGGCGAGATCGCCGGCGACTATCTGGAAGAGCTGCTGGACCTCCTCGACTTCGATGGCGACATCGATTTGGACGTCGAGGGTAGCCGCGCGGTGGTGAGTATCGACGGCAGCGACGACCTGAATAAGTTGGTCGGCCGCAAGGGAGAAGTGCTCGACGCGTTGCAGGAACTGACCCGGCTGGCGGTGCACCAGAAGACCGGGGTACGCAGCCGGCTGATGCTCGACATCGCCAGTTGGCGCCGCCGCCGCCGCGAAGAGCTAGCGGCCCTGGGCGACAAGGTTGCCAGGAGGGTACTGGAAAGTGGCGACCGCGAGGAACTCGCACCGATGACGCCGTTTGAGCGCAAGATCGTTCACGACGCCGTCGCGGCGGTCGAAGGGGTTCGTAGCGAGAGCGAGGGCGTGGAGCCGTCGCGCCGTGTCGTCGTACTGGTCGACTGAAGCGACGACGCCTAGTTACATCGATGTAGTTCGTTCGGCTCCGGCAGGCGCGGGCGGGAGGGATGTTTCACGTGAAACATGTCGTTCCGAACCAACGGGCGACGACGCCCGTACCCCCGACGCCCGACGCCGCGAAGACGGTCTTCGGACCGCGCTTGGACCTAGCTCAGCGCTACGCGGAGTTGCTCGCGGATACCGGCGTCGAATGGGGGCTGCTCGGCCCGCACGAAATCGAGCGCATCTGGGAGCGCCACCTACTCAATTGCGGGGTCGTCGCCGAGCTGTTGGAACCGGGAGAGCGCGTGGCCGACATCGGCAGCGGCGCCGGTTTACCGGGCCTGGCGCTGGCGATCGCGGAGCCCGGCCTCGATGTCGTGCTGATCGAGTCGCTGCTCCGCCGAAGCGAGTTCCTTCGCATGGTGATCACCGAACTCGGGCTGGGGGTCGAGGTACTGCGCGGCCGCGCCGAGGACCCGGCAGTCCGAGAAAGCGCCGGCGGATGCGATGCCGTCGTATCGCGGGCGGTTGGCCCGCTGGATAAGGTGGCGCGGTGGAGCATGGCTCTGCTGCGACCGGGCGGCCGGATGCTGGCGATCAAAGGGGAGCGAGCGGCCGCAGAACTCCGTGAGCACCGGCGTGTGCTGACCTCGTTGGGCGCCGCGGATGCCAGGGTGGTGGAATGTGGCGTGAAGTATCTGGCCCCGCCGACAACCGTGGTGGTGGCACGGCGAGCCAAGCCGGATCCGGTCCGGAACGTGCGGCGCCGACGGTCGAACAGGGAGAGCCTATGAGTGCGCCGCACGACCCGTTCGGTTCCGACCACGGAGCCTCCGCCACGACCCATGTTTCACGTGAAACATCGGAATTCGACACACCGATCGGAGCCGCTGCCAAGCGCGCCATGCAGGTACTACACACCGCCTACGAACCCTTGCCCCGGCCGCGCCATCGTCGGTTGTTCACCATCGCGAACCAGAAGGGCGGCGTCGGCAAGACCACCACGGCGGTGAATCTCGCCGCGGCGCTGGCGATCCAGGGACTCAAGACTCTCGTCATCGATCTGGATCCCCAGGGCAACGCGAGCACCGCGCTGGGCATCACCGATCGTCATTCCGGCACACCGTCGTCCTACGAGGTGCTCCTCGGCGAGATGTCTTTACAGTCCGCCCTGCGGCGCAGCCCGCACAGCGACCGCCTGTTCTGTGTGCCGTCGACCATCGATCTGGCCGGCGCCGAGATTGAGTTGGTCAGCATGGTGGCGCGCGAGAATCGATTGCGTACCGCGCTGGCCGATCTCGATGGCCCCGCCAATTCAGACTTCGACTACGTCTTCATCGATTGCCCGCCGTCGCTGGGCCTGTTGACCATCAACGCTTTGGTCGCCGCCCCGGAGGTGCTGATCCCCATCCAGTGTGAGTACTACGCGCTCGAGGGGGTGTCGCAGTTGATGAACAACATCGAGATGGTGAAGGCCCATCTGAATCCGGGCCTGGACGTCAGCACGGTGATCCTCACCATGTACGACGGTCGGACCAAGCTGGCCGATCAGGTGGCCGACGAGGTCCGGCGTTACTTCGGCACCAAAGTTCTGCGCACCGTCATCCCGCGCAGCGTCAAGGTTTCCGAGGCGCCCGGTTACAGCATGACGATCATCGATTACGATCCCGGTTCCCGCGGTGCGCTGAGTTACCTCGACGCCAGCCGCGAGCTCGCTGAGCGAGATGGACCAGCACCCGAGAAGGGGGACAAGCATGACTCAGCCGGTACGTAGGAAGGGCGGGCTCGGGCGGGGCCTGGCTTCGCTGATCCCCACCGGTCCTGCCGATGGCAGCGATGAGGCGGGCCGGCTCGGGTCGCGGATTGGCGACGCGGCCGCCGACATCCTGCTCGGTGGTCCGCCGGCGGGGACTTCAGCGGGCTCCACCGATATCGGCGCGGTGTACCGCGAAATCGACCCGGCGCTCATCGAGCCGAACCCGCGTCAGCCCCGGCAGGTGTTCGACGAGGAGGCGCTCGCCGAACTCGTGCATTCGATCCGCGAGTTCGGCCTCATGCAGCCGATCGTCGTCCGCGCCGTGGACGGAGCACCGGGCGGACCGCGTTATCAGCTCGTGATGGGGGAGCGGCGGTGGCGTGCCGCCCAGTCGGCCGGCATGACCGCGATCCCGGCGATCGTGCGCGAGACCGACGAGGACAACCTGCTACGCGACGCCCTGCTGGAGAACATCCACCGGGTGCAGTTGAACCCACTGGAAGAGGCGGCGGCATACCAACAGCTGCTCGACGAGTTTGGTGTCACTCACGATGAACTTGCCGTCCGCATCGGCCGGTCCCGGCCACTGATCTCCAACATGATCCGATTGCTGCGGTTGCCGATTCCGGTTCAGCGCCGGGTCGCGGCAGGCGTGCTGTCGGCCGGCCACGCCCGGGCACTGCTGTCCCTCGAGGGCGGCCCGGACGCGCAGGAGAACCTGGCGGCACGGATCGTCGCCGAGGGGCTGTCGGTGCGGGCAACCGAGGAGGCGGTCACCCTCGCCAATCGCAGCGATGCCAGCCAGCCGGCGGCGCCGCGGCGCAAGCCGATCCAGATGCCCGGCCTTCAGGATGTTGCTGAGCAGCTCTCCGGCGCCTTCGATACCCGCGTCACCGTCAGCGTCGGCAAACGCAAAGGCAAGATCGTGATCGAGTTCGGTTCGGTGGACGATTTGCAGCGCATTGTCGGCCTGATGAACTCGTCGGATACCTGACCAGAGACACGAGCTGATTACGTCACTGTGACAATCCGGCCGCCCAGACTGCCTAATCATGCCGCGATCAGTTGAATCAAGCTGTGCACCACAACATTTCGTTCTCGACGCGGATTTGGCCATGCGCGGGGTAGCTACCTGCCGCGGACCGGCCGAGGCACGGGCGTTTCGTGGCCGCGAACCGGCGTCTCGCGGGTATCGCGGTCGGCCGCGCGCGGGGGGTACGCTCATCTGCGGGGTGGCGGCACCACCCGGTTGCGGGGAAGCCGGGCCACTGGCTCGGGTGCTTCTCGCGTTCCACGGAGGCCCAGGAGTCTAGTGTCTGCTCGAATCACACCGCTGCGACTCGAAGCCTTCGACCAGCTTCCCAAGCATGCGCGCCGCTGCACCTTCTGGGAAGTGGATCCCGCGACCCTCGGCAACGAAGACCATTTGGCCGATCCTGAATTCGAGAAAGAAGCGTGGCTGTCGATGGTCATGCTGGAGTGGGGATCGTGCGGGCAGGTGGCGACGGCGGCTCCGTCCGACGCCGGTGAGAGCGAGCCGACTTGCCTGGGTTATGCGTTCTACGCTCCGCCCCGCGCGGTGCCCCGGGCGCAGCGCTTTCCGACGGCGCCCGTGTCGGCCGACGCGGTCCTGCTGACCTCGGTGCGGGTGGAGCCCGGACCCGCCGCCGACGAGCTGCCGTACAGCCTCGTGGCGCGGGTGGTCGACGAATTGGTCCGCCGGGGCGTCCGGGCGCTGGAGGCGTTCGGTCGCACCGAGAACGTCGCCGAGCTGCTCAACCCGCAGAGCGTCGATCCCGACCTGCGGCCTGCGCTGGAGGCATTGGGTGACTGTTCGGTCGAGCACTGCGTGATCTCGGCCGACTTCCTGCGTGACGTGGGCTTCGTCGTGGTGGCACCGCATCGGTACTTCCCACGCCTACGGCTTGAGCTCGACAAGGGTCTTGGCTGGAAAGCGGAGGTCGAAGCTGCGTTAGAACGACTACTGGAGACCTCGTCGCTGCAGCAACCGGTCGCGGCGGGATCGTCGGCTACGAGCCGCTGAGCCGGCTGGCCTGATCCACCGACAACTCGTGGGCCAGTAGCTCGGCGAAGGTGAACGTGCCGGTGGGCCGGTCGTTCTTGCCGAGCAGATAAAGTCGCTTGACCGCCGCCAGGATTCCCTCGGCGATCGCGTCGCGGGTTTGTGTGGTGATCAGCAGATCGCGATCACGCGGATTGGTGATATAGCCGATGTCGACCTGAACCGTCGGCATCCGCGTCAGCCGCAGCAGGTCCCAGGTCCGACCATGGGTGCGGCAATCGCGTAAACCGGTGCGCGCGACCACTTCTCGTTGAATGAAGTCAGCCAGATTACGGCCAATGGTGGAGACCGAACCATGCGCATTGCCGAAGTGGAAGGAGGCCACGCCGTTCGCCGACGGGCTGGCCAGGGTCGCGCAGCGCAGGCTGATCATCAGATCGGCACCAACGGCATTAGCCGTCGCGGCACGCTCTGCGTCCAAAGGGCTGCGGTTCGTCGGCCGCGACAGGAACGTCTCCATGCCGATCGCGGTCATCCGACCTTCGAGGCGACTTGCCAAGTCCCACAACACATCTGCTTCGCTGATCGGTCCGGCTGCACCGTGGGTGATCAGCCCGTGGTCGGCGCCGCCGCGACCGGGATCGATGATGATGCGCTTGCCCGACAACTTCGGCCCGGATCGACGGACCAGTTCCTCTTCACGGATCGCATGCAGCGAGCCACCGCTTACCCGGGAACTGAGAAAGTACAAGGAGCGCAACGTTTCCGGGCCGCAGATGCCGTCGGCGTAGAGCCCGTACTCACGCTGGTACGACATCAACCCGTTGTGGGTTTGCAAGCCGAAGTATCCGTCGACCAGCCCGGTGTAAAAGCCGAGATCCTGCAGTCTGTCCTGCAGCGTGGCGACGTCGTCACCGTACATCGGGGCACCGAACTGATGGTTCAGCGTGCGGGCGCCGAGTCGGTAGGACGCCTCTTTCAGTGCCCGGTAAGTGGCTTCGCCAACGATGCCGTCCACCAGCAGCCCCCGATGCTGCTGAAACGCCCGTACCGCGTGGTCGAGCTCTTGGTCGAAGACGTCGAACGCGACATGCTTTCCGGTGGTGAGCTCCTCGCCGGCGTCGAGGTGCCCCAGCGCGGTGAGCGCAGCCCGAATCTCGGTGACCGCTGCGCTGCGGTCACCACAGCGCAGCGCCTCGCCGGCGCCACGGTGCGGGTGCGACATTCAAAGGCCTCCGCTGAGCTGATGACAGCCCTGCCGTTGATTGACAGGCTTGGCGGTATTGTCGCAGACGCTCGTCGATTTCGGGAAAACGCCAGGCAAATCGCGTCGATCGGTAGCGAACTATCCGACGTTGGGAACGGCGTCGGAAAGCTCGCGCAACAGCGCCGCCTTACCTTTGGCTCCAACGATGCGCTTGACCGGCTGGCCGTCCTTGAACAGGATCAACGTCGGGATCGAAACCACCTGAAAGTTGCGAGCGGTCTCGGGGTTTGCGTCGACATCGAGTTTGGCGACGGTGAGCTGCCCGGCGGTTTCGGCGGCGATCTCTGCCAGCACCGGCGCCACCATCTTGCACGGTCCGCACCAGGTAGCCCAAAAGTCAACTAGCACAGGCGTATTGCTAGCCAGTACTTCGCTTTCGAACGATGCGTCAGAGACGTCTACGGGTGAGCCGGTGTTAGTCATCGGGGTGCTCCAATCAAAGTGTCGCTGCTGCTGGGGTTTCGGTGGCGTTGGTCTGTGTACGCTCGCCCGGCTCTGCGTGCTCGGCCAACCAGCGTTCGGCGTCAATCGCGGCGCTGCAACCGGTTCCGGCGGCGGTGACCGCCTGGCGGTAGGTGTGATCGACCAAGTCGCCGGCGGCAAACACCCCGTCCAGCGAGGTGTAGGTGGTGTTGTCCTTCACCAGCACGTACCCGTCCGGGTCCAGGTCCACCGCGCCGCGCAACAATTCCGACCGCGGATCGTGGCCGATTGCGACGAAGACCCCGGTCACGGCCAGCGTGGATTCCTTGCCGGTGGCGGTGTCGCGCAGCCGCAGGCCCGTCACCGTGGTGTCGCCCTCGACGGCTTCCACGACGCTGTTGGTGACGAACCGGATCTTGTCGTTGTTGCGGGCCCGATCGAGCATGATCTTCGACGCCCGGAACTCCTCGCGGCGGTGCACGAGCGTGACACTGCGGGCGAACTTCGTCAAGAAGGTGGCCTCTTCCATCGCCGAGTCCCCGCCGCCGATCACGGCGATGTCCTGGTCGCGGAAGAAGAAACCGTCGCAGGTGGCGCAGGAACTCACCCCTCTGCCCAGCAGCTGCTGCTCACCCGGCACCCCGAGGTAGCGCGCCGCGGCGCCCATCGCCAGGATGACCGCCCGCGCGTGCAACGTCTCGCCCTCGGCGGTGGCCACCGACTTGACCGGGCCGTCCAGCGACACCGATTCGACGTCCTCCATGCGCAGATCCGCGCCGAACCGCTGCGCCTGCTCGCGCATCTGGTCCATCAGTTCAGGACCCGTGATCCCCTCGCGAAAACCGGGATAGTTCTCCACTTCGGTGGTGGTCATCAACGCTCCGCCGAAGGAGGTGCCCTCGAACACCACCGGCGCCAGCTGCGCGCGCGCCGCATAGAGCGCCGCCGTGTAACCGGCGGGTCCGGAGCCAATGACGATCACGTTGTGGACAGTGGTGGTTGAGGAGCTCATACCAGCCTTTCGGATACCTAACCCGTTCAAAGAGCCGTCTAAACCAGTCGAACGCCAGGGTAGGCGGTGCTGTTCCCGCGAACATTACGGGCGGTCGACGTGCCTGTCAGCCAACAGGCCGGTGTCCACTGAACTACAGGTCGGCGCCACCGCCAGCGCTGTGATCGAGGCGGGCGTGTCGGCGGGGAGCAGCAGTAAGACGGCCGGGCGTCCGGCGATCTGCACCGGCCGGGCGCCCAAAACCCGGGCGTTCGCCGGGTAACCCAAGCCGGCCAGGCATGACGTGCGGCGTTGCGGGTCGGCCAATGGGCCGAAGTCGGGTTTGTCGTCGAGTAGGGCCAGGATCTGTTGGTCCGACAGCGGAATCGTCGTCGGCGGGCGTGACACGGTGATGTGTTCTGCGGTGGTCGGCCTGCTCGGCGTCGGGGCCGGTGCCGTGATCAGGGCGGCGGTTCCCAGCCAGGCCGCGACGGCGGCCGCGGCCAAACCGGCGCCGGCGACGGCCGCCCGCGTCGAGCGGGGGAGACGGCCGGGACGGAGAGTGTGCGCAGCGCCCCGCCGGGACCGGTCCAGCCGCTGGGCGCGCAGCGTCGCGGCGATCCCGTCGAGGACCTCGGGCGCAACGTCTGGCGCCGACGCCGCATCGGTGCCCAGTTTGGCGATGTCGTGGCGGACCCGGTTCAGCGCGTCCATCGTCTGCCCGGCGTCCGGGTCGGCGCGGATTTGCTTGCGCATCCGGGCGGCGGTGTCGTCGTCGAGAAGACCTGCCTGCAGATCGGCGAGGGCCGCCACCGTCAGCGGTGGGACGGCGCCCGCACCGTCGCTCTCACCCGGCCCAACTCCGTCCATCCGCCTCAGTGTCCGTCATCGGTAACCCGAACGCCACGCGCGGCCCGCGGGGCTAGCCGGCCGGGCGGTTGGGCGCGGTGTCGGTTTCCAGGTAGCCGAGGATCGCGGCAAGCCGGGCCCGGGCGCGGGCACAGCGACTCTTGACGGTGCCTTCGGCCACCCCGAGCATCGCAGCGGTGTCGGCGACCGAATAGCCATGCATGTCGACCGCCACCACCGCGGCGCGTTGTTCGACAGGCAGCCGCAGCAGCGCCCGATGCACCGCGATCGCCGTCTCGACCTGCGCGGTCCGGTCGGCGACCGGGTAGACGTCGTCGAGTGCGATGGTGAGATGAGCTTTGTTGCGGCGCAACCGGTCCAGGCATGCATTGACCACAATGCGATGGAGCCAGCTGCTGACTGCGGCGTCTTGTCGAAACGAGCCGGCACCGCGGTGCGCCGAGGCCATCGCGTCTTGCAGCGCGTCTTCGGCGTCTTCGGCGCTGCGGCTGGTCAGCCGGGCGACTCGGTGCAGTTGTCGGTGGTGGCGGTAGAACAACTCCTCGAAGGCATACGGGTCGCCTGCGACGTGGGCAGCCAGCAATTCGGCGTCGCTCCGTTGTTCATGAAGTTCCTGCCGAACCAGGCGCCCGAAGCCCACGGCCGGACAGTAACCAATCGGTGGCTACCCGGCACTTCACTCAACCGGGCCCAGTGCACTACGACGCGGCTTGGACGGTGATCTCGGAAAGGCCGGAGCGGCTATCCCCGTTGGTGGTCCCCAAGGTCGGAATCCACACCAGCAGGTACGACGTCGGCGCCGAGGCCTTGACCGGGATGCTGTTGTGGCCCGGCTTCATTGCCGCGGGCTGAGTCAGCGCGGTGGTGTCGTTCAGCTTGCCCGGTGTCGCCGTCGCCGATGAGCGGATCTGGATCTTCGTTCCGGTGCTGGCGAGGTCGAGGTTCACCGCACCCACCACGGTGGGTTTCGGCAGCTGCAGCAGCAAGCCGACACCGCTTTTGAAGGCCGGGAACGGGACGGCGTCGTGGTAGGTGTCGGTCTCCCACGCGGTCGCCGGGTTGCCGTCGATCGCCTGCGCGGCCTCGCCCGGATTGTCGGCCTCGCCGCCGGGGGAGAAGACCGTCGCGCCGACGGGCTTGACCAGGCTGCCCGCTGGTGCGCTGCCGCTGGCACTCGAACTCTCCGACGGCGCATTGAGGCCCAGCTGGTCCTTGTCCAGCCCACCGACGTCACCGAACATCCGGCTCAACACCGACGCCAGAACCAGTAGTGCCACCACGATGATGGCACCGCCGACCCCGATCCCGATCGTCACGGCGCGGCGGCGACGGACACGTGCCTGCGCGTCTTCCAGCCCGGGCGTGCGGCTTCGGCCCGGGCGTGCGGGTGCGGGCGGCGGGTCCGGCAGAGGGCTCAGCAGCTCGGTGCGGTCGGCCACCGCGGTCGCCTGCTGCAGCAAATTCAAAAGTGTTGCGGCGCTGCGGATCCCACCGTCGCCCTGGATCGAGTGAGTTGCAGCTGCGGAAATCTGGAAGGGGATTGCGCGGTCGATCGAACCCGGTTCGACGGGCTGGCCGGCCGCATCGCGTGGCGCCGGCGCCATCCCGCTGCGTTCCCCGGATTCCGCCAGCGGCCACCGGTTGACCAGCAGCGCATACAGCGCGGCGCCGATACCGCGGACGTCGTCCTCGGGGGTGGCTTCCGGCGTGGTGGCGGGGAAGGCCAGCACCACGTCGCCTTCGACGCTGACCCGCACCCGGCTGGGATGGTCGATGGAAAGCGCCACGCCGGCGTGGTGGGCGGCCTCCGCGGCAGCCGCCAGGGTTTGCATCGCACGGGCGGCGCCAACGGCGGATGGCGAGGTGTTGGCCACCTCCTGCAGCGAGCCGCCGCGGATCCATTCGGCAACGACCAGGCCGCCGGTGCCGGTGTGCACGACGTCGAGAACCCGGGCGATCCCGAGTTTGTCGACGCGGCTCAGCCGCATCGTGCGAGACAGGATCTCGCGAACTTCCTCGTCGGGCAGCGCCCCGTCCGGGTCGACGAACGTCAGCGAAACCTGCCGATCCAGCGCCGTGTCGAGCGCCTGCCAGAACTGCAGGTGCGGCGCTCCGCCGTGGAAGACCAAGAGCCGGTAGCGACCGCGGGCGATGCTGGCGCCGGGAACAAGGTGCGAGTCATCCTCGGCCGGCGGCGGCTCCGCAGCCGGTTCGCGCGGTGCGTCGAACTCGCCGTTGGACCGGGTCGGTACCGGTGCCGGCACGGCTCCGACCTGAAGATCGGGCGGCACGTCGGGCTGGAAATCGTCGACGGCCGGTGACGAGGACGATGCGGGCTGCCGGGGTGGCTCGGTTTCGGAGACAGCTTTGGCTGACGTGCTGTCCGATGGGCCGTCGGTCATCCCCGGTCCTTTCCGCATCTCCTCCCCAGCGACATGCTCCGGAAGCCCCCGCCACACGGGCTGGCGTACCGGATGCCCCCCTGGCGTAGTCGAATTCCTCTGCTCAGGGTACGTGAAGTGATCGGGGCGTAACAGCTGATCGGGCACGCCGGGACCGCGGGGAGCGGCGTTCATCGAGGTGCCGGGACGGGGTGGAGACGGTGGGCGAGGGGGGACCCGGCCGGCTGATGCGGGCATCGCCCGCTTGCGGGCGGGCGCCGCGGCGGGACGGGCACCGATGCGGCGGCGGATCGCGCTCAGCGCCGCCTGAGCCTCGGGCACCTGTGCCCGTAGCATCACGGCGGCCACGATCGGCACCATGATCACCGCCAGCACAAACAACCGCAACAGCGAACCGGCACCGCCGCCGTAGGCGGTGAGCCGCTGCAGCCCCATCAGCTGGTCCACCACGTGCGCGATCAATCCGGCCAGCAATGAGGCGGTGATTGTGACCAGAATCGTCCGCACCTCGGCGGCGCCGAGCAGATGGCCACGGGCGGGCCGCAGCGCGTTGCGCAGCAGGTAGTAGCCGACGATCGCGCCGGCCAAAAATCCCAGGCCGTTGGCCAATCCGAGGTATCCGGCGACCAGGTCGGGGTTGTCGGTGATGCGCGGCGCGAGCAGCGAGGCGGCGATCTTGACGGCCGTGATGACGACGATGATCACGATCGGTATCCACGGTTGCTCGCGGGCGTAGAAGACCCGCAGCTCCAGCAGCACGATCGAGTACGGGATCAACGTGAACGCCGACAACGCGATCGCCGTGCCCAGGTAGCCGGCGTCGACGTCACCAAAATGGCCGTAGGCGAACAGCGCGCTGCCGATCGCCGGCCCGCCGACGGTCATGAATGCCACCGTCGGGATCAGGGTGATCATCGTCAATCGGGTGGCCAGCGACAGGTCGGCCAGCACCGCCGGGGTGTCGTCGGCGGCCGCGTTGCGACTCAGCCGCGGCATCACCACGGTCAGCACCGTCACGCCGATCATGCCGAACGGCAGCATCAGCACCAGCCAGGTGTAGTTGTAGATGGCCGGGCCGGAAGCGGCTGCCGTGCTGGCGATCTGGTTGGTGACGATCAGGCCGATCTGGCTGATCAGCACATAGAAGACCATCGCGGCGGCCATCGCCCCGAAGCGTTTGAGCCGGTCGTCGATTCCCCACAGCGGGCGAAGGCTGATGCGCTGACGCCGGATCGTGAGCAGCAGCACGACGGTCTGGGCGACCACCCCCAACGTGGTTCCGATACCCAGCACCAGCAACTTGGCGTTGCCCATCTGCACCGGGTCCACGGACAGCTGCCCGGGTGTCGCCAGGTAGGCGCCCAGCGTGGCGATCGCGACGACGTTGTTGATGACGGGCGCCCACGCGGGCGGCCCGAACACGTTGCGGGTATTCAGGATCGCCATGAACACCGAGGAGAGGCCGTAGAAGATCACCTGCGGCAACAGCAGGTAGGCGAATGCCGTGGTGAGCGGCTCGTTGACCTGGGGGTCTCGGCCCAGCATCAGCTGCACCAGCAGCGGGGCGGCGGCTACCGCCAGCAGCGTGGTCGCCAGCAGCAGGGTGGTGGCCAGCGTCACCAGGCGGCGTACGAACGCCACGCCGCCGTCGGCGTCGTCCTTCTCGGCGCGGGCCAGCACCGGTACGAAGATCGCGGTGAACGTCGCCTCCAGCACCAGCGCGGCAACCAGGTTCGGCAGCTGGTTGGCCACCGAGAACGCGCTGGACAGCGCCGCACCCAGGATCGCGGCGAGGATCACGATCCGGGCAAAGCCGGTGATCCGGCTGACCAGGGTCGCGAACGCCATTCCCCACGACCGCGACACCAGCGCGGCGTCGGACAGCTCCGGACGGGCGGGCGGCGTTGTGCCGTGCGACGACACCAGCCCGGTCGGTGGCAGTGGCCCGGTGGGCGGTCCCGGCCGGTGTGGTCGGCGCCGGCGCGGGCCGGATGGCCGCAGGGGCGGCTGGACCGGCGGCGGTACGGGCCGGCCGGCGCTACTCATACGCGGTGCTCTTCGTCGACGGCTGGTCTTTGTCGGCGGGCGGTGCCACGGCGGGCGGCGCGTCGGAGGGATCCGGACGATCCAAGTCGGCGGGGTCCGGCTGGCCACGGAACCGGTGCCACAACCGTCGCCCGGCGAGCGCCACCAGCACCGCCGCCGCGCTCAGCGTGATCAAGAACAGCACCTTGCCGTAGGCGTTGGAGTGCACCGACAGCCGCACCGGCTCGCCCAGCGGCACACCGGCCGGAGTGCGCAACGTGGCGTCGATGGCGACGCGCTGGGTGAAGTTCACTTCGATCGGGACCCGCAGCGGCAGGTAACCCGGCGGCATCTCGAGTTCGCCGAGATCGGTCACCTGCATACCGGGCGGGGCCTCGACGTGCAGCCGAACCCGGATCGGCACGGCCAGCCCGTTGTGCAAGGCCAGGGGGAGTGGGCTGTGCTCGGTGGCCAGCGTGTACGACCCGGTCGGCTTGACGATGGTGACCGCACCGAACAAGTCATCGATCGCGGTGCCGACGATCTCCAGCCGCTGGTGCGCCAGACCGTTGCGGGTGTCGGGCCGGTCAGCCTGGCTGACGGCGCGCAGCATGTCCTCGCGCAGCGGCGCGGTGTAGCTGACACCGTTCAGCCCGGTACGCGGATCGGTCGTCAACGCCGCCGTCAGCTCCCACAGCCGGCCCACCTGGTCAGCAATCGTTGCGACGACGCGGTTATCGAACCGGCCGCGTTCGCCTGCGTCGACGCCGGGGAGTTGCTGCGTCCCGGTGATCGGCGGGGTGGCCGAGGCGTCGGCGATCAGCGCCGGCAGCGGCCGTGGCACCGCCAGGCCGGAGCGGATCGCGGTCGCCAGCGTGGTCAGGATGGCGCCCGCGTCCTCGGAGCGCAGTTTCCAGTTGGTGGGCGGCAGCAGGATCTCGGCGCGCGGTGCGACGCTGGGCTGCAAGGTTCGCCACAGCATCGAGCCGAGTGCGTCCTGACGGCGAGCGATGTCGGAGTCGTGCTGTAGCCGGACCGCGAGCGCGGCGTTCAGATAAGGCGGCGCGACAGGATCAGAGCCGGTGGCCGCGAAGGCAGCGCCGACGGCAGGGTCGAACGGCGCGACCACCACCTGCGCAGACAGCCGCCGCGGGGTGGTGGTCACCGGCGCCGGCGCGGCGTTGGCGGAGTCTTCTGTCGACGAGTCGGCGGCGGCGATCACCACGGTGTTGGCGTTCGCGTTCAACAGGTCCACGGTTCGGCGGGTCAGCGAACCGTCGGGGATGAGGGTGGCGCCGCGGACCGTGGTGATGCCGAGGATTTGGTCGACGATGTCGGCGGCGGAGCTGGTGGCGATCGCGCTGAGCCCGGCGTCGCCGACGCGCTGCACGGCGTCGAGGTCGGCTTGCGCGTAGGGCAGCGGGGCCACACACATCCGGTGCGCCAGCGTGCGCAACCGGTTTAACCAGTTGACCGCCGCGGCCTGCCCGGTTCCCGGGTGCGTCGGCGTCGCCGGTTGCTCGGGTGCGCCGGGGACGCCATCAGCGACCACATAGCCGCCGGTCATCGCGTTGACGGTGACCAGCAGGTCCGGGTCGACGGCCAGGCACATCGAGCGGCTGACGGCGCCGTCGGGGTCGACGTCGCGGCTGGTCGCGAACTCGGCGGCGGCCAGCAGCACGTCGAGTCGGCCGCCGCCGGCCAGCGCCGTCGCCAGCTCGTCGTCCATCAACCGGACCGGAATTGTGCCGCCCGGTACGCCGGGCGTCAGCCGCGGCCGGTCGGCCAGCGGCCACAGCATGGTGATCGGCACGGGTTTGGAAATATCGGGCGCTACGCCAGCGCCCGCGCCGCTCATCGCGCCGCCGGAGCTGTCCAGTGGATCCGGTGGTACGCCGACCACCGGCAGCAGGAACCGGGCGTCGTCGAGGCGTGCGGGCTCGCCGTAGTCGGGCGTTCCGTTGGCGTTGACCAGCAGCGGGTAGACGCCGGGCCCGCCGATCGCCAGCGAAGGTTTGCTCAGCGAGCGGACCGGGGCGGACAGCGAGAAGCCGACTCGGTGGCCGCGCTGCAACTCACTGGAGACCGTCAGGAAGTCGGCAACCGGCTCGTATTGGTCGGTATTGCCGTCGAGGTTGGTGCGCAGCCCGGGCGAGGTGCCCACCTCGGCGGCGCGCTCGAGGCGGACCATGACGTCGCGCACTGGACGGTCACCGACGTTGGTCGCGGTTCCGGTGACGGTGACCACGGGCTCGCTGGTCGTGGTGACCATCTGCGGGGTCACCTGATCGATTCGGACCTGGACGAATGGAGTGGCGCCGGGCTCGCCCGCGGCGGCGCGCGGCGCGGCGGCGGGCAGCGCGAACGCGCCGGTAAAGCCCATCAGGATGCCGACCACCACGGCCAGGCGCCACACGGCGGCCCACCCCAGCCGCAGCGCGACTACAGCGCCGCTCACCCGCGCAAGCGGGTGGTGCACCCACCTCATTGCTTCGTTTTGCATCGTCGTCGGGCTTCTACCGCGATGGCCCCTAGGGGCCGGGTCCGCGACCATTCTTCCGCCCCCGTACCGACTCGTCGGGCCGACGGTTTCGGGTGCGCGAATGAGTCTGCGGCCGTCGCCGCGGCGAGGTGGGCGGCAGCGGCGGCAGCGCGGCCGGGCCGTCGGTCTGCAACTTGTCGATCAGTTCGTCGGCCACCTCGGCCAGCTTGCGTTCATCGGCGTAGGCCAGCCGGGACGGCAGCTCGTTGATCGGCACCCAGGCCACCTCGGCGACCTCGACGTCGTCGTCGGACAACTCTCCACCCGAGCAGCGCATTAAATAATGGTGCACGGTCTTATGCACCCGCCGCCCGTCGGTGACGAACCAGTAGTCGATGCGGCCCAGCGCCGCCAGCACGCTGCCCTGGATTCCGGTCTCCTCGGCGACTTCGCGGATCGCGGTCTGCTCGGCCGTCTCACCGAGCTCGATGTGGCCTTTGGGCAGCGACCACAGCATCCGGCCGCGCCGGTCGACGCGGCCGATGAGCGCCGCAACCTGCTCCTCACGCGGCCGATCGATATTGTCGATGACCAATCCACCGGCCGATGTTTCGTGCACAGTGCGCAGCCGCTCCACGCCGCGGCGTGTGGAACCGGACCGGGCCGGCTTGTCCGCGCCGGCCGGCGCTTTGCCGTCGATCGTCCCATTGTCGGTGTGGCTCTGGCCGGATCCGGCACTGCGGCGACCACGACGCCGCCCCCGGCGTCGACGTGGTTGCGCTTTTTCGCCTTCCGACACCTAAGCGATGGTAGCTGGCGTGCTAAGACGCTCCTTGCCGCACTCGCCGGTCGTGTGCTGCCCGACTACTCTCTCCACGTGCCGGAAACCACCGACGATGCGGAGCTGCTCACCGCGGCCGCGGTTGCCTTGAACAGGTACGCTGAATTCCTGCGCGAGTTCGGCTCAGTGTTCGCTGCAACCGGCCACGAGCTGTACCTTGTCGGCGGCGCAGTGCGGGATGCGCTGCTGGGCAGGTTGACGTTGCTCTCCGATTACGATTTCGCCACCGATGCCCGCCCCGATGAACTGCTGAAGCTGCTGCGGCCTTGGGCAGATGCGTTGTGGGACACCGGAATCGAATTCGGCACCGTAGGTGTTGGCAAAGGCGAGGCCCGCCTAGAGGTGACGACGTTCCGTGCGGACCGCTACGACCGGGTGTCACGCAACCCGGAGGTGCGTTTCGGCGACTCGTTGGGCGACGATCTGGTGCGCCGCGACTTCACCGTGAACGCGATGGCGGTGCGCATCACCCCGGCCGGGCCGAGCGAATTCGTCGATCCGCTTGGCGGTTTGGCCGCGCTGCGGGCCGGTGTGCTGGATACCCCGGCGGCCCCGTCGGAATCGTTCGGCGACGACCCGCTGCGGATGCTGCGCGCGGCCCGTTTCGTTTCGCAACTGGGCTTCACAGTCGCCCCGCGGGTGCGCACGGCGATCGAAGAAATGGCGCCGGAGCTGGGCCGGATCACCGTCGAGCGGGTGGCGGCGGAGCTGGACAAGCTGCTGCTGGGCGACGACCCGTGCGCCGGCATCGAGTTGGTGGTGCAGACCGGGATGGGCGACGTGGTGCTGCCCGAGGTCGGCGGCATGCAGATGGCGATCGACGAGCACCACCAGCACAAAGACGTCTACCAGCATTCGCTGACGGTGCTGCGCCAGGCGATCGCCCTGGAAGACCCCCTTCCAGACGGGGGCCCCGACCTGGTTCTGCGCTGGGCGGCGCTGCTGCACGACATCGGCAAACCTGGCACCCGCAAGCATGAGCCCGACGGCGGAGTCAGCTTCCACCACCACGAGGTGGTGGGCGCCAAGATGACGCGAAAGCGGTTGCGGGCGTTGAAGTATTCCAAACAGATGGTCGACGACATATCGCAGCTGGTGTACCTGCACCTGCGATTCCACGGTTACGGCGAGGGCAGGTGGACAGACTCGGCGGTGCGCCGCTATGTCACCGACGCGGGACCGTTGTTGCCGCGGCTGCACAAGTTGGTGCGGGCCGACTGCACCACCCGCAACAGGCGGCGGGCCGCCCGGTTGCAGACCGACTACGACAATCTCGAGGCCCGCATCGCCGAACTGGCCGCCAAGGAGGACCTGCAGCGGATCCGGCCCGATCTGGACGGCAACGAGATCATGGAATTGCTGGGCATCCCGCCGGGTCCGCAGGTGGGGGAGGCGTGGAACTACCTCAAGGAATTGCGGTTGGACCGTGGGCCGCTGACCCGGGATGAGGCGACGGCCGAGCTGATGACCTGGTGGAACTCCCGCGGGAACCAGTAGTGGTCCGGCGGCGTCGGACTTGGCATGGAGTACTGCTTGGGCGACGGCGACGGCACGGCCACGATCTGGGAGCGCGGCCCGGATCTCGACCTGGACGGGGACGGCCGCCTGGATGCGGTCGGTCTGGATTTCGACGGCGACGGGCTGGCCGATGACGCACTGGCCGACCTCGACGGCGACGGTATCGCCGACCACGTCGTGCTGGATCTCGACAACGACGGCATCGCGGAGAGCTACTTCACCGACGACGGCTCGGGGACCTGGGCGGTTGCGGTGAGCCCGCCCCGGCCCGGCCAGCCGCAACTGCGCTGGTTGGGGCTCGACGGCGTCGAGCACACCGGCGGCCCGCTGGTGGATTTCGATGGTGACGGCCGGGCCGAGGACCGACTGCTCGACAGCGACGGCGATGGGCTGGCCGACCGCGCGATCTCCACCGGCGACAACGGCGTGACGGGTTACGTCGACACCGACGGCGACGGACGGTGGGACGTCAAGCTGACCGACACCGACGGCGACGGCACCGCCGATGCGGCCAGCGCGTTGCAGCCGAAACCGTAGGTCCCCGTTCAGGTTTAAGCTGCCAGCGACGGTACGGCGACGTTGTGGCAATGCAGGCCAGGTATCGATCTGCGCGGGAACGGCCGACTGGACACGGCCAGTTGGATTTCGATGGCGATGGGCTGAGGGATGACGCCCTGGCCGACCTCGACGTGAACGGCATTGCCGGCCGCAACGGACAGTGGGAGCTCAAGCTTGGCGACACCGACGGCACTCATGATGCCGCCAGCGCGCCGAAGCCTGAAACGTAGGCGCCCGTTGAGGACACCGGCGCGGTACTGTGACGCCCCGTGACGTCTCTGATGGCTGAAGTCGCCAGCTTTGCCGGCTGCTTCGACCCGCCTCAGATTCTTCTCTGCGGTGCGTCTCCCGACGCTGCACGAAGGACCCGTCCAATCCCGGAAGGAAAACTACCAGTGGACGCCGACATCCTCCGCCACTGCACGGCTGGCGCCCCGATTCTCCCGGCGCCACAAGCCGCCGGTCCCGTCGGGACCCACTGATGGACGTGGAGCACTCACTTCCCGACCAGGTGAGCGGTGCGCTTGAAGAGATATTGCGCGACGACCTCAACGTCGACATCAGCCGAGTGACCCGGGAGTCCCGGCTGGTGGATGATGTCGGGCTGGACTCGGTGGCCTTTGCGGTGGGCATGGTGGCGATCGAGGACAAGCTCGGGGTGGTGATCAACGAGCAAGAGCTGCTGACCTGCGACACCGTCGGCGATCTGGAGCGCGTCATCCGGTCAAAGGTCGCGGTCGCTCCGTGACCGTGCTGGCGGCCGCGCTGGCCGCGGCCATGAACGCGTCGGCCCACGACCTGGTGGTCTTCGACCGGGATACCGAAAGCTGGATCCGCCATCCGTGGCCGGAAGTGCAGGTCCGCGCCGAAAGCGTCGCCGCCCGCGTCCTCGCTTTAGCGCAACCCGGCGCCGTCGGGCTGGTGGGCGAGCCGACCGCCGATTTCGTCGCCGCCATTCAGGGCGCGTGGCTGGCCGGCCAGAGCGTGTCGATCTTGCCCGGCCCGGTCCGCGGCGCCGACCCGCAGCGCTGGGCGCAGTCCACGGTGACCAGGTTCACTGGGATCGGGGTGCGCACCGTTTTCAGCCACGGACCGGCGCTGGAACTGCTGCGATCGGCAGCCGGGCCGCTGCCGGTACTCGACGTTGGCACCGCTGCGCGGGGTCAGCGCTCGGCCAGCCTGGCTGCGGTCGCCGGGGCCGCTGGCACGCCGGCGGTACTGCAGGGCACCGCGGGGTCCACAGGCATTCCGCGGACCGCGCGGCTGTCCCCCGAAGCAGTGTTGAGCAACCTGAACGGCCTGCTCGCCGCCTTCGGCGTCAAGGCCGCCGACGGCGACGTGGGGTGTAGCTGGTTGCCGCTGTACCACGACATGGGGCTGACGTTTTTGTTCAGCGGGGCGCTGGCCGGCGCTCCGATGTGGCTGGCGCCGACCGCGGCGTTCGCTGCGTCTCCGTTTCGTTGGCTGACTTGGCTGCACGACAGTGGTGCGACGATGACCGCTGCCCCGAACACCGCCTACAACCTGATCGGCAAGTACGCCCGTCGGGTCGCCAAGGTCGACCTGGGCCGGGTACGGGTGGCGATCAACGGCGGGGAACCGGTCGATTGCGCTGCGATGCAACGGTTTGCGACCGAGCTCGGCAAGTTCGGTTTCGACGCGCGGGCGGCCACCCCGTCGTACGGCCTCGCCGAAGCCACCTGTGCGGTGACGACTCCGCGCGCGGGTACCGGTCTGTGCTATGACGAAGTCCGGCCCGCGACAGGCGACTCCGGTGAGTCGATGCGCCGCCACGCAATCCTGGGCGAAGCGATCCCCGGCATGCAGGTGCGGATCGGCACGGTGCAAGAGCAGTCCGCCGAGCTCATCGATCGCGAAGTCGGCGAGATCGAGATCCGCGGCGCGTCGATGATGTCGGGGTATATCGGGGAACCCGCGCGAGAGCACGAAAGTTGGTTCAAGACAGGCGATTTAGGCTACTTCGCTGACGGTGGCCTGGTGGTGTGCGGGCGGGCGAAGGAGATCATCACGATCGCCGGCCGCAACATCTTCCCCACCGAGGTCGAAGGCGTCGCCGCCGAAGTCCGTGGTGTCCGTGAGGGTGCGGTGGTGGCGGTCGGCACCGATGAAGGAGCGACGAGGCAGGGCCTGGTGATCACCGCCGAGTTCCGTGGCCCCGACGAGTCCGGGGCGCGCAGCGAGCTGGTGGCCCGGGTGGCGTCGGCGTGCGGCGTCGTTCCATCCGAGGTGGTGTTTGTCGCGCCCGGGTCGCTGCCCCGCACGTCGTCGGGCAAGCTCCGGCGCCTCGAGGTGAAGCGCAACCTGGCGGCCCCGCACCTGACCGAGGCCACGTGACCGATCCGGCCACCCTGGGCATCGACGAGTACCGCGCGCTGCTCGACGACGTGTTCGACCGGCAGATCGTCGAGTGGACCGCGGAAGCCGAAGCCAGCGAGCGGTTTCCGCGCAAACTGATCGAACACCTCGGCCAAAGCGGGGTATTCGCGCACAAGTGGGGCGACGGGCAGCACCCCGACGTGGCCAAGCTCATCGCTCTCGCGTTCGCACTGGGCCGATTGGGTTCGGCGGGTATCGGTGTCGGAGTCAGCCTGCACGATTCGGCGATCGCGATCCTGCGCCGGTTCGGTCGGTCCGATTATCTGAAGGCCATCTGCGAGCAGGCGATCCACGGCGAGGCCGTGCTGTGCATCGGCGCCTCCGAGGAGTCCGGCGGTTCGGACCTGCAGATCGTCGAGACCGAAGTGCGTTCGGCGCGAGACGGATTCGAGGTTCGCGGAGTCAAAAAGTTCGTCTCGCTGTCACCTATCGCGGACCACATCATGGTTGTGGCGCGCGGTGTGGATCACGACGAAAACAGTCGGCACGGCAACGTGCTGGTGATCGCGGTTCCGACCTCGCAGACCGATGTCCAGGAGCCGTACCGGAAGGTCGGGGCCGGCCCGCTGGATACCGCTGCGGTACACATCGACACCTGGGTGCCCGCGGATGCGCTCATCGCGCGTCCGGGCACGGGTCTGGCCGCGATCTCGTGGGGGCTGGCGCACGAGCGCATGTCCATTGCGGGGCAAGTCGTTTCAGGGTGTCAACGGGTACTCGGCATCACCCACGCCCGGATGGTGAACCGCCGCCAATTCGGCGCCACCCTCTTCGAACACCAGGCGCTCCGCATGCGCGTCGCCGATCTGCAGGCACGCGTCGATCTGCTTCGACACGGGCTCAACGGAATTGCCGCGCAGGGCCGCCTCGACCTGCGTGCGGCGGCGGCGGCGAAGGTCACCGCGGCACGGCTTGGCGAAGAGGTGCTGTCGGAGTGCATGCACATCTTCGGCGGCGCCGGCTACCTGGTGGATGAGACGCCCCTCGGCCGATGGTGGCGCGACATGAAGCTGGCCCGGATCGGCGGCGGCACCGACGAGGTGCTCTGGGAACTGGTGGCCGCGGCGATGAAGCCCGATTACGACGGCTACGCCGAGTTGATCGGCGAGCGCCCAGAATAAGTCTCCGGCCGGGGCAACGCGTATAAAGCCATCCGACGATTGCTCATGTCGTGCTCGCCGAGAAACGTGCAGCCGGTGAACTCGCATAACCGCCGCGCCCCTTTGTTGCGATGGTCAGGGTCGAACATGATGCGGCGACAACGCGGTTCGAGCTCGAAGATGCTGGCGACGATGCGCGGCAGCAGAAACGGGCCAAGTCCCTTGTTGACGATCGTCAATTCGGCGATGGCCGCGTGCAGCCCGATATCGTAGGGATCAGCCTGATACCGGGTGGCGATGGAATCCTTTGCCGCTCTGTATACTTCGACGTATCCGCCGTCCTGGCCGTGCATGCTGCCGATGAACGGTCGAGAATAGTTGCCGTCGAGCTGCGCACGCAGGTATGCGCGCCAGCGCGCCGCCGCCCAAGCGGACTCCCACGTTTCGGCCAGATGCGGCATGTTCATCCACTGGGCGATCATGTCGGCGTCGGCGTCAGGATCGACGAGACGAAGCGCGTACGGCTCGGTCAGTATCGGCGTGGGTGGCGGCGGGGCGTTGCGGACTTCGTCGGAAAGCCCGTCGGTCAGCTCCCGCGGCAGGATCGGGCCGGCTTCAGTCATGTCGAGCGGCGAGCCTACCGGAGTGAGCAGAGCGGCAGGGACCTTCCGTTACCGCCCTGAGCCGGGCGGCCCGGCAAACGCCTGGGCGATCTGGAGCCACTTCCGCGCGTCGTCGCCCTCTGCCGTCACGTCGAGATCACGCAACGCGCGCCGCTGGGTGACCAGAAAGCAGAAGTCCTCGGCACCGCCGGAGACTCGCTGCGCCGCGTCGGCCGGGCCCCACGACCAGGTGCCGCCGTCGGGGGCGTGTAGCTCGACACGAAACGGCTCGGTGGGCGCGGGCAGCCCGTGGACGGCGAAGGCGTAGTCGCGGGTGCGCACTCCGATGTGGGCGACGGAACGCAGCCGTGCGGTCGGTGCACGGGTGACGCCCAGGGTGTCGGCGACGTCGAGTCCATGCGCCCAGGTCTCCATCAGTCGCGCCGTCGCCATCGACGCGGCGCTCATCGGCGGCCCGAACCACGGTAGTTTGCGGCCGTCGGGAACCGTCAACAGCGCGTCGTGCAGGCGCGTGCGGGTGAGCCGCCAGTCGGCGAGCAACTCGGCCGGCGGGGTCGCGGCAAATTCATTGGCGGCCGCCTCGACGAAGCCGATCGGGTCGGCCGCAGCGGTTTCCAGCAGTCCGGCGAACGCCGCCTCGTCGATGATCGCCGTCAGCGAGCCGCGGTCGGTCCACAGCAGGTGCCCGATCTGGTGCGCAATGGTCCAACCCTCAGCGGGCGTCGGCGCGGCCCAGCGATCCTCGGCAAGCGGCGCGACCAGCGCATCGAGCTCGTCGCTTTCGGCGCGCAGGTCGGCCACGATCTGTTGCACGGCGGCCATCTGTGTACCTTAACGATCCCCGGCCGGCTGGCCGCGGCGGCCGACGATGCTGTGCGCGGCGAGCCCGCATAGGTAGAGCACGGTCCCGGCCAACACCAATGCGGGCGAGTGGCCGTCCTGCGGGACGACGGCCGCCGCCGCCGTGATCGCGCCGATGAACGCCAGCCAGAACAGCGAATCCTGAACGGCGAACACATGTCCGCGCAGCGCATCGTCCACATCGACCTGAATCGCGGTGTCGGCGCAAAGCTTGACTACCTGGCCCGCCGCGCCCAGGAGGAACCCGCACACCACCATCACCGCCAGCTGCAGACCGGCCCCGGCGAGCTGGACCGCGGCGGCAATCGCCAATGCCCCGTTCGCGGTGGCGCAGCGGCCCCAGCGGCGCACCGCGGGCGGGGTCACCACATTGGCCAGAAAGGATCCGGTGCCGGTGGCGGCCAAGAACAACATCGCACCGCCCAGCGCGCCGACAGATGCGGCGCCGCCGTTGCGCACCAGCAGCAACACCACCAGGGTGTTGAGGCCGAACACCATTCGGTGCGCTGCCAACCCGGAAAGGGTGGCGGCGACGGTGGGACGCTGCCGCACGGTGCGGATGCCGTGCATCCAACCGGTGATCACCGCGTAGATGACCGATCCGTGGATCGCCCGCCGGGTGTGGTCGGGACCCAGCACGTGGGCGCCGAATCGCCATGACAGCAGCAGCGCAATCAGCATTGGAATGGCGACCAGCAAGATGATCGATGCGGCCCCGGTGTCACCGGAACCGAACAGGCGGCGGGGTATCAGCATGAAGGTTGCGCCGAGGAATGCGGCGATCGCACCGGTCGCCGACGCGATCGAGTTCATCGTGACGACCTGTTCGCGGGGCACCACATGAGGCAGGGCGGCCGACAGGCCCGAGGAGACGAACCTGGCCAGGCCGTTGACGACTAGCGCGCCGCACAGCACCAGCACGTTGCCGGTGCCGACGGCCAGACAGACGCCGACCAGGGCCACCGACACCAGCCGGCCCAGGTTGGCGCCGACCAGCACCAGCCGACGGTCCCAGCGGTCCATCAACGCGCCGGCGAACGGACCCAGCAACGAGTAGGGCAAGAACAGCACCGCGAAGGCACCGGCGATCGCCATCGGGCGCGCGGCCCGCTCGGGATTGAAAAGCAACGCCCCGGCCAGACCGGCCTGGAAGAGGCCGTCGCCGAACTGGCTTGCGGTACGCAGCTCCAGCAGCCGCCAGAAGTCGGGCAGGCTGCGCACCGAGCGCCACACGGCGACGGGTGCGCGCGTGTGAGTCACCGAACCTACTTCCGGTAATCGCAGACCGGGCCTCCGGACCCTGTTAACAACAGTACAAATATCGCGGAGCGCGCTGCTTGTTCACGACAGCGGCCCCACCTGGATGCCATGATGGAGGCGTGGCGCAGCCCGAGGACCCGGAGGACTTTATTGCCCCCGCCGCGCATCGTGTGCGAGCGGGCACTTTGCTTTTGGCTAACACGGATCTGCTCGAGCCGACGTTCCGCCGCAGCGTGATCTACATCGTCGAGCACAACGACGGGGGCAGCCTGGGCGTGGTGCTCAACCGGCCCAGCGAGACCGCGGTCTACAACGTGTTGCCGCAGTGGGCCAAGCTGTCGGCGAAACCGAAGACCATGTTCATCGGGGGGCCGGTGAAGCGTGACGCGGCGCTGTGCCTGTCGGTGCTGCGGGTGGGCGCCGAGCCGGACGGCGTGCCCGGGATGCGACACGTCGCAGGCCGGATGGTGATGGTCGACCTGGACGTCGAGCCCGACTCGATCGCCCCGCTGGTGGAGGGAGTGCGGATCTTCGCGGGGTACTCCGGCTGGACGATCGGTCAGCTCGAGGGTGAGATCGAGCGCGATGACTGGATTGTGCTGTCGGCGTTGCCATCTGACGTTCTGGTCCAGCCCCGGGTGGATCTGTGGGGGCGGGTGCTGCGGCGCCAGCCGCTACCGCTTTCGCTGCTGGCCACCCATCCGATCGACATCAGCCGCAACTAGGCCGGCGCCTGATCGCGGGACAGTCGGCTGGCAATCACGGAGCACACCACCAGCTGTATCTGGTGAAAAATCATCAGCGGCAACATGATCACCCCGACAGTGGCGGGCGGGAAGAACACCAGCGCCATCGGAAGACCTGACGCCAAGCTCTTTTTCGAGCCGCAGAACAGCAGCACGATCCCGTCGCCGCGGTCCAGCCCGGCCAATTGACCGATCAGCCAGGTGAATAGCAGCACCGCCAGCAACAGCGCGGTGTCGACGACGGCGACGACGACCAGTTGCCACGGATCGACGCTGAGCCAGATGCGTTCCACCATGCCGATCGAAAACGCCGTGTACACGATCAGCAGGATCGATCCGCGGTCGACGGCTTTGGTCAGGAGCGAGTGCCGGGTAATCCAGCCGGCGATCCACGGCCGCATCAACTGACCGAGCACGAACGGCAGCAGCAACTGCAGCACGATGTCGCGAATCGCGGTGGCGTCCATACGTGCGGCGCCGGTGGTGTCCATCAGCAACACGACCAGCAACGGCGTCAGCGCCACCCCGACGATGTTGGACAGCGAAGCACTGACCAACGCGGCCGAGACATTGCCCCGCGCAATCGATGTGAACGCGATAGAAGACTGCACGGTCGACGGGACCAGACACAAGAACAGCAGACCGTTGTAGAGGTCGAGGTTCAGCAGCCAGGGCACCAGCCCACGCGCGGCCAGTCCAAGCACCGGGAAGACCACGAACGTGGTGGCCAGCACCAGCAGATGCAGCTGCCATCGTTTGACGCCCTGCCATGCCTGCTGCGGTGACAGTCGGGCACCGTAGAGAAAGAACAGCAACGCGATCACGGCCGTGGCCGCCACCGACATCACGTCGGCGGCGGCGCCGCGGGCCGGCAGCAGCGCCGCAAGGGCCACCGTCGCGGCCATCGCCAGCAGGAAGGTGTCTATCGGCAGGGCCGACAGCCGCTTCAGCACCAGTGCCGGCGCACCGTTCTCAACGGCAAGCCAGGGTGCAGGTCGCGCACGCGCCGCCGCAACCTGCCGCGGCCGCTTCGCGGCGCAGCGCGTACCGCGCGCTCTGCCAAGAACCGACGGCGACGGTGCCGACGGCGCCCACAATGCACACCCCGACGCACACACCGACGACCGGCGGCGCGGCGTCGCGCGGCGCGGCAATCGCCACCGCGCCTCCGGCCGCCAGCATGACCGCCGCCGCCAGTTGCGGCGGCGCTACGGTGCGCATCACCACCTGGGCGGTGTCAGGGGCAACCGACCGCGACAGCGACCACAATCCGCGCACGGCCATGACGACCGCCGCGCACACGCACAGGACGCCGGCGATGAGCATGGGGCCACAATACGAGGCGGCCCGATGCGCCGCAGCGCCCGGCTGCTAGTGCGCGAGCGCTGTCGCCGGGGGAGCCGCCGGCGGGGGTACTGCGGCCGGCGCCGGCGCCGCGGGCCCCTGCGGCGGGGCGGGCGGTGGGATGGACCCGGGCGGGCCGACCCGGAACCCGTTGACGATCGCGTCGGTGGCCGGCGCTTCCGCGACTGCCGTGGCGGCATCGGTCGTGACCGCCAACGACACCAGGTACTTGTCCGGTCCGGAGGTGACGATGACGTGGCGCCGCGAGGTGTTGAGCGTCATGTCATTTTCGCGGTAGGTGCCCTCGATGATCGACGACGGGGAGCCGTTGAAATCGGCCAGCGTGGCGTTGGTACTCCGCCAGGTGGGCAGTTGCGCGCTGTCGATAAAGCCGTGAGTGATGGCCTCCTTGGGATCGAAATCGCCGACCAGCCGGTACACCACCAGCTGGGTGTTGGAGGTGTAGAAGCTGCTGCTGTGCCGGTTGGCGGTCACCACGAACGCATCGGGAACATTGGGATCGGGCACCTGCGTCCAGCCGGGCGGCATCGGCAAGGAGAAGTCGAGCGCCTTGAAGTTCTGCGCCTTCTGCGGCTCCATCGCGACGCTCTTGCTGGCGAAATAGTCACGCAGCGTCCCAGACTGGGACGGAACGAGCATCGGCACCGGTGGCGGGACCGCCGGGGCTGCCGCTGGGGCGGGCGCCGGCGCGGCGGGAGCGGGCACCGCGGGGGCAGCGACCGCCGTGCCCGGAATGGGGTTACCGACGGCGCCGGGCATGCCCGTGACGGCTTGCGGCATCAGGGCCGGGGCGGGCACCGGAGCGGGATTGGGTCGGGGCGGAAGCACCGGATCTGCCGACGCGGTGGGGCAGGCAAGGCCCAGCACACCCACGACGCCAACGGCTAGACCTGCGACCGTGACCCGCCAGCTACGGGCAATCTGCATCATGAGAGTCGGTCCTTCCCAAATCGCTCAGCGGCAAAGCATGAGTCGGACTGTAACCGCGGGCACGTCGCAGCTACCAGGACCTCAACAGGGTTGGAATAGACCTGGGATAAACCCCTGACCGGTCCGCAATGCAACCGAGACAAACGTGTGGCCGGCGGGCCCGTCGCAGGCGCCCTTATAACCTGTTGGACGTGACCGACTCCCCAACGGCCGCGACGGGCCCCGCTCCTGGTGCCGGCCCGCCTGCCCAGGCCGACGCCGATGCACCGCGGTATCGATACACCGCGGAGCTGGCCGGCCGCATCGAAGCGACGTGGCAGGACATCTGGAACGGGATGGGGACCTTCAACGTGCCCAACCCGGTCGGGTCGCTGGCACCGACCGACGGCTCCGCCGTCCCCGACGACAAGATGTTCGTCCTGGACATGTTCCCGTATCCGTCAGGAGAGGGCCTGCACGTCGGTCACCCGCTGGGCTACATCGCCACCGACGTGTATGCCCGCTACTTCCGGATGATCGGCCGTAATGTACTGCACGCGTTGGGCTTCGATGCTTTTGGTCTGCCCGCCGAGCAGTACGCGGTGCAGACCGGCACCCACCCGCGCACCCGGACCGAGGCCAACATCGTCAACTTCCGGCGCCAATTGGGCCGGCTGGGCTTCGGCCACGACAATCGGCGAAGCTTTTCCACCACCGACGTCGAGTTCTACAAGTGGACGCAGTGGATCTTCCTGCAGATCTACAACGCGTGGTTCGACACCGCCGCCAACAAAGCCCGCCCGATCACCGACCTGGTCGCCGCATTCGATTCCGGTGCACGGCAATTGGACGACAGCCGAGAATGGGCGAAGCTGTCGGCGGGCGAACGCGCCGATGTGATTGACGCGCACCGCCTGGTTTACCGGGCCGATTCGATGGTGAACTGGTGTCCGGGGCTGGGCACCGTGCTGGCGAACGAAGAGGTCACCGCCGACGGCCGCAGTGACCGGGGGAACTTCCCGGTGTTCCGGAAGCGGCTGCGGCAGTGGATGATGCGGATCACCGCCTACTCCGACCGGCTGCTCGACGACCTCGACGTGCTGGACTGGCCGGAGAAGGTCAAAACCATGCAGCGCAACTGGATCGGCCGCTCCACCGGCGCCGCCGTCCTGTTTGCCGCAGACACCGCCGTCGGCGAGACCGTCGACCTGGAGGTGTTCACCACCCGGCCGGACACTCTTTTCGGCGCCACCTATCTGGTCTTGGCCCCCGAGCACGAACTGGTGGACCGGTTGGCCGCGACCGAGTGGCCAGCCGGGGTCGACCCGCACTGGACCTTCGACGGCGCCACGCCGGCTGAGGCCGTCGCCGCCTACCGGAAGGCCATCGCCGCGAAATCGGACCTGGAGCGCCAGGAGAACAAAACCAAGACCGGTGTCTTTCTGGGCGGTTATGCGACCAACCCGGCAAACGGCGCACGGGTGCCGATCTTCATCGCCGACTACGTGCTGGCCGGATACGGCACCGGGGCGATCATGGCGGTGCCGGGCCACGACCAGCGCGACTGGGAGTTCGCCCACGACTTCGGGTTGCCGATCGTCGAAGTCATTGCCGGCGGCGACATTTCCGAGGCCGCCTACTCCGGCGACGGGGTGCTGGTGAACTCGAGCTACCTGAACGGCCTGGACGTGGCGGCGGCCAAGGACGCCATCGCCGCGCGACTGGAATCCGACGGGCGTGGCCGGGCCCGCATCGAATACAAGCTGCGTGACTGGCTTTTCGCGCGGCAACGCTACTGGGGTGAACCCTTCCCGATCGTCTACGACAGCGACGGGCGTGCGCACGCGCTGGACGAGGCCGCGTTGCCCGTCGAACTGCCCGACGTCCAGGACTACTCGCCGGTGCTGTTCGACCCAGACGACGCCGACAGCGAACCATCCCCGCCGCTGGCCAAGGCGACCGACTGGGTGCACGTGGATCTGGACCTCGGTGACGGGCTGAAGCCCTACACCCGCGACACCAACGTTATGCCGCAGTGGGCCGGCAGCTCCTGGTATGAGCTGCGCTACACCGACCCACACAACTCAGAACGGTTCTGCGCCAAGGAGAACGAGGCCTACTGGATGGGCCCGAGGCCGGCCGAGCACGGCCCCGACGATCCGGGCGGTGTCGACCTGTACGTCGGCGGCGCCGAGCACGCGGTGCTGCACCTGCTGTATTCACGGTTCTGGCACAAGGTGCTCTACGACCTGGGTCATGTCAGTTCCCGCGAGCCCTTCCGACGGCTGATCAACCAGGGCTATATCCAAGCGTTCGCCTACACCGACGCCCGCGGCGCCTACGTTCCGGCCGCCGACGTCGTCGAACGCGACGGCGGGTTCTTCTACCCCGGGCCCGACGGGGAGGTCGAAGTCTTCCAGGAATTCGGCAAGATCGGTAAGAGCCTGAAGAATTCGATATCGCCGGACGAAATGTGCGACGACTACGGCGCCGACACGCTGCGGGTGTACGAGATGTCGATGGGCCCGCTGGAGGCGTCACGCCCGTGGGCCACCAAGGACGTCGTCGGCGCGCACCGCTTCCTGCAGCGAGTGTGGCGACTGATCGTCGACGAGCAGACCGGCGACATCCGGGTGGTCGACAGCCCCGAACTCGACACCGACACGCTGCGGCTGCTGCACCGCACTATCGCCGGTGTCGCCGAAGACTATGCGGCACTGCGCAATAACACTGCGGTGGCCAAACTGATCGAGTACACCAACCACCTCACCAAGCAACACCGCGACTCGGTTCCGCGCGCGGCGGTCGAGCCGCTGGTGCTGATGCTGGCGCCGTTGGCGCCGCACCTGGCCGAGGAGTTGTGGCAGCGGCTGGGCCACCCGACGTCGCTCGCACACGGGCCGTTCCCGGTGGCCGACCCCGACTACCTGGTCGAGGACACCGTCGAGTACCCCGTGCAGGTGAACGGCAAAGTTCGCGGCCGTATCACGGTGCCGGCCACCGCAGCCGCCGACGCGGTAGAAGCCGCGGCGCTGGCCGACGAGAAGGTGCAGACGTTCCTGGCGGGCGCCACACCGAAGAAGGTGATCGTGGTCGGCGGACGGCTGGTCAATTTGGTCGTCTAGCCGCGCGGACGGAGCACCACCTCGTGCAGGTGACCGTCGGGCGGGGTGGCCACCGCGTGGGCGACCACTTCGGCGACGGTGTCCGGCCGCAGGAATCGGTCGGGGTCGTAGTCGCCGCCTTCCGAGGCGACGAGTTCACGCTGCATGTCGGTGTCGGTGCGACCGGGGTAGACGGTGGTGATCCGCAGCGACGGCTCGCTCTGCCGCAACGAATCGGCGAACGCGCGCAGCGCGAACTTGCTCGCCGAGTACGACGCCATCCCGAGTGACGCGTTACGTCCCGAGCCGGAATTGATGAACACCACCTGACCGTGTGTGCGCCGCAGGGCCGGCAGCAATGCCAGCGTAAGAGCAACTGCGCCAATAACATTGACGTCAAAGGTGGTGCGCCATTCGTCGACGGTGGACTCGGCGACGCGGCCCGGGAAAGACACCCCGGCGTTGTGCACCAGCACGTCGAGCTCGTCGATCGTGTCGGTTGCGGAGAGGATCGCGTCGGTGTCGGTCAGGTCCAGCGGCAACGTGGTGGCGCCCAGCCGCTCCGCTGTGGCCTGGAGCGCGGCCGACGGCCTTCCGGCCAACAGTAGGGTGTGCGTCGGGGCCAGCGCGGCGGCGATGGCGGCGCCGATCCCGCGGCTAGCACCGGTGACAAGCGCGGTCCGCATGCCGGCCAGCTTAGGGGCAGCAAGCGTTCAGGCTGGTCAAGCCTGGATTGCTAAGCCTGGTCGCCGTTGGCCTCGGCGGCCGCCGGGCTGCCTACCGGCTCGCTGGCCGCCAGCCGCTCCAGCGGCGCGAGCGCCTTGGTCAGCGTGTCCAAGTCGGATTCGCTGAGATGGCTCAGCAGCGCTGCCAGGGCCGTGACCCGGTTAGTCATGGACTCGCGGTGAACAGCCAACCCTCGTGGGGTGATGTCGACCAGCACGGCGCGCAGGTCCGACGGGTCACGTGAGCGCTTGACCAAACCGATCTTCTCCAGCCTGCGGATCGCCACCGTGGTGGTGGGAGTCCGGACGCGTTCGTGTGCGGCCAGATCCGTCATCCGGATCGGACCCTGATCGAGCAAGGTGAACAGAATCGACAGCTGAGCCAGCGTCAGGTCCCCGGCAGCTTCCCTGCCGGCGCTGGGGTCCCCGCGGCGCAGGATCGAGAACAGTTTGGACAGCGTCCGGTGAAGGCCCTGAGCCAGCTCGGTCTCCGATACCGTGGCTTCGCGTTCCGCCATAGTTTGTCAGTCTAACCTGTCTGGGAGTTCAGACACCCAAAAATTGGTTTTGCTGTCAAAGTACTTGCGACAGGAAGCGCTGCAAGCGCTCGGTTTCCGCAGCCTCGAATATCTGGTCCGGCGGCCCGGTTTCCACTACCTGACCATGGTCCATGAAGACAACGGTGTCGGATGTCGACCTGGCAAAACCCATTTCGTGCGTGACCACAAGCATTGTCATGCCTTCGGCGCCCAAGTCCGCGATCAACGCCAGAATCCCCTTGACCAGTTCGGGATCCAGCGCCGAGGTCGCTTCGTCGAAGAGCATCACTTGCGGTGCCATCGCCAGTGCGCGGGCGATCGCGACCCTTTGCTGCTGCCCCCCGGACAGCGCGCCCGGACGGCTATCGACCTTGTGTTTCATGCCCACCCGGTCCAGTTGAGCCAGCGCCAGTTCGCGGGCCGCGTCGGCGGAGAGGCGCTTGAGCTTGCGCGGCGCCAGCATGACGTTGTCCAGCACAGTGAGGTGCGGAAAGAGATTGAAATGCTGGAACACCATGCCAATTCGCTGCCGCAGTCGATTGGGATCGTCATTCAGCACTGACGCGCCGTCCAGCAGGATGTCGCCGCGGTCGGGTTCGTGTAATCGGTTCAGGGTCCGCAGCAGGGTCGACTTGCCGGAGCCCGACGGGCCGATCACCGCGACCGTGCTGCCGGCCGGCGCCTCGATATCGACGCCGCGCAGCACCGAATTTCGGCCAAACGAAAGGTGAATATCCTTGCCCGCCAAAGATACTGACGTCAGTTGCGTATCGCCGTCGGTCACGTCATCTCCTGGCTGGTCGTCGAGGCGATCCGGTCGAGTGGGTCCTCCGGCTCGGTCGCGGCCCGGCCATGACGAAGGCGCTTGTCGACGAGGTTCACCAAATGCGTCAGCGGAATGGTCAACAGCAGGTAGAAGATTCCCGCCGCCACCAACGGTGAGAGGCTGCCGGTCTGCGCGTTGAAGTCACGGCCGACCTGGAACAGCTCGCGCTGCCCGGCGATCAGCCCGAGGAAGTACACCAGTGCCGAGCCCTTCAACAGCGCGATGAACTGGTTGACCAGCGCCGGCAACACCCGGCGTATTCCTTGCGGTACCACCACCAACCCCATCGCTGCGCGATAGCTCAGCCCCAGCGCGCGGGAGGCCTCCAGCTGGCCGGGCTCGACACTTTGGATGCCGGAACGGAAGATCTCGCCCATGTACGCCGCGGCCGTCAGCCCGAGCGCGGCGATGCCGAGCGGGTAGGGGTTGTTGTTGGTTAGCCCGCCCACGATCGGCCCGATGCCCAGGCCGATCAGCAGGATGATCACCACCTCGGGCAGCCCGCGGAAAATGTCGGTGTAGACGCGGGCAGGCCAACGTAGCCAGCGGGCTCGCGAAATACCGGCAACCGCCAGCGCAATGCCGACCGCCAACCCAATGACGCTGGAGCTGACGGTGAGGATCAGCGTGTTGGGCAGCCCCGTCTTCAACAGCACCGGAATGGTCTGCCGGTAAAGGTCCCAGTCGAAGAATGAGTCCCGCAGCTGGGCCAGCGTCGACTTCGGCGGGGCGGCCTCGTCGATCGCACGATGATGCCGCTCGGCGATCGCCGCGAAATCGGGCAGGTGCGGCGTCAGCGCCGACTTCGAACCCGGGTGCCAGCCCCGCGGCAACGGTCGCGGAACCCAGTCGGTGTAAATCTGCGCCCAGGTCCCGTCGGCGATCACGGCGTCCAGGCCGGCGTTCAGCGCAGCGATCAGCGGCGGGTTGTCTTTAGCGACCGCATAGGCCACGTAGTTGCCCAGGCCGAACCTGTAGCCGGCGATGCCGGCGGTGTCGCCGGGCCGCATCACGTTGGTCGCCTCCATCGCCGGCGCTACCCACCCGTCGATCTGATGGGTCTTCAGGCTGGTGTACACGGTGGTGAAGTCGGGGAACTTCACCGGTTGCAAGTGCAGGGTGTCGACGACGTAGGCCTCCTCGACGGTGCCCTGCACGACGCCGATCCGCTGTCCGGCGGCCAGGTCGTCGAACCCGTTGATCGCCGAACCGGACGGCACGACCAGCGATAAGTAGCCGAAGTCGTAGCCGTTGGTGAAGCCGACCGTGCGCCGGCGTGCGTCGGTGGCCATGATCGATGCCGAGCCGACGTCGAAGCGCCGCGACGCCACCTGGGCCAGCAGCCCGAAGAAGTCGGTACCGACGAAGGCGACCTTCAATCCCAGCTTGGCGGCTATGGCCCGGAGTAGCTCGTTGTCATATCCGGTGTAATGGCCGCTGGGGTCGAGGCAACTGGTCGGCGGAGACTGTGACAAGGTCGCGACGGTCAGCGTGCCGGGCGTGTGCAGGCCCAGCGCGCCGATGTCCACCGAACTCAGCGGCTCGACATTGGCGGTCGTGTACTTGTCTTCGTTCGGGCGGTTGGCGGTGGCCAGCTTCCTCGGCAACGCGATCGCGCCGTCCTGACCGGACGGCGTGCACTGGTTGGTGTCGGCGGCCGCCGGCGGAGCCCACGCCAGGCTGCAGGTCAGCACGATTGTGGCGAGGAGCGCGAACGGCTTTCCGGCGTTGAGGCGCATACCCGCGAACGTACCGGCCGGTTAGAACACCGCCGCGCGCTTGTCCGACGGGGCGAGCACGCCGCGTCGAATCAGTTCGGTCACCATGACCTTCGCCATCAAGTCAGCGCAACCGCTGCACGCCGCCCGGGCGCCGTCGGGGTCGCGGTCCTGGATCGCTGCGGTCTCGTCTTCGTAGAACGGCAGCATCTCGGCCGCGATGGTTGGGTAACTCGACAAGAATGCACGTGGAATCAGACCCTGCGAGGCACGGATCGCCGCGTGCAGTCGCGGCCCGGCGTACTCGTCGTTAACGGCATGCCGATACTCGCGCACGGCTCGTTGGAAAGCGCGCGGTTCTTTGCAGCTGCGCAGCGTGCGCAAGATGCTGTCGAGCTGTCCCAGGATGCGTGGGGTCGGGTTGGCCGCGGCGCGCGCCGCGGCGATGCCGTTCAGAACGCCGTGCAACTCGTAGTGCTCGCGGATGGTGTCTTCGTCGAACCGCTCGATGAATGCCCCGCGGTGATAACTCGTGGACAGCAAGCCGTCGTGCTCGAGCTGGACGATGGCCTCCTGCACCGGAACGCGACTCATCCCAAGGCGGGTAGCGATCTCGTTGCGGTCGACGCGGTCACCTGTGCGCAGCTTGCCGGTCAGCACCAGGTTAAAGATGTGCGCAACGACTTGGTCTTTCTCTTTGACGCCGTACTTCTTCGGCATGTGCTTCTTTCGCCCCGATCCGCAAATTCGCGCTGGCAGTTTCTCACGCCAAGCCGGTGTGCGGTTGCCGTTTAACGTGCATCACGCCAGCGGCACAACGTCTCGGCGCCGGTCAGGTCGTAGTCCGGGCCGGTGGAGCCGATGGTCAGCAGGCCGACACCGAGGACGGTCAGTTCTTCGGCCTCGGCGATCAACCGGTCGGCATCCGCGACTCCGGTCTCGCCGCCCACCGCGGCCGACTGTTCGATGTCGGCCGGGTCACGCCCGACGGCGGCGCAGTGGTCGGCCAGCACAGCCGACTTGGCTTGATAGGCGGCGGCGTCGGCGAAGCTGTGCCAGATGTCGGCATGCTCGGCAACCAGATGCAAGGTCTTCTTCTCGCCGCCGCCGCCGATCAGTATCGGAATGTCGCGGGTGGGCGCCGGATTCAGCTTGCCCAGCCGCGACTTGATCCGTGGCAGGGCGGCGCCGAGGTCATCCAGGCGGCTGCCGGCGGTGCCGAACTCGTAGCCGTACTCGCGGTAGTCCTTGCGTTTCCAGCCTGAGCCGATACCCAACACGAGCCGCCCGTCGGAGATCTGGTCGACGGTGCGGGCCATGTCGGCGAGCAGCTCGGGATTGCGGTAGGAGTTACAGCTGACCAGGGCGCCGATCTCGATGCGCGATGTCTGCTCGGCCCAGGCGGCGAGCATTGTCCAGCATTCGAAGTGGGCGCCGTCGGGGTCGCCGTACAGCGGAAAGAAGTGGTCCCAGTTGAATGCGACGTCGACGCCGATGTCCTCGCAGCGGCGGACCGCGTCACGGATGCTCCGGTAATGCGGGGCATGTTGCGGCTGAAGCTGTACGCCGATACGCGGGCTCATGTCCCCAACGTAGGCGCTGAGCCTTAGCCGGCGTCGAGCACTCCGCGCAGGATGTCGATCAGTACGCGGGGTTGGTCGCTTTGCACCGAATGCCCGGAATTCTCCACGAGGTGCACACCGCGGAACGTCTGCACGCGTTGTCCGAGCTCGGCGGCGTCCTCGTCGGTGACGAAGCCCGAGGTGCCACCGCGCACCAGCGTGATGGGCGCCGACAACCCCGCGACGTCATCCCACAGGCTGTCGAAGTCCGGGAATTCCCGGATGGTGTCATAGCGCCACGTCCAGTTGCCGTTGTCGAGCCGTCGGGAGTTGTGAAACACGCCGCGGCGCAACGATTTAGGGTCGCGGTGCGGCGCCGCGGCTGTGGTCAGCTCCAGGATGGCCGCAAAGCTGGGGAATTCCCGCTCGCCCTGCACCAGCGCCACCGTGCCGAGCTGCTCCTTGGTCATCTCGGAATGTCGCTGCAAGGCCGACGGGGTGACGTCGACGAGGACGAGTTCACGCACCAGGTGCGGCGCGATCGCGCCCAGCCCGATCGCGGTCAGCCCGCCCAGCGACATGCCGACCACGAGATCGGCATGCGGCGCAAGCTCGTTCAGCACCGGGGCCACGGCCGCAGCGTTGTTCTGCGGCGAGTAATTGCCGTCCTCGCGCCACGCCGAATGCCCGTGGCCGGGCAGGTCCACCGCCAACACCGGTTGCCCCAATCCGACGATCACGGTGTCCCAGGTGTGCGCGTTCTGCCCGCCGCCGTGCAGGAACACGACCCGCGGCGAGGAGTCGCCCCACTGCAGCGCGCTGACGGAACCCGCATCGATCCGCTGCACCTGCGGCACGGGACCTTCGACGCCCGCCTGCTCGGCGTTCTCGGGCAGCAGCGCGAACTCGGACAGGCCAACCAGTTCGTCGTCGGAAATGTCGGTCACAGTCCCTGACTCTACGATTCAGGGACCGCGTAGCTAGGGCCTAGCCCCCGATGATGAACTCTTCGAGCTGCGCGCGGGCGACGTCGTCGGGCAGCTGCTTCGGCGGGCTCTTCATCAGGTACGCCGACGCCGGGACGACCGGTCCGCCGATGCCGCGGTCCTTGGCGATCTTGGCGGCCCGCACCGCGTCGATGATGACGCCTGCCGAGTTGGGGGAGTCCCACACCTCGAGCTTGTACTCCAGGTTCAGCGGCACGTCGCCGAACGCGCGGCCCTCCAGCCGGACGTAGGCCCACTTGCGGTCGTCGAGCCAGCTGACGTGGTCGGATGGGCCGATGTGCACGTCCTTCGTCTTGAACTCGCGCTGCAGGTTGCTGGTGACGGCCTGGGTCTTGGAGATCTTCTTCGACTCCAGCCGCTCACGTTCGAGCATGTTCAGGAAGTCCATGTTGCCGCCGACGTTGAGCTGCATGGTGCGGTCGAGTTGCACGCCGCGGTCCTCGAACAGCTTGGCCATCACGCGGTGGGTGATCGTGGCACCGACCTGGCTCTTGATGTCGTCACCGACGATCGGCACGCCGGCGTCGGTGAACTTCTTGGCCCACACCGGGTCGGACGCAATGAACACCGGCAGCGCGTTGACGAAGGCCACCCCGGCGTCGATCGCGCACTGGGCGTAGAACTTGTCGGCTTCTTCGGAGCCCACCGGCAGGTAGGAGACCAGCACGTCGACCTCGGCGTCGCGCAGCACCTTGACCACGTCGAC
>Ga0209248_10000020_pt1 | contig 52431 bp, 52 predicted proteins | sample BogFormECP04_OM1_FD_188241 | JGI IMG/M metagenome (GOLD analysis project Ga0209248, IMG submission 188241) | Bog forest soil microbial communities from Calvert Island, British Columbia, Canada - ECP04_OM1 (SPAdes) (version 2) | ecosystem: Environmental > Aquatic > Freshwater > Wetlands > Bog ... | reverse complement strand
TTTCGCGCGCTCGCGAAGATCAGGATTGAAATCGATTAAATCGTCGAGCGAAACGCCGTTGCGGCTGTAAGCAGGCGGCTTCGAGGGGATCGGCTGCGTTGGCGAGTACCACTCGCCCGGAACGTTGCCTACTTCGACTTTGCGTTCTTCCATCGGCCAAATCGGTTTTCCGGTCACGCGATCGAACACATAAAGAAATCCTTGTTTGGATGGCTGCGCAACGGCCTTCACAGGCTTGCCGTCCACAACGATGTCCGCAAGGATTGGCGCCGACGAAATGTCCATATCCCAAAGCGGATGATGTACCAGTTGGAAGTGCCACTTCCGCTGGCCGGTTTTCAAGTCCACGCAGACGAGCGTCTCGCCAAATAAATTGTTTCCGGGGCGATGTCCGCCGTAATAATCGCTCGTGGGCGATTCCACCGGCAGGTAAACCAGCCCGAGTTGTTCGTCCACGGTGATTTGCGTCCACACACCCGTGTTTCCTGTGTATTCGGCGGAGTTGTTCAGCCACGTGTCGTAGCCAAACTCGCCTTTTTTTGGAATCGTGTGAAAAATCCAGAGACGCTTCCCGGTGCGCACGTCAAATCCACGCACGTAGCCCTTGTTGTTGCGCATGCTCTTCGGCGTCATGCCTTCGCGGAAGGCTGCGCCGATGATCACCGTATCTTTTGCCACGACCGGCGCGGACTGAATTCCGATTTCGCCGGTCGTCAAATCCGGGAGGATGGTTTGATCGTCATCGAGTTTTAAATCCACGCCGCCGCCTGTGCCGAAGGTTGGGACTGGCATTCCTGTTTTTGCGTTGAGGCAGATAAGGCGAAAGCCGGGCGTCACATACAGGATGCGTTCCTCTTTTCCGTCCGACCAATAGGCCAAGCCGCGACCGGAAAGTTGCCGCGGGGCTGCTCCGCCGCGGGCGCCTTCGTGCTCGCCGTGGATCCAAAGCAATTCGCCTGTCTCCGGATCCAGAGCAATTACCGCGCGTCGCGAACCTGCCGTCGCGTAGAGAATGCCATTGACCATCAGTGGCGTTCCTTCGAGTTTGTACTCCGGGCGATTGCCAAAATTGTCGGTCTTGATGCGCCAGGCGATTTCCAGGTCGTTAAAATTGGAGGCGTTTATTTGATCCAGCGGGCGATAGCGCGTGCCGGCGAGGTCGGCGCCATAAGTTGGCCACTCGGAATCTTTTGCGTGAAACTGCGCCGAAGCCGGCAACGGCGCAAATGCAACTCCAGCAGCGATTCCAAACGCGGACGCCAAACAAACTTTGCAACAAACCATTTTTTTCCCGCCACCCATGCTTCATCCTCCGCTGGACCGCAAGCCCAAAGCTAATTCCGCGCAGCACCTACCCCATCTTCTTGATTTCCTCGAGAGCTTCCTTGATTTTTGCTTTCTGCTCGTCGGTGACGTCCGAATTTGGCGGCCGCTGATAAAACTGCCGTGTGCCCATTTGCAGGCTGAGCGCATATTTCATCGGACCGTATTCATCCACGCCGCCCGCGCGAAGCAATTTCAGCGCAGTGTTTAGTTTTTCGAGCGGAGCATCGATATCTTTTCCAGCACGCTTCGCGGCGAACACCGCCGCAATCTGCGCCGTAAAATTGTTGCCTTCCGCCAGAATCGCTCCCATCCCGTGCTCCAGGGCATATTTCAGATTGTGGTCCGTGCCGGTGCGCATGTTGAGCTTTGGAAACTCCTGCACGAAGCGCACGTAGTCCGCTTCATCGCTGACCGAGTCCTTGATTCCCGCGAGATTCGGATATTTTTCCAGGCTGTGCAGCAGCTCGAGCGAAATGGGCACGCCGCTGGCAAACGGAATGTGATAGAGGTTGATGGGAATGGTGATTTTTTCAAAAAGCATCGCGTAATACTTCGTCAGCGGGTCGAGCCGCGGATGCTTGTAATAAAACGGCGGAACAATCAGCAAGCCATCCGCGCCGTTATCCTGTGCGTGCTGGCAAAGTTCCAGCGTCTCGGGGAAATTCGAGGTCCCCGGCCCCACGATAATGTTCAAACTGCTGCGATGCTTGAACGCCGTCTCGGCGATTTTCTTTCGCTCGGCAAACGAAAACGAAGGAAACTCACCGGTGGTCCCGAGCACAACAACGCCATCGGCACCTTTTTCTTTAAGGTAGGCCAGCACATCCTTGTAAAGTTCCGGATCAAAATTCAAGCTTTTGTCGCAGGGGGTTGTCACCGCCACCCAAAACAAGACTTTTTCCGCGGCCGCCGGGGCTGGGACGCGAGCAGATGGCGTCAAAGCGCTCGAAGCTTCCGCAATCGCGGTTTCTCCAACCACGCCGAGCGCGGCCGCCGCGCCCACCGCTCCCAAAAAAGTCCTGCGCGTTGTTTGCATGATCGCCCCTCCCTGAAGTTGCGGGAAGTCTAAGTCAGCCCCGCGCAATACTCAAAGACATAGTTCCACTTGGGCGAGCCCGACTGTGCAGAACCACTTCGGGTTGACGACCTTCCAGGAAAACCCCGCCAGACGCGCTGGCCTCATTCCCAAAATCAGACTGACGCCGGCTTCCAACAGTCATAATTGACCGGAAATGCGACGCCGCGTCCCACAATCGGACGGTCGATGCGGCCTGCGATTACCGGTCTTATTGAGTAACGGCCCTATTTTCAGTAGTTTGAAGCGAATGACAGGTGGTGCTCGGGGTGCGACTCTCCGTCGCGTTATGAGCGCTGCAACCGTTATCTTGCAACCCTATAAGTTCCAGCCCGGCCACGCGGAGGGCCACCTCGCGGCCGCCCGGCGCAAAACACTGGCCGAGGCACGCTCCGGCAACGGCGAGGCCTTCGCCGAAATGATCCTGCCGTACGCGCCCGGCCTCTATCGTCGGGCGCTGCGCATGACCGGCAATCCCGCCGATGCCGAGGACGCCCGGCAAGAGGCGTTGCTCAAGGCGTTTTCCCGCCTCAACCAGTTCGCAGGGCAGCAGGACGAAACCAAAGACGACCTTCATGCCTGGGTCTCGCGCATCACGACAAACGCTTCCATCGATTTGATTCGGCAGCGCCGCGAAGGGAAGTACGTCTCGCTGGAAGAACCGACTATCTCGCCCGAAGAGACCCTGGGCTCGCGGCTGCCTGCGCGCACGGACAATCCAGAAGAGCGTTTTGCGCGCCGTGAAATGCGTTTATTGATCGCCAGCGTAATCGCGCGCCTCGCTCCGGACCTGCGCCAGATCTGCCTGCTGCGCGATGTGCTCCAGTACTCGACGCACGAAGTTGCCGCGCGTCTCGGCATCTCGACGGTAGCCGTTCGCCTGCGCCTGTTCCGCGCGCACCGAAGGCTGCGCGAAGGCTTGCGCGACCGTATGCGCCAGAAGCGACGGCGATCAGCTCCCGCGATGAACTGCCAGCGCGCGCCAAAAGCAGCCGCCCCGAAGCGCAGAGAACAGTTCCTGCGGGTTAACACGCAAGCCGATTACGCCTGCGGCGACTGACGTACTCTCCCCCAACCGCGCCGTCAATTCACCCGCGTTAATTCCTGCCATCGCTACGATGGGATATTTAGCCCAGGCGTTTCCGGAAAGCTGCGTAAACTCCTTCCGGCATTTTGGGCGATTTCAGCTCATCGACGTACCAGTTCGCGCCCTTTTTCTTAAGCTCAAGGGTAAAAGGGGCGGTAGTCCATTCCTCGCTCTGCGGAACCGACACGCGCTCCGTGCCAGTGATAATCGCCGAATCGCCATCTTCCGTGTGACCTGTTACCCGCGGTGCATGCCCAAGATCTCTCACCAAGTAACCGTACACAGTCGCGCTGCGCTGCCGATCCACAAACAACTGGGCAAATTTCTGTTCCTCAGGAGTCATCTCGTTTCCCATGACCAGGTGTGCGTCATCGAATCTGTCAGTAAGGTAGTCGCGGGGATCATCGCTCTCGGGGCCCGGAAACATCATTTGAAACATGGTATTCACGGTCTCTACGGGCGTCGCTTGATTTTCTCGCGCCGGCTCAAACGAACTGGCGCTCGTGGGATTCACCATTCTCCATCGGTGAATCTCCTCTATTCCGAGCGATACAACGAAAAACCCGATAATGATCCAGGAAAGTTTTATCTTCATCGGTCAACACCTCTTGCGGTGGGCTTTCTCTGATCATAAGCCGAGTCGCCGTTTCTCTCCGCATTTGGAGCTCTCCGTAAGGCTTATCGGTTACTTCGGAAATGGAAATTCGCAGACATCCGGCAAATATGCCGGCAAACGCGCGTTTCAGGAACGCAGGAGCCGCTTCGGCCCGCTCACAAAAGGATTGCCGCGTTCGTAAAAACGGAATGGCCGGTCTGCCCAGCGGGTAATGCCAATCCGTACGGTGGTGCCAACGGAGATTTGCGCGGAGGTGGCAGTCGCTTCACTGATTTTTGAACGTTTGGGCATCCCGAGCCAAAGCGGTCCTCTCGTAAAAAGGTCGAGTCCATCCAGGCGCCGATCGATTCCGAGCGCTGCCGCAAGCCGCCCCGGGCCTCGCGTGAGGTCAAGCCGTTTCGTGGTCTTGCGATTTCGCTGCATGATTTCGACTCCTTCGAGTGGCTCGATCGCGCGAATCAAAACGCCTCCGCCAATGCCCGCCGCTTCGCTCGAAATGTTTAGCATGAAATGCATCCCGTAATTGAAATACACATACGCATGCCCGCAGCGCAAAAACAGCGAACGGTTGCGGGGCGTCGGGCCGCGGAAATGGTGCCCCGCGGGATCGCCCGGCGGATAGCCTTCCGCTTCCACAATGCGTCCGCTAAGCCGCCCTTCGGGCAGTTCGCGCACGACGATTTTGCCAATGAGAAAACGCGCGAGCGCCAATGTCTCAGAGGGAAGCTCCGCGCGGCGAAGCCTGCGGTAAGAAATTTTCAAAGCGGAAGGAGTCACGGAGTGGTGCTAGCGTCGGGAGGCTCGTTATTGAAAAGCCGCGCGAGTTCGGCGTGGTCAAGCACAACAGCCGGGTCGTGCTGAATCGCGTCGTAATATTTCTTCTGGAAAGCGTCGCCGGCTTCCGATGGCGTAAACATCTTGCGCGCCAGCGAAACAGCTGTATGAACATACTCGGCGGCGACCGGCTCTTCGCCCGCCAAAGTTTCATCCAGGCGCACCACAAATTCCGAAATATTGTGCAGCCACGCGAACTGCTGATGATCAATCACCAGCCGGAACAGCTCTCCGACAGTAACCTTCCCGTTCGCGCGTTCGTAGTCGCGCCGCTCCATGTCCAGCAGCGTCTTGTGTACTTTCAGAAGAGCGAGGCGCAGCCCGATGAGTTTCTCGCGCGCTGCCGATTCGTAGTCTGCGCTTGCGGGTGAATTGCTTTCCGGCGTGGTCATATCCCCCGTCCAGCATTTATTGTCCGACAGTTTGCGGACTTTTCCAACTCAGGCACAGGAACGCCGGCGGGAAGTGCTCACTCGTGGTAGCGCTTTTCCCCAACCGGCAGCGCAATCTGCAGGCGGTTCTGCGGCGGCGGCAGCGGGCATGTTGCAAACGGCGTGTAAGCGCAGGGAGGGTTTTCCAGCCGATTGAAATCCAGCCAAATCTCGCCCTGTTTATTGAGTCCATGGCTCGGCAGCACGGTGTAGAGAAACCGGCACGCCTTGTAGGTCGTCGTAGAGCTCGTCGCATCACGCAAAATAAAAAAAAGCTGCGGCCCAGCGGGATCTTCCAGCACGGGCTCCAAGCGGTAGGTTTCTCCGTGCAAAACAAATTCCGCCGCGCCCGGAACCGGTTGCGAATAGGTGGTCCCCGCCAGCGTCGCGAGCGTCACCGACTTCGGCGGATTGTAGGGAATCCATTTCGCTTTCACGCGATAGCTGCCGTCGGGCTCGTACCAATTCAATCCGTGAAAGCCCACCAGCGTCGGCGACTTCGAATCTTTTACGCGCAACGCGTAACGGTCCTCCCGCCGAATGACGTACATGTTGAGCGTGCCGATCGTCAGGTGCGGCGCATTTTTATCGTTGTCCGCGTCCACCGGAATTGGCTGCGCTTTGGCCGGCGCTCCGGCCACATTCAGATCCGGCGGAAATCCTCCCGGCGGCGGAAGAAGCTGGACGTTATTGCCCTCAAGCCGAAGGATTCCGATATGAGCCGTTCCGCTCGTCAGCCGAATCTTGTTGTCCTCAGCGGCGCCGAAAGGATTGTCGCCCGGCTGTAACCACTCCAGCCCGGTGAGCGAAAGCCAGCCAGCAGGCTTCAAGAGATCCGCGACATGCTGCTTGCGCCACGTCGATAGCTCGTGCTGCCAATCCGCATTTTGCGCGAAGGCCTGCGCCATCAGCAGAGCGCACAGAGTTGCAAACCAAAATAGTTTGTGTGAAAACTTTTTTCTGTTCATACCTTCAGTATATGCGAGCCTCGCAACCACATTCCCACCGTATTCCAGCGCACTTGTCCAATTATAGAAACGCCGTGCGAGCGCGGGCCCGCCTGCTGACTGCGCGCTGAATGTTACAGATAAGAGTTTTCTATAAATAAGGACTGTCTTGCGATGCGGCACTACGCGAATTCGTTATTTCATTTCGATAAAATTTTCGACGCGAAATTTTGCTCCAGTTCAAACAAAAATTGACGGGCGGAAGAAGTAACGCCAGGGCATCTCGATCAGTCCAATGTAAGGAAGTTAAAAATCACATTCCTCTGCGGCTTGGCGCGTTATTTAACAGCGCGCGGGTCCCGGAGAAGAAAGAGGAGTTATTTATGAAACTGTCGAGGCTTTCCGCAGTATTTTTGGGAAGTTCGCTGCTTCTTGCCGCCAGCGCCTTCGCTGGCCCAACGAACAAGCGGTCGATCCATCTGGCTGAACCGATAACCGTCGCGGGAAAGCAATTGCCGGCTGGCGATTACAAGGTCGAATGGAGCGAGTCCGCGGACAGCGTCCAGCTCAACTTCGTGCGCGGCAAGGAAGTTGTGGCCACGCTTTCCGCAAAAGTTGTTTCCGTGAAGAACGCGAACCTCAGGGATGGTTACGAGACCTCGCACGCTCAGGACGGCAGTCTTTCTCTGAAGCAGATTTTCTTCAGCGGGAAGAGCTACGATCTGCAAATCCAGACGGCGGATAACGCAACTCCGTCAAATCCCAGCGGCAGCAACTAACCGCATCGGGAAGGTTGCGGTGCACACAAATGCGAAAAGGGGCCGTTTCTGGCCCCTTTAGCGTTCTTTTGTGGAAGCAAATGGACTTGTTGCGGTTACGCGCTCGCTGCACTGCAAGTGGCACCTTGTAAGGCGTGGCCATCTTCCGCAGGATGAAACTGTGCCTCTTCCGTCGAGCCGGCCAGCGCCGTTGTGGATGACGCTCCGCCCGAGACGACTTGTGCGATCTCGTCAAAATATCCCGTGCCCACAAATCGCTGGTGCGTGATGGCGCGGTAGCCCAATTCCTGCGCGGCGAATTCTTCCTGCTGCAATTTCGAATACGCCGTCATGCCAGCCTGTGCATACCCGCGCGCCAGATGGAACATGGACATGTTCAGCGCGTGGAACCCGGCCAGCGTCACGAACTGGAATTTGTAGCCCATCTTGCCCAGCTCTTGCTGAAAATTGGCAATCGTCACGTCATCCAATTTCTTTTTCCAGTTGAATGACGGCGAACAATTGTAGGCCAGCAGCTTGCCAGGGAATTTGGCGTGAATCGCATCGGCGAATTTTTTCGCTTCTCCCAAATCCGGTGTGGAAGTCTCGCACCACAGCACGTCCGCGTAGGGCGCGTATGCAAGCCCGCGTGCAATCGCCGCGTCAATGCCGCCGCGGAATTGGTAAAAACCTTCCGGCGTGCGTTCGCCATGAATAAATTCGCGGTCGCGCGGATCCGCGTCGGAAAGCAACAAGCCGGCCGAATTAGCGTCCGTGCGCGCAATCAAAATCGTAGGCACGCCGCAAACATCCGCGGCCAGCCGCGCCGCCGTCAACTTTTCGATGAATTCCCGCGTAGGCACAACCACTTTCCCGCCGAGATGCCCGCATTTTTTCGCGGAAGAGAGCTGGTCTTCGAAGTGAACTCCCGCCGCTCCCGCTTCGATCATCGATTTCATCAATTCATAAGCGTTCAGTGAACCGCCGAAACCCGCTTCCGCGTCGGCCACAATCGGCGCAAACCAGTAGGTTCCGCTCTGTTTGCGCTCAGAACATTCAATCTGGTCCGCGCGCAGCAACGCCCGGTTGATGCGCTTCACGAGATTCGGCGCGGAGTCGCACGGATACAAACTCTGGTCGGGGTACACGTCACCGGCCGTGTTGCCGTCCGCGGCCACTTGCCAGCCCGAACCGTAAATCGCCTTCAATCCGGCCTGCACCATTTCAATCGCCTGGTTGCCGGTGATGGCCCCGAGGGCCGGAACGTACGCGTCGCTGTGCATCAAATTCCAAAGGCGTTCCGCGCCAAGCCGCGCAAGCGTGTATTCGATTTTGATCGTTCCGCGCAGACGCAGCACGTCATCGTAGGAATAAGGCCGCGTAATTCCCGACCACCGCGAATTCGTTTCCCAGTCCGCGTGCGATTGTTTTGTCTTTCCGTTGGCCCCGTTCGTCGCATTCGTTAACATGTGCTTCTCCTTGCGTTTCTAACACTGTCGTTTGTGCTGCTGTGGGGTCGGCGCTTGTTCACCCTGAGTTGCCATGGGCCCGCCTTTTCGCCAATTGACTCGTCAGGCCGGATTGAATTCGTGCTGCCGAATCATTTCCTCGCTCAGCTTGCGCGCCTCGCGCAGCGTCTCAGCAGCCTGGTCGTCCTTCGCGTTCGTCGGCTCCCCGAGCAGCCGTTCCAGTTCCTCGTCAAAAATTCGGCTGATCAATTCCGGTGTATGCCGGACGGGCGTGCCCGCTTCATCCAGAATTTCCACGCTGCTCGAATGATTCAATCTCTGCGCGATCATCAGCCGGTAAATTCGGTCGGTTGCCAGGTCTTCCATATAGCCGTCGAGCAGGCTTGCGCCTTTTCCATTCAATACGCCATTGCGATACCGAATCACGGTTCGAACCGCCGCCCGCGTTCCCGCAAGCGTACGTTTTCCAACGCCAGCTGTTATCGGCCGCAGGCTGGGATGCGTGTCATGATTCTGCGGCCGCGCGCCAAGCTGATTCGGCTCGGGAAATTGCGCCACGGCAATCGCGTTTTGATCGGGATGCCCGGTCCAGGCTCCGTCCATCAAGGACATCGATTCGTTTTTCTTGTCTTCCGCCAAAGCTTTCAAAGCCCGCGCGTTAAGTTCCGCGTTCTCGCGGCTCGGATAAAGCGCGGTCATCCCGCCAATCGCCAGCATGCCGTGCTTGTGGCAAATCTCCGGCATCAATTCGCGCAAATTCTGGAAGAACGCCACGTTGTGCGGAATCGTGTTGCGGTCCGGCAGCACCCACTCCGGGTTTTCCAGGTTGAAATGAATCAAGCTGGCCATGTAATCCCAGCGCCCCAGATTCAGTCCCAGAATGTGCTCGCGCAGATTCCACGCAAACTCTTCCATCTGATAAGCCAGCGAATGCGATTCCACCAGCGCCATGCACTTGATCGAATTCGCCGGGATGCCCTTCGCGCGCGCGATCATCTGGAACAGATCGCGCCACCACAACGCTTCGTCGGCGGACTCCGACTTCGGAATGTAGAAGCACAGCGGATGCTTCAGCTTGCTGAAATCCACTTGATACGCGACCATCGCCACGTCGAACAGCGACGCAGGCAGAAGCTCGCCGTCCAGGACTCCGTCTTGATGAAGATGCAATCCGCGCGGCCGCGTGAAAATGACCGTCTTGCTCGGAACGACTTCCACCGTTTTTTCGCGCTTGCGGTCGTAGTAAGTCAGATCCCCCGAGAGCGCATCGAGAACATTCTCGATGCCGCACATCGTGTGTTCCCAGGAGTTGGCAATGGAATCTTCCAGGTCCAGCATCACGCCCGGCGCGCCGGAGTTCAGCATTTTGACCACAAGCTCCGCTTCGTCCGCGGGGCCAGTCATCTGGTTGCGCTGGTCGGCGCACCAATCCGGAAGTTCGATCCGCCAGGCATTTGTCGTCGCCACAGAGGGCGGCAGGTAATTCGGCAATTTGCCCACGTGCGCGTCCACCAGCGCCCGCTCGCGTCGGGCAACCAGCGCGCGTTGCCGCAGCGTGAGCGCGGCATGCAGCGGCGCCAGAAAGTCCAGAAAGCCGATCGGCAGCCCGCTCCTCAAATCAAAACCTTCGGGCACCGCGTTCACCGGCACGACTCGATTGGAAAAAAGTACAGGCTGTTCAAACCACTTTTGAGCGGCAGCAGTCGCCATGGTGCGTCTTCACCTCTGCGTTGAAATGGGGGCCGGTACGTCGGGGACACTCGCTTTCTGAGAGTAGTAGACTTCAACATAAGGGCAGAGTCAAAATAGGTAGTCCGAATCGGACGAGTGGCCGAATCGGTCCTGTAAACACCTGTAAATAGCGCCCTTTGCGGAAAGCCGGCTAACTCCATGCCTCCTGCGAATAAACAGCGCGTCTCGAACGCCTTGCCCAAAGTGCCCGAGCAATTTTTGGAGCAACTGCGCGAGGACATCGTCTCGCGGCGGCTGGATCACGGATTTCAGTGCCTCGATGCGCATCGCGAGGTGTTTGAGGCCTGCGCGCCCGGCGTCAAATCCGCCGCTGCACTACTGGGTTATCTCGCGCAGTGGGTGGACATGGGCTATGCGCGCCCGGACTTCATCAAAAAAATCCTCAAGCGTTTTTCCGGCCTCAGCCGCGATCAGCTCCCTTTGATCGAATACGTTCAGTTGCAAATGGCGGAAGGGCTGGTGGCCATGTCGGAAGAGGAATTCGCCGCGGCCGTCCGCCGTTTTCAAAATGTTCTCGCGTTGCAGGACGAAATTCAGGACAAGCAGATGGTCTCCATTGCCTATTTCTGGATGGGCCGATGCTTGCGAAGACAAGGCCGCTACGATGACTCCTTGGGATACGTCGCCAAAGCCCGTGAAATGGCCTTGCAACTCGGCTATCTGAAAATGGTCGCCGTGATGCGCGTGCTCGAAGCCTGGATCGCTTTCCAGGAAGGGCATCCGGACAACGCCGCGACGCTGCTCGGCGAAGCCGAAAGCGTCCTGACCGAAACCGACGACTACGTTACGCGCGGCAACATCAGTTCGGCCTATGGCCGTATCAGCCGCCGGCAGGGAAATTACGATCAGGCACTGGCCCGTTTCGGACAGGCCATCGAGGAGTACAAAAAGCGCGACCCATACAACCGGAATCTCGCGCGCTCTTACGTGAATATCGCGTTCGTGAAGCGTCTCCTCGCCGTCCAATTACGCGAAAAGATGGATATGGATGCTGCGCGGCTGCGGCGGAAAAAATCAGGCAAACCCCTTGCCAAGAGCGCTCCATCGAAAATGAGCGAACGAGAAAGGCTGAGCCACCTGCGCGCGGAAGCGTTCGAGCATCTCGTCCAGGCACGCGTGATTTACGACCGCTACGACGATCACCGCGGCAACGGAAACGTTTCTATCACTTACGGCTATCTCTATCTCGACGAAGGCGAGCTGCAGCGCGCCGCGGAAGTAGGCGCGACGGCTTACCGTTTGGGTGAAGAAAAAAAGGACAGCGTGCTCAAGAGCCGCGCGCGAATTTTGCAATCCACCGTCGAGTGCCAGAAATTTGAAGAGCAGATTGAAGAAGGTTCGAGTGGCGCCTCTTCCACGCAGCGCGCTTGCGAATACGCGCGCGAAGCCGTGGCTTCGGCCCTGAACACGCAGAACCGGCGCCTCATTGCCAAAGCCCACATCGCTCTCGGGCTGGCCTTGTGTCTCGATTTCTCCGGCGATTTCGAAACCGCCCGCAAGTGCGCCGATGACGCCGACGCGCTCCTCAATCCCGCGAGCCACGATTACGTCTGGAAGGAATTGCAGGAGCTACGCAAAAAGCTGCGCGGAGTCGGCAGCATCAACTCGACGCTGCGCGAATGGTCCCAGGGAATCGTCGGCCGCAAAACATTTCAGGAAGTCACCGAAGAGTTCGCGGCCATCGTGATTCCGAAAGTATGGAGGCGCGAAGGGTGCAAAGTGGCGCGCGTCGCCGCAAAACTTTCGGTTTCACCCAAAAAAGTGCGCCGCATCCTGCGCTCGCAGGGACTTCTCGCCGGCTCCAACGGCTCCGCCCGCTAGGCGCGGCGCGCGATTTATTTGCCGCTGCCGGCAACCGCCAGATTGTTCTCTACGCTGAAAACATTGGGCACCTGGCTGGCGCGAATATTTGCCAGGTTCTTATCCGCTTCGCTGCCCACCACCCCTTCCAGGGTCACGTTTCCATTTTTCACGATGATGTGAATCGACGGCACCGCGGACTCGGCATACCGCGGAAGACCGCTCTCCCCGTAAATGGCTCGATAAACTGCGCGCCGCAGTTGATCGTCCATCGGGGACACAGGAAGAATCTCAATATTGTTCACCACGGAGCTCACACTTCCTCCGATACTTTTCACCGCAGCTTCCGCATCGGATTTAAGCGTCGGGCGCACAACCCGCCCTTCAAGAATCACTTTGTCCCCTTCTACCCGATACGAAAGATTGTCGAACACCGAGTAGTACGGCAGCATAACAAGCTGGTGGCGCACTTCGCGAACCAGTTCCTGCTGCGTCTTGGGCTCCTGCCGTTTCAGGGGAGAAGCAGCAGCGGCGAGCGTGCTGACGATCATCGCCGGAACAAGAAATGCCATCGCAAGTGAGGGCCGAATTTGTTTTCTCATGATTTCCTCCCGAAAGTGTAAAATCCACGCTTTCTCAGTTTAGATGCGGAATAAAATAGAAAAGGAACGCGAACTTCCGCACCGTGCGGATGTTTATCTGCCTGGCGTACCAGAAACCCATTATTCTATTTGGAGGAAACAGGTAGTCGTCCATACACTCTTGCCATGAGAATTCGCTGTTGGAGTGGCTGCGGCAGAAGGAGAGTGACGCATTGTTCATCATCGGGCATCGCGGGGCCTCGGGGCACGCCCCGGAAAACACGCTGGCAGCCTTCAAGAAGGCAGTCTCCTTGGGAGCCGGTTTCATCGAAACCGATTTGCAGCTCTCGCGCGACTCCCACTTTGTGGCCATCCACGACGACACCCTGGACCGCACCACCAACGGCCAGGGCCGCGTGCACGACCAAACCCTAACCGCACTGCGGCGGCTGGATGCCGGCTCCTGGTTTGGAAGCGAGTTTGCCGGCGAGCGCATCCCCACTCTCGAAGAAATTCTGGAATTCACCAAGAAAAACGACATCGTGTTTTATCTCGAGCTGAAACCAAGCGGTTCCTGGGGCGGCGAGCACGCCTTGATTGGCGCTCTGCGCGAGTCGGGAGAAGTCGCCCGCGTCATGATCATTTCCTTTGATCCCGCAATTCTCGCCCGTCTCCGAGAAATCGAGCCGACCCTTATGACTGGTGTTTTGTACGACGGCCAGCTCAAGGATCCGCAAGGTTCCGCCCTGGAAGTGGGCGCCCGGCAGATTGTCGTGCGCGGCGACCTCGTAACGCCCACCATGATCAACGAGGCTCACAAAAAAGATTTGCAGGTCGTTTGCTGGACCGTAAATCATCCGGCGCACATCCGCCTGCTCATGGGCGCGGGTGTGGATGGCATCATGAGCGACTATCCCGACCGGCTGGTCGCCGCGCTGAAGAAAGACAGCTAGAAAACTCAGCTCACGCGGGTCAGCGCGGTTTGAAGTTCAGCGAACTGGGCGACCGAGATTTGCTCGGCGCGCGCGTCGGGGCGTAGCGCCAGAGCTTTGAGTTCCTCGCGAACAACATCGGGCTTCGCCACCGAACGCAAATTGTTCACCATAGTCTTGCGCTTCTGTGAAAAGCATAACTTTACAAAATCCAGAAACGCCACTTCGTCGCGAAGAGCCAGCTTTGCCCGTTCTCCGGGAAGCCGCAGCGTCACCAGAGCCGATCCGACTTCCGGCGGCGGGCTGAACGCACCGCGCGGAATCTTCAGCACAAACTCCGGCCGAGCATAAAGTTGCGTGACGACGGAAAGATATCCGTAAGCCTTTGTTTCCGGCTCCGCCGCAAGCCGCAGCGCAACCTCTTCCTGAATGACGATGTGGATCTCGTCGATTTGATCTGCAAACGTAAACAAGTGATGAAGAATCGGCGACGTGATGTAGTACGGAAGGTTCCCGTAAACACGAATTCGCTTCCCAGAGGCCAAAGCCGCAAGATCGGTTTCCAGCACATCGCCGTGAACCACGGTCAGATTGGACAGTTTCTTCGCAGTTTTTTCCAACCGCGCAGCAAGCGGCGCATCCAGCTCGATAGCATAAACGGGAGCGCCACTGGCCACGAGGTGTTCCGTCATCTCTCCATGTCCAGCGCCGATTTCAATCCAGCAAGAAGATGCATCCTTCGCAGGCCCAGCCTGCAAACTCGAATGTGGCGAAACCCCGATAGCGCCCGCAATCTGTTCGCGCCACCCGGCATCCGCCAGAAAATGTTGACCGAGGCGTTGACGAGCCATGCATCGGCAGTGTATCAGGATGTGCGCTGCGTGGTTTGATCGCTCGGTTCTACCTTGACGAGGCCAAACGCCTCCAGTAGCGTAAGCGGAAGGCGCTTCGTAACATGAAACGCGTATACGCGCTGAAAAAGAGAGCCGCGCGGCGTAAGTCAACGAAATCGAGCGGCGAGAACACTTTGAGAATACTTTTTGTGGCATCGGAAGGCTTGCCGTTTTCCAAGACCGGCGGCCTCGCGGACGTCGTCGAAGCGCTCCCCAAAGCTCTCGTAGCGCAAGGCCACGAAGTCGCCGTCGTCCTGCCGCGCTACCGCGGCACCAAACCAAGCACAGTGGTGCTTCCGAGCCTTACGATTCCTCTGGCAAATCGTCTGCGCTTTCCCGCCATCGTGGACGGCACACAGATTGCCGGTGTGCGCTATTTATTCGTCGACGACCCCGCCTTTTTCGACCGCGACGGCATCTACGGCAACAGCTTCGGTGATTTTCCCGACAATCCCGAGCGCTACAGCGAGTTCTGCCGCGCCGCCATCGAAATCGTCAAGCACATCTGGCCCGCCGACGTAATTCATTGCCACGACTGGCAGACCGGCCTCCTACCTGTTCTTCTCCGCACCTCCTACGGCGATGACTCCGCGGTGAAAGACATTCCGGTAGTCTTCACGATTCACAACATGGGCTATCACGGCCTTTTCCCGAAAGAAGTTCTCGAGCGCATCGGAATTCCGGCGGTCCTGTTCAACCCGACCGCCCTCGAGTTCTTCGGCAACGTGAATTTTCTGAAGGCGGGCCTGATTTATTCCGATTATCTGACGACGGTCAGCAAAAGATACGCGCAAGAGATTCAGACTCCCGAATACGGCTACGGCCTCGAGGGCGTAGTGCGCAGCCGTGCCGACCGCCTGGTCGGCATCCTGAATGGCGTGGACTATTCCGCCTGGAGCCCCGACAAAGACAAACTGATTCCCATGAAATATTCCGCGAAAGACATGAGCGGAAAACAAGTCTGCAAGCAAGCCGTGATGGAACTGTACGGCATTTCCCCGGAATATTCCTCGCGCCCGCTCATTGGCATCGTCTCGCGCTTCGCGGACCAAAAAGGTTTCGATCTGATCGCCGAAAAAGCCCTCGAGCTAATGAAAGAAGAAGTCTCCATCGTAGTCCTCGGCACTGGCGAGCGCCGGTACGAAGAACTCTTCCAGGCGCTGGCCAATGCGTTTCCAGGACGCGCCGGCGTAAAAACCGTCTACGACAACGAAATTGCGCATAAAATCGAAGCAGGCGCTGACATGTTTTTAATGCCCTCGCGCTACGAGCCTTGCGGCTTGAATCAGATCTACAGCTTGAAGTATGGTACGGTGCCCATTGTGCGAGCCACAGGCGGACTGGACGATACCGTCGAGCCATTCGATCTGGAGCACGGCACGGGCACCGGTTTCAAGTTCGCCGATTATTCCGGCGGCGCCATGATGTACGCCATACGCCAGGCTTTGCATCATTGCACCGACGAGCGCATCTGGCGCCGCATCCAATTGAACGGCATGGCGAAAGATTTTTCCTGGAAGGCGCCGGCCGCAGAGTACGCGAAAGTGTACGAAGCGGCGCTAACCCTTCGGGGCAGGGGGCAGGCCTCACGAAACCAAATGCCTGTTGCAACATCTAATTGAACTGACGAAGGAGAGAAAAACAGCGGCCTACCGGCAAGCTGTTGAGGACAAACAACATGGCTGACAATATCAAGGCGGAATCGATCCAGGCAGTTACGGACGGTAATTTTGAAGCAGAAGTGCTGACGGCAAGCAGCGCCCAGCCGGTGATGGTGGATTTCTGGGCGGAATGGTGCCGCCCCTGCCACATGCTGGCGCCGACCGTTGCCGAAATCGCCCAGGATTACGCAGGCAAGCTCAAGGTAATGAAGCTCAACGTGGATGAGGCGATGAATTCCGCGGGACGCTACAACATTCGCGGTATCCCCACGCTGCTGGTCTTCAAGAACGGACAGGTGGTCGAACAGATCGTGGGCGCGGTGCCCAAGGATCAGATTACCAAGGCGATCGACCGTCACGTGGCGTAATTCGCCGAGAACATCGCGGCTGTAAAAACCGCTGTAAAAAGATAGGAATCCGGACGGGGCATGTCGTACAGTTAAGTGCGGCGTGCCCTTCTTTTTTTGCGCGCACGATTGGATTTTAGGAGCAAAGATTGGCCACAGCAGAAACAGCTACGACACGAACAGTGAAGCCGGCCGATCACCCGCCACTGTTAGCGGGCGAACGCGGCCCGATGCCCATTTCGCGTCCGGGCTTGCACGAAACGGTCCTGAAGATTTTGAAGCCGCTGCCGCGCGGCGCTATCCTGGATTGCCCTGCTGGAGAAGGTGCCCTCGCCCAGGATTTGCTGAGCGAAGGCTTCGACGTCCGCTGTTGCGACCTCTATTCTGAACTCTTCCGCCTCGATGGCGTGGAGATCAAGCGAGGCGACCTCGCGGGGACTTTGCCCTATTCCTCAGAGTCCTTCGATTACATCGCTTCACTTGACGGCCTTGAGCACATCGATTCACCGCCGCAAGCGTTCCGTGAATACCGCCGCCTGCTGAAACCACGCGGCCACCTGATCATCAGCGTTCCCAACATCATGAACGTCGAAGAACGGCTCAAGTGGCTCCTCTTCGGATACACCTCCCATTTCAAGCCGCTTTCCGAACAATCCAAAGCCAAGATCCATTACGATTGCGCTGGCATGGACGAGATCGCCGTTCACGCCAACCCTATCGGCTACAACGAGCTGCGCTATTACCTCGAGAAAAACGGCTTTGCCATCCAGGGCGTCTACCGCGACCGCAAAAAGGCCAATCAGTGGCTCTATTGGCCGCTGGTAACCTTTATCCGCCTCCTTGCGAAGCTCACGCCAGCGAAGCGCCGCGCAGACCGTTGGACAGACGAGTTGGCCTCCGACCCCGTCCTGCTCGGCGGCAACACCATCATCATCCATTCCATCCTCAAGTAGGGATGCCGCCCCGCATGAACCCGAAAAGCACTGTCTTGACGCGCTGCCACTGGGCGGCGAAGGAAGTGAACATCCCCTATCACGATGAGGAGTGGGGCGTCCCGCTGCACGATGATCGCGGCCTGTTTGAGCTTTTAATCCTCGAAGGTGCTCAGGCGGGATTAAGCTGGGACACGGTTCTGATGAAGCGCGCCCGTTATCGCGAAGTGTTCGACGGATTTGATGTAGCGAAGGTGGCGTGTTACGACAAAAAGAAAGTGCGCGAGTTGCTGAAAGATGCGGGCATTATCCGGAATCGGCTGAAGATTGCCGCGACGATCGGAAATGCGCAGGCGTTTTTGAAGGTACAGGAGGAATTCGGCTCCTTCGATAAATACATATGGCAATTTGTCGGCGGCAAACCAAAACAGAACACTTGGAAGACGCACAAACAATTGCCCGCCAAGACCGCGCTATCGGATGCGATGAGCAAGGATTTACAGAAGCGCGGATTCCGCTTTGTGGGCTCGACGATTTGCTATGCGTTCATGCAAGCGACGGGCATAGTGAACGATCATCTGGTGTCATGTTTCCGCTATGCGTCTCTAATTCGAAGTTAATTCGAAAACCATCGAGGCCGTCGACGAGCTTCGAGGACTAGGCTGGCCAGCCTACATAATGGCGGGGACTGCGTAAGTTGGATCGTCCGGTTTCAATTTGTGCGCCTGATTGTAAGCCGCGGTTGCGGCTGGCATGTTGCCCAGCCGCTGGTACGCGATCCCCAGGTCCATCCACAGCTCAGGTAGCTTGGGTTGTTGGGAGGTCGCGTCGCGCAGCCAGCGGACAGCCTCCTCGTTGTAATTCGCAATCAAAGCTAGAAAATTCTCGAATGGTAATGAGCGTCACGTCACGCGTGGCAACAAATTGTAATGCGTTCAATCAAGCGATGCGGTCGGTGAACGTTCTTCTGCTAGCGTGCTTCCGATACACCAATAAGGAGGTAAAACCGCAGTTCGAGGTGTCGGGGCAGCGTCCGATTACATTTCGCGATAATTTAAAAGCAGCGCGCCGATCAGCAGGAAGCAAACCGGCCACACCGCCGCCATTGCAAATCGCACGCGATTCTCGGACGGAAGTCGAAGCTCGAGCCATCGCGACCACGCTGCGGTGACACTCAGGATCGCCAGCGGCGCGTGGCTCAGCTCGGCCAGCACTTCCTCCTTGATATTTCCCAGGCTGTGAGAGTGCGTAAGCAGCAGCGCCCCAGCCACGGCAATCAACACCGGAAAAACCAGCCGGACTCTCGGTGAATTCACGCGATCCGTCTGAACTCTCCATTCAAAAACCGCCAGCCCAATCACCAGCAGAGCAACAATCCGATGCAGCAGGACTTCCGGATCGGCCATGCTCACCCAGAAACCCACGGGCCCGAGCGGCCAGGTCTCTGGATCGCTTCTCAAGAATAGAAAAACAGAAAGGCCCAGGAACACCAACGGCCAGTTGCGAGCGAAAGAAAAACGTCTCCAGTGCCCCAAGATAGCCAGCAGTCCAATCGACAGAACAATGACACCCGCCCAATGATGGTTGTACTCCGACCATGCTTTTTCCGCGGAAGTATTCGGACGAGTGCCAGCCTGCCCGGGAACATACGATTCCGTAGAAATCGTTTTCGGGGACGCATAGGAATCTTGCATGGCGGCATACACATCTTCGGGTAAATCTTCGCGCGTTGGACTGTTGAGCCTGGGATTGCGCGGAGCCATGCGCGCAAAGACTTCGTGGCCGCTTACTCGGCCTTCCGCAAGGTCCACGGCAGGAGGCAGGGAAGTGAGCGAAGCGGCCAGCAGAATCACGGTCACGCCAATCCCAATTTCGGCTTCGCCATACCGCCGTACGCTCTGTAGCAACCCGCTGGAGCTGCCGTGAACGAGCTGGTAATTCAGCGCACCGAGAAAAAGCAAAAGCCCGAACAAAATAACTTTCGTGGCCACCATGGCCCCGTACGAAGTGCCGTAAAGCGCGGGAATCGAGCCGACGTACGAAACGCCCAGCACCAGCCCCGCCGCAGCCAGAACGCCGACGCTCACAAGCGCCAGCCGGGAGAAACGAGCGCTCATCCGGCGCGCGAGCGCCAGATCTGGTGTGCGGCTCAAGCCAATGAGCAGATAGGGCAGTCCCCCGAGCCACACCGCTGTCGCCGCCTGATGCAGCGCCGTAAACGCGACTAACGGAAGCCTATGCTCCAAACGAGACATCGCGTGGCTGGTCATCACCGACGCCGCAAGAAGAGCCGCGGCAGGAAGCAGCATCGAAGCATATCCCCGCAAGCCTCGCGCGCTCGCCAGCCCCACAATCGTCAGTGAAGCCGCGATGCCAATCACAGAGGCAAGAAAAAAGTTTGCCCCGCTGACCTCTCCAAGAGTCATGCCCGCCGACTTCATCAAGATCAGTGAGCTTGCGACCAGAATTATAAAATGAGTGATTGCCAGCGCCACGGCCGACCGCCGGATCCACCGGAGCGCGGACAATTCAAATCCAGAGGAAGGCGCCTCCAACCGGCCCAGCACGAGAACAAGAAAAACGATGCCGCCAATTGTGAACGATTGAAACGCCAACGTCGCGCCACGCAACAACACCGAGAGAAACCCGAAGATTTGGAGTAGCTGAGCCATGAACGACTTTTCAGGATTTCGTGACGGTAAAGGGAATCTCGCCTCGTGTGAGGTGGCCGTCGGAAGCCAGCACTTGCCACCGGATTCGGTATTGGCCGGGTGCGAGGCCCTTGGCTTGCGATGTCAACGTCTCAGCAGCCGCTTCTTTTGCAATTTCCAGCGCTTGCGTTGAACCGTCGGGTCCCACCAGCGTCAGCCGGGAGCGCATGGCATCAATGCGCACATTGAACCGCAGTTTGATGGGAACCTCAGGCCCAGCCGCAAGTCCATTTAGCGCCGGGCTCGATTCCAGCAGGATCGCATGCGCGCCAGCGATCGGAAGCAGCAACAGACCAACAATCACAAGGCAGAGACAAAGTACCGCAAAAAAACGCAGACTTAACCGCATTGTCACCCGCCTGGCTTAATTGAATGGAGCTCCGTACTTCAACCCGGCGCTATGTTGATTATACCTTGCAGGAAACGTTGCCACTACAGCTTAGACCAAATTAGCCGAAATCTTGCGCCACATGCTGACGGCAACTCAGACGCCTGAGCGGGTCAGGAGTATTGTGCAGTCGATTCCTTCTTGGTATGAAGTTCGCAGAATAGATAGCCCATAGGCAGTTTCTTTTCCTGCGACGCTGCACCGCGGGGAACGAGAAGCGATCCTGCTCGCGGAGGCGCTCGAGCCTGACTTTATCTTGATCAATGACCAGGTTGGGCGTGCGGTCGCGCTTCAGCGAAATCTACCGCTCTCAGGAACCCTTGGAGTGCTGGAGCGCGCCGATATATTGGGGCTTATTGGTGACCTTCCTAAAGTTTTAACGGAGCTGAAGTCAGGTGGTTTTTTTATCTCGAACAACTTTGAATACGAAATCTTGACCCGCCATCGGAATCGCCATGAATCCAGATGAGCGGTTACGGGCAGCTTGCGTTGAGCACGAGGCGAGCTTACGATAAGAGCCTGCCGTTTTCTGGTGCTTTCCAAAGCAGTTTGATGGTAGTGAACGCTTAGGCGACGAAGTGTGGTCTGGGGCCGCCGGCAAGAGACAGGCAGGATTGCCTGTCCCACTAGGAGAAAGTCTGCATGAAATCGGTTGTGGTGGTAGGCGCGCAATGGGGCGATGAAGGCAAAGGCAAAGTCGTCGACTACCTCGCCGGCTCGTTCGATTATATTGCGCGCGTCGCGGGTGGGCACAACGCCGGACACACGGTCATCATCGGCAAAGATCGCTACGTACTCCAGTTGATTCCCTGCGGAATTTTGCGGCCGAAGCAGCAAGCCGTCATTGGAACCGGCGTGGTGGTCGATCCCGCTGCGCTGGTCGCGGAAATCGAGACGCTGGCGAAGGCTGGCATTGATGTGAAAGGGCGCCTGCACATCAGCAATCGCGCGCACCTGATTTTTCCCTATCACCGCGAGCTGGACAAAGCCGCCGAAGGCGCGCGTGGCGCCGACAAAATTGGCACCACCTCCCGCGGCATTGGCCCGGCTTACGAAGACAAGATGGCCCGCCGCGGTTTGCGCATGTGCGATCTGCTCGAGCCTGAACTCTTCCGCAAAAAAGCCGCTCGTGTTGTTGCCGAAAAGAACCGCCTGGCCAAAGGGGCCTACGGTGCGGACATCGATTTCTCCCACGAAGTGGAAGCGACGCTGAAGCTCGGCGAAAAAATTCGCGGCTACATTTGCGACACCGCGGAACTGGTCAATCGCGCGCTCGATGAAGGGAAGTCCGTTCTCTTTGAAGGCGCGCAGGGCACCATGCTGGACATCGATCACGGCACCTATCCGTATGTGACTTCTTCCAGCGCGATTTCTGGCGGCGCGACGACAGGCGTTGGTGTGCCACCCACGAAAATCAAAAATGTGCTCGGAATTTCCAAGGCATACACGACGCGCGTCGGCGGCGGTCCGTTTCCGACAGAAATGCCGGAACTGGAAGCGCAGGAAGTCCGCGAACGCGGCAAAGAGTTCGGTGCCGTTACGGGCCGCGCAAGGCGCTGCGGCTGGCTGGACCTCATGGTGTTGAAGTACGCGAAGATGATCAACGGCATTGATTCGCTGGTCGTCACCAAGCTGGATGTCTTCGACACCCAGCGCGAGATCCAGGCTTGCGTGGGATATAAATACAAAGGCAAAACGCTGAACGAAATGCCCGCGCTCGCCGAAGAATACGAACACGTCGTGCCGGAATACAAGACTCTGCCCGGCTGGTGCGAAACCACGTATGGCGTGAAAGACGGCGCCAAGCTCCCGAAAGCAGCCCTCGATTACTTGCGCTTTATCGGCGATTTTCTGCAGGTGGAGATCGGCATGATTTCCACCGGACCGGAGCGCGATGCCACAATCGTTCCGCAGGGGACACTCCTGGCGCGCTGGTTGTAGGAAAGAGATTTACACAGAGCACACAGAAAACTCAGAGCACGCTGAGAAGAAAGTACGCCAAAGAAAGCCGCACAAAATATCCACCAATGCTCACCTACGAGCAAGCACGCCAGACCGTTGTCGAAAAAATCTCAGAGGAGAAGGGTCCGCGCACCACGGAACAGATTCGCGTCGGAGATGCTCTGGGCTACGTGCTGGCGCAGGAAGTGAAGACCGACCGCGAGTATCCACCGTTCAACCGGTCCACGCGCGATGGTTACGCGGTCTTCGCGGCGGACGTCAAGCCGGGCACCACCCTCAAATGCACCGGCGAGATAAAGGCCGGCGACCGCGTCACAAAAGAACTGTGGGCCGAGACTTGCGTCCAGATTATGACCGGCGCGGCGCTGCCATCCGGCGCTGACGCCGTCGTCATGATCGAACACACCTCGCGAGACGGCGACCAGGTGCGCTTCGAGCGCGCCGCCGCGTCTGGCCAAAACTTTGTTCCTCGCGGCAGTGAAGCACGCGCCGGGCAGACGCTCCTGACGCCAGGAATGCGCCTGGGCTACGCGGAACTCGCACTGGCCGCTCAGGTAGGCGCGGCAGAATTAAAATGCGCGCAGAAGCCTCGCATAGCGATTCTCTCCACCGGCGATGAGATTGTTCCGGTCGAAAGCGTTCCAGGCCGCTTCCAGATTCGCAACAGCAACAGCGTCTCGCTGGCGGCACAGGTCCGTCTGGCAGGCGGAAAACCGATCCTGCTCGGCAATGCGATGGACCGCGAAGACGATCTGCAATCGAAGATCCGCCGTGGCTTGCAGGAAGATTTGCTGGTTTTGTCCGGTGGCGTTTCCATGGGCAAGTACGATCTCGTCGAAAAAGTCCTACGCGGGATGCAGGCGGAATTTTATTTTGACGCCGTGGCGATTCGTCCGGGCAAGCCGGCAGTCTTTGGCAAGTGCGGCGAAACGTTCGTGTTTGGATTGCCCGGCAATCCCGTTTCGACGATGGTGACTTTCGAATTATTTGTTGCGCCCGCGGTGGATCTGCTGAGCGGCGCCGACGCACGCCCCCTGCCGCTGGTCCACGCACGCCTTGGCGAAGCGCTAAATGAAAGGCCCGGCGTCACACATTTTTTGCCGGCCCGCCTCGAAGGGCAAGGTGGGCAGTTCGAAGTGAAAACCCTCAAGTGGCAAGGCTCCGGCGATGTAGCAGCCCTCGGCAAGGCGAACTGCTATGTGGTTGTGCCAGCCGAGGCGGAAAAAATCGATGCCGGAGAAAGCGTCACGGTAATGCTGCGCCGCGACGTCCTTTGAGCGTAATCTGAACAAGCGCATGGGAAAACTCTCACATTTTGGAACACGCGGCGAAGTCAGGATGGTCAACGTCTCGGAAAAGACCGTGACCACGCGAACGGCCCTGGCTCAGGGCTTTGTAAAAATGAGCCCCGCAGTGCTGCGCGAAGTGAAACGCCTGCGCAATCCCAAAGGCAACCCCCTCGAAGTGGCGCGAATCGCGGGCATTGCCGCTGCCAAACGCACCGCCGAGTGGATACCTCTTTGTCATCCCCTCCCGCTCACGCACATTGATGTGACTGCTCGCCTGTGCCAAAATGGCGTGGAAGTTCGCTCCGAAGTTACTGCGACCGCCCAAACCGGCGTGGAAATGGAAGCCCTGGTCGCTGTTACTGCCGCGGCCCTCACGGTCTACGACATGTGTAAAGCCCTCGATAAAGGGATGGAAATCACGGGGATAGTTCTCGTCAAGAAGACCGGCGGGAAGAGCGGGGATTTTTTTCGCGAGGCCGGCGCTGCGGCCAAAAATAATCACAAGAAGACTGCGCGGGGCCGGACACGATGACCGGAACAGGCGCGAAAACGGTCAAGTTGTTGCTCGCGGACGACAATCCGCTGGTCCGCGACTTGATCACCAAGGGCATGGAGCCCTTTTGCGAAGTTGAGACGGCTGCCGATGGAGCGGACGCGCTGCTGAAAGTAATTGATAACGCGCCTGATGTGATTCTCTGCGATTACAAAATGCCCGGGCTCGACGGGCGCCAGCTCTTTGAAAAACTGCGCGGCCGCGAAGCCACGCGGCACATTCCATTTTTGTTCATGGCCAGCCGCGCGGATATTGAAGAGCGTTTGCGCCCGCTCGTGGATGGCGTTGAGGACTTCGTTACCAAACCGTTTCTCGTGAAAGATCTGGTGCGCATCGCCAAGAAAGTTGTCGACCGCCTCCACCTCGAAAAATTGCAGAAGCGCGCTTCCCGTCCCGGCGTCATACAAGGCCGTCTCGAAGAGATGAGCATGATCGACCTGATGCAGTCGCTTGAGATGGGGCAGAAATCCTGCCGGCTCGTGGTCATGCATAACGGCGAACAGGGCGAACTTTATTTTGCCAACGGGCAATGCCGCGATGCGAAAAGCGGAAAAATCGAAGGCGATGACGCGGTCTATCGCGTCCTGCTATGGACCGCAGGCGAGTTCGAGATCGATTTCAACGCGGCGAACGCTTCCACCCGCACCACCACGACCAAGAACACCACTGGCCTCCTGATGGAAGCGATGCGTTTAATGGATGAAGCCAGCCGCGAAGCGGAAACGAAGCAGCCCGCCTGATGCGCGTCGCAGTACTCACAATAAGCGACACAGTTTCCAGAGGCGAACGCGAAGACCTCTCCGGGCCTGCCGTCGTCGCGGTGTGCCGCGGATTGAATTGGGAAGTGACCTCCGTGCTGCGCGTTTCCGATGATCCCGCGAACATTCGCGAGCAACTGCGCGAACTTGCCGACTCCGGCCGCGTGGACGTGATTCTGACCACGGGCGGCACAGGCATCGGCCCGCGCGACAATACGCCGGAGTCCACGGAAGCAATAGCGGACCGCGTCGTGCCCGGAATCGGCGAGGAGATGCGGCGCAAGGGATCGCAAAGTACGCCGACTGCGGCGCTTTCGCGGGGAACCGCTGCTACGCGCTCGAAAGCGCTCATCGTCAATCTGCCCGGAAGCCCAAAGGGTGCATCCGAGTCGCTCGAAGCCATAGCGCATCTGCTCCCGCATGCCGTGCACGTGTTGCACGGTGCGCGTCACGATTAGCCGCTTTTCCTGTCTTTCCGTAATTCCTTTCCTCACGAGATTCTTGAGTTGACCGGATTGCCGTTCGCGTCAACAATGTTTGGACCATGACGCAAAAACTTACGGACAAGAAGCTGGCGGTTTTGGGGACCGGCAAGCTCGGCGGGATTTTGCTGCGGGCTTACCTGAAGCAGGGATTATTTTCGCCGAAGCACGTTGCCGCAACGGTGAAGCACGGCGACAAAGCGGCGTTGCTGGAGAAAGAACTCGGCGTTGCGACCACCACGGACAATCGCAAAGCCGTGCATGGCGCGGACATCGTGCTGCTCGGCGTGAAGCCGCAAGTCGTCGGCGAAGTGCTGAAAGAAATTGCGCCGGAGCTGAACGCCGACACGCTGGTGATTTCCGTGGCAGCTTCCGTGCCGACGAGCTACATCGAGCAGCACGCGGGCGCGAAGGTGCCGGTTGTGCGGGCGATGCCCAATACTTGTTCGCGAGTGCACTGCGGCATGACCGGAATTTGCAGCGGGGCACACGCCAGTGCGGCGCATCTGGAAATCGCTCGCGCGATGTTTGACGCTGTGGGGCGAACCGTCGTGGTAGATGAGAAGCACATGGACGCCGTGACCGGACTTTCGGCGAGCGGGCCGGCGTTTGCTTACATTATTTTGGAATCGTTCGCCGAGGCCGGCGTGAAAGTTGGGTTGCCGCGCGATGTTTCGACGCTGCTCGCGGCGCAAATGATGAAAGGCGCGGCGAGCGTGGTGCTCGAGACGGGCGATCATCCGGCACTGCTAAAGGATTCGGTGACCACGCCTGCCGGCTGCACGATTGACGGAATCATGGAGCTGGAAGAAGGGAAGCTGCGCGTCACGCTGATTAAAGCCGTAGTCAAGGCGACTCACCGCGCCGGGGAATTGCTGTTTGAGAAGTAGCGGCGAATTCACATCGGAGACGGCGCCAGTCTGCGACCGAATCGCGCACGATCGAATCGGGCGCTGCGACGTCGGACACGGCCGAATGGAGCACGATCAAGAGGGCACGATGTATGGTGCCCCTACAAATCGACCAATTTCGCGAATGATGCATGCATTTGTTTACGCCGTGTCTGATGATCCTCGCTGATGATCCATTCCCTTATTTACGCTGTGCGCGGTTTTCTGAGCGAAGACGGCGCGCTTATTCTGCCGGAGATGGAGCTTGTTCTTTTTGCGTGCGGCATTTTATTGATTGACCGCTGGCTCGCTGCTAACGAAAAACATTGGAATGCGATTCTTGGGCTGGGCGGCACGGCCTTCAGCGCGTTCACATTGTATGTGCAGCATGGAAAGATTCAGGCGTTGCGAGAAGCGAATTCCGCATCGCCAGGTCTGCTGGGTTTTCACCAGAGCGTTCTGGTGGATCCTTTCTTTCTTTTCTTCGCGGCGCTTTTTCTCGGCGGCACCGCGCTCCTTATTCTGCTTTCGGTGCGCTACCTGGAAATCGAAGAGGAGACGCGCGGAGCGTACTACTCGCTGCTGTTGTTTGCGTGCGCGGGAACGATGCTGATCGTCGCAGGCGTCAACGTCCTCATCGTGTTTCTCGGACTCGAAATCATGGGGCTCAGCTGCTATCTGCTGACAAGATTCTTGAGGCGCGAGCCGGAGGCAACCGCCGCATCGCGAAACTTCGCGGCGCTCTGGGTGTGCAGTTCGGTCGCGCTGGCGCTGGGTTTTCTGCTGCTCTACGGATTATTTCAAACGACCAATCTCGGCCGCATGGGCGCCACGCTGGAAGTTCGTCTCGACGATGGCGTGGCCTTCGCGGGGTTGACCACCTGGTATGCCTGGCTGGCGCTCGGTTTGGCCGCTGTGGGCACTTTCATTTTGATCGAGGCTGCGCCGTTTCATTGGTTTGCGGGGGGCACGTACGAAAACGCGCCGACGCCGGTTGCGGCGTTTCTCGGCTCGATCGGAATGACCGCCGGTTTTGCGTTGCTCCTGCGCCTCTTCTCTTTTTTGTTTTTGTTTGCGCACGAGAAGTGGCTCCACGTCTGGGGAGGCCTTGCGATTGTGTCGCTGCTCTGGGGAAACATCGCGGCGCTGCGCCAGACCAGTGTGGAACGCATCCTTGCCTACGGAGCGGTGGCCCAAACAGGATTTATTCTGCTGGGACTAGTCGCGGGAAACGAGGCCGGCTTTGAGGGCATGATCTACTACCTCGGCGTTCATGTTTTCATGACAATTGGCGCCTTCGGAGTTTTGATTGCGATTCAGCAGCGCGGCGCGACTCGTATTCAGCGCGGCCCTGCCGGTTTTCAACTTGCCGATTTGAATGGATTGTTTCGCCGGAGCCCCGCCGCAACTCTGCTCTTGCTCGTTTTCCTGATGTCGCTCGCGGGAATCCCGCCGACTGCGGGATTCCTGGCAAAATATTATCTCGTCAAAGCGCTGCTCAGCGTTCCGCATCCGGAACTCGCGGCGTTCGCCGTCGTCAACGCGTTGCTCTCGGCCTACTACTACGCCCGCATCGCAGCGCAGGCCTTCAAAAAGCCGTCCACGGAAACCTCGACAGCGTCGCCGCTCGAAGCAGCGCCGCTCACGATCAGCAACGGGCAAACGGTGGCGCTGACCGCGGCCGTGTTTGTAACGCTCGTCGCCGGGATGTATCCTGAACCGTTCCTGCGCCTGGCGCGCTACGCCTTTGGACAATAATCCCAACAAAACGGATCCAACGCCCACCCCGGCGAAAAAGGGGAGCAGCGCCGGCAGCCAGTTGGGCATGGCGATTGAGTTGCCGATGGTGTTTGTCGGCACCGTCGTCCTGGGCGGCGGGCTGGGATATTTTATTGACCACTGGCTTCACACCAAGTTTATTTTTATGTTCGTGCTTGGCGGGATGGGATTTGTCGCGGGACTGCGCGAGATCCTGCGGCGATTGCCGGGCTGATGACGATGGAAGGCGCCGAGTACTCGCCGATGGAAGAAACGCCCGAGGCGAACAGCGGTGTGCTCAGCACAGCCACCAGCGCGGTGGATTTGGCAGCTTTTGCACGCACCGAACGCCGGATCGCGTGGCTGACGCTTGTAATCGGTGGCGCTTCCTCCGTTGCCGTCGCAGTCTTCCGCCATCCGCAATGGGCTGCTGGCCTCGCGATCGGCACCGTGCTCGCGTGGTTCAACTTCCGCTGGCTAAAGCGCGGTTTGGACGCGCTGGTGGCGGTTTCGACGGCGCAAGAAGGCTTCGCCAAGCCGCGAATTCCGGTGGGAACATGGTTCCGGCTGATGTTCCGCTATGGCTTGATAGGCTTCTGCGTGTATGTTATTTTTGATGTTCTGAAAGTTCCCCTTGCGAGCATGGTAGTGGGGTTGTGTGCTTTAGGAGCCGCGACAATCGCGGCAAGTGTGTACGAAATCCTGCGACCCGAAGCTTAGGTTTAGGGCGCATACGGGATAGGGAATGGAACATCACGTAAGCTGGCTGACACATTTTGTAAACCAGATCCTCGGAGGGCCGGCGCTGGCGCTGCTCAAGGCGCTGCACATCACGCCGAGCTATCCAGATACACCGATTCCCGAGCACGTAGTGATGGCGCTGGCGGTGCTGGTTGTCGGCACATTGCTGGCACTGTTCCTGAGGTCGCGGTTATCGGTCGAGCGGCCCGGCGCTTCGCAACAAATCGCGGAACTATTGTTCACGAACCCAGTGGGCTTCGGCATCAACGACGTGCTTTCGGAAAACGCTGGACATCACTGGGAACAATACGTGCCCATGGTCGGGTCCGTGGCGCTGTTTATTTTGCTCGCGAATTTGTTCGGCGCGTTTCCGTTTCTCAGTTCGCCCACGGCGAACGTAACCGTGCCTCTGGCGTGTGCAATCATCACGTTCGCGTACTTCAACTGGCAGGGTCTTCGGCACCATGGTCCACTCCGGTATGCAAAAACATTCACGGGGGGCGTGCATTGGTCGCTCTGGATTCTTATTTTTCCGGTGGAAGTGCTCAGCTCCTTCGCGCGTTTGCTTTCGCTGACGGTGCGCCTGTGGGCCAATATTTTCGCCAGCGATCTGATTTACGGCTTGTTTCTAGGCTTGTTTACCGGTCTCGCTGTATGGGCCGGGACGAAGTCCGCGATTGCGGGCATCGTGCTGGGAGTGTTTCCGGCGCTCGCTCCGATCGCTTTCATTGCCCTGCATGTGTTTGTTTCCATCGTTCAGACGTATGTGTTCGCGATTCTGCCCGCCGTTTACATCGGCATGGCTACTGCGGACGATCACTAAGCCTGGGACTTGCAACAACCGTGGGACGGGCCAAGGCCCGCCACTACAGATTTTGCGGCGGATATTGCGGCAGAAGATTGCCACTACAGAGTTTGTTAGCCGCTTCAGCGTGAGCCCGGCTGCACGGTGTCCGGGGACCACCTCCTGGCGGCAATTCACGAGGAGGAAGTTATGAAGAAACTGGCAGTTGTATTGTTCGTGGCGATAGTCGCGGTGCTGGTCATTGCACCGGCGGCGTTCGCACAAACGGGAGCAGATGCGGCTAAGCCACCCATTAATCCGACCACCCTGGTGATCGCGGTTGGCTTCGGCGTAGCCGTGGCGGCGTTCGGCGGCGGTTTAGGACAGGGACGGATTGCGGCGGCAGCCTGCGAAGGCATCGCGCGGAATCCGGGAGCGGCGGGCGGCGTTCGCGCGGCCATGATCCTTGGACTGGTGTTCGTCGAGACTCTGACACTGTTCACGTTTGCGCTGGGTTTCCTCCTGTACTCGAAGCTGTAGTTCGGCTGACAACTCGAAATTGAGAAGGCCCGGAAGCTAGAGCTTCCGGGCCTTTTGTTTTTCTCTTAGGCCGCTCGGTTGAGATGGCGCACAGCCTTGGCCCCCTCGCGTTTTTGTAAGTGTTGCATCTAAAAGACTTAGAATTGCCGTAAGTTCTTTAGATGCAACACTTACGGGCGGCCTGCAAACGTTGATTCTAAACGGGTTAACAGCGAGATTAGGATGGCTCCCTTGTGTCTCTGAATCAGCTCGCCCGTTGAGTTCAGCTTTTCTACACCAAGCGCCCCTTCTTCGGCCTGTACATTCCAACCGAGCAGGGGTTAGCATCTCCAGACCTAACCTCTGTCAGGAGGCCCGGTCTCGAGTTAGGCACAATAGCATCCCTGTACTATTCACAGAGCGGCTGCCGCTTCCATTGTAGCTATTGGACGAATTTTCAATTTAGGGGAAGTTATTGTTCATATGAAGAAACACATGGTGGTTCTCTTAGCAGTAGTTCTTTTGACTCAAATGACTTTTGCCCAGAGTATTGGGTATACGTTCACTTCGGAGAAAGATGGAGTTAGCTGTGTTTTCCCAGACCAGCACTTCGTCACTGATACGACGAGTTACGCTCCTTTGGTTCAACATCAATGGACAGCCCCGGACCACAGCTACGTTCTCATTTTCCAGATTAAGCCTCCAAATCCCGCCGTTATTGACGCCGAATTCTCGAACAGCGCCACATGGGATGCGACAGAAAAGACGATCCTATCCGAAGGCAATGCCACGAAAGGCAGCACCATGGCATTTGAAAATTGCGTACGAGGCACGCGGCAGGGATTTCCTTCCGATACTTGTGGAATCAAGCTGACTACTTCCACGGGTGTCAACCTCACCGGAACGTTTTTTATGGTGGTTCACAATTCGAGAGTCACCACTGCTAACGGCCTACAAAACGGAAGCATGGCTCACACGGCAGACATCGCCGCCTTTGTGGCGTCGTTCAAAATACTCGAAGTCAAATGAGAAAATTTGGTCCCACATTCGTCTGACGCAATCAGCTTCGGATGGTGGTTATAGTCTTTAGTCGATAGACGGTTTGAGGTCCAACCAGGATTTATCCGTGGTCTTCCAGTGAGGAGTTGCAGTTCCTCCCGACGCGCGCGCCCCCAAAAAAAGAAAAAGCGGGAGAGTCTCCCGCGGTCCGAACGCTAATTTATACAAGAAAATGATACCCGAAAGGTCATAGTCGGTCCAGGCCAATTTACATAAAGAGCCTGGACGGATGATCCTCTTGGGAGACCGAAAGAGCAGACAGCCGAGGGTAACGCTACTTATTTTGGGTGGTTTGCGATTGTTGGGTGTTGATTAGGGTTGTCTGGAGCAGGTAATTCAACGTTTTGCTGGGGAGGAGGCCTAGCCAGAGGGTGCCGATTACGGCGATGGCCAGAACTACGTTTACGGCTGCGGGGAAGCGGACTGGGGTTGTGGCGGCGACTTCGGGGATTGGGTCGCGCATGTACATGATTACGATGAGGCGGATGTAGTAGTAGGCGCCGATGATGCTGTTTGCGGCCATGAGCACGGCCAGCCAGATCAGGTGGGAGTCGACGGCGGCTTTGAAGACGTAGAACTTGCCGAAGAAGCCAGCGGTGATGGGCAAGCCGAGAAGCGAGAGCAGGAAGAGCGAGAGGGCTGCGGCTACGAAGGGCTGGCGCTCGCCGAGGCCTGCGTAGTCATCGAGCGCGAGATGCTTTTCGCCGGCGCCGCCGAATTGCGAAACGATGGTGAAGGCGCCGACTTTTACGAGGGCGTAGCTCAGGAGATAGAAGAGGACGGCTGCGTAGGCCGGGCCTGCGCCGATTTCCGTGCCTTTGAGGCTGGTTACGGCGGCGAAGGCGACAAGGATGTAGCCTGCGTGGGCGATGGAGCTGTAGGCCAGCATGCGCTTGACGTTAGTCTGGAGCAGCGCGCCGAGATTGCCTGCGAACATGGTGAGGGCGGCGAGAATCCAGAAAGCGTAGAACCAGAATTGGGTGGCGGCGGGGACGTCGGCAAAGATGCGCAGGAGGAGCGCGAAAGTGGCGGCCTTGGGGCCGGCGGAGAAGAGCGCGGTGACCGGGGTGGGCGCGCCTTCGTAAACGTCGGGCGTCCAGATCTGGAACGGGGCTGCGGCGACTTTGAAGCCGAGGCCGATGAGAATCATAGAGAGGCCGAGTTTCATAAGCGAACTGGTCTGGTCGGCGGCGTCCATCTTGAGGAGATTGGTGGTGCCGGTGACGCCGTAGACGAGGGCGATGCCGTAAAGGAAAAAGGCGGTGGCGAAGGAGCCGAGGAGGAAATACTTCATCGAGGATTCGCCGGATTTTAGTGTGTCGCGGCGATAGCCTGCCAGGACGTAGCTGGAGATGGAGCTCATCTCGAGGCCGATGAAGGCGGTGAGCAGCTCTTGGGCGGAGGCGAGAACGCCCATGCCGGCAGTGGCGAAGAGGACTAGGGCGTAGAACTCGGCGTCGGCGAGGCGTTCGCGTTCGAGGTAGGAGCCCGCGCCTAGAATCACCATCACGGCGATGAGGCCGACCAGGTGGCTGAAGAAGATGCTGAAGGGGTCAGCGGCGATGAGGCCGGAGAATGCCTGGCCAGGATTATGAACGTTATAAAAATTGCCGCAGATGCCGAGGAGCGCTCCCATAACCGCGACGGTCGTGAGGAACGGGCGGCTTTTGGTCAGGGGCTGGAGAATCATCAGGAGCGCGCCGAAGACGCACCAGATTAATTCCGGCAGGACGTGGAGCAGATCGGAAGAGTTGGGGAACGCGGACATTTAGCGGGCTCCGAGCCTTTCGAGAGAGTTTTGTTTGGGTGCGGCCGAGGCGACGGGTGCGCTTGCTGGACCACTGGGCGTGGTGTTAACGGGCTGCGCGGCGGCTGGCTGCGCGGGCTTCGCCGGAGTGAGCACCTCTTCGGCGTGCGGAGGGCGCTGCATCTGGTCAATGACGGACTGGCTGGCGCTGGCGGTGCGACCGGTGATGAACGTGGAGCCGATGCCCATCCAGAGGGCGATGACGGCCACGGTTACGAGAATCGTAAGCTCGCGCGGGGAAATATCGGAGAGCGTTTTGTTTTTCTCGACGGTGACATCGCCGTAGAAAACCTGCTGGTAGGCCCAGAGCAGGTAGCAGGCGGAGAGAATGACGCCCGTGGCGGCCCAGGCGGCCCAGTTCCAGTGGACATAATAGGTGCCGAGCAGGATCAGGAATTCGCCGACGAAGCCGTTGAGCATGGGCAGGCCCATCGAAGCGAGCGCGACGAACAGGAAGAACGCGGCGAGGCGCGGCATGGGAGTCGATAGGCCGCCGAACTGGGACATCTCGTAGGTGTGGCGGCGGTCGAAAAGCATGCCGGTGAGCAAGAAGAGGCCGCCGGTGGAGATGCCGTGGGCGAGCATCTGGAAAACGGCGCCTTGCATGGAGATTTGGTGGAAGGCAAAGATGCCGAGGACGACGAAGCCGAGGTGGCTGACACTGGAATATGCGACTAGTTTTTTGAGATTGGGCTGGACGAGAGCTACGAGCGCGCCGTAAATGATGCCGATGATTGCGAGGACGGCGATGGGGGCCGCGAAGCGTCTGGCGGCGCCGGGAAAGAGCGGCAGACAGAAGCGGATCATGCCGTAGGTGCCCATTTTGAGGAGGATACCGGCCAAAATTACCGAGCCCGCCGTGGGCGCTTCCACGTGTGCGTCAGGCAGCCAGGTGTGGAACGGGAAGAGCGGAACTTTGATGGCGAAGGCTACGAAGAACGCGAGGAAGAGGAGCGTCTCCGTGCTGCGCGGGAGAACCAGCGCGCCGTTCTGGAGCGCGGCCTGAATCGAAGGCAGGTCGAAGGTGCCGGTGGCGTTATAAAGCCAGAGGATGCCGACCAGCATCAGGATGGAGCCGGCCATGGTGTAGAGAACGAATTTGACGGCGGCGTAGATGCGGCGGTCGTGGCCCCAGATGCCGATGAGGAAGTACATCGGGATGAGCATGACTTCCCAGAAGAGGAAGAAGAGGAAGAGGTCGAGGGAGAGGAAAACGCCGACGACGCCGACTTCCAGCAGCAGGATCATGATGAAAAATTCTTTGACGCGTTTCTGGATGCTGCTCCACGAGCAGAGGATGGAGACTACGGTGAGGAAAGTCGTCAGGATGACGAGGAACATGCTGATGCCGTCGACGCCGAGGTGATAGTTGATCCAGGTATTCTCGAAGCCGAGATGCGGGCCGAGGTTGATCCAAGGGATGTTTTCCACGAGCTTGTAGCCGGTGCTGCCGAGGGGGACGCCGCCGAGGAGAAACCAGACGGAGAAGACAAATTCGATGAGAGAAATGACAAAGGCGAAGCGGCGAATCCATTCATGGTCGTCGCCGCGGAGGAAAAGCAGGCCAAAAGCGCCCAGCGCGGGCACGAAGATGAGAATCGAAAGCAACGGTCCGCCGGGCATCATCGCACCATCCCTGTGACTGGCTTGGCTGCGGACCAGTACGGCCAGAGGAAAATCACGGCGATGACTACCAGCGCGCCGATGACGACCCAGACGGCGTAGCTGCGGGTGTTGCCGGATTGCGTGTGGCGAACGGTGTCGCCGAGGGAAGTGGCGCCGCGGGCGATGCCATTGACCGTGCCGTCGATGCCGGCGACGTCGACGATTTTCCAGAGTACGTCGGTGGAGAGCCACATGAGCGGCTTGATGATGACGGCGGCGTAGAGCTCATCCACGTAATATTTGTTGAGGAGCGTGTTGTAGGCGCCTTGCATGGATTTGGCTATGGCTTCCGGCTTGCCCGGCTGGCGAATGTAGAGCCAGAAGGCTACGAGGAATCCTACTAGAGCGGTAAAAACCGCGACACCTGCGAGCGGGAGTTCGAGCGAATGGGCTGCAGCTTCCGCGGCAGCGGCCGCAGCTCCGGATTCAGCACCGCTCGAGAAGACGGGCGCGAGGAAATTCGCGAAATAGTCGGGGCCGCCCCAGAACGCGGGAAGAGCGAGCCAGCCGCCGAAGATCGAGAGGATAGCGAGAATGACCAGCGGGCCGAGCATGCTCCACGGAGATTCGTGCACGTGGACATGGTGCTCGTCATAGCGCTGGTTACCGTGGAAGGTCAGGAAAATCAGGCGGAACATGTAGAACGCGGTGAGGAGCGCGGTGAGCAAGCCGATGGCATAGAGCGGCTTGCCGCCGGGAATCATGTACGCGCCGAGGAGGATCTGGTCCTTGCTGAAGAAGCCGGCAAAGAGCGGGGCGCCCGAGATGGCCAGCGTGGCCATGAGCATGGTCCAGTAGGTGTACTTGATTTTTTTGCTGAGGCCGCCCATGTGGCGCATGTCCTGCTCGCCGCCCATGGCGTGAATGACGGAACCGGCGGCGAGGAAGAGAAGCGCTTTGAAGAAGGCGTGAGTCATCAGATGGAAGATGCCGGCGGAGAATGCGCCGACGCCGCAGGCCAGGAACATGTAGCCGAGCTGGCTGACGGTGGAGTAGGCGAGAACTTTTTTGATGTCGGTCTGCACCAGGCCGATGGTGGCGGCAAAGATCGCGGTGGCGCAGCCAACGACCGCGACGACGACCATGGCGGTTTCCGAATGCACGAAGAGGATATTCGAACGCGCGACAACGTAAACGCCCGCGGTGACCATCGTTGCGGCGTGGATCAGCGCACTGACGGGGGTGGGGCCTTCCATCGCGTCGGGCAGCCAGACATATAAAGGTAGCTGCGCGGACTTGCCGGTGGCGCCCATGAAGATCAGCAGGCAGACTACGGTGAAGGTGCCGAACTGGCCCCAGCCTTCGTGTCCCCAGGCGGGATTTGCAGCGGCAGCAAACACGGTCGTAAAATCCAGCGAGCCGAACGTGCGGAAGAGCAGGAACATTCCCAGCATGAAGCCGAAATCGCCGATGCGGTTGACGATGAACGCTTTCTTGGCTGCGTCGGAAGCCGATTTTCTCAGGAAATAGAAGCCGATGAGCAGGTAGCTGCAGAGGCCGACGCCTTCCCATCCGACGAAGAGAACCGAGTAGTTCGCCGCCAGGACGAGGATCAGCATGAAAAACATGAAGAGGTTGAGGTAGGAGAAGAAGCGGTAGTAGCCGCCTTCGTGAGCCATGTAGCCGGTGGAATAGATGTGGATGAGGAAGCCGACGCCGGTGACGACGAGGACCATAACCACGGTCAACTGGTCCATTTGAAGATCGAAGCCCGCGGTGAACTTGCCCGCGGAAATCCAATCGAAGAAATGCTTGTGAACGAGCGCCTGGTTGTTAGGCGCGGAGAAAAACTCACGGACAGCCTCAAGAGCGGCCAGGAACGAAAAGCCCGTCGCGTTGAGTGCCACGCCGTTGACGATCTTGTTGGGCCACTTGGCGCCAAACAGGCCGTTGACTGCCGAGCCGAGCAGCGGCAGCAGAGGAATGATCCACAAATGTTCGAGCATTGTCATTAGAGTTTGAGCAAATCCACACGCTCGACGTTGAGCGATTGCCGGACGCGAGCCATGAGAATGATGATGCCGAGGCCGACCGCCGCTTCCGCCGCTGCCACGACGATGACGAAGAGCACAAATACTTGTCCATCGGATTGGTGCTTGGCCTGGCTGAAGGCCACGAAAGCCAGGTTGACGGCGTTCAGCATCACTTCAATGGACATGAAAATGGTGATGACGTTGCGTTTGAAAATGAACGCCACGACGCCGAGGCCGAACAGGATGGCGCTCAAGATCAGGTAGTAGCTCGTCGGGACCATCGTCAATTCTCCCGCTGCGCGAGGACGATCGCGCCCAGAATCGCCACAAGAATAAGGAAGGAGGTCAGCTCAAAGGGATAGACAAAATCCTTGAAGAGCATGGTGGAGATGTCTCTTGTGTTGGCCAGCGTGCCGGATTGCAAACCCGCTTGGGCGCTTTCGCTGGAATGCCAGATGGCCACGGCGATGAATCCCAGCAGCACAACCGCGAGCGGAACGCCAACGGTGCCCGCAAGTTTGGAGACGCTGGTGTGCTCTTCAACGCCGGCGTTCAGCAGCATGATGACGAATATGAACAGCACCATGATGGCGCCGCCGTAGACGATGATCTGCACGGCGGCGACGAATTCCGCGCCCATGAGGAGATAAAGGCCTGCGAGAGCGATCATCACCACGATGAGGGAGAGCGCGCTGTGAATGGGATGCTTTTGCAGGATGAGGTTGAGCGCGCCGAACACCGCGAGCGCGGCGAGCACAAAGAAAATCGCGAGTTGCGGCGTCACTTGGCACCCCACAGCAGCATGACGAAGGCAGTGATCACCACGTTGGCAATGGAAACCGGCAGCAGCAATTTCCAGCCGAAGGACATGAGCTGGTCATAACGGAAACGCGGAAGCGTGCCGCGCATCCAGACGTAGACAAAGAGGAAGACGAAAATCTTGCCGAGGAACCAGAACGGGCCTTGGATGAACTCGTTCACCGCGGGAAACGCGATGAGCGCGGCGCCCATGGCGAACATGACCGTTCCTACGCCAGGAAGCATGAGTTTGCCGAAAACTGTTTCGTAGCGGATGCCGTCCCAAATCACCCACAGGCCAAACGGAATCAGAATCACCGAGGGCAAGTAATGAGTAAAGGTCCAGCTAGCGGGGAAGGGAGAGAGCCATCCGCCGAAGAACATGATCGTGCAGAGGCAGGAGACGGTGATCATGCTGGTGTATTCGGCGATGAAGAACATCGCGAATTTGAAGCTGGCGTATTCGGTGTGGAAGCCGGCGACGAGCTCGGATTCTGCTTCGGGAAGATCGAAAGGGACGCGATTTGTTTCCGCGACCGCGGCTACGAAAAAGCAGAAGAAGCCGAGAATTTGCGGCCACAGGTTCCAGCCGAAGAGGCCACGCTCGGGATGCTGCGCTTGCGCGTTGATGATGTCGCGGAGGTTGAAGCTGCCTGCGAGCAGGAGGACGCCAACGACAGACATGGTGAGCGCGAGTTCGTAGCTGACCATTTGCGCTGAGCTGCGCAGGCCGCCGAGCAGGGAATACTTGTTGTTCGAAGACCAGCCGGCCAGGGCAACGCCGTAAACGCTAAGAGCGGTGATGGCGAAGAGCGCCAGGAGGCCAATGTTTAGATTGGCGATTCCCAGATCGATGGTCTGGCCGAAGATATGCAGCGGCTCGGGCCCGAATGGAATGATGGCGATCGAGGTGAGCGCTAGCGCCAGGGCCATGAGCGGGGCCAGGAAATAGGTGAGCTTATCCACGCCGGCGGGCGTTGGATCTTCTTTGAGTAGAAATTTTGCGCCGTCGGCAAGAGGCTGGAGCAAACCGTGCGGGCCGACGCGGTGTGGTCCCCAGCGCGATTGCATGTGGGCGACGACTTTGCGCTCGAACCACGTCAGATAGGCGTTGACGGTGAGAACAATGAAAAGCAGCAGGCCAATTTTGACGAGCCAGATGATCCAATAGGCGTTGGAAGTTAAGAAGGAGATCACGGCTTCGCTTCTGCCTCCGGAAGGGATTCCATCATGGTGCAGAAGCGGCCGAGAGTGCCGCTGGTGAAAAGCGTGTCCTGCGCTGAACGGATGAGGCCGACGGGAACGTCGTAAGGCGCGTGGCCGTTTTTCGCGACGTGAACGTGGGTGGCTTCGGCGCCGCCGGTGAGCAAACCCGCGGGCTGCACGTCATAGCCTGGGACGGCTTTGCGAATTTCTTCAAAGACGGCGTGCTGCGTTTTGTAGTGGAAGGCTTTGCCGAGGCCTAGCTTTTCCAGTTGATGAGAGAGGATGCGCAGGAGATCGAAGTCGGTGCGCGGGCCCATTACTTCGGCGCCTTTGTGGAGAAGCTGAATTTCGCCGGAAGTGTTGGTTACGGTGCCTTCTTTTTCGTAAGCCGAGGCGGCGGGGAAGACGACATCGGCCAGCTTGGCCGTATCCGTCAAAAACATTTCGTGGACGATGAGCAGTTCGAGCTTGCCGCGGCCAAATCCCAGCGTGCCGAAATGCGCCAGCGGATTTGCGCCCATCACGTAGAGCGCTTTGAGTTTTCCTTCTTGCGCGGCGTCCACCATGGCTGGCGCGGTCATGCCGGCTTTCGAGGGAATCACTCCGCCCCAGAGGCGTTCGAATCCTTCGCGCGCGGAGGAATCATCCACATGCGCGTAACCGGGCAGGCGGTCGGGCAGAAGGCCCATATCGGCGGCTCCGCGCGAATTAGCGTAATCGCCGAGCGCCATGTAGCGGACTTTGCCATGCAGCTTTGAGCCGAAGGCAACGAGTTGTGCGATCGCGGTCCCGGTGATTTCTGCGCCAAAGACGATCGCCACTTCCGGCTCGGCGTCGAGCGCGGCTTGCAGTTGCGCAAGCTGTGCCACCAGATCGCTCGACAGTTGGCCCTGCTCGTGCGCCATCCAGTTAATCGCGGCTGCTTCCTGGCCTACGGCGACCTGCACGAATTGCGTGGCTTTGCGCTTCAGCTTGATTTCGTGCGCGTTCAAAATGAAAAGCTTGGCGCCGATCTGGCGGATGGCTTTGCGAATCTGCCACGCTACCAGCGGGTTTTGATTTGTGGGATCGTTGCCGACGAGCAAAACGGCTTTCGATTCGCCCAGGTGTTTCATCGTCAGCACGGAATCGGCGGCGCGGTCGCCCAGCGCGGTGAGCAGGCCGGTGTAGTCGGCAGTGCGGTGGTGGTCGATGTTGTTGGTGCCGAAAGTCGCGCGGGCCAGGCGCTGGAACAGAAAATTCTCTTCATTCGAAGTGCGGTTCGAACCTATGAAGCCAATCGAATCTTTTCCGCTCGCGTCATAGATTTGTTTAAGGCGCGTTGCGGCGGTCTGGGCGGCTTCTTCCCAGGAAACGGGATAGAGTTTGTCGCCTTTGCGCACCATGGGTTGCTTGATGCGCTCGGGATGCCTGGTGAAATCAAAGCCGAAGCGCCCCTTGATGCATAGAAAATCCTCGTTGATACCCGAGAGATCGCGGTTATTCGCGCGCATGATCTCGTGGTTGCGGACGCTCAGCGTCGTCTTGCAGCCGTTCGAACAGTGGGTGCAAACCGTCGAGACGTAAGTCATCTCCCACGGCCGCGTTTTATAGCGGTAGGTGCCGCTGGTGAGCGCGCCGACGGGACAAATATCAATGCACATGCCGCACTCTTCGCACTCGAGATGATCTTCGCGGTTCGGGATGATGATGCTGTTTGCGCCGCGCATGCCCACGCCGAGCGCCTTTACGTCCATGCCGGCGTCGCAAACGGTCACGCAGCGGAAGCACAAAATGCATCGCGGAGAATCGTAATAAACCAGCTCCGACCACTTTTCTTCGGGCCGGTGAATTTTTTCCTCGACAAAGCGGCTGGTGTCCGCGCCGTAGCGGAAAACCATGTCCTGCAGCTCGCACTCGCCGCCTTTGTCGCAAACCGGGCAATCCAGCGGGTGGTTCGTCAGCAGAAATTCCAGCATGGCCTTGCGCGCGCCGTGCACCTGGGCGGTATCGGTCTTAACGACCATGCCTTCGCTTACAGCCATCGTGCACGCGGTCTGCAGCTTCGGCATTTTCTCCACTTCAACCAGGCACATGCGGCATGCGGCTTGCACGGCCAGGCCCGGAAAGTAGCAGAACGACGGCACTTCCGTGCCAATCCGCCGCGCCGCTTCAATCACCGAAGTCCCGTGCGGCACCTGCACTTCGCGGTCGTTAATCTTCAGGTTTACCAGCTTGGTTTCTGCCATGGATTCCTATCGTGCGCCTAACAGCTCTTCGGTGTTTTTGTACGCACAGCGGCCGTTCAAGTGGTCTTCGAATTCGTTGCGCCATTTCTTCACGATGCTAATGGTTGGCAGCGCAGCGGCGTCGCCGAGCGGACAGAACGTGCGGCCCAGCATGTTTTGTGCGAGTTCGCCCACAATGTTGATGTCTTCCTGGCGCCCGTAGCCCGCGTGGAAGCGGTCCAGCATCTTTTTCAGCCAGGAAGTTCCTTCGCGGCAGGGAATGCACCAGCCGCAGGATTCGTGCGCGTAAAAGTGCATGATGCGCCGCGCCATATCCACCATGCAGGTGGATTCGTCCATTACCACCATGCCGCCGGAGCCAAGCATCGAGCCGGCCTTGGCCACGGAGTCGTAATCCATCGGAATGTCGATTTCGTCCGCGCTCATGATGGGGCACGAACTGCCGCCGGGAATCACCGCTTTGAGCTTCTTGCCGCCCGGAATGCCGCCAGCCATCTCGTAGATGAACTTCTTCATGTTCATCCCGAGTGGAATCTCATAGATGCCCGGCTTGTTGATGTGTCCTGCGACACAAAGCAACCGCGTACCGCCGTTTTTTGGTGTGCCGCGCTTGGCGTAAGCGTCGCCGCCTTCCAGAATGATGGCCGGAACGGAACTCAGCGTCTCGACATTATTAATGATGGTCGGGCAGCCGTAGAGGCCGACCACGGCGGGGAAGGGAGGCTTGATGCGCGGATAACCGCGCTTGCCTTCAAGCGATTCCATCAAGGCGGATTCTTCGCCGCACTCGTAAGCGCCCGCGCCGGTATGCGTCACGATATCGAAATCGAAACCCGTGCCGAGGATGTCTTTGCCGAGGTAGCCGTTTGCATAGGCTTCCTCGACCGCAATCTGCACGATGTCCAGCACGTAGCGATATTCGCCGCGCACGTAAATGAAGCCAAGATGCGCGCCGTAGGAACGTCCCGCGATGACCATGCCTTCGATCAGCTGGTGCGGATCCATTTCCATCAGCGGGCGGTCTTTGCAGGTACCCGGCTCCGATTCATCCGCGTTGCAAATTAAATACTTGGGTTTCGGCGAATCCTTCGGGACGAAGGACCACTTCATGCCGGTTGGGAAACCAGCACCGCCGCGCCCGCGCAGGCTGGATTTTTTCACCTCGTCAATAATGCTCTCCGGCGTCATCTCTTTCAGCGCTTTCGCCAGAGCCTTGTAGCCGTCGTGTTCCAGGTAAACGTCAATTTTGCGTGAATCCTTGATGCCCCAGCGCTTGCTGATCAGAGGCGTCTCGCCCGGGGCACGCTCGTGAAGCGCGCCTGCGGTCACCGGTTCCGGCGGCGGCACTTTGCCGCCGTCCAATTCCTTGATGATGCGATCAAACTTGATGGGAGTGAGATTCTCGTGGAAGTCGTAGTTGACCTGCATGGCGGGCGCGCCGGTGCAAGCCCCGATGCACTCCACTTCTTCCAGAGAAAAAACTCCATCCTGCGTAACTTCCTTATGCCCAATCTCCAGCCGCTTCTTGGCGCGCTCCAGAATTTCGTTGCCGCCCTTCAACATGCACGCCACATTCGTGCAAACCTGCACGTGAAACTTTCCCAGCGGCTTGCGGTGCAGCATTGAGTAGTACGCCAGGGTTTCTTCGACCTGCACGTTGTTCAAGTCCAGACGCTTGGCGATTTCGGCGATCATTTCGTCGCTGACGCAGCCGTACTCATCCTGCGCGTACATCAACATGGGGATCAGCGCGCTGCGCTTGACCGGATACGAGGTCTGCAATTTTTCAAAACGCGTGGCGAGTTGCGGCGTTAGTTCCATGAGGTTAGCGGTCCACGTCTCCGAGCACGATGTCAATTGTCCCGATGCACGCGACCACGTCGGCTATGAGCTGGCCGATCGCGAGTTTCGGCAGAGCCTGCAAATTGATAAAGGACGGCGAGCGGAAATGCGCCCGCAGCGGCTTCGGCGATCCGTCACTGGCGATAAAACAGCCCAATTCGCCACGCGGCGATTCCACCGTTACAAAAGCCTCGCCAGCCGGCGGCGAAAATCCTTCCGTGAAAATCTTAAAGTGGTAGATGAGCGCTTCCATCTCCGTCTTCATCTTTTCGCGTGCCGGCGGGATGATGCCCGGCGCTTCGGCCTTATGCGGCCCGTCATCGGTGATCTTGCCCATGGCCTGCCGCGCAATCTTCAAACTCTCGCGCATTTCCGCCACGCGGACCATGTAGCGCGCGAAGCAGTCGGACTCCGTGCGCGTCGGGACGTCAAACTCAAATTCTTCGTAGCTCGAATACGGGAAAACTTTGCGGTTGTCGTAGGGAATTCCCGCGGCGCGCAAGGTCGGGCCAGTCATGCTGAGCGCAACCGCGTCTTCCGGCGAAATGTAACCGACGCCTTTCAAACGGCCCATCCAGATGCGGTTTCTGGTGAGCAAGGTTTCGTATTCGTCGATGCGGCTGGGCATCATCTTCAAGACGCGGTCCACCGCCGCGCGCCAGCCCGCCGGAGGCTCCAGCGCAACCCCGCCGATGCGGATGTAGCTGGTCATCATGCGCTGCCCGGCAAACAACTCGAAAATTTTCAGGATTTCTTCGCGCTCGCGGAAGCAGTAAAGAAAAACGGACATGGCGCCCATGTCGATGGCATGCGTTCCGAGCCACACCAGGTGCGACGAGATGCGCTGCAGTTCGACCATGAGCACGCGGATATATTGGGCGCGCTTGGGAACTTCCAGCCCGAGCAGCTTTTCCACGGCGAGGCAATAAACGAGGTTGTTTCCGAGGGGATTCAGGTAATCCATCCGGTCGGTCAGGGTGATCGCTTGCGAATACGTTTTGTCTTCACAGCTTTTTTCGATGCCAGTGTGCAGGTATCCGAGATCGGGGATGGCGCTGACGACGGTTTCGCCGTCCATTTCCAGAAGCACGCGCAGAACGCCATGGGTCGAAGGGTGCTGCGGACCCATGTTCAATACCATTGTTTTTGTTGCGCCAGTGGCTGTCTCGACGGTTGTCATACGGAACTCTTCCTAAAGCCTGGAACCATGGGCACGTCCCGATAACCCTCGACCGGAAAATCCTTGCGCAAGGGATGCCCCTCAAAATCATCTGGGAGAAGAACACGGCGCAAATCGGGATGACCGGTAAATCGTATTCCCATCAGATCAAAAATCTCACGCTCAAGCCAGTTCGCACCGGGCCACACTGGGCACAGCGTATCCACCACGGGATCCGCACTATCCAGCCGCACTTTCAGACGAATCTTGTCTTTTCGTGGAATGGAAACCAGGTGGTAGTTCAATTCGAATCGCGGTTCGTGCGGGTAACGGTCCACGCAGGTGGCATCCGTGAGCAGGTTAAACTGAAGCGCGGCATCTTCACGACATCGCTCCGCCACGCTCCGCAGAATCTTTCGCGGCAAAACAATCGTCGTCTCCCCGCGAAACTCAATCACTTCCTCGATCGCGTTGGGATTCCACGCGCGCAGGTGTTCAACTACAACATTAGCGTTTTGGCTGGTATTCTCAGTCACCGGTTCGAAGCCCTCAGACGCAGCTTAGTACTTGTGCCAGTCGAGCGCGCCCTTTTTCCACAGATAGAAGTAACCGACCAGGAGTATAGCGATATAGACCATCATCTCGGTGAATCCATACAAGCCGGCACTTGGTTTTTGATTGATCAGGTCCCGGTAAATGTATGCCCACGGATATAGAAAGATGGCTTCCACGTCGAATAGAATGAAAACCATCGCTACCAGGTAAAATTTCACGGAAAAGGGTTCGCGCGCGTCGCCGGTCGGCTCCATGCCGCATTCGTAGGCTTGCTGCTTGGCGCGGCTCGGCCGGCGCCATCCCACGAGCACCGAGGCAGCCGTCAGGGCCCCGGCCAGCGCCGAAGCAATCAGGAGGTGTATAAGAAGTGGAGCGTACGCTTGTAAGCCAGAATCGGTCATGGGCGAAGCGCTATAATATCTATTCAAATGCAGTCGGTCAAATGGCGCGAGAAAAATACTTGGGCGCGCACTTGGCGACGTTTCGGCTGCTTTGCCGCACGGAGGAGTTGACCGGTACATGCTCTTCGGGCACAACACCGATGTGAAAGTGGGGGACGCGGTCTATCACGTCCAGACCGAGGATCGCGGGACGCCCAACGCCTTGGTTGATACCACGGTCTACTGCCGCGGCCGCGTTTTGCATCGCCGCACCAACAATTACCTGGATTTGATGCCGCTCGACCACGGACGTGAGGATCTTCTAAGAAAGCGCATCGATGACCAGCATCGCGCTGTCACCGAAGAGATTCGCTCCGGCGCTCTGAAACTGACTCCGCCTCCGCTGCCTGCCAAAGAGGCGCAAAAGCTGGCTACCGCAAATCCGGCGGGCGCCGCTCCAAGGTCTGGCAACGCGAGCGAGTCCCACGCCCTTCCGCTCGCCCTCGAACTCCTCAACGCCAGAAACTGGCTTTCCGGGAAGCGCGCGAACTTGCAGGTTGCTGTGCGACAGAAACAAGATGGAATCGCTGTCGCCGGAGCAAGGGTTGTTGCGCATATCGAAGGCTCGCCGGACGCCCGGCGATTTAGCGCGGTCACGGGGCTTGATGGCCACGCGCAACTCGAATTCGAAGTGCCGCAGCTTCCAGCTACGGAGTCTGCGCTGGTTATCGAGGCGACGCTGGCCGATGCCAAGGCCCAGTTAAAATTTCAGTTGCGCGCGCGGACTCGCGTGTCGATGGTCTGAGCGCAGCGCACGAAGGAGTGCCCGAATTGGAAAAAGTAGCGCAAGCGGGAATCTCCATCATCGTGAATGGAGAAAAGCGTGAAGCGAAACCCGGCGCTGTGGTTACCGATTTGTTGCTGGCGCTCGGGCTGGACGCCGGCCGCGTGGCCATCGAGCGCAATCTCGAGATTCTTCCGCGCCCCGCGTGGGCGCAAACGGCGGTGGAACCTGACGACCGCTACGAAATCGTCCAATTCGTCGGCGGCGGCTAGGGGTTGTCTTACAAGCCGTCGAGGATATGCCCCATCTTGTTTTTTTTTGTCTGCAGATAAGCGCGGGAAATTTTCGATATGCGCGGCTGGCAGGGAACTCGTTGCACAACGCGAATCCCAGACTGCTCTAGTTGCCGCACTTTTTCCGGGTTGTTCGAAAGCAGCCGGATTTTTTTTGCGCCAAGTTTTTTCAATATTTGCGCGGAAAAATCGTAGTCGCGCGCGTCCGCCGCGAATCCCAGTGTTTCGTTGGCCTCGACCGTATCCATGCCGCCATCTTGCAGTTGATAGGCGCGCAGCTTGTTCATCAGCCCGATCCCGCGCCCCTCTTGCGGAAGATAGAGCAATATTCCGGACCCAGCCTGCCCGATTTTCTTGAGCGAAAGCTCAAGCTGGGCCCGGCAATCGCACCGCAGCGATGCCAGCACATCGCCTGTCAAGCATTGCGAATGCACACGCACCAGCGGCGCTGTTTTCCCGTTCAGCTTCCCGCGCACCAGCGCAACAGCTTCTTCATTCGGCCCATTGCCCTTGAATCCATGAATCGTGAATCGGCCATAACGCGTGGGTAGCGCGGCGTGCGCGATTTGCCGCACAGCTTCGCCGGCTTTTTTCGTGGAATCCTTGCGCTTCGAGCCGAGGAACTTCTCTGGAGTTGTTTTTCGCGCCATGCAAGTAGAAGTATAACAGGACCAACTCTAACGCTCGATTTGTTCGACTTTGCAGCCGCCCGCCCACTCCTGAATCTTGGCGCAGACTATAACGCGAATGGTTTCCAGCTCCGGAGTGTCAACATCATCCCTATAAAACCACAAGAACTTCCTCGTTCGAGAACTCAGACGGATCCGGAATTCACCAGTGCTGGGATCGTCGCAGCAAATATCAATCCCTAAGCGCTCCCCGCCTTTTCGAAACCAGATGAACCATCCCCAGTCTTCTTGATTCGTCTCGACGTCTTCATATTTTCCTGCTATGAGGGGCAGGAGCACGTCACGCACGGAATCCCCGCCCCAGCAACACTCATTGAAGTAAATATCCGTTTTCTCAACCGCAATCTTCTTCGTAAACGAGATTTCGTAAGGCATGGAGGAACTCTATGAAATTGCGCGGGCCGGCTCAAGACGATTTTGCCTGAAATTTCTGCGGACAACTTGCTTTACATCGCCCCCGCGATTGGCTAGCGTAATCGAAGACGCTTCAGCAAACGAATCATGGATAAGGCAACGGCAGTCCGCGATCTTCTCTTCACCCTGTTGCTGAAGGTGGGCGTGGCTGCATCGATCGCCGCGTTGCTCGCCCGCTGGAACACGTTCCGCCGCGTGCTTTTCACTGAAGAGCGCGACCCCGACCAAAAACTGAAGCTGATGCTCTTCATGACTCCGCCGCTTATTCTTGGCGTGACGCTGCGTCTCGTCGGTTCTCCGTATCACTTTGCTGATTTATCGCTCGAAGGCGCATTCCTCATGGGCCTGCTCGGCGGCCGTGTTGTCGGACCCATCGGCGGAGCCATCATCACCATCCCCGCGCTCATCTCGCACGAGTGGCTGGCCATGCCCGCTGCATCGACCGCCGGCCTGCTCGGCGGTTTAATTCGCCAAGCCATCCCCAACAAAGAAGATCTCTGGAATTTCGGCCCCTTCACCTTTCTCAACATTCCAAGAGCCGTCGTCCGCCTGTTGAAAAAAGCGCAGTTGTCCTGGGAAATGGCCCCTCTGGGTGCGTGCGTCCTGCTGGAGTTGGGCCGCGTCGCGCTCGTGCAAGCCACCAAGCCGGCCTGGCTCTTCGCGATTCACGCGCAGTGGGACTGGTGGCTCGCCTTGACGGTCATCGCCACGCTTATGTCCGTGGCCGCCCCGCTGAAAATCTGGAACAACACGCGTATCGAGATGAACCTCGAGCGCCACCAGCAGCTCCTCCTCAAAGCGCGCATGGACGCGCTCTCTCGCCAAATCAATCCACACTTTCTTTTCAACACGCTCAACACCGTCTCCGCGCTCATCCGCTTCGATCCCGACAACGCGCGCGGCGTCGTGCTAAAACTCAGCAACATCCTGCGCCGCCTCCTGCGCAAACACGAGACTTTCGTCCCGCTCCGCGAAGAACTCGAGTTCATCGACGACTATCTCGACATCGAAGTCGCCCGCTTCGGCCGCGACAACCTCGACATCATCAAAGAGATCGACGAAGAAACTCTCGAAGCCTTCGTCCCCAGCATGCTGCTGCAACCCATCGTCGAAAACTGTCTGAAACACGGCCTCGCGCCCAAACTCGACGGCGGCAAAATCCAATTGCGCACGGTTAATATCGAAGGCCGCCTGCACATCGAAATCGAGGACAACGGTGTCGGCATCTCCGAAGAAAAAATGCCCCACGTCTACGTCGAAGGCATCGGCCTCAGCAACGTCCGCGAACGCCTCCGCGTCCTCTACGGCACCGATTTTCAGTTGCAAATCGAAAGCCGCACCGGCCAAGGCACCCTGATCAAGATCAACATCCCCGAATTAGTCTCCACCATGCAGACGGTCGGGTAATCCAAAAAAGTGCTAGCGATTCAAGGGAGCAGGATGGGGCGTGTCCGGTTGTTCAGGCGGTAGACGGAGAAATCCCTTCGGTCTACTGTGAAGAACTTGCCGATGCCCTCGCGCTCCGCGACGCGGATCAGCGCCGCATCGGCGAGGTCCATCGGGCGGTCGGCGTATTTCTCCATGAGTTCTCGCATCCTGGGCGCATCTGTGATATCGAGAGGCAGTAGCCGGACTGCTCCGCGCTGCAACATTTCCCAGAGAGATTGCCGAGCTCTCGGCAAGTCCGCCAGCATGTACATGGCTTCGACAATCGGAGGCCAGACAGTGGCAAGTCCTTCACCCAATCCTCTCAGGGCGGCTACGCATTCGGCATGGTATTGATCATCGGCGTCCACGATGGCAACCAACGGACCGGCGTCGACTAAAATCACTTGCGGCTCCGGCGCTGTTTCATTGACTCCCTGAACTTGCGGCCAATTTGTTCAGACCGTTTCGGATCTCCCCCGTGGACGACCCCGATCAAGTCTTTCATCAACTCGTAGGGGTTAGCGGCGGGTTCCTCGCGATCCACCCACGCTTCGATGGCCTGGCGTAAGACTTCCGATGTCGTGAGCTTCTTGCGCCGCGCAATGCGCGCAATCCGTTGACGGGTTTTTTCGTCGAGCCGCAGTGTTAGAGGCGATGCCATGTTGTCTCTCTGGAGAAAGTTTAGCGTATTACAAGGTGTAATACAAGGAGAGGCTGGAAATTATACCCACGGCAGACTCGTAGCTATTGGTCTTCACCTAACCGGCGATTTTGCGCCCCACTTCCCTAATGATGGCCAAACGGGTCGACCAGGTGCCCGACGCGCCACCCGTGCCCTTCGCCCACGGGAGACACTTCCTTCGCGCCAGCCGCGATCGCCCGTTTGAACGACGAGTCCGGGTCCGTCACGACAAGAATCATTCGCACTGACGTCCACTCAATTCCCTCCGGACTCACTTTCCCATGCTGCGGCGACTCATCGCTCAACCAAAACTCAGCGCCATCGACAGACAGCCGCGACACCACATCGCCGGACGGCGATTCCACGCGATAAACCTCCACCGCCCCAAACGCCGCCTTGTAAAACTCCACGGCCCGCGCCCCGCCGCGCAATGACAACCACGGCGAAATCGAAGTCGCAACCGGACCCGCCGCCACTGGATCGAAACTCATAGTCAGCTCCTCCACCCGAAAGGTTCCTAGCGCTCTCCATTACTGTGAGCTTAGACGCACGATTTTGCGAATGGACTCAACGACGAGCGCCGGCTCATCCAGTTGAATGTAATGCCCACTCTTCCTGGCGACTACGATTTCTACGTGCGGCACCGCAACCGCGAGCTGTTCCTCCGACTTCCGCCACGCGCCTTCCAGAACGCCTCCAAATCTTGGCGGCGCACCCGTTGGCAATTGCACCGGCAATCCGCGCACAAGAATCGCCGCAGGAATCTTTTTCGGCGGAGGATTATTCGGATTGGTCAACTCTCGTTCAATCTGCTGAAGACTCATGTCAAAATCAATGTTTTCCAGCGCCGCATAATTCTGAAATCCGGCCAAAGGTCCCGAGTTCAGCGCCACAAAAGTCGTCCAATCGCTCGCGCTAAACAGCGGCTTAATCTGTTCCGCCAGCGCGTCCACCAGCACCAGCCCGCTCACTTCCTCCGGATACATCAGCGCATAAAGCCGCACAAACAGTCCGCCGAACGAGTGCCCCACAAGCACGTAAGGCCCCGGCACGTTCGCCGCGCGCAGCAGCATATGCAAATCCCGCGCCACATTGACGGCTGTGCGCGGCATCGGAGCCGCATCGCTGCGGCTGACCTCTCCAGGATTCAGCGTAGTCCCCGGCCGATCATACGCGCACACCCGCGCAAACTTCGCGACCTCCTGCATCACAGGCGCTCCGTCATGCGTCAGCAAATCCGTGCGGCTCCAATTGTCCCCCCGTGTCCTCAATCCGGATTCCAGCACCACGGTCGCCGCTCCCGCGCCATGGCACTCCAAATAAAGCTTCCGCCCATCGCCAAGCGCAACCGTTCCGGAAAAATCTTCCGTCGAGCGCGCAACCGCGGGCTCGCCCGACTGTTTTGCATTCGCAGAATTCGCAGCATAGTTGCGGCAAATCCCAGCGCCGCCGCCCGCCGCAAGCAACACAAAACACGCCGCGAATCGCACAAAACCATCTCGCACAAGGACTCCCGGCTTAGAAATCGAATGCCATCTGTAGCAAATCCAAAACCAATCTCACTTCTTGGGATTGACCAGCGCCTGATAAATCACCGGCCGGCTCAGGTATTCCACGTTCGGGCTATCCGGCCCCAGACGCCGCTGAATCATTCCCACAAACACAATATCGTTCGTCGGATCGACCCAGAACCATGTCCCCGCCGCACCATCCCAAAAGAATGTCCCGCGCCCGTCAGGCAATCCAGCTTGCGGCGGATCGAAAACAACGGCGCAATCGTACCCGTACCCAAATCCGGCCCGCATGACTTGCCCGCCGATGGAAAACTCCCCCGTCAGCAGATTCGGCGCCAGGTGATTCGCGCTCATCAATTGCACCGCGGCCGGCGACAGCACGCGCACTCCGTTCAATTCGCCTCCATCCCCCAGCATCTGCGCAAACCGAAAATAATCCTCCGCCGTCGTGGCCAGCCCTCCTCCTCCCGACGGCATCGTCGGCTGCGCCGCATAGTCGCCCCCCAGCCCCATCGCCGGAACCACTTCGCCTTTTTCGTTGCTTTGGTAGACGGTCACAAATCGCCCGCGCTTTTCCGCGGGCACATAAAACCCCGTATCCTTCATTCCCAGCGGCTTGAAAATGTGTTCTTGCATATAGTCGGGCAGCGATTGCCCAGACAGTTTCTCCACTATGTACCCCTGCACGTCCATCGAAGCGCTGTATACCCACTTCGTCCCCGGCTGGTACGCCAGCGGAATTTTCGCCAGCTTGTCAATGAACTCTTGCAGCGTCTTGGACTGCATCACGCCGGCCTTCCGATATTCTTTGTCCACCGGCGTGTCGCCAAAAAATCCGTACACAAACCCGGCCGTGTGCGTCATCAGCTCCTGCATCGTCGGCGCGTGAATCGGCTCCTCGAGAATCATGTTTCCCGCCGCGTCCACTCCCTTGCACACCTTCAGGTGCGCAAACTCCGGAATGAACTTCGCGATCGGGTCCTGCGGCAGCCATTTGCCCTGTTCATAGAGCTGCATCATGGCCACGCCGGTCACCGGCTTGGTCATTGAGAACGCGCGGAAGATGGCGTCCTTGGTCATCGCCCTGTTGCTCGCCACATCCGCCACTCCGTAAACGCGGTAGTCCACCACTTTGCCGTGCCGCGCAAGCAGCGTCACCGCCCCGGGAAGCTGCTTCGCGTCCACCACGTTCTGCATTAAGGTATGCAGCCGTTCCAGCCTTTCCGCGGAGAACCCCACAGCTTCTGGCTTCGCAAGCGTCAGGTCGATGGTCGCAAGCCCATTGCCCGCAGCCTCTTGAGCGGCAACTCGCCCCGCCGTGCCAGCAAGAAACAACGCCAGCAGTCCTGTCGCCGCACTAGCAAGAAGCAGCGTCCGCAGCTCTCCGGCCGCGCCGGCAAGAAGCAGCGCCCGCAGCTCCACGGCCGCCCATCGCCAGACTCGCGCCCTCGCAATTTTTTTCTTCGGATCCGTCATCGGACTCCCTCCCAGTCGAGCTCCAAAGCCGCTCGATTCTAAGCCCATTCCCCACTCCACGCCCATTCGTTTTAGCGATATACTACGCTTCAACGCGCCCGTAGCTCAGCGGATCAGAGCATCTGGCTTCGAACCAGAGGGTCGGGAGTTCGAGTCTCTCCGGGCGCGCCAGAATACCCAGGGTCCAACCCGGAGACATGGGT
>Ga0209248_10000019_pt1 | contig 52461 bp, 47 predicted proteins | sample BogFormECP04_OM1_FD_188241 | JGI IMG/M metagenome (GOLD analysis project Ga0209248, IMG submission 188241) | Bog forest soil microbial communities from Calvert Island, British Columbia, Canada - ECP04_OM1 (SPAdes) (version 2) | ecosystem: Environmental > Aquatic > Freshwater > Wetlands > Bog ... | reverse complement strand
ACATCTTGCGGGCCTCGTCCTCCACCGTTTGGGCGTGCACATCAAAACGGCCCGCCATTGACCGCATCTCGTGCGGGTCAGTCATAAAACGCGTAGGCACTTAATTCTCTCCTTGATTGAGTAGTGATCGGAGTGCAATGGACCCGAGTTATTCGTGAAAGCCGGATCGGTCACCCGAGGTAACCGCCGACCTGAGACACACCGCTGATCCCCCCTTTCCAGCTACCCGGCTGCCACCGTGCGACGGACATCATCGACGGCGCTCAGCCCGCGGCGGCTGCGTTGGCGACCTCGGTGGCCGCATACGAACCGGCGCTGGTTCCCAGCGTGTTCACGAACATCTCGTGGATCGCGGCCGCTTGGGCACTGACCGCCTGGTACAGCTGGGCGTGCGCAACGAACTGGGCCGCCGTCAGAGCCGAAACCTCGTCGGCTGCAGCCGGAACTACGCCCGTCGTTGGAGCCGCCGCAGCCGCATTCTGGGAGCTCACTGATGAGCCGATCCCTTGCAGACTGCCGGCCGCCGCCGAGAGCGCCTCCGGCTGTGTGGTCACAAACGACATTTCGCTTCCTCCTTGGTCAGTTTCGGCAAGCTGCCCGTGGATGAGAATAGACTGACCTGCGGTTGCCTGCTGCTGCTAGAGCTGGGTGTTTGCAAGTGTTCACCAGTCGGCAACAACTGTTCATCTCCAGTAACGGCTGAGTAACGGGGGACGCCCGGTCAGCCCCCTTAATCGGGTGATGACCTGCGCGAATTCAATGGTCTCAGCCAGGCAACGGTGTTGGCCTCGTTAGCGGCGCATGGGCGAGTCACCGACGGCGGCAAGAGTCCCGCACGGACAAAACATAAAAATCTAGCCGCGGATAAGGTCAGCACGGCCCTCGTTATACGCGCGTCCAGCAACCATTCCCCGCGGCTATGCCGGCCGCCCGCCTGGTCGGCCGACCGTCAACCGATCGCTGAACTTTGGATGACCAAACGTTCTCGAAATGCCGGCCGCCGTTGGACGCAGTTAGGATTTCGGCATGCCGTTCGGCAACGGCGCGACCTTCGCGGGACACACCGTCCTGCGGCTATTGGGCTGCGGTGAGATGGGTGACGTCTACCTCGTCCAGCATCCGCGGTTGCCGCACTGGACCGCCTTGAAGGTCCTATCCGCCGCGCTGATAGAAGACCGCGAGTTCCGCGATAGGTTCATGCGCGAAACCCCTATCGTCACAACGCTGTACCACCCGCACATTCTCGAGGTCGAGTATCGCGGTGAGGCCGAGGGTCAGCTGTGGATCACGATGGACTACGTCAACGGCACTACCGCCGCGCAGCTCATCGCCAACCGGTTCCCGACCGGGATGCCCGCCGGTCAGGTGCTGGCGACCATCACAGCCGTCGCCGACGCGCTCGACTACGCCCACAGCCGGGGCTTGCTGCACCGCAACGTCAAACCCGCCAATATCTTGTTCACCAACCCGGCCGACGGTGAACAACGAATACTCCTCACCGACTTCGGGATAGCCCGGCCGCTCGGTGACCCGGACGCAGCCTCGGCGCGCGAGCTGACCGGTGACACGGTGGCCTATGCCGCACCCGAACAGTTGATGGGCTCCGACATCGACGGACGCGCCGACCAGTACGCGCTCGCGGCCACCGCGTTTCACCTGCTCACGGGTGCGCCGCCGTTCCAGCAGTCGAATCCGGTCGCCGTCATCAGCCAACATCTCACCGCGCGACCCCCCGGCCTGCGAGATCGGCGCCCCGACCTCGCACGCCTGGATGACGTACTCGCGACTGCGTTGGCCAAGAACCCCCACGATCGGTTCGAGAGCTGCCGCGCATTCGCCGACGCACTGAGCCACAGTGCCGGGGCCTGGAGCGGCGATCGCAGTCCCGAGGCCTACCTCACCGTCGTCGACTACCCCGAGGACGACGTGCTGGCGGCTCAGCCGGTAACGGGTGAACCGGCGCTATCCGGCGTCTTCCCGGCATGGGCGAAAACGGTGCGGCATCTCGCTCAGCATCACGCCACGACCGGAGCTCCGGATGCCGATGACGACTCCACCGCACCGGCGGCGGTCCGGCGTAGCCGGTGGCCCTGGGTTGTCGCGCTGGGTAGCGCGGCGGCCGCGCTATGCGCCGTTCTGCTCGCAGTCGGCGTCGTGATCGGCCGCGGGAACGAGACCTCGTCCCCGCAAGCTGCCGGCCCAATCACAGCCATCCGGAGCTCCGCTGCGGCCGCCGCGCCGCCGCCGCCGACGACGACGACCGGCCGTAATTTTCCCGGACCGGGAGAAGCGCTGGACGGGTCCTACCGCGTCGACGTCAATCGCGACCAGCAGACCTACAACAGCACTCCCGACCCGCAACCACCGAACGTCAGCACCTGGTGGGCTTTCCGTACCTCGTGCACACCCACGACCTGTGTTGCGACCGGGACCATGCTGGACGACAACAACCACCAAACCCCGAGCCCGACAGGCGGCAATATGCCGCTGGTGATGGATTTCCGCAACGGCGCCTGGCAATCACGACCGGACAAGGTGCAGTTCGCGTGCCTGGGCTCGGATGGAGCGTCGGCCCAACAAACCACCACGCAGGCCATCCGGCTGGCGCAATCAAACGGCTCGCTGCACGGCACAATGACCGTCACCGTCAACACCGACGAGTGCGGTCAGGCAGGCGCGACGATCGAAATCCCGGCAGTGGCCGCGCACGTCGGCGAGGTACCGCCGGCGGTCCAGGTGCCCAGCGCGCCGCCGATGGCCCCACCTGCGCCGGTCACAACGAGGCCGACCCGCTGACCTGGCGAGTCGGTGCGTCTGGTCAGCTGAATCGCAGCGGCAAGCTCTTGAGTGCGAAAGTCTTGCTGGGAAAACGGATTTCGGGCTCGTAGCCGGGAACCAGCTCGAATTCGGGAATCCTCTTCAACCATTCGTCGACGATCACGGTCAGCTCCATACGTGCCAAATGAGAACCCAGGCAGCGGTGAGGTCCGCCGCCGAATCCCCAGTGCCGATGCACCTTACCGTCCATGACCAGCTCGTCGGTGGAGATCGCATCGCTGCCATCGCGGTTGACCGCGGCCATGCATAAGTGCACCGAAGAACCCTTGGGCAACATCATGCCACCGACTTCAACGGTTTCGGTGAGTACCCGCGGCGCCACCGGCGCCGACGGCTCCAACCGGACGATCTCCTCGATGAAAACCCTGACCTGTCTCGGATTATCGCGCAGCATCGTGCGCAGTTCCGGTCTGCGCGCCAGCTCCAGCAGGGAGAAACCAATCGCCGCCGTCACGGTGTCCAGCCCCGCGAGGATCAGCAGGTGGCTCATGCCCAGCAGCTCGAGATCCGTGAAATCGCCTTCACCGGTCATCACCCGAGACAACATGTCCGAGCCCGGGTTCTCCCGCCGCTGCTTGATCGCTGCCGTGAGGTAGTCGTACAGGGCGCGCGCCGGGGCGGCGAGGTCGGCCTCGGTGACATAGGGTTTGTCGGCGATGATGGCGTCTTTCCAGGCGATCAGGCGGTCCCGGTCCTCCAAAGGCAGACCGTAGAGGTCAAGGAACACCTGGAAGGGGTAGGTGCTCGCGAGATCTTTCATCACCTCGCATTCGCCCCGGTTGGCGATGGCGTCGATCATGTCGGCGGCGTGGCGCTGCAGCACCGGTCGCGACTTACTCAATCCGTGCGGGCTGAAAAACGGCTGCAGGATTTTGCGATACCGGGTGTGTTCTGGCGGATCGAACCCCAGTGGAACCACGGGTATTGGACTGCCCGGCGGTTGAAGCGCCAGCCGTGACGAAAAGGCCTTTGGATTGCGCAACGCTGCCAGCACGTCCTCGCGGCGGGTGATGTAGTAGTAGCCGTTCATGAACACCACCGGCCCGGCGTCCCGCAGAACCTTCCACCCGACACCACGGTCGGCGGTCATCGGCAAGCTGTAGTAGTCAAGCCGCGGTAGGTGAAAGCCCCCGTACAGGCTTTCATTCAGGGTGCTCATACACACGTTCTTCCCGTTGTCCGTTGTCTCGATTGCATCCTAAGTGGCCCGCGACACCTCAGTTGGGCGATGAGCCGATGGGCATAGTGTCTTCTACAATCGGCACGTGTCCCGTCGAGGAAGGACAGCTCGATGAAGGTTCGTCTCGAACAGTCGAAATGCGTTGGGCATGCGCAGTGCTACGCGGTCGACCCGGAAGTTTTTCCCATCGATGAGTCTGGCTACTCGACCCTCGAAGAACACGAGGTGCGGCCAGAGGACACGCAGGTGACTCGTGACGGCGTCGCAGCCTGTCCGGAGATGGCGCTGATACTGGAAGAGGATTGAGGGCAATCAGCTTCGGAGACCGGCGGATTCAGGCCGGCTACCGGTCAGAGTCCGGGAGCTGATGCGGGAACCGGCCCCGCAACGCCTGGAGCAGACGCTGAATTTCGTCGATGCGCCCGCGTATCTGCCTCAGGTCCCACGACAACGTGGAGCTGTCGTCATCGAGTTGCCGATCGCCCGCCACCGTCATGCGGTGCGCGAGTTCGTGTAGCTCGGCGGACTCGGCCTGCAGCAGGCCTTCGAAGACCCGTGCCTGGGCTACCTCAGCAGGCGTCACCGGACGCGGGATGACGCCGGCTGCGGCGAGCGTCCGGCGATCGTTAGCGGGTTTCGGGAGTACCTGGGCGTCATTGTATTCAGCGGGCGCGGCCCATCGCCCGCGGCTATTTCGGGGCCTCCGTGACACCACCAGAGAAACAGATGAGTTAGCGGGTTGCACCATGTGCGTCTCCTGCCCCACTCCCCGATTGTTCACCCACAGGCAACCTACTCCCCCACTTTCAATGTCTCTGGGCATTCGGGAGATCCCCCGACTGTTCATGTTCGGGCAACAGACGCGACACCAATTGATGCCCAGCATTCACCTGGTCCGGCTCGAAGCTGCGTCGTCTGCTGCGTGAACGTGCGTGGCTATTACGCCCAGTGCTTATCCGGCAAACGGTGGGCGTGACATGACCGTGGGTTTGAACCCGTATCGGGGACCCGCGCCGCCGCCGAAGCCGCCGGCCCCGGCACCAGCCAGTGGCATACCGCCCAGCAGGTTTCCACCACCGCCGCCTTCCGGGGCAGCGCTGACGCTGCTGATAGGAAGCGGGGCGTGCGGGGCCGCCAGCGGGGCTCCGCCGATCCACGACGGAGGCACCGCCAATTTACCGACCGAGCCCGCGTTGCCCAGACCAGCGGCGACGCCCGGACCGACAGCACCGCCGGCGCCGCCGCCCAGCATGCCGCCAAGTCCGCCTAAGCCGCCGGCCGCGGCGCCGGCCCCGGCCGCCGCTGGTGCAGCTCCGCCGAGGGCTCCCAAGGTCTTCGCCATCTGAACCCCGAAGTTGCCCATACCAACGCTGAAGTAAGGCAGACCCTCGGTGTTGTAGAAGAAGCTCGCATACGGCGAGTAACTGCTTACGAACGCCGAAAGGTTCGTGGGCAGGGTACTGGTCCCGAATATGAAGGCGTAAAGCGATTGCAACAACGTTTCCGTAGGCGCCGTGGTGGCCGCTGACGTGGGCGCCGAGAGGCCTTGCAGATTGGACTGCAGCATCGAGGTCAGCTCTTGCAGGATCGACTGGGAGCTCGAGGCGCCTGAAGAGGCGGTTGCCGAGCTGACCGCGGCGGCCTGAGCGGACGTCCCGGCCGGGTCGGTTGTCGCCGTCGGCGAGGCGAACGGCGTCACCTGGGCGGCGGCCGCTGACTGGCCCGCGTAGCCGTACATCGCAGAGGAGTCCTGGGCCCACATCTCGCCGTACTGCGCCTCGAGCTGCGCGATCGTCGGCGTGTATTGACCGAAGACATTGGCCTGCGTATACGCTGCCGTCTCGGCACGATTGGCTGCGACAAGTGGCGGCGGCACCGTTGCCGCTAACGCCTGCTCGTAGGCGGCGGCCGCCGTCCTGGCCTGGGTGGCTGCTTGCTCGGCCTGCGCGGAGGTGGTGCTCAGCCACGACACATACTGCTGCGCGGCGCTCGCCATCGACGTTGACGCCGGCCCCGTCCACTCGTCGCTGGCCAGCTGTGTGACCACCGTGTCGTAGCCGGTCGCAGCCGAACTCAACTCGGCGGCAAGCCCATTCCAGGCCGATGCGGCGGCCTGTAGCGACGACGAACCCGGACCCGCATACATGCGGGCAGAGTTGATCTCGGGCGGTAGCGCCCCAAAGTCCACCACTAGACTCGTCTCCCCTAACCCGCGGCAGCCGCGTTGGCGGCCTCGGTGGCCGCGTACGACCCGGCGCTGGTGCCCAGGGTGTTCACGAACATCTCGTGAATCGCCGCGGCCTGAGCGCTGACCGCCTGGTACAGCTGAGCATGCGCGGCGAACTGGGCCGCCGTCAGCGCGGACACCTCATCAGCAGCAGCGGGAACCACTCCCGTGGTCGGCGCCGTGGCGGCGGCGTTCTGGGCGTTCAACGACGAGCCAATCCCCTGCAGGCTGCCGGCCGCTGCCGACAATGCTTCCGGCTGCGTGGTCACGAACGACATCCGGTTCTCCTCCTCAATAACAGTGAATTTTTACGACCTCCAGGCATGACAAAGGCCGTCTGACAAAAGGTTAGATCGTCACGGTTGGACAACGCCCCGACGTAGCAAGTGTTCACGCCTGGATGACCACTGTTCATCCTCCGGTATGAGGTGTTCATCGTGAATTTGGTTGTCCCTCCGACGTGCGGCGATCTGCGTGAACACACCGATTCCGCCGACCGTCGCTGGCGCACCGTTGCTGGGCAGGCGGACCCGTTTATTTCCATGGCGGATAAAAATCTTGTCGCGGATAATCGGCGGTCGGTGCTGGCGCCGACAGCGACCAATTGCGATGGGACGGCGCTCACTTCGCTCAAAACCGGTGATGGCATCCAAGGTGTCCTCAGTGCAGGCGGGTTGTCCGTTGCTATCCGGCCGATGGTGGCCGCGGCATCACCGCGTGGCGGAACCCGTATCGGACGACGAAGCCGCCGCTGCGGCGGCCCGCGCCCGCAAGGTTTCCTGACCCCATTGGTACGCCGTTAAGCATGGCATTCGACGTCGGTGCGACGCCGGGGCGGACACTGCTGACCAGCTGGGCCTCTTCCATCTCCGCGGGCGTCGCCCCGGGCCAACCCGCCGGCACCGACAACCTGCCGAGGGTGCTGGCCTGGCCCACTCCTGCCGATACCGGCGAACCACTGAAACCCAGGCCGGCGAATTGCGGCGTCGGGTACCAGGCACCACCCGAACCGGCCGTTGTTCCGATACCGAATGTCGTCTGCTGGCCGATGCTCCAACCGAAGTTCCCGAGGCCCGTCCCGAAATACGCCTGCCCCCAGATATATCTCAAACTATTGATGTTTGCGTTGGTAAGTCCGAGACCGAATGCGCCGGGAGGATTGTCGGCGAGAGTGTTTTGGATGAACTGCTGAAGCCATGTGATGAAGGGGCTCGTGGTTGCTGTGGTCGTCGCGCCTGATGTGGCTGACGTGGTCGTCGCCGTCGAAGCAGTGGTGGTTGACGCGGCGGTCGTCTGCGCGGAGGCGCTCGGCGCCGACGCGACGGCGTTTTGCGCCACCGTTGCGGCTTGGCCGGCCGGCGTGGCGGCGGCTTGGGCGACCGCGTCGGATTGATTGCTGGCCGCGTCTTGGTTGGTGGTTTGTGGTGGGGTGGCGAACGGGGTGACCGGTGCGGCTACCGCCGAGGCGGCCGCGTAGCCGTACATAGCGGCGGCGTCTTGGGCCCACATTTCGGCGTAGAGGGCTTCGGTGGCCATGATGGCCGGGGTGTTTTGGCCGAAGAAGTTGGTCGCGATCAACGCCATCAACAGCGCGCGATTCGCCGCGATCACCGGTGGGGGCACCGTCATCGCGAAGGCCGCTTCATAGGCGGCGACGGCCGCGCGGGCCTGGTTGGCGGTCTCTTCGGCCTGCGCGGCGGTGGTGCTCAGCCAGTTCACGTAGGGCGCGACCGCGGCAAGCATCGTCAACGACGTGGCACCGATCCACGGACCACCCGTCAGCTCCGCGATCGTCGACCCGTAGCCGGTTGAGGCAAAACCCAATTCGGCGGCCAGCCCATCCCAGGCTTCGGCAGCAGCCAACAACGGCCCGGGCCCGGGCCCGGAATACATCCGGCCCGAATTAATCTCCGGCGGTAATGCCCCGAAATCCAACAAGTGACGAACCCCTAATGTCAGCTAGCCGCGGTCGCGTTGGCAGGCTCGGTGGCCGCATGCGAACCGGCGCTGCTCGTGGGGGTACACACAGGCGAATCGCTGACGCCCTATGCGCTAGCCGCCCGATGCATGCCGGCGCGCGCGGCGAACTCCGCCGCTGTTAGCTCAGACAGCGCTTACCCGGCGCGAACCACACCGTCGTCGCGGCTACCGCCGCATGCCGGACATTGTGTGTGGTCACTAGCAAAATCCGCTTTCGTCCCCGAATAACCTTGAGCGTCTGGATTTCCTGAGCGCTGTTATTTGGTGACAGTAGATGGGCGCGGCAGTACGCGCCGGTGCAGCGTCGTCGTCATTTAACGGCTCTGCCATTCAACGGTTGCCGAACCAGTAAGCGTCGGTCGCTGAGTCGTCGGGGCGCCCAATCGCACCAGCTGCATAGACAGTGCGGTAAGAGGTCGCTTCGAAAGTTGCGAGTCGGTGGCATCGCGTCAGCTCGACGGGCGTAGCCGGATAAAAATCTTCGCGCGGATAAACCCGGCTATCCGGCGGATGGCGGGCGCGGCATCACGGCGTGGCGGAACCCGTATCGGACAACATAGCCGCCGCCGCGGCGGCCCGCGCCCGCAAGGTTTCCTGACCCCATTGGTACGCCGTTAAGCATGGCATTCGACGTCGGTGCGACGCCGGCGCGGACACTGCTGACCAGCTGGGCCTCTTCTATCTCCGCAGACGTCGCCCCGGGCCAACCCGCCGGCACCGACAACCTGCCGAGGGTGCTGGCCTGGCCCACTCCTGCCGATACCGGTGAACCACTGAAACCCAGGCCGGCGAACTGCGGCGTCGGGTACCAGGCACCACCGGCACCGGCCGTTGCGCCCGTTCCGAACGTCGTCTGCTGGCCAATGCTCCAGCCGAAGTTTCCGAGGCCCACCCCGAAATACGCCTGGAAGATTTGTCGGAGACTGTTCAAATTGCCGGAGCTGCCGCCGGTAAGGCCGAGACCGTACGCGCCGGGGGGATTGTTGGCGAGGGTGTTTTGGATGAACTGCTGAAGCCAGGTTGCGAAGGACCCCGTGGTTGTGGTCGTCGCGCCCGTCGTGGTGGTCGCGGTCGTCGACGCGGTTGTCGCGGTTGTGGTGGACGCGGTTGTTTGTGCGGAGGTGCTCGGTGCGGCCGCGATGGCGTTTTGGGCCACCGTGGCGGCTTGGCCGGCCGGCGCGGCGGCGGCTTGGGCGACCGCGCTGGACTGTTGGCTGGCCGCGTCCTGGTTGGTGGTTTGTGGTGGGGTGGCGAACGGTGTCACCGGTGCGGCTACCGCCGAGGCGGCGGCATAGCCGTACATGGCGGCGGCGTCTTGGGCCCACATCTCCACGTAGAGGGCTTCGGTGGCCATGATGGCCGGGGTGTTTTGACCGAAGAAGTTGGTCGCGATCAACGCCATCAACAGCGCGCGGTTGGCCGCGATCACCGGCGGCGGAACCGTCATCGCGAACGCCGCTTCATAGGCGGCGACGGCCGCGCGCGCCTGGTTGGCAGTGTCCTCGGCCTGCGCGGCGGTGGTGCTCAGCCAGCTCACGTAGGGAGTGACCGCGGCCGTCATCGTCAACGACGTCGGGCCGATCCAGGGACTGCTGGTCAGCTCCGACATGGTGGACCCATAGCCCGTAGAGGCAATCCCTAGTTCGGCTGCCAGCCCGTCCCAGGCCTCGGCAGCAGCCAGCATCGGCCCGGGACCGGGACCCGAATACATCCGACCCGAATTAATCTCCGGCGGTAACAGCCCGAAATCCAGCACTAAACCCCTCCGTTAGGAAGCCGTGATCGCGCCGGCCGGCTCGGCCGGCAGCAACCGATAACAGCCCCGCAGCGTCGTCGTGAACTGCTCAGAGATCAGCACATCCCAGTCGTTGACCGCCGGACCGATGTCGGCGTGCGAAGCGCGGTATGTGGTCACAGACGAAATGCGCTTTCTTACCTCGGTAACCTTCGGCGGCAACAACATTGAGCACGGATGCTCGTCACTGAAACAGTCGCTCGCCTGCGACATTAGATGGCAATTCGGGCCCTCGCCGCTACCGATGCCGACTATTCATTCCTAGCGGTGACTGTTCATCCGCCAGCAACTGCTGTTCATCGACCGTTCGGTTTTCGGTCATTCGTTGGCCGCGGTCCGCGGCACATGTCAGCCGGCCGCCGGCGAGAACGGAATCACGGTGGAACGCATCTCGAACCGGCTTGGTGCAACCGGACCGTCGCGTCCGGTCAGGTTCGTCACCGGCATCATCGGCGGCATGCCCGTCGCCGCGCCCGCGTGTGCCGCCGGAACTGCGCCGGCACCGGCAAACGGCAGCGCCGCCGCGGGCGCTGCGCTCCCCCAAGCCGACGGCACGGACAGCGCGCCAACCGAGGTGGCCTGACCCATCCCTGCGGAAATGCCGGGCATACCAGTGCCGACACCGCCGAACCCGGTCGACACCAGCATGCTGGCGCCCGAGCCGAGGCCAGCCGACTGGGCGGCGCCCAACTCGTTGGCCGCGGTGCTGACCGTGCGGGCAGCATTAGCCGTGCTGCCCGCCGTGAAAAGCTTGGACAGCATGCTCATCGGCATCGTTGCCATCCGCAACGGCGTGCTCAAGCTACTCAGCATCGACAGTGACGACGTCGAGGTCGTCGAGGACGTTGACGACGTTGAATCGGTCGCAGAAGACGTGAGGGCTGCCAAGCTCTGGGGCGACGCCAGGCTCTGCAGGGTCTGCGGCACCCCGGAAATCAGTTGCGGACCCGACGACATCAGGGTCTCGACATCGGTGCCGGCGGATGTGCCGGCAGTCTGGGCGGTCGCGGCGGTCTGTGCGGCCAGTCCACCCGGGTTGGTGGTCTGTGGCGGCGTGCTGAACGGTGTCACCTGTGCGGCGGTCGCTGACGTGCTGGCGTAGCCGTACATCGCGGCGGCGTCCTGGGCCCACATTTCGCCGTAGTGGGCTTCGGTGGCGGCGATCGCCGGCGTGTTCTGGCCGAGCACATTCGTCGCGACGAGCAGGGCCAGCAGGCTCCGATTGGCCGCGACCATCGGCGGCGGAACTGTTGCGGCGAATGCTGTTTCGTACGCTCCGGCCGCCGCGGTGGCTTGCGCGGCGGTCTGTTCGGCCTGCTCGCCAGTGGCGCCGAGCCAGGTCACATAAGGCGCGACGGCGGCAGCCATCGACACTGCGCTGGGACCGGTCCACGGCCCGGTGGTCAGGCTCGAGACCACCGAGCCGTAGCCCGCGGCGACGGAGTTCAGCTCGTCGGCCAGCGACTGCCAGGCCGCCGCAGCGGTCAGCATCGAGCCGGGCCCGGGGCCGGCATACATGCGGGTGGAGTTGATCTCCGGCGGCAATGCTCCAAAATCCAGCATCGGGTCATCCCGCCTTAGCCCGCCGCGACCGCGTTGGCGGCCTCAGTGGCCGCATAGGAACCGGCACTGGTTCCCAGCGTGCTGACGAACATGTCGTGGATCGCCGCCGCCTGCGCACTGACCGCCTGATACATCTGGGCGTGCATGGCGAACTGCGTAGCCGTCAACGCCGACACCTCGTCGGCCGCCGCCGGGACCACGCCGGTGGTCGGAGCCGCCGCGGCCGCGTTCTGCCCGGTCATGGCCGAGCCGATGCTCTGCAAATTTCCGGCTGCGGCTGTCAAATCTTCAGGCTGGGTGCTCACAAACGACATCCGGCACTCCCTTCACACCAGCACTCACCCGTCACTAGTTAGGGACATTAACTAGGCAAGATGGGCTGCTGTGATGTCCTAGCTATGCGTCAGCTATGACATTTCTGTCAGAAGGGCCGGGCTGACAGCCGGTGCGAGCCGGAAGTGGCTCCGCAAACGCGAAAGTCCCCCCGCCCTTACGAGCGGGGGGACTCACGACACGTGGTTATTTGCGCAGGTCGGTCGCCGCGACTTGCACGAACACGCCGGTGTCCTCGGACATCAGCAGACCACGACCGCGGGGCAGCGGGCCACCCTTCATCTTGCCGCGGATGAAGCCCTCGTCGGGGTCGGCGTCCATCACCAGCAACGGCGCGTTGGCCTGCGCCAGTGCCCGCAGCATCGGGTCGCTGCCCGCCGAAGACCATCCACCGAAGGTTCGGGTGACGATCACATGCAAGCCGACATCGGCTGCCCTGGTCACCCACGGCGCGGCCTTGTGCAGCGGCGAATCGAAGCCCGGCGGTAGCTGCTGGACGTCGTCGATGATCAAGAAGATCTCTGGTCCGCTCCACCAAGCCCGCGACAGCAGCTCCTCGGCCGACAGGCCCGGCGGCGGCTCGCGTCGGGTCAACACGGCGCCCAACTCGTCCATCATCGCAGCGACGCCGTCGAGGTTGTAGGCGAACTTCTCGACGTAGTCGGTGCCCAGCGTGGTCAGCAGCTGACGACGCGGGTCGACCAGCCACACCTGCGCCGAGGGACGCGATGTCGGTTGCGCGATGCTCGCTCCCGGCTCGTACACTCGACCGATCTCGGACATGATGGTGGCCAGCGTCGTGGTGCGCCCACACTCGCGCCGACCCGTCACCATCAGGTGCGCGTTCTCGGCGAAGTTGAGATACACCGGCTGCAGGTCCAATTCGTTGATGGCCCAAGCGATTCCGCCGGCGCCGACGTTCTGGCGCCGATCGGCTGCTGCGAGCGCACGCACCTGCTCCAGCCCGAACTTGGCGGGAAGCCTGCGCACCTGCGGTGCGTGGCCGGCCGCCACCCGGCTAACAGCCGCTGCGACGTTGTCGGACTCGAAGACGGTGTCCGGCGTGCTCATCAGCGCGGGCCTGCCCACCAGCGTGTGCAGACCTGACTGCGGATCGCTGTCCAGTCGCACGTAGTTCACCGCGACCATGCCGCGACCCGGCTTGACCGGAACATCCTTGGCGAACCGCGAGCGAACCAGCTTCGCGTCTTCGACCGCGGCCAGCCGCAGCTCGATCCGGGATCCGAAACCGCTGCGCACCGGCGGCCGCAACTCAGATTCGCGGTCGGCCGTGACCACCACGTGCACGCCGAACGACGGGCCCTGGTTGATGATCTGGTTGACCTGCTCGATCAGCACCTCGTTCTCTTCGGCCAGCGCCCGGTAGTTGTCGATCACCAGGTAGACATCGCCGAAGCCGTCGTTGGGCACGTTGCCGGCCTCGCCGCCGAACTTGCGCCGGCGGAACACGTCCATCGAGGGCACGTCGTACTCGAGGAACGTGCGCTTGCGCTCGCGAAGCAGCGCCAGCAGTTCCGCCACCGTGCGGCGAACGCCGTAGGGGTCGGTGGGGCCGACCACCTCGCCGACGTGCGGCAGCCCGGCCACCGTCGTCAGCGCGGTGCTGCTGTAGCCCAGGACGTAGAACTGGACCTGCTCGGGCGTATGAGTCAGCGCGGCCGAGCAAATCAGTGTCTGCAGCGCGGTGGTCTTGCCCGCGCCGCCGGCACCGAGGATCAGCACATTGGAACCCGGGCCCGACGTGTCCACCGTCCATGGCGGCTGGTCGTGCTTGAACGGCCGGTCGATGATCCCGAGCGGGAACACCAAGTTCCTGGCGGTCCCGTACTCCTCCTGCCAGGGCCGGCCGAGGAAGCGGTTCACCAGGTCTTCGATCGACACCGGCACGTCCAGCGGCGGTTGCCACAACCGGTAGGGCTCGAAGTCGATGCGGCGCAGCTGATCGATGATCACCGTGCCGACCCTCGGCGTCCTGATGGCCTCTTCCTCTTCTTCTTCTTCCTCCTCGTCGTGGGGCTCGCCGGCTCCGTTTCCGCTGAGAGCCTCGCCGTTGGTCAGCGTGTCGAAGTCGTCCGGTCCGCTGACGCTTACCTCGATAGGCGTGAAGCCCGTCGTAAACAGTTGCGGCCGAATGTAATCCACCGAATGCGTCAGCGCGGTCTGCTGATCGTCGTCAAGCGAAATGCCACGGCGGTAGTCGCGCCAGAGGAACTCGGCTTGGAACCGAACGATCTCTTCGAGGCTCTTACGGAAATAGCCCAAACCGGCCTGAGCGGGCAGGTTCACCGCGTTTGGCACACCGGCTGCCTGTGCCGCGCCGGCGGTCCGCGCTTTCAGCACCAACCGGTAACCCATATTCTCCATGAGCTTTTCGGCCCGGCTCTCGATGGTCTGAGAGGCCATCATCAGGTGGATCCAGTAGGCACGACCCTGCCGGCCGATCGAGTCCAACACGTCGACCGCGGTCGGCATGATGCGGAACCACTCGTAGAACTCGTCGATGACGACCACCAGCATCGGCAGCGGCGGAATGTCCTGACCGCGTGCGCGCATCCTGCCGCGCATCTCGTTGTACTCCTTGGCGTCGTCGACGCCGGCGTTGTCGCAGACCGCCTTGCGGCGGGCGATTTCGCCCCATAGCGCGTCCAGGAAGCGCTCCATCAGCGCCTGGTCTTCTTCCAGGTCGGTGATGATTCGGGACACGTGCGGCACGCCGGAGAACGGCTTAACCGCCGATCCACCCTTGAGGTCGGCCAACACGAACTGGAGCTCGTCCGGCGGGTGCGCCAGCATCAGCGACTCGATCACGGTGCGCACCAGCGTCGACTTACCGGAACCGGTGGTTCCGGACATGACCCCGTGCGGGCCGTCGCCGCCCTCGTCGAGGGACTTCATGTCCAAGAACAGCAGTTCGCCGTTGTCGGAGCGGTTGCCGAACGGGATCCGCAACCGGGACCGGCTGCTGAGCCCGTCGCGCCGGTTGCCCCACAGCGACTCGAAGTCGATCCCGGCCGGGTCCTCAATCCCGTAGTAGGACAAGACGTCTCGGGCGCCGATCTGAGTTACCCGCTGGCCGATCTCCTCGTAGGCCTCGGCCAGTCGCCAGTGCGCCATGCGCTGCGAGAACTGCTCGGCCTCCGGCTCGGTGACGTAGTCGGCCAGGGCGAAGAACCACCTGTTGTCGTCGATCACCATCCAGGTGTCGCGGTCACGGGGCAGCGCCTCGATCACCCCGACGTCGTTGCTGAACCGCAGCACCCGCTCCGGGTTACCTGTCCACAGCGCAGAGCCGGTCAGATCAAAGAACGTGACGCCGTCAACGCCGTCGACGCTGATGACGTACTCCCATTGCGGGTCGTCGACATCGGCGATGATCACGTGGTGGGGGGTTGGTGTCTCCGCCGACGAGCTGGCGTGCCGCGGAGTGAAAGAGCCACGGCCGGCGAACAATTCGGCTTGGTCGGCCGCGAACTCCCGTACCGACGCATACACCATCCGCGCGTTGCCGGCCGCGTCGCGACGGCGGGGATCACCAAAGTGCGGCAGCCACTTGACCCAGTCCCACTTCGCGGGTTCGGAAGTGACGACGATCATCTCAACGTGGTCGGGCCCGTGTGAATAGGCCAGCTGGCAGATGATCGCCCGCATCAGCCCCATCACCTGATCGCGGTTGCCGTCCAGCGCATACCAGGGCTCAACAAGCAGCGACACCATCTTCGGCAGGTTGTAAACCACGCTCTGGTAGCGCCCGAACTCCTGCAGTGCCTTACCGGTTACCGGCTCCAATTCGATATCGGTCGGCATGTTCTGCGGCTCACCCCAGGTCACCTCCGGCCGGGTCATGCCCACTCCGACCCTGGCGACACCGAAGTTGAGGTCCTTGCCGTCCGGCTTGCGCTCCCACATCCGCGGCGAGCCGACCGCTGCCGTCAGGGTCGTCGGGTCGGGGTGGAACCACCGGTAGTTGGCGTCCATGCTGTCGGCGGATTCGTTCGCGGTCTCGCGCAGCATGTCGAGCATCAACATGAACTGGGCGCGCATCGCGTCCAGCTTCGGCCGGCTCATCTGCTGCTGGCCGCCGAAGCGACCGCCGAACATCATCATCGCGACGCCGCCGATCATGAAGATCGGGAAGATCGAGCCGGCGCCCAGGAACATCCGGGAGCCGTTGGCGACCGTCATGCCGACCATGCCGACCAACAGGCCGACCACCAGCACGCCGACCACGATCAGCCACCACGGCTTGCCTTCGGGCGGCGGAACACTCAGTGGTGTCGGTAGGACGATGTTTTCCGGTCGAACGGCGGGTGCGCGCTCGGGCGTCGGGCGTGCAAATCCTTGTTTCACTTCGGTACCACCAACTCTGCAGGGGTCATATCGGTCGGAAGGGTGTCATGGCGCACCAGTGCATCGGCGCGCGAGAGGGTGGGGCCCGGTGCCAGCAGCCGCAACGCCACCCAGGGCGCCGGGCTCGGCTGCGACGTCAATCCCAGCGCCGAGCGAGCATCACGAGAGTTCTCCACGCCGAAACGGACACCGGAACTCGTGAGCCACCATAGTGATTCGGATGTGGACGAAGCCGGGTCGTTGCCGGTGACTTCGACCCAGTTGCCGTAGTCGGGGCCGAAGAAGACCCGATCGGCTTCGCGGCCGGAACCGTCGGACTTCACCAGCGACACCACTTTTTCGCTGTCGCCGGCCTTCACCGGAATCGACGGCCCGGAGATCACCTGCACGCGGGCACGCTCTTCACCGCTGGTTTTCTCCCACCACCAGCAGGTCGCCGGGTTGTCACGGATGTCCTGCACTTTCAGCGGGCCATCCGGATAGGCGGACAAGTCCAGCCCGTTGACCACCGGCATCTTGGCCAATGACGACGGCGCCACGACCACCGGGGCATTGCCCGCCGGCGTGCCGGCGTTCTGCAGGATCTGCGCGACCACCGCCGTCACGGTTTGCACACCGTCGGCGAGCACCACCGAATATTGTTGCGGCCCACTGATTTGCGGCGTCACGATCACGGTTCCCACCGGTCCTGGTGCACCGGCGAACCCGGCCGGCTGACCGGCGTCCGGCACCTTCGGCACCGTCAGCTCGGGGCCGACCGGCAAGGAGTCGAACAGTGCCCGGCTCATCGTCCGCGCATCGTTGACGTTCTCAGGAGTCAAACCCAGCGGCAACAACACCGCGCGGTTCGACGCATCGATGCGCGACCGGCGTCCCTGCCGGATCACCCAGGTGTCCTTTTCGTAGCGCAGCACCACGGCGTCCGACCCGTTCAACACGTGCCGGCGATTCGTCAGGTCGGGCGTTCCGTCGATCACTGTGACTGTCACCGATGACGGCGCACCCACCCCCGCGGTCGACGTCACCGAGTCGCACACCAGCCACGACGACGACGCGGGGTTGGTCGGGGTGAATTCCGACGGTGCGCCGGGGATACCCACCAGCGGTCCGTGCGGCTGCTCGGCGATCTGACTCGCCCGCACCTTGTGCGGGTTGTCCGCCCGGCCGGCGATGAGCCGGGCCGATGCCAGATTCAGCGCCGGGTACAGCTTGTCCCCGACCTTGACATAGAGTGCGCCGGAATCCCGGTCGGCGATGACCGGTGACTCGTTCAGCTGCCCCGAGGGGTTGATGAACGACCACAGCAGCGCGCCCAGGCAAATCACCAGGGCGGCGGAGACCGACGCGACCACGGCCAGCGTTTGACGCCGGCCGGGCTCGATTTCCATCCGCACGCGCCAGCGGGTCAACGCCATCGCGGTCCGGCGGGCCAAGAACTGGTAACCGGTTACCTGGGTCCGGGTGGAGAGTCCGAGGCCGTAACCCGAACTTCCCTTCCCGCCGCTGTTCGAATCAGCCACGGTTGATCACGCTCCAGGTCGATGAAACGGATGAGTTCTGCGTAGTCCCACGATTCACAGGGATAACCGTAGGGCACCCTGGGCCACCTCGCCACGCGAGCGTACGGGCGTCGGGCGTGTGAGCCGCCGCGACGGGAGTGGTCTGCACCACAGTGCTGTCACCTGCCATCAGTAGTGGGGGGAAATCGATGAAAACTTCACTGCGCATCGTACGGCGAAGAGCAAACTCAGGTCCCCGAAAAAATTGCCGCAAGGTGAACACTCGGGTCGCATTTCGGTCATCTGATTAAGCAAGATGGCGGCATGACTCAGCTGGCACCCTCGTTGGTCGAACTCGCGGGGCGGTTCGCGATCGCCACCGACTATGAGGACTGGGCCGGTCGACGGGTGGGAGTCCCGGAAACCACGCTGGTGGCGGTCCTCGCCGCGCTCGGCGTGGCGGCCGCGACGGAGGCGGAGCGCCGCAACGCGCTGACCGCTCACGATCGCGCGTACTGGTCGCGCCGGCTGCCGGCGACCATCCTTGGGCGTGCCGGCACCCAGACACGGTTCTGGGTGCATGTGACCCACGGTCATCCCGCCGAGGTGTGTTTGCAGCTCGAGGACGGGACGGTCCGCACCGGGATACGCCAGGTCGACAACTTCGCAGCGCCGTTTGACCTGGACGGGCGCCCGGTGGGTGAGGCGAGCTTCGTGCTGCCCGACGATCTGCCACTGGGGTATCACCGGGTGCATCTGCATTCCGGGGATGACGAGGCCAGCGCGGCCCTGATCGTGACGCCGGGCTGGCTGGGCCTGCCGGAGCGGCTGGGTGGTCGCCGGACGTGGGGGCTGGCCACCCAGTTATATAGCGTGCGGTCCCGGCAGTCCTGGGGCGTCGGCGACCTGACCGATCTCACCGACCTTGCGGTCTGGTCGGGTTCCGCGTACGGCGCCGGTTATGTGCTGGTCAATCCGCTGCATGCGGCCGCACCGACCAAGCCGATGGAGCCGTCGCCGTACCTGCCGACGTCGCGGCGCTTCGTCAATCCGCTCTACCTGCGCGTCGAGGCCATCCCGGAATTCGCTTACCTGCGGAAGCGTCGCCGGGTGTGGCGGTTACGCGACGACGTGCAGCGCCACGCCGCCTCGCTCGATGCCATCGACCGCGACACGGCCTGGGCAGCCAAGCGGGCGGCCTTGAAACAGGTCTATCGGGTCTCACGCACGGCGGGTCGAGAACTGGCGTATGCCGCTTTCTGCGCGCGGGAAGGTTCTGCCCTCGACGACTTCGCCACCTGGTGTGCGCTGGCCGAGGAGCACGGGGGCGACTGGCATCAGTGGCCCGAATCGCTGCAGCATCCCGGCGCCGGCGGCGTCGCCGAGTTCGTCGCCGACCATTCGACGGCCGTGGACTTCCACCGCTGGTTGCAATGGCAACTCGACGAGCAACTCGCCGCTGCGCAGTCGCAAGCGGTGGCGGCCGGGATGCCGCTGGGTATCGTGCATGACCTCGCCGTCGGCGTGCACCCCGACGGCGCCGACTCTTGGGCGTTACAGGACGTGCTGGCGCTGGGGGTCACCGCGGGCGCGCCGCCGGATGAGTTCAACCAGTTGGGCCAGGACTGGTCGCAGCCGCCGTGGCGCCCGGACCGGCTCAACGAGCAGGAATATCAGCCATTCCGCGCCCTGATCCGCACTGTGCTGCGGCACGCCGGCGGGGTGCGCATCGACCACATCATCGGGTTGTTCCGACTGTGGTGGATTCCCCAGGGCGAAGCGCCTACGCAGGGCACATACGTGCGCTACGACCACGAGGCGATGATCGGCATCGTCGCGCTGGAGGCGTACCGCGCCGCGGCGCTGGTCGTCGGCGAGGATCTCGGCACTGTCGAACCATGGGTCCGTGACTACCTGCGCGACCGCGGTGTGCTGGGCACTTCGATCCTGTGGTTCGAGCTCGACCGCGACGGCAGCGGCGGCCCGCTGGCGGCGGAACGGTGGCGCGAATACTGCCTGTCGTCGGTGACCACCCACGACCTGCCGCCGACCGCGGGCTATCTGGCCGGCGAGCATGTGCGCCTGCGGGATTCGCTGGGCCTGTTGATGCGACCCGTCGAGGAGGAGCTGGCAGCCGCCGACGCCGAGCGGGCGGCCTGGATCGCCGAGCTCCGCCGCGTCGGCCTGCTGGCGAAGCATGCCGACGTCGTGCAGACCATTCTCGCCCTTTACCAGTACCTGGGCCGGACGCCGTCGCGGCTGCTGGGAGTCGCGTTGACCGATGCGGTCGGTGATCGGCGGACCCAGAACCAGCCGGGAACGACCGATGAGTATCCGAATTGGCGAATTCCGTTGAGCGGCCCCGATGGTCGGCCGGTGATGCTCGAGGACGTGTTCAACGATCCCCGGGCGATCCATTTGGCCGAAGCGATGCGCGCCCAGACGGCCGTCACCCACCCCGAGACCAGCTGCTAGTTTCACCTCTGCCATGAACGTCTTGAAGTTCGGCGTGGTCGCCCCGGTCGCCGCCGGGGTCACCGCAGACCCGCAGTGGATGGCCGCCTTCGCGCGCCATCTCGAAGCCTGCGGCTTCGAGTCGATCGTCGCCGTCGAGCACACCGTGTTGGCCACCCGCTACGACAGCGTGTACCCGTATGACCGCTCGGGGCGCGTCGAATTGGCGGCCGACTGCCCGGTCCCTGACCCGCTCGACCTGCTGTCATTCTTGGCCAGTCGTACCGATCGACTCGGGTTGGCCACCGGGGTACTGGTGTTGCCCAACCATCATCCGGTTGTGCTGGCCAAACGAGCGGCGACCGTTGATGCGCTGTCGGGCGGGAGGCTTCGACTGTGTGTCGGTGTCGGCTGGCTGCGCGAAGAAATCGAGGCATGCGGCACCGAATTTCAAAGTCGGGGGCGGCGCGCCGACGAGCAGCTGGCGGTGCTGCGGGCGCTCTGGGATGACCGGCCACAGGGCGTCACCCATCACGGCGAGTTCTTTCAGTTCGAAAACGTGGTGTGCAGCCCGAAACCCATTGCCGGAAAGCATCTTCCGTTGCACGTCGGCGGCCATAGCAAAGCAGCCGCTCGACGGGCCGGACGCTTCGGTGACGGCTTCCAACCCTTGGGGGTAACCGGTACACAGTTGGACGGTCTGCTGGCGCTGATGCGTGACGAGGCTGCGGCGGCCGGACGCGATCCAGCCGATATCGAAGTATCGCTGGGGCATTCGGTCACCAAGGTCGATGCCGAACGTGCCGAAAGGCTCGCGGCTCAGGGCGCCGACCGTCTGGTGCTGGCGATGCCACCGATCACCGATCTGGACCAGGCCAAGGACGAGTTGTCGGCCTGCGCGCAACGTCTTTCGCTGCCGACGTGATGCTCGGCGCAACGGAGCGGGCTGCTCTCAGCGACTTGGTACACCGGTACGCTGCCGGTGTCGATGACCGGCAATTCGATTCTGTCACGGAGCTTTTCACCGAAGCTGCGGAGCTGACGCTGCCGGAACCGCCGGCCGCGCTGGAGCCAGTCCGCCGCCATTGTGGCCATGCCGCGATCCGCACCGCGATCGAAGCCGTCGCCGCCACCATCCGCACCGAACACGCGATCGTCGGCGAAGTCTTCGACGCCGGAGCGCAACCCGATGATGCCCGCGGGCGCATCGCGTGCGTGGCGCATCACTGGAGCCGACACGGGGATGAGCTGACCGACGTGGCCTGGCATCTACGTTACGACGACGAGTATCGGCTGACCGAGGCCGGATGGCGGATCACCCACCGCGCGTTGACAATCAACGCTATCGAAACCCGGCCGGTGCGCCGTGTGCGGTTCGATGGCCCTGCCGGCTGAGACGGGAGATATCAATGAAACTATGCTCTGGCTCGGTTCTTCACACCGTGCGGCGACATGCTGCTGCGAAGGCCCGCAAGATGCTGGGTTGGGAACCGCGTCACACCATGGAGGAGGCGATCGCCGAGACCGTTGACTGGTACCGGGGCGTTCTGTCTTTCGGGGGCGCAGCAACACCGCGATGAGTGCCGCGCGAACAGAAGGCGTCGTCAGTGTTCGCGAGCCTGGCCCGCGACGTCTTCTAGGAGATCGGCGGTGCGAGCGAGGCTTTCGGTGGGTTTGGTCATTTGGGTGGCGACCTCGCGGGCTCGACTGGCATATTGCGGAGTGAGGATCAAGCGGAGGTCGGCGACCAGCGATTCCGCGGTAGACGCTGAAAAGCAGCGCGCAACACCGACTTTCAGCTGTTCGATACCGGCCGCCCACAGCGGCTGATCGAGCCCGTTCCAGAGAACCAAGGTGGGGATTCCGGCGCGCAGGCCTGCGGCCGTGGTGCCGGCTCCCCCATGATGGACGACCGCGCGGCACAGCGGAAAGATGGCCGCTAGGCCTACCGTATCCACAACCTTGACGTGCTCGGGATGCGGGATGTGGGTGAAGTCATTCGGCCCAGACCAGATCAGCGCCCGCTCGCCCAAATGCGCGCAGGCCGCGCTGATCGCGGCGACCGTGTCAGCGGGGTGTGCGATCGGCATACTGCCAAAGCCGAAGTAGATCGGCGGCGTTCCCGCGGCCGCCCACGACAAGACCTCGTCGTCGGCGGCCGTCGGCAATTCCAGCGTCAGTGCCCCGACAAAGGGGCGTCGGCCAGCCAATTCCGCCCATTGGGCTGCCTGCTCGGGCAAGCACATCTCGTCGTAAGCCTGGATCTCCAGCGATTGGTGTGGCCCAGTTGCCTCCGGTAAGCCAAGTGCTCGGCGTTGGGCATGTTCAGCCTGCTTCGCCACGCTCCCCTGCGGCGACCCGAGCTCCAAAATCTGCGTCGGGAAGAAGTGCAGTGCAGCCAGCGGAATGCCGTAATACTCCGCGACATTGGCGGCCAGCCCCTGCTCGGTTATGCCCGCCAATAGCAGGTCGGCCCCATCTGTCAACGACATCAACGTCGCCGTCTTCTCCGCCGCGACCTGGGCAACATATTCGATAGCTTCGTGGATCGCGCTGAGCGGATTCTGGATCATGCGGACGAAATCCTCGTCGCGCAGCTGCGCCTGCCAGTCCCGGCCGTACGGAACCGCAGTAAGCCCCGCGGACTCGATGACGGCAAGCATGTCAGGCGGCACAGTAAGGGCCAGGCGCACGCCGTGACCTCGGCGCAGCAGCTCCCGAGCGACGGCGATGCAGGGCTCCACATCGCCGCGACTTCCAAAGCCTGCCACTACAAATTTCATCGGCGGAACCTGACCGTACGCTCGCGCCGGGCGGTGCCTTCTAGGAGATTGCCTGCCCGGGAGAGACTTTCGGAGGTTTGAATCATCTGGGTGGCGACCTCACGGGCTCGAGTGGCGTATTGCGGGGCGAGGACGGAGCGCAGGTCGGCGACGAGTGTTTCCGCGGTAGACTCTGAAAAGCGCCGCGCCAAACCGACTTTCAGCTGTTCGATACCGGCCGCCCAGAGCGGCTGATCGAGCCACAGCCACAAGATTAAGGTGGGGATTCCGGCGCGCAGGGCTGCGGCCGTGGTGCCGGCGCCGCCATGGTGGACGACCGCGCGGCAGGCCGGAAAGACAGCCGCGTGGTTGATCGCGGGCACAACCTTGACATGGTCGAAATGCTCGACGTGGCTAAAGTCATTGGGGCCCGCGCAGATCAGCACCCGCTCGCCTAACTGCGCGCAGGCCGTGCTGATGATGGCGCCGATGTCAGCGGACGGTGTGATCGGCGTACTGCCCAGACCGAAGTAGATCGGCGGCGTTCCCGCGGAGATCCACGACAACACCTCCTCGTCGGCATCGGTCGGTAGCTCCAACGTGAGCGCCCCGACGAAGGGGTGTCGCTCGTCTTCTTGTATCCACTGGGCGGCCACCTCGGGCAGGCAGAGCTTGTCGTAGGCCTGGATGTCCAGCGAGCGCGCCGACGGTTCGGTTGCCTCCGGCAAGCCCAGCGCCCGGCGTTGCGCGTCTTCCGCGACCTTCGTCATTCGCGAAAACAGCCAGCCCGATGACCACATCCGCTCGGGGAAGGGATGCAGCGCAACCACCGGGATGCCGTGGTACTCCCCGACATTGGTGGCCAGCCCCTGCTCGTTGAAGCCCGCCAATACCAGGTCGGCCCCATTTGCCAGCGCGGTCAGCGTCGCGCCCTTCTCCATCTTGACGCAGGTAACATGCTCAACAACTTCGGGCACTACGCTGAACGGATTCTTCATCTTCGGCATGATGTTGGGGACCAAATCCGAGCCCGGGTTCATTTCCTCGCGCGAGTCCGGCCCGTAGGCGACCCCAACAAGCCCCGCCGACTCGATGAAGCCAAGCATGTTCGGTGGCACCGCCATGCGCACGTCGTGACCTCGGCGCAGCAGCTCCCGACCTATGGCGACGCAGGGCTCAATATCACCCCGACTTCCATAACCTGCCACCACAAACTTCATCGACGGAACCTAACTCGCGGTGCTGCCCACATCTCCAAGCAGGAACGGTACTGCTCTATTACCGCCGGTGCTCCTTTGACCTTTGCAGTCGAGGTGATCAGAATTGAGCGCAAACCGGGCAGGAGGTCTCATGTTGCGACCACGCCGGTTCGAGCACGAGTATGACCCGGGTCCGGTGCTGATCCAGGCCCGCAAGGTGCACTTCGACGTCTCCGACGTCCCGCTGCACTGGATCCCCGGCCATCCGGTGGCCTCGAATTTCGCCAGCCTGCTCAACATTGTGCTGCCGCCGATCGAGCGCTGGTTCGTGGCCGCTTTTAATGAGGCACTGCCGTTTGTCAAAGACCCTAAGCTAGCCGAAGACATGCGTGGATTCATCGGCCAGGAGGCAACGCACGCCGACGTCCATGACCAAGTTCTCCACGAGCTGATGATGGCCCGCGGCATCGATCCGAAGCCGCTGCTTGACCAGGTGGATTTCATCTTTTCCCGCACGCTGGCGCCAAGCACCTCGCCCGACCCGAAACGTCGACTCAGCCAGCTGTGTGATCGGCTGTGGCTCATCGCCGCGATAGAGCACTACACCGCGGTGCTCGGTGACTTTGTCCTCAATTGCCGCTGGGAGGACTACGACGCCGATCCCACCATCGCCGACCTGTTCCGCTGGCATGGCAGCGAAGAAGTCGAACACCGCAACGTCGCCCATGACGTCGCCGCCTATTTCCACGACAGCTACCCGGACCGGATTCGTTCGATGCTGATGGCGGTGACGATGGTTTTCGTCTTTTTCCAGCGGGGCACCTGGTACCTGATGAAAGTCGATCCGGACATCGACGTCAGCTGGTGGAAAATGCAGTGGCTGCGGGCGATGGATTCGAAGCATGGGCTATTGCCGACATTTCGAAAGCTCTTCGGCTCCAACACTTTGATGTACTTTCGGCCCGGCTTTTCACCGGAGGAGATGGGGTCGACGGCGCAGGCTGTCGCGTATTTGGCAAGTTCCCCGGCGGCGCGCGCAGCACATCTTTGATGGGCGTGTTTGAGCGGTTGCGGCAGACGCCGCCAAGTGCCTCGGGGCGCTCGTCGCACGACGTGCTGCTCGGCCTGGCCGATGCCGCGGTTACCGGGCTGTGGGCCTTATCGGGATCGATCAGGCGTATCGCGGCGCCGGCGCATCTCGACAGCAGCATCACGCTGACCGTGGTGCGACGCAACGTGGTTGCCCACGATCAGGATGTGGTCGCGCTGACCTTCGCGGGCGCCGACGGTGCGCCGCTGCCGCCCTGGCGTCCCGGCGCGCACCTCGACATTCATCTGCCCAGTGGGCGGGTGCGCCAATACTCGCTCTGCGGTGACCCCACCAAACCGGACAGCTACCGGATCGCGGTGCGGCGCATTCCCGATGGCGGCGGCGGCTCGGCCGAAATGCATGACGTCCTCAGCGTTGGCGGTCAGGTCACCACGAACGGACCGCGCAACGCCTTCCCGTTGACCGTGCCCGGTCACGGATCGCCCACGCAGCGTTTGCGATTCGTCGCCGCCGGCATCGGCATCACACCGATCCTGCCGATGATGCGCCACGTCGACCGCATAGGCGTGGAGTGGTCGATGATCTATTCCGGCCGCAGCCGTGACAGCCTGCCATTCCTCGACGACGTGGCGGAGTTCGGCGACCGCATCGAGATTCGCACCGACGATGTGCACGGCGTCCCGACCGCTGCTCAGTTGTTAGGCGACTGCCCCGACGGAACGGCGGTCTATGCCTGCGGCCCCGCGCCGATGTTGACGGCGATTCGCGCTGGGCTCGCCGGCCGCGACAACGTCGAGTTGCATTTCGAGCGTTTCGCCGCGCCTCCGGTGGCCGACGGCGCGGAGTTCAGCGTCCGTGTCGCCTCGACCGGCGTCACGGTGCAGGTCGGTGCCGAGGAGACGCTGCTGTCGGCGTTGCAGCGGGCCGATGTCTGGCCGCCGTACTCCTGCCGACAGGGCTTCTGCGGGACCTGCCGTAGCCGGGTGCTCGACGGTCACGTCGACCACCGTGACACGTTGCTCACCGAGCCCGAGCGAGCAGACGGGATGATGCTGATCTGCATTTCGCGCGCGGCAACGGGGCAGCGGCTCACCCTCGACCTGTAACCGCGCGCCGCGGCTCAGCCGGTCTTCGGCAGCGGGATGCCTTCGCTGGTGGAGAATTCAGCGTCGCTCTGGGTCGACAGTCCCCAGCGACACCACGGACCGTGTGAATAGCACGTCGGTCAGGTAGGCCAGCGTGACCGCCCAGCGGTTGACGCCTCGCGGAATCGCGTACAAATGATAACCGCGGGTGACGAATTTCGCCGGGTACCCGGACAGCGGGATGTTCAGCGGATTCGCCACGGCCTGATGCGGTCCGAGGTCGACCACCAACCCCATATTGCGGTGCTTGTAATCTCGTTTCTTCCCGCGCCCGAGACTGGCGGCGACGTTGTTGGCCAACGCTTTTCCCTGGCGAGTCGCATGCTGTGCGGTGGGCGGGGTGATCTTGCCGGGCTGCGTCACGTCAGGTACGGCGGCGGCATCACCGGCCGCATATACGTCGGGATGCCCGGGCACCTGCAGATCGGTCTGCACCTTCAACCTGCCCTTCTCAGTCGGCAGGCCGAGCGTCTGGATGAGCGGAGCGGCGGTCACCCCGGTAACCCATGCGACCGTGCGGGTGTCCACCCGCGAGTTATCGCTCAGCACAACGTGATCCGCATGGACTTCGTTGGGTGTCAGGCCCAGCCGGACATCGACGCCACGGCGCCGCAGCACGCGCATCGCGCGAGCGTCCAGTTTTTCGCCGACTTCCGGCATCACCTGCTCGGCGAGATCGAGTAGCAGGAATTTCACCTCGGACGCATCGAAGTTCATATGCTTTGCGGCGGCGTCGGCCAGCGCGCGAAGCTGCACGACTAATTCCGTACCGGAGTAGGACGCCCCCACCACCACGATCGTGCGCCGCGCCCGGGCAAGCTCGGCGTCGTTCTCCAGGCAGGACAACTCCAATTGTTCGAGAACGTGGTCGCGCAGGTAGAGCGCCTCAGCCGGCGACTTCAAACCCTTTGCATACTGGGCTAATCCAGGGATATCGAACAGGCGTGTGACCGATCCGGGCGTCAACACGAGCCGGTCCCACGACAGTTCGCAGGAGCGCTGCTCGAGATCGGTGAACTGCAGCCGGTGCCGCTCCAGGTCGACGCTGTCGACGCGCCCGCGGATCTTTCGGACACCGTTGAGCATCCCCGCCAACGGGATGGTCACGAACCGTGGATCGACCACCCCGCCGGCCACGTCCGGCAGCAGCGGCGTGTACAGCATGTAGTCAACCGGCGAGATGATCGTGACGTCGATGTCTGATTTGCGTACTCGGCCCAGCCGTCGTGCGCACTCGAAGCCGGTAAATCCGCTGCCCACCACTACGACCGACGTCATTACCCACACTGTAGCGACGCGCGGCGCTCGGCACCGGTCCGCGCGGCGCCGCTATGGGCTCTCGAGCAGGGTGCCGAATTTAGCGGCCAGCCACGGTCTGCGACCCCCCGCCCGCAGCTTGCCACGAAGTAGTTGGGGTAACTGCGGCACTCGATTCAAGCCGAGGAGCAGGAATGTGACCGGGTCGGCAGTGATCACGCAATCCGCCTTCTCTCCTGCCACCGTGACGACACCCGTGCCGTTGGCGATTGCCACTCGATAACGAGGCGCGCCTCGCAGTCGCAATTCGAAGCTGGCGTTTGTGGTCCGCGGCCGCAGGTATTTCGGCACCAACGAGAGCGCGGCAGGTATGGCGAGCAGCGCGTCGTCCCGCTCAATGTTCCAAGGACGACGTGCGGCGCGCGCGATATCCAGGCCGTGCACGAGCTGCTCCCCCAGCAGCAAGCAGGTCATCACGGCCGGCTCGAGGACCAAGCCGTCGGCGGTGAGAAGCGCGACGCGCTCGGATGTGTCGATCGCGGAGGCGGCCGCAAGATATTTCGCGGCCGCTGCCTCGAGCAGGTCGGCGAGTCGGCGCATGTCGCGCTCGGGGACGTCGACCAAGTGCCGGTCGTTGGCCGAATTTCTCGCCCGCGCAGGCGATCCGTCCGGGATGTTGAATTCCGCGGTCTCGCCGTTTACGTGCCTGGTCAGTACTTCGGTGTATTCACCCATGTCGGCGACCACATGCGCTGCCGTCTGGCCGGCTGTCCACGCTAGCCCCGGCACCGGCGCTGACGAGTCGGCAATGCTGCGCCACAGTTGCGCGCTGCGGACAATCGCGGCGGCCAGCGCGGAGCTGGCCCGAGCATCGGCGCGCCGGACGTCGTCGATGGGCCCGGCGGGGGTCGCAGGGACAGTTTTCATCAGGAGCAACCTTCCGTCTGACCGATTTAAGATAGTAGCACTATGTCACATAACATAATTATGTCAATAGTCTGTAGCGATCCGCGCAACGGGAGTGGGAGCCATGTCCGAGTCGACACCGCAGTCGTCGTTGCGTGCCCAGCAGGTTGCGCAGACCCGAGAGTCGCTGATTCGTGCGGGCCGAGAGTTATTCGGCGAGAAAGGGTTTCGGCAGACTTCTGTGGAGGATTTAGCGCGCGCCGCCCGGGTCACGACCGGCGCCCTCTACCACCACTTCCCCACCAAGACCGCACTTTTCGAGGCGGTTTTCGAGCATGCGCACACCGAACTGATGGCCGCGTCGATGGCAGCGGCGGAGGACGCAACCGATGACCTCGACCTGCTCGCACGCGGCTTCGAGGCATTCCTCGACGCGGTGTTGGAAGCGGACTTGCAGCGCATCCTCATTCTCGACGCCCCCGCGGTGCTCGGCCCGGGGCGCTTCACCGAACTGGATGAGCGCTATGCGTTCGCTGTCATCGTCGCGGCACTGCGGGCCGCGACCGAAAGTGGATCCCTGCACGTCGACGATCCCGAGACTGTCACCCGACTGCTGCTCGGCGCGCTGACCCGCGGCGCGATGTTGATCGCCAACGCAGCGGATCCCGTCGAAACCCGGCACGCGGTCGCGCTGTCCATGCGGGCTTTGCTGTCAGGGTTCACCGCTCCTGCCTGAAAACGGTTCCCGAGCCGTTTTTTCGCTGCACGATCCGGGTAGTAGACCGGAATGGGAGACACCTCGCGCGACCCTATCGACCACCACCGAACCACACAGCCACGTGCCGGCAAATCGATGAAGAGCGGCGTGACGACGCCCGGTCTCCTTCTCTTAGCCGTCGGCGTGGTGGCAATCGTGGTTTGCCTGGCCAGCTTTGCCCAACGACAAGTCACGGTCGGAATCGGCGCGATCGCCGTCGCTTTGCTTGCGACCGGCGCGGGCTTCGCGTGGCTCGGCATGGAATCAAGACGGATTCGCCAAGTCCAACGGGAATGGAGAAACAGCCACCGCCCTGGGCCGAGTGAACCTCGCGAAAGTCATTGCAACGCAGCGAGGTTGCACACTGAGTCATGCACATCGGACTTGATGATCCTCGCGACGAGACGCCCGATCGGCCCGTTCAGCAGACCTCCGGTCAGATCAGCGGTCATATGAAAAGTTGAGCCGGGATGGTTCTCGGTGACTGTCATCGCTACCGCAATACGGATCCCGCCGCGGCCGCGGCCAGACAATTCGATCGCTTTCGGCTCTTCGTACCGGGTGATCGTCCAGTGAATGACGTTGCGAAAGCCCTTCACTTTGATGCACGACGAGACCCGAGTGCCTTTGCCGATCTTGTCCGGAACGGGACCGCGCCAACCGGCGAAGATCGTCATCCAGTCGCCGAACCGCTTCAAATCGCACGCCAGCTTCCACGCGGATTCCGGCGCCAGATCCGACGACGTCGAAACGTCTACTCGTGCCACCCGACGTCACCTTTCTTCTCACTGCAACGCGGGTGGCTTGCATACCCGGCTGCGGCCGCGCGATAAACCGGCGATTAGATACCGGTCCAAGTCTGGTCGAGTTGCTCGGCGACGTCGATGACTTGCGCCTTTTGCGATTGGGGCGATTCGATTTCCTCGCTGACGTATTGGGCGATGAAGCGGCGGATCTCGCCGTCAACGCGGGCCACGATGCGCAACAGCTCGCCGCGCAGGCTTGTCGACGACACGTGGACGGTGATGTCCGATGACCGTGGCTTGGCGACGTCGACGATCAGCAGCAGCGGTTCGGCCGCGCGCGCTGTCGCGGTCAGCGCGATGTCACCGTCAACCTTGAACCGCTGTTTGTCCAGGCGTAGGTCAAGGAGCAGATCAATGAGAAGCGGGATGTGGATGTCGAAAGTGATGCTGTCGGCGACGTTGCGGCTGACCTGAGGTTGCTTGATAGTCACCTTGGCGCTGACTTTGGCGATCTTGCCCGGCCCTTGTGCAATCGGTTCCATGTCGAACTCGTTGCCGGCAATCGCGGCGAATGCGGCGCCGACACGCTCTTCCGTCACGGCGACTTCGAAGAATCGCCGTCCAAAAGTCTCGTAGCTCACGTAGTCGTAGCCCTGCATAAGTAGATACCGTCTCACGTCGCCTTCCGACACCGCGGCTGATCCGAACGTGTCGGCCGAAGCCGCCTGTGCCAGTGGTAAACCGGTCAGATCCCTGCTGACCGGCCTCCCCGCACGAAAAGTGCGGCGACGATAGCGATCGCGCCGACCACGGTCACCGGAATAGTCCACGACCGCCGGCTGGAAAGGGCTGATTGGCATTCGGCGACGAAATCGGTGTGCGGGACGATCTGGTTCAGAATCGGAATGCTGGCCACCGAGTTGTTATTAGCCTTGCGCGCGCTGGACAGATCCGAGATCGCGGCGTTTCCGCATCCAAGGCTGCCGCCGTTGCTGTCCGAGACCGAGACCGGCACCAACAATCCGATGATCCCGACGACCAGGGCCACTGCCCCCAGCAGCAGAACGAACCGCCGCACGGTCATACCGCGCTCCTTCCCCTGCACTTTCTCAACGAAACGTACGACGCCAGCAGCCTGCGCGGCGGCGGTTATGAGAGAATTCGGCTGTCGCACCGGCGCGAACCGGCCTCGGCGATTCTGGTCGCGCTGTTAACCGCGCCACACAGTCACCCGCTGATTCTTCGATCCCGGCCCTGGCCTGTCAGGCTGGCAGATCCTGGAGGTGTTTTGAGTCTGATGCTCACCTGGGTAGGTGGCGGAGAGCGCCGCGAACTCGCCGAACAGCACGAGAGGTCGGCACATGCAGTCGCCGGCGTGGTCGTGATCCTCAACGCTGCACTGGCCTGGCTGGTGACGACGGTCGCCGTGCTGGAAGCGACCCGTTGGCCGGTGCTGGCCGTCATGCCGTTGACCTTGGTGTTCGGCGTGCTGGTCGGCGCGATCACCCGCGGCATCGCGAGCGGGCCGATAAGCGGGCTGCGCGCAATCGTCGGACGTGGACTGGTGGCGGTTGCCGTCGGCGTGGTTGTCGGTGAGTCCGCGGCCTTGGCGGTCTTCGCCGGGTCGATCGACCGTCAGCTGGCGCTACAGGCCGGACGCAATGCCGACTCGGCACCGGCGGTCGTGCAGGCATCGACGAGCCTGGCGCAGCTGCGCGATACCCGGGTCGCGCTCGACAAAGCGGTCGACACCGCTCGCGTCCACCGGGACGAAGCGCTGGTCGTCGCACGCTGCGAATACCATCCCACGCCGGCCTGCCCACAGACCCGCATCACCGGTGTGCCCGGTTCCGGGCCCGAAACCCGCACGGCCAATGAGCTTCTCGCGGACTCCCAGCAGGAGTTGGACACCGCCGTCGCCGCTCGCGACCGCCAAGCCGCTGGACTGGACCCGAAGATCGCCGACGGCGAGCGGGCCCTGTCCCACGCGCGCCAATCGGTGACCGCGGACGCTGATCACGGCCTGGCTGCGCGGTGGCTTGCCATGCAGGACTTGACGTTGGCCGGCGCCGGCGCACTCATGTTGCGGCTCATCACGATCGCGTTCTTCATCTTGCTCAGCCTGCTGCCTTTGATCCTGCGATTGTGGCGCGGTGAAACGGCCCATGACCGCCACGCCAAAGCCCGTGCCGAACGCGAACGCGCCGAGCTCGACGCGGAGACCGCGATCGCGGTCAAACGAGCCGAGGTGCGTGCGGCCGCCGAAACCATGTGGGCCGAACAGCAACTCGTCCAAGCCCGCCTGGCCGTCGAGGCGCAAACCGAGATCGACCGCGCGCAGCTTCGTCGGCAAGTGAGCGCCGCACTCGAGGGCGCGACACACATCGCTGAGCCGGTGGCCGACGACATCTACCTACCGATCGCCGCCGAGGCGGAGGCCGCGAGCGTGGCCGCGATCGAATTGCCCGACGTCGCAGCGAAAGCCGACCCAACGGAGACACCGAACCTGCCCGCGCCGGTTGAGCCACGCGACGTACCTGCCACTCCGTCGATTCCGACCATTCCCGACGTCACCAAAGCCGCCGCCCGCTGGATTCGTCCGCTGGTTCCGGGCTTTGTTGCGCGCGCGATCGATACCTCGACTCACCCGTTGCGCACCGCGCGCCAGGTATTCGAGGAGGTCGAGGAAATCACCTTCTCGTTCAGGCGTACTCACAAAGTCACCGTCAATACCGAGGAGAGTGCCGGCGAGGGGCCCTCAGGTGGATCGACTGCTTTCAGCACGAGTGACGGCGATCACTCTGGTGCGCAACATATTGCAGCGCAACCTGTGACCTCAAAGCGGCTATCCGCGCAGCATGTGGACCATTTGTCGTTGGCGGAGCGGGATTCCCAGCGTGGTCTGAGTGAACGCGAAGGACCGCGTGAGGTGCCTGCAGCTGACGGCCCCCGGCAATTGCCACCTGCGAAATAGTGGCAAACGACACCGTGTTGTGATCGCCGGCACCAAACGCGCTGCACAAGGGTGTTGCACCGCAATATCGCTCACCAGCGCGAATAACTCGTTCGCTGAAACCACTTTTGCCGTATGGTTTGCGAAACTGAGACCAAAATCAGCGAAATATAAAGAACCGCCTAATCTTCGACGTTGTCTAATAAGCAAACTCTTAGCCCTTGTCTGCCAGGGCTTTTCGTGCCGAAATGTACCGCAGGCCATTCAGATATATGAAAAGTGATGGATGCCACAATTTTTGGCCGTTTTTGATCTTGTTGTTAGCGTCCCGGCGCATGTTGTTAGAAACGATCATGACTCTGGTTCAGCAGATGTCAGGCACGCCGTATAGTCATGGCTATTCCCCCGCAGGAACGGACTGTTCGGGTCTGGCCTCGTTGGTATCGAATGTCGCTAGCGACCGGCCGGCTTTCGCCGAGAGGTTCAACACCGGGAACGAAGAATCAGCCTTGTCGGCGCGTGGCTTCAAATATGGAACCGCCCCGGGCGCTCTGGTGATCGGCTGGAACGGCGGTCATACCGCGGTGACGCTGCCGGATGGCACACCGGTATCCAGCGGTGAAGGCGGCGGCGTGCGCGTTGGTGGCGGCGGGGCCTACCAGTCCCAGTTCACCCATCACATGTACTTGCCGGTGGATCCAGACGCACCGGCCGATGCCCCCCAGCCGCCGTTCGGTCCGGTTCTGGTGAACGTGGTGGCTCCCGAGCCGCCTGCGCCGCCCGCACCCGGCCCTGACCCGGTTGAGCCCGTGCAGAACGAGCTGCCTCCGCCGCCGGATCCCGCGCCGCCGGCCCCTGACGAGCCGCCTGTCGCTACCTAGGTCGACCGGCCTTCACGTCAAGAAGCGGTCCACATAGCGGGTGAACCGGGGGCGCAGGTCGTGCTCGTCGAGTCCGAACATCTCGGCCGACGTCGCAATCTGGCCCAACCGCCCGCGCTGGTGGCCTGAAAGGTAATCGACCATCGCCGTGCGAGTCGCAGCTGTCAGCGGCTCGCCGGCGAGGTCGTACACCCGTTCGGCGATGCCGAGCTCGTCGGCCATGAAGTCGTCGAAACGAATGTCGATCGAGCGCTCCGGCGGGACGACATCCCGATCGCGTACGAGTGCGCCCAGCATCATTTGCAGGCGGTCGACCCACGATGCCGCGATCTCGTGCACTGGCACCGGTGAGCAGTGCATCCGCGCGGTGTAGGTGAGCATCGCAATCATCGACAGCATTACCGGCACCGGGTCGCGGTGGGTGCACAGCACGATCGCCCCCGGGAAAACGGCGTCCAGCACCGGCAGCTGCTCGAGGTGCTGCGGCGACTTCAGCAGCCACCGGCGTCCGCCGCGCAGAAACTGCAGCGCTTTCAATTGGACGGCCAGATGCTGGTACGACGACGTCTGGTCGTGGGTCAGGTAGTAGTCGCGCCACCGTGGCACGTATGCCAGGGTCTCGAACAGCATCGTGGAGAAGTCGTTGGCCAACAGCTGGATCTCCTCGTGGACGTGCTCGGTCGTCATCTCATGCATCAGCGCGAAGCGCGGCATCGCGGCGTTCATGAACTCGACGGCGGCGTCCATCCGGGCCTTGCGCGGGTCAGGCTCGACGCCCAGCTCGGCGGGCAACGGGAACGGTTCGTTGCTCTCCCAATAGGGAATGGTGCGAAACGTGGGGGCCGCCGCGAGCACGTTGTGCAGATGGGTGGTCCCGGTGCGCGGTAGGCCCGCGATGACGACCGGCGGTAGCAACTCGATGTCGTGTATCTCCGGGTGTCGCGCCAGCAGATCGTTGAGCAGTAGCCGGTTCTTGAGCCACTGCAACAGCTGCGCGTGGAAGTTGACGATTCCTGGCCCGTGCAGGCCGCCGATCTCTCCCAGCGCCGCGAGGTAGACGTCGAGGCGTTCCCGGTAATCGTCCGGCCCGAAGTCGGTCAGCCCGGTATCGGCGGTCGCCCTGGCGTGCAGGGCTTGGGCCTCCAGCGGGCACTCTGGCGCCATCGCCGCCATGAGGTCGCGGATCTGTTCGATCTGAGGGCTGAAGCACGGCTCAGCAAGGTCGTCGAGGTGCACGAGGGTGGGAGCGGCGTCGGTCACGGCGACTTATGTTACTCTGAGTTTCGTAATGACGACAGAGCTTGGCCGCCCCCGCGATAAGCGCATCGACAGCGCGGTGCTGCAGGCCACCGTGGAACTGCTCGCTCAGACGGGCTACGCCGACCTCTCCGTCGACGCGATCGCCCGGCGTGCGGGCACCAGCAAACCGGCGATCTACCGACGTTGGCCCGGCAAGGCGCACCTTGTCCACGAGGCGGTTTTCCCGACCAGCGAGGCGACCGCGATACCCGAAACGGGATCGCTGGCGGGTGACATGCGCGAGATGGTTCGCCGCACCGCGGAGGTGTTGACCACCCCCGCTGCGCGGGCCGCGCTGCCCGGCCTGGTCGGAGAGATGGCCGCCGATCTGACGCTGCACTCCGCCCTGCTGGAGCGCTTCGGCGACATCCTGTCGCGCGGTCTGTCGGATCGCCTGGCGGAGGCCGCCGCACGCGGCGAGGTACGGCCCGACGTCACCGCGGCTGAACTCGTCGAGGTCGTTGCCGGAACCACGTTCCTGGCGCTGCTCACCCGTGGGGACGCACTCGACGATTCGTGGGCAGACCGCACTGCCGCTTTCATCACGAGAGGAATCCGCGCTTGACCGCCAAGACGAGGCACGAGTCCACCGCCGCATGGCATGAGCTACTCGAGACCCTGGCGGGCCTCGACCGCTCCTTCCTTGACGGCGACCGCGCCGTCACCGACGACCGGCACATCGCCGACGGGTACCGCATGATCGCGACCACGCTGGGCGTCGCCTTCGACACCTATCTGTTCGCCGAGCCCGATCGACCTGTGTTCGTCGCAGTCAATACGCCGTTCCGCCGCGATCGTCGATGGGGCGGCGACAACACCGACGCCTACTACTACATGTGCCCAGTCGATCCCAACCGCCGCTATCAAATCAGCGGCAACCGCGGCGACAGCGTCTACTTCTCGCTGACCGCCTACAACGAACCGTCGCCGGGCGCCTGGTCGGATCGCATCGTGGCGATCGTCCGAGACGACGACCTCGAGATCGATGCCGCCGGCAACTTCTCGTTCGAACTCGGGCCCACACCCGACGCGGCGGTTCTGATGACCCGCGACTACCAAGCCAACCCACTGACGGGTCGCCCGATCAGCTGGAATATCGAGGCGCTCGACGAACCGGAACCGATTCGGCACGGGGATGCCGAGACCGCTGCGCGGCTACGGGCCAGTGCCGCCTGGCTGCGCACGATGTTCGCGATCCTCCCGCTGGCCGTGGGAGCGCGCGTCGACGAGACGCATGTATTAGGTCACGAGATCGCCCACGCGGCCAATCAGTTCGCCGACCCCTATCAAGTTCCGGACGCCAACTTCGGCTGGTCGGCCCGTGACGCTTGCTACTCCTACGGCAGTTACATCCTGGAAGAGGACGAAGCGCTTGTCATCACCCACCGGCCGCCGCCGTGCAGGTTCTGGAACCTGGTGGTGTGGAACCAGTTCATGGCCACCCACGGCGTCACCGATGCGCGTAGTTCAGTCAACGGCCATAGCGCGGTGCTCAACGCAGACGGCTCGGTGACGATCGTCATCTCCCGTGGCATGACGGCGCACCCGAATTCCCTGACCACGCTTGACTACTCGCGTGGCAACCTGGCCTTCCGGTGGTTCCTTGCCGACGCGGTTCCGGCGCGGCCGGAAGTGCGGCTGGTGAAGGTGTCCGAGGCGCCGACAACCGTTGACGTAACACCGCGCTGAATCGCTCTGCGTAACCCGGCGTTAACGGTCGCGCTAGTGTGCTCCGGCGACCCATATGTAAGGTGGAGACTCTTAGTTTATGTAGCCAATCTCGAGGGAATCTCCTGCGTCATGATTGACCGTCACTTGACTCGCCTGTTTGGTGCGGCGGTAGCCACCACATATGGGCTGCTTGCCACTGTCATCCCTACCGCCGCCGTTCCTTCCGCGTCCGCCCAGGGATGCCCCGACACCGAGGTGGTGTTCGCCCGCGGTACCGGTGAAGACCCGGGTGTCGGCCCAACCGGACAAGCGTTCGTCGACTCCCTGCGCGCGCGCCTGGGTGGAAAGTCGATGGACGTGTATCCCGTGAACTACCCCGCCAGCGACCAGTGGTCGACCGGAATCGACGGGATTAGAGACGCCGGCACTCATGTCGTGTCCGAAGCGGCAGCCTGCCCGAACACCCAGATGGTGCTCGGCGGTTACTCACAAGGCGCGGCCGTGATGGGCTTCGTCACTTCACCCGCCGTCCCGGATTCGATACCACCTGACGTCGATCCGGCTACCCTCCCTAAACCTCTGGACCCAGCCGTAGCAAGCCACGTCGCTGCGGTCGTGCTGTTCGGAGCGCCCAATGTGCGGGCGATGAACGTCCTCGGCCAGCCGCAGGTTGTCATCGGCCCGCTGTATCAGGCGAAGACCATTCAGGTGTGCGCCATCGAGGACCCGGTCTGCTCGGACGGGATGAATTTCGCCGCGCATGATTCCTACGTAGCCGATGGCAGCGTCATTTCCCAGGGGGTGGACTTCGCCGCCAACCACCTCGGCGCGGGTGGCACACACGTGCCAGCGGCACCTCCACGCCAAGGCTTTGGCGACTAAGTTCCACGCGTAGCCGGCGGCGCAACGCCACCGTGGTCCAATTCCGTGCCCTGGACTAGCGTCTAGAAAGGTCTGTGCGCTCGCATCCAGGGACGGAGGACAGTCATGGCGATCCGCGTCGCCCATGTCGGCACCGGAAACGTTGGTCGTCTGGCATTGACCGAGCTGGTCACCAATCCCCAATTCGAATTGACCGGGTTGTGCGTCTCCACACCGGAGAAAGTCGGCAAGGACGCCGGCGCACTCGCCGGTGTGGACGTGGCCACCGGCATCGCGGCGGTCAACGACCTGGACGCCGTGATCGCGACCCGGCCGGAGTGCGTCGTCTACTGCGCGATGGGTGACACCCGTCTCCCGGACGCGATGAAGGACGTCATGCGCATCCTCGCGGCGGGCATCAACGTCGTCGGGTCGTCGCCGGGGATGTTGCAGTACCCGTGGGGGGTCATGCCCGACAAGTACATCGACCGCGTCGAAGATGCTGCACGGCAAGGTAACTCAAGTATCTTCATCAACGGCGTCGACCCCGGATTCATCAACGATCTCATCCCTTTTGCGCTCGCGAGCACCTGCCAGCGGATCGAGCAGGTGCGCTGCATGGAGATCGCCGACTACGCGACCTACGACGGCGCCGAGGTCATGCACTACATGGGGTTCGGCAGACCGCTGGACGACGTGCCGATGCTGCTGCTACCGGGCGTGCTCAGCATCGCCTGGGGCGGTGCAATCCGTCAGCTGGCAGCGGGCCTGGGTATCGAACTCGACGAGATCACTGAGTCCTACGAGCGCGAACCGGCGCCGGAAGACTTCGACATCGCGGTAGGACCCGTCGCCAAGGGGACGATGGCCGCACTGCAATTCCAGATCCGCGGCATGGTCAACGGGCACCCCGCGATTGTCGTCGAGCACATCACCCGGCTACGGGAGGACCTGCGGCCCGATTGGCCGCAGCCCGCCCAGCCCGGCGGCTCGTACCGCGTGGAAATCGCCGGCGAGCCGTCCTACACCGTGGACATCTGCCCGACCAGCCGCAAGGGCGATCACAACCACGCGGCGATCGTCGGAGCGGCGGGCCGCATCGTCAACGCCATCCCGGCCGTGGTCGCGGCGCCACCCGGAATCAGGACCACGATGGACTTGCCGCTGGTCACCGGAAGCGGGCTTTTTTACACGCCGGCCGGAGTCGCAGCGGTCTGACGCCATGAGCCCCCAGACATCTTCGCCCACGGCGGTACTCGTCCACGGCGCATGGGCCGACGGATCGAGCTGGAGCCCGGTAATCACCGGTCTCGCGCAGGCCGGCATCGCGGTGATCGCCGCCCCGATTCCGCTCACTTCTCTCGCTGACGACGTCAACGCGCTCGACCGCACCATCGACAGGACCGAAGGGCCGGTCGTCGTGGTGGGGCACGCCTATGCCGGCGGGGTCATCGCCGCCACCAAGCACCCGCGCGTGCGTGCGCTGGTTTATGTCGCCGCCCTGGCGCCGGACGAGGGCGAGACCGTCGCGGACGTCTTCAACCGTGATCCGTCACACCCCGACGCACCCGAGCTAACGCCTGACGACGAAGGGTGGATCTGGTTGCCGCTCAACGCCTTTCCTAAGGCGTTCGCCCAGCAGGGAACTGCCGAACAGCAGGCGATACTGGCCGCGGTGCAGCGACCAATAAAGGTGCAATGCATCCAGGAACCTGTGCTCAGGCCTGGGTGGAAAGACCTCCCATCCTGGTTTCTCGTCGCCGAAGAAGACCGGATGATCAATCCGATCACCCAGAAGTTCATGGCCGAACGCATGCATGCGACTGTTCATACCCACGATGCGGACCACGCTCCCCTGATTACCCGACCGCAAACCGTGGTCGACATCATCACCGAGGCCGTACGCGGCGATCTTTCGTAGCCAGCATCGTCACGCTGATTGAATCTTTTTTGTCAGGGCTGCATTTCAACCATGGCTGGAGAAGTGCCGGGTGTGCTGACATCGCCGAGAATGGCCTCCTCCCAGCAGATAGCGCCGCTCTGGGTTACCGTTTCCCGATTAGCTCGGTGGAAGGGAGTACGGCCCGATGAGAATTTCTCACCCGGTGATCGCCACGGTCGTCGCGGCCGCCACGCTGACGGCGGCATCGGTGGCGGGCTGCGGCAGCCATTCGAAGTCTTCGACACCGGCATCGGGATCGACATCCTCGACGCACGCCGCCCAAACAGGCGACTACACGACGCTGCTGATCAAGGCCAGCGACATCAACGCACCCGAAGCCTTCACCGCCAGTCCACCGGTCAAGAACCCCAATGGCCAACAGGGCGCGACAACGACGTTCACCGACCAGGACCACAGCCACACGATCATCGACACCATCGTGGTCGCGTTGGACCCTGCCGCGGCCGCGAACGAACTGGATTCGGCGAAGGGGGTTCACCGCGAAACCCTGCTCGCCAAGCCGTTGTCGGCCGAGGTCGGGGTGGACGGCGCGACGATCTCTGGAACTTCACCGGATCACACCAAGGGAGTGACGGTGTTGGTGTTCACCGAGGGCAAAGCATTCGTCACGCTGGAATTCGATGGCCCGACGTATGCACTGGCACCACCGGAATTCGTCCTCGACGTCGGCCACAAACAAGACGACGCCATCAAGAAGGGCCTCGGTAGCTGATCGGTACCCGGCGGTCCGGCGGATTCAGTGCCCGGGTTCGAATTCGAGGGGCAGCGTGGTTGGGCCGGTGATACCGGTGAGTTGCTTCCAGTGGGCAAGTCCGCCGGAGCGCGGATTGGGCATACGGCGCGTGATGATGCGCAGGGCTTCGACGAGTTCGAGTCGGGCGAGGTGCGAGCCCAGGCAGTAGTGCGCTCCGCTGCCGAACGACAGCATCGGCGCCGATAGCTCACGGGTGATGTCCAGGCGGTCGGGGTCGTCATAGGCGGCTGGATCACGGTGGGCCGCCGCGATGTTGGCGACCACGGCGGACCCGGCCGGAATGGTCACGCCACCCAAGTCGACGTCCTCGTTCGCCACTCGGACGAGGGTGAAAATGATTGGGCAATAACGCATCAACTCATTGACAGCGTTACCGGCCAGCTCGGGGTGCCGGCCCAACAATGCCCACTGGTCGGGGTGGTCACGCAAGAAGTAAACCGCCGTCGCCAGTTGGTTGCGGGTGGTGTCGGTACCGGCAATAAGGAGAGTGGAGGCGAGCGTGACAAGTTCGCGGTGGCTGAGTCGGTCACCGTCTTCCTCGGCGCGAATCAGGTCCGAGATCAGGTCGTCGGTGAGGTTGTCCCGCCGTCGCGCGAGCATCTGTTCGAGATAGGCGTCGAGCTCGTACCACGCGGCTTCGATGGCTGGACCGTCGTTAGCGATGTTCCATTCGAACAATTTCTTGATGTCGTCGGTCCATGCGGAGAACAGCTCCCAGTCCTGATGCGGCACACCGAGCAGCGCGCAGATGATCGGGGTGGGGTATCGACGTGAGATATCGGCCACTACGTCGCAGCTCCCGACGGCTGCAAGCGGATCGATGAGTTCGGTCATGACGTCGGCGATAAGCGTCCGGAGCCGCTCGGCGCCGCGCGGGGTAAAGGCCTTCGACACAAGTCGGCGCAACCGATGGTGCGTCTCGCCCTCGAGTCCCAGGAGGCTCTGGTTGGCTCTGTCCCACAGCGGGCCAGACGTGATGCCCTGTGCGGCCATGACCGGCTTGACGGCAGGGGCGAAGCGGGAGTCACGCAGCACGGCGCGGACCAGTTCGTAGCTCAAGATCTCTGGCCCGTGTGGTCCGATTGCGATCGGCCCCCGCCGGCGTGCCTGCCCGATGACGCGGTGCGCCTCTTCGGGGTCAGTGAGGTGGTCATATGCGATCGATGGCAGGCCCACTTCGCCAACGGTCGGGCACATGCTAGTTGTCATGGTCTGACGATCGCGCCTCAGGAGGCTCAGACCATCCGCCGTAACTCGTAGATTTCGGCGAGCGGGGTCGTAGATTGCGCCGCCGCGGGCCGCGATCTACGCGTTTGTGCTGATGTTTTGCGGTTCATGGGGACCGCATGCTGGCTAGCATGAGCGAGATCAATCCACGTGCCGACACGCCCTTGATGGACTGGAGTCAGCTAGACGTGAGCGGTTTGTTGCCGACGGGCACCGTAACGTTGCTGCTGGCCGACGTCGAGGGCTCCACACGGCTATGGGAAAGCCAACCCGAGCAGATGACCGCCGCGGTGGCTCGGCTCAATCAAACGGTGTCGGAGATCATCGCCACCCACGACGGCGTGCGCCCAGTCGAACAGGGTGAGGGCGACAGCTTCGTGGCGGCGTTCGCCCGCGCCTCGGATGCGGTTGCCGCGGCGTTGGCGATGCAGCGCGCCCCGCTTGCCCCGATCCGGTTGCGCATCGGTGTGCATACCGGCGAGATCCAGTTGCGCGACGAAGGCAACTACGCCGGCCCGACGATCAACCGAACGGCGCGGCTGCGCGATCTCGGCCACGGCGGCCAGACGCTGTTGTCGGGCACCACCGAAGATTTGGTGGCCGATCGGCTGCCCGCCGACACCTGGTTGACCGATCTGGGCACCCACGCGTTGCGTGATCTGCCCCGCCCCGAGCGGGTGGCGCAGCTGTGCCATCCCGACTTGGTGAACGAGTTTCCGCCATTACGAGTGTCCAAAGCCGTTATTTCTCAGCGTCTTCCGGTGCAGTTGACGAGTTTCGTGGGTCGTGACGCCCAGATGGCTCAGGTCCGCGAGCTCTTGAGCGAGAGCCGGTTGCTGACCCTGACCGGTGCCGGTGGAGCAGGTAAGACCCGGCTGGCGATACAGCTCGCGGCACAACTCACCGGCGAATTCATCGACGGGGTTTGGTATGTGGATCTGGCACCAATCACCGACCCCGAGGTTGTGCCAATCACGGTGGCCCGCGCGCTGGGGCTGCCCGACCAACCCGGCCGCTCCACGATGGACACGCTGACCCGATTTGTCGCAGACCATCAAATGCTGATCGTGCTGGACAATTGCGAACATCTACTGGATGCGAGTGCGGCGTTGGTCAATGTGCTGCTCGCAGCGGCGGCGGGGTTGACCCTGTTGACGACGAGTCGTGAGCCGATCGGGGTGGCCGGTGAGGTGAGTTGGCGGGTGCCGTCGCTGTCGCTGGCCGATGAGGCCCTCGAACTGTTCACCGACCGGGCCCGCCGCGCTCGGCCCGACTTCGCCCTCAGCGACGACAACGCCGCAACGGTGGGCGAAATCTGCAGTCGCCTGGACGGTTTGCCGCTGGCAATCGAACTGGCCGCCGCGCGAGTGCGTGCCCTGTCGCTGGTCGAAATTCTCGACAGCCTGCATGACCGGTTCCGGCTGTTGACCGGCGGTGCGCGCACCGCGGTACGCCGCCAGCAGACCCTGCGCGCTTCGGTGGATTGGTCGCACGCGCTGTTGACCGAGCCCGAGCGCGTCTTGTTTCGCCGGCTTGCGGCGTTTATGGGCGGCTTCGACCTCGACGCCGCCCAAGCAGTCGCCGGCTCTGGTGAGGTGGAGCGTTATCAGGTGCTGGATCAGCTAAGCCTGCTGGTCGACAAGTCGCTCGTGGTGGCCGACGACAGCCGGGGCCGCACCCGTTACCGGCTGTTGGAGACAGTGCGCCAATACGCGCAGGAAAAGCTCGGAGAGTCCGGCGAAGCCGACGCCGTGCGCACGCGTCACCGTGATTACTACACGGCGCTGGCGGCGCTGCTCGACGCCCCGGCAGGCAGTAACTATGAGCAGCGCATCGAGCAGGCCGACATCGAGATCGACAACCTGCGGGCCGCGTTTTCGTGGAGCCGCGAAAACTCCGAAATCGAGCTGGCGTTGGCGCTGGCGTCGTCGCTGCAGCCGCTATGGCTCGCGCGGGCCCGGCCCCGGGAAGGATTGGCGTGGTTCGACGCCGTCCTCACCCACGAGGTTGCACAGGACACCGGGTTGGCGCCCGCGGTACGCGCCCGGGCGCTGGCCGACAAAGCGGTACTCAACATGATCTTGGTCGTTGCCGACAGCCTGGGTCAGGCGCAGCAAGCCCTGGTGCTCGCACGCGAGATCGAGGATCCGGTCGTGCTGGCCAGGGCGCTGACCGCCTGCGGCGCTACCGCCGCCTACAACGCCGAGCTGGCAGGGGCATACTTCGCCGAGGCGATCGAACTGGCCCGCGAAATGGACGATAAGTGGACGCTCAGCCTGATTCTGACCTCACAGGCGAGCGCAGCAATCGCCGCCGGTGACCCGATCGCGGCGCGCGTGGCCGCCGAAGAAGGACGCGACCTCGCGGACGCGGTCGGCGACCGGTCCAACTCGCGGCACTGCCGCATCTGCCTGGGTTTGGCAAAGGCTTATCAGGGCGATCTGGCTGGAGCCGTCGCACAATTCCGCGCGGTCGTCGCCGAGGCCGAGGCCGCCCACGATGGGCTCTTCCATGCGCTTAGCCTCGCGCATCAGGGCACCGCGCTGGCGTGGCAGGGGGATCCGGGCGCGGCCCGCGCCGCGGCCGAGGCCAGCCTGGAGTCCGCGCCCGAGTTCGGCGGGCTCGTCGCGAGCGTTGGTTACTTTGCGTTGGCAAACGCGGCCTTGGCCGCCGGCGACGTTGGGGCGGCGCTGGACGCGACCGCGTCGACCTGGGAGCACGTGAGTGTTCTGCCGGGGTACGCGGCGCACCTGCGCCCCATCATTGCGCAAGCCGCACTGGCGAGCGGGGATCTGATCGCGGCCCGGCGCTGGGCCGACGACGCGGTCGCGACAGCGCCGGGGGTCGTCCTGATGTGGGCGTTGACCAACCGCGCCCGCGTGGCGATCGCACAGGGTGAGCCAGAGCAGGCTGAACGCGACGCCCACGATGCACTGGCGAGCGCTCCCGAAAGTTTCGAGGCGTTGGGCACTTCCGACACCCTGGAATGTCTCGCTGTTCTGGCCGGCGAGGCCGGCAGTCACCTCGAAGCCGCCCGGCTCTTCGGCTCGGCAGCGGCCATTCGGCAGCGTATGGGCGCGGTGCGGTTCAAGGTCTGGGACGCCGGCTGCGAGGCCTCGGCGGCGACTGTCCGTGACGCCTTGGGCGGCACCGACTTCGACGCCGCCTGGGCCGAGGGCGCGGCCCTGTCCACCGAGGAAGCGATCGCCTACGCGCAGCGGGGTCGCGGCCAACGCAAACGACCCAGCAGCGGCTGGGGTTCGCTCACCCCTACCGAGCGCGACGTCGTCCGACTGGTCAGTGAAGGGTTGGCCAACAACGACATCGCCGCACGGCTGTTCGTCTCACCCCGCACCGTGCAGACCCACCTCACCCACGTCTACACCAAACTGGGCCTGAGCTCGCGCGTGCAACTCGTCCAAGAAGCGGCTCGCCACAACTGAATCAACGGATTTCGTCCGCTTGTGTCAGCAGCGCCCGTGCGCTCTCGACGCACGGGAGTATTCGGTCGTAGGCACTGACACCGGCTTCGGCGCGCGACCGCAGCGGCACCTCCAACCCGACGACGCGGTCGGGTGGCAGGGCGGCGAGCATCTCGGCCAGCGGCAACTCGCCTTCACCGGGCACCATCCGGTGATACATCGCCTCCTCGGCGTAGTGGTACTCCCTCGTAGACCGCAACGGCACGTCACACAGCTGCACATGACCGATCCGCTCTGCGGGCAGCGCTCGAAGGTCGTCCGGCCCGGCACCCGAGCGGGCCACATGCATCGTGTCGATCAGCAGGCTGATCTCGTCCCGGCCGACATGCTCGACGGCGGCCAGCGCGCTCGGCAGGTCTGCGATGGCGAGACCGGGAACGGGTTCGACGCTCGTCAAAATGCCTCGCTCGGCCGCTAATTCGGTGAGCACGGCCAGTTCGTCGAACGTGCGGGCCAGGTCCGGCTCCAGGCTGACCGTGTTGATCCGCGGGATCCGCAGTTCGGCCATGATGTCCAAATCGGCGGCATACGAACGAACGTCGACGCCCGGCGCGATCAGCAGGCCCTCCCCCAACGAGATCGACACGCCGCGGTCATCCATCACCGCAAGAAGATCCCGCCGCAACCGGGGATCGTCGCGCAGCGAAAACGGTTGGTAGCCAAGCGTCTGCAACGGTGCGAATCCGATCAAGCCGGTGGTGATGTAACGACATCCCAGATCGGCGACAAGGTGGGCGTATTCGACTGGCGGCATGCCGAACACGCAGAGCATCTCGATGCCAAGGCGGTCCATCGGAGTCGTTCCGCTCAGCCGCCGACCATGGCAAGGCCGCCGTCAACGGGAATCAACTGCCCGGTGATGAAACCGGCGCCCTCGCTGGCCAGAAAGACCAACACCGGCCCGAGGTCATCTGCCGGGTCGCCGAGCTTGCCGCCGAGCGGAATTGACAACTTCATCTGCTGATCGATGAATGCCGCGGCATCCGGACCCAGGAATTCCCGGAACCGATCTGCACCTGGAGTTTGCACGGCCGGCGCCAGCGCATTGACGGTCACCCGGTCCGCGCCCCAGGCCTTGGCCGCTGACCGGGTCCAGGCTTGAACAGCACCCTTGGTGGCGGCATACACCGCGGCGATCGGGCTGCCCATCACCGCCTCGGAGGATCCGAAATTAATGATCCGACCGCCGCTGCCGCGCATCACCGCGTGTGCCGCCTGATTGGTGAGAATCGTTCCTTTGACGTTGGTTGCCAGCAGGAAGTCGATTTCGTCGCTGGTGATGTGCCCTGGCACTCCCGCCTGCCACAAGCCGGCGGCGTTCACCAATACATCCAGGCCGCCGAGTTTCTCTGCCGCTGCCCGGAACGTGGTGTCGACCACGTCGGCATCCCGGACATCGCACTGCAGCCACGTCACCGCGGCGACGTCGTCGGCAGGAGCGGTGCGATGGTATGTCGCGACGACCCGCGCCCCCGCCTCGTGCAGCACCCGCACCGCGGCGGCACCGATACCGGTGGCGCCACCGGTGATCAGAATGCGTCGACCCGCCAGCGGTGAATGAGGTACGGTCATGGCCGCGGAGTCTATCCGTCCGTAGAGAGCCAATGTCAGGTAACGGCCCATGTATTCGATGCGGTTCGACATGCGCGCCCCTGATTTCGGGGCAGCGGCGACCGAGCTGTATGAGGCTGCCGTCGACATGTGCGCGTGGGCTGAAACTCGGGGCTGCCTCGCGGCGGTGATCTGCGAGCACCACGGTTCGCCGGACGGCTATCTGCCGACGCCATTGATCCTCGCCGGTGCCATCGCCGCACGCACCAAGCAGCTGATGATGACGCTCATCGTCATCCTCCCGTTCTACGAACCCGTTCGGCTTGCCGAAGAGATCGCCGTCTTGGACATCCTCAGCAAGGGGCGTGCCAGCTACGTGTTCGGGCTCGGTTACCGGCCCGAGGAATTCGAGCACTTCGGGCTCGACCTGCGGGCGCGTGGACGGATGGCCGACGAGAAGCTCGGCCTCCTGCGTCGGCTGCTTGCCGGCGAGGTCGTGCAGCACGACGGCCGCCGAATCAAAGTGACGCCGCCGCCCTTTTCGTCGGCGGGGCCGCTAATGCTCTGGGGCGGAGGAAGTTTGGCAGCGGCGCGACGCGCCGGCCGCTACGGGCTTGGCTATCTCGCGCAGGGCGACGTACCTGGTTCACAGGAGGCGTACGAGGCCGCTTCTCGTGCCCACGGTCATCAGCCCGGTATGACGCTGCTGCCGAATCGCGATACGCCGAGCGTGTGCTTCGTCGCCCCCGACGTCGACCTCGCCTGGCAGGAGATCGGACCGCACCTGCTGCACGACGCGCGCGCATACGCCGAGTGGAATCCCGGCGATCAGACCACGACGGGCATCGCCGACGCCAGCGACGTCGATGAGCTGCGTGCAATGTCGCGCACCCACCGCATCTTCACCGCTGATGAAGCGATCGCGCATGTCCAGGGCGGCGGCATGCTCACCCTTGCGCCGTTGTGCGGTGGCGTCCCGCCCGACATCGCCTGGAAGTATCTGCGCTACGTCGACGAAGCGGTGATGCCCGCACTACGGGTTGCCGGCGGTTGACCACCAGTAGCTGATGAACGGCTCCATGGCCCGGCTGACCAACTCGATGCGCGGCCCGGTTTTGCCCTTGGCGTATGCCCACAGCAACGTTCCCGATCCATCGGGGTTGTACGACTTGACTTCGAGGTCCAGTCCGTTTCGCTCCAGTGCCGCGAGATCGGATTCGACGTCATCCGACCAGTAACCGATGTGGTGCACACCGGAATTGGCTGGGGTCCAAATCGTTCCGGGCACGGTCTGCAGAAGCTCCAGTCGGGGGTCAGCGCCCGAGTACACCATTTTCATCGGGATGGTCACCTCGCCGGCCGGCGTTTGCGCCACTTGCTCGACCTCAACGACGTCGGTCCAGATGTAGCCGGCGACTGTACTGAACCATTCCATGGTCGCGTCCAGATCGTCGACGACAATGCCGGTGTGGTACAGGTTTTCGGCTTTCATCGATCCTCCCCGGTTGCCGTGCTTTTGATCTCCTGCTCCAGCCACTGCACTTCGCTGTGGTTTTCTCGGCCGCTGGCAGCCAGAAGCTGTTCGAGCGCGGCGTGTTTCACCCGCAACGCGGGGGCGTCACCTGGCGACTGAGCCAAGACGATGTCGGTGAGGTGCAGCGCCTGAAGCGGACGTTGCGCCTCGACGTGGGCGCGCGCTCGTTCCGTGAGCGGGCCGGTTCCGCCAGCCAGGTCGACGACGTCGGGCCATACCGATGACGGGGGAATGTCGTAGAGCTCGGTGGTCGACTCATAGCGGAACCAACCGACGTGCTCCTCCCAGATCGCCCGCACGATCCACGGCACCTTCCCGTGCAGCTGCGGCAGCATCAGGTTCGCCGGCAGCGTCACGTCGTGCATCAAAGTCCATAGGTCATCACCGGAATTCATGCCGTCGAGGGTGCGGTCACGCAGGTAGGTCGTGGCGTCGCGCACCGTGGTCAAAGTCGCCTCGATGCGGTCCGCGCCGCGGAAGACTTCGTGACCGTTGAACAACGTGTCCGGCGCCAGCGCGATGACACGATCCACCGAATGGATGAAGGCCATGGCGCTGCGAATCTTGTCCCCTCGCAATGTATATAGGTTGGGAACGTGCCCGAAGAATGGCCCCATCAGGTTGCCGATGAACACTGCTCGCTGCGCAGGCAGCCAGACCATCAGTGCGTCGGTGGTCTCACCGCCGGGAGTGGCGAATAACTCGAACCGGCGTCCGCCGATTTCGAAGGCGTCGCTGTCGGTGAACGAATCGGTCAGTACCGGTTCGGGTGGAAGTTGCGCAGCCGCCGTCTCGACGTCCATGAACGCGCCCCACAACGTCATGATGCGTCGCACGTAGAACGGATGCAGGTGGCGCCAGTACTCGCGGACGTCGCTGTGGTTGGCCTGGGCGATGGTCCGGACGCCCGGGCCGTTGAACAGGCTCCACCCGCCGACGTGGTCGGGATGTCCCTGAGTGAAGGTGATGACCCGCAGCGGCCCAGGACTGACGCGTTCGAAACGCGCTTTGATCTCGTCTGCTTCGAAATCTGTTCCGGTGTTGATCAGCACGTCCCCGTCGGGCGTGGTCACCAGGTAACTGTTGGCGATGTTCTTGGACATGAAGATGCCGTCGCCCATGTCGACGGCATCCTGGCGGCCCTCCCCTTGTTTGACGAGTTCGTCGAGTGACGGCGGCATCGGTTGGTTCACCCTCCAAGATCGGCGCGCCCATAACCTAACATTTGTTCTCTACGGCCGTATAGTATCTGCGGGCATGACGACGTCGCTTTCCTCGAGCACCGCGGCACGCTTCGACGAACTCGTCACTCGCGCGTGCGACCGTGCCGAGCTCGACGACTTCGGCCACGACTCGTGGCAGGAAGGTCTGCGGCTGCTTATCGAGACCTGTGAATCCGCACCTGGAGTCAGTCCGGGCGGGCGTGACTTCGTCTACGGCCAATTCGTCGACGCCTTGTGGAATCGGCTGCGCGTCATCGACTACGTCAAGCAACACCCCGGGATCGCCGATGAGCGGATCGAACGCCCCCTGGTCGTACTCGGGTTGCCTCGCACCGGCACCTCCTTGGCGAGCTATCTGCTCGATCAAGATCCGCACCGCCGGTCCTTGCTGACCTGGGAGGCCGAGGACTCCGTGCCGCCCTCCACGCCGGACACGTTGCGCAATGATCCACGCTGCCTCAAGAAGAAGGCTGAACTCGAGGTGCTGGCCGAGGGTTTGAAGGCGGCCAACATCCCGATGGTCCATTGGGACGAGGCCGACGGACCCACCGAGTGCATATTCGTGCAGAACCAGGACTTCAAGGCCTACCTCTGGGAGGCCTTCATGCCGACCCCCGAATACGCGGAATGGCTTCTGACGACTGACATGACGAGCTCGTATGCATATGAGCGCGTTGTGTTGCAGTTGCTGCAGTCCCGGGCGCCGGGCATCTGGTCACTCAAGATGCCGTCGCACGCGGTGCACATCGATGCGCTGCTGGCGACGTTTCCCGACGCGCGCGTCGTGTGGGCACACCGAGACCCGTTCACCGCCGCCGCGTCCTTCCTGCGGTTGAACTATCTGTCGCGTGCGGTGATGAGTGCTGACGTGGACGTCGACGTGGTCGTCGGAAACGTGTTGCGGCAGCTCCGCGCCCACGTCACCCGACCGCTGCAGACCCGGAGGCGCATCGGCGATGACCGTTTCTTCGATCTGCATTACGCCGACCTGATGCGCGATCCCATCGCGGTGATGCGCTCGCTGTACGACTGGGCCGCAGACGATCTGACTGCCGCCACCGAACACGCGATGTTGCGCTGGCTGGAGGAGCATCCGCAGGATCGCCACGGGAAAGCGCCCTATTCCCTGGACGGGTCCGGTGTGACACGGGCCGACTTGGAGCCGCTGTTCGACGAATACCTGTCGGTGTTCGACGTCGAGCTCGAGGACGTGGCATGAAGGCAGCAGTCACCACGGAGGACCACGGGTTCGATGTTGTCGAGATGCCAGATCCGGCACCGGGTGTCGACGAGTTGGTTATCCGCGTCGCCGCGTGCGGGGTCTGCGGGTCTGACGTCAAGGCGCAGCAATATGCGCCCGCCGGCATGGTCATGGGTCACGAACTGGGTGGCGAAATCGTCGCGGTAGGGTCGCACGCACGCGAATGGCATGAGGGCACGAATATCGCTGTTCTGCCAGTCTTTTCATGCGGTTCTTGCCAGTACTGCACGGCCGGTGTGGTATCGCATTGCCCGCAGACACGCTATATGGGGATGGGGCCGGCGGGGGGCTTCGCCGAGCTGGCGGTCGTGCCTGCTCGCCATGCCTTTGCCCTGCCCGCCGACCTGCCCGCCAGTTATTCGGCGTTGGTTGAGCCATTCGCCGTCGGGCTGCACGGCGTGCATAGCGCCGAGATCGCCCTCGGCGACGATGTGCTGATCGTCGGTGCAGGCGGCGTCGGCCTGACGACGTTGGTGTGGGCGTTGCAGAAGGGCGGGGGTCGCGTCACCGTCGCCGACCCGGACCAGCATCGCCGCGAATTCGCACTTGCGATGGGCGCCAGCGACGTTCTGGCCTCGGTCTCCGACGCGGATGCTGCCGGATATGACGTGGCCATGGAATGCGTCGGCCGTCCCGAACTCGTGCAGGCATGCCAGGCCGCCCTGCGACCGCTCGGACGTCTCGTGGTGTCCGGCGCATGCGCCGAGCCCACACCCGTCGAACCCGTTACGGCGTTGCTCAAGGAACTCACCATCCGCTACTCGGTGTGCTACCGGCCCGACGAGTTTCGGGAAGTGATCGCTGCATTCGCCAGCGGCGCAGTCGATCCCAGCGGCGTGATCGGTCCGACATTGCAACTCAACCGGATTAGCGAAGCATTCGATCTGGTCCGCAACGCAACGGCCGAGGGTCGAGTCCTGGTCAGCCCCAACTCGACTGGATAGGCCTAGCAGGTGTCGGCCGCCCGGCTGTGTTCGGCTGCGACACCCGCGATGACGGCGTGCAGATAACCCTCGAGTTCCCGGGCGTTGCGCACGCCGGCAATGCCGTTGGCCAATCGGAACAGGAACCCGCCCAGAAAGGTGATCACTGCGAACGCCTGCGCCTTGACCAGCGCGGTATCGAGCGGCGCGTTTCGGGTTTGGAGTTGCGCGACGGCTTCTTCGCCAATCGCGACGAAGCGGTCCATCAGGTTTCGGAAAACGGCGGCCAACTCGGGATCCCGTTGCGACATCATCATCAACTCGAATCGAGCGCGCGCACGAGACCGCTCCGGCTCCACCGCGGTTCGCATGGCCTGTTCGGCCAGTCGCGACAAAAGTGTCGCCTGCTGATCGCCATCGGCTGCCTTAGCCGCGGTCATCGCGGCTTCGAAATCAGCAACGTCTTGCGAGACCACGCGATCGGTGACCGCCCGCAGCAGGTCCGCGCGGGTGTGAAAGTAAAAGGACGTCGATCCATCAGCGACCCCGGCGCGTCGATCGACCCGTAGATGCGTAAGACCCCGTGCACCGTCCTGCGCCAACAACTCGATCGCGGCGTCGCACAACTCGCGTCGCCGCTGCTGGGCGTGGGGTCGTCTCTTGGTCACAGTCCCCGAAGTGTAGCCAGGGCAAACGTCAGTCTCTTGGATGCCGGCTGACGAAAACAATCATGCCCACTGCCGGCAAGGTGCCGACCGCAAAGATCGCGAACTGCCACACCCAGCCCGTCGCTTTGCTGCCGAGGTCTTCGCTGTGCA
>Ga0209248_10000017_pt1 | contig 53475 bp, 32 predicted proteins | sample BogFormECP04_OM1_FD_188241 | JGI IMG/M metagenome (GOLD analysis project Ga0209248, IMG submission 188241) | Bog forest soil microbial communities from Calvert Island, British Columbia, Canada - ECP04_OM1 (SPAdes) (version 2) | ecosystem: Environmental > Aquatic > Freshwater > Wetlands > Bog ... | reverse complement strand
GCACAATCGGCCCCGTTTCGTGGATGATCGAGAACACCAGAGCGGCTGGCAGCATGGACTGCGCTCCGAACCGAACCAGGCTGCTTCGGCTTTCCAGGGCCAGTACGAAACCGATCGCGGCACCCGCCAGGGCCACCACTGGCAATGATTTGGATCCTATTTCGTCCAGTTGGCGCAGAAGTTCGCGGCCTTCAAACGGCCGTCGCACCGCCGATCGTGCCACCTGCCACGCAAAAAGACCAAAATCACCGAACCACTCGAGAAAGCGCGTGATCGGGCTCCAGACGGATGTGCGCGCAGGTCGCAGGAATGGCTCAGCCTGCTCTGCGTCCGGCCTGATCGTGCCGCGAAGAAGATTTGCGTCGTAACTCACAGTTTATGCCCAACGTTTCGGCGCGCGGCAGCTCCATTGCCTGTCATTGCGCAAAGCAGAGCGACACACTCGAGCAGCTTCATGTGAATTTCTCTCCCTGCCTGGGGCTTCCATTTTGAGAGCGAGGGTGGCCGCGATGGTCCGGAAAGGGGCAAAAAAAATTACACCCACAAATACCACGTCGGCATTTCAGGTGTCTGTCCTAAACGGCACACAATCTGTCTGTCGCCCGCCGCGCTCAAGCACGAAGGTCCTCTCGATTCAACTGCCACCATCATCGCTTCGCGGAACGCTTGCAATCGGTATTTCAGTGTATAATCCCCGGCAACTTAACGCTGACAGGTGGCTCGTGGATACAGATACAGCGAAAGTCGCGAACGTCTGGGTTCCAGTCTGTTGCGAGCGAGTCATGCGCTACAACGTCTTCCTCCAAAAAGACGGCACCGCTTACGGCTCCATGGTCTGCACCGTCTGCAACAAAAACGTCACCTTTGAACTCGAACATCTCGCCGACTTGAACGCCTACGGAGAAGGTGCCCGCGTCCTCAGCCTCTTGGGTTCCCCCAAGCCACCGAAAGAGTCGCGGCGAAAAGTGGATGGAGATGCCGCCCTCAGCGATCAGACGCTGTGAACTCGACCGCCTCCCTCTGAAGCGCGGGATCACTCATGATTGACCGCACCATTGCTCACTTCCGCGTCATCGAGAAACTCGGCGCCGGAGGAATGGGCGAGGTCTACAAAGCCACAGACACCCGTCTCGACCGCTCCGTCGCGCTGAAATTTTTACCCCAGAACATGGTTCAGGACTCCCAAGCCCTGGAACGCTTTCGCCGCGAAGCTCACGCCGCTTCCGCTCTCAACCACCCCGGCATCTGCACCATCTACGACATCGGCGAGCAGGATCATCAGCCCTTCATCGCTATGGAGTTCATCGACGGCCAGACGCTCCGTCAACATATTCACGGTCAACCTCTTCCACTCGAAGAACTCCTCGACCTCGGAATCCAAATTGCCGATGCTCTCGACGTAGCCCACGCTGAAGGCATCATCCATCGCGACATCAAGCCTTCCAACGTGTTCGTTACGAAACGCGGACAAGCCAAGGTTCTCGATTTCGGCCTCGCAAAACTTGTTCCGAAAGATGCGCTTCAGCAAAGCTCCGAGGGTTCTTCCTCAAAAGCCACCTCCGATCCCACCTCCGATCCCATCTCTGTTGTTGGTGTTATCAGCGGCACGCCCGCCTACATGTCCCCCGAGCAGGTTCGCGGCGATGACCTCGACTCTCGCGCAGACATCTTCGCTTTGGGCCTCTTGCTCTACGAGATGGCCACAGGCCGCCAGGCCTTCGGCGGCAAAACCACCGGCGCAATCATCGAAGCGATCCTCACGCGAAATCCTGCCCCGCCGCGGTCCCTCAATCCACAGATTCCACTGGCGCTCGAAGAAGTCATTAACAATTGCCTCGAAAAGGACCGAGATCAGCGCTATCGAACGTCGGCCGCCATCCGTTCCGATTTGCAGCAACTCAAACGCATCTCGGACTCCGGGCAGACAATATCCTTCGTCCCCGTTACTCCGCCTGTCGTTCCAACGATCGCTCAGCCAAGCTCTCGCCCCTTCCGTTGGCAGCCCTTCGCGGCCGCAGCAGCAACTCTCTTTGTCGTCTTGTCTAGCGTCGCCTGGTTCTACAGCACCCGCCGCGCCCACGCCCTCAGCGAAATGGACACCATCCTCCTCACCGACTTCGTCAACAAATCCGGCGATCCCATCTTCGACGACACGCTTCGCCAGGGCCTCGCCGCTCAATTGCAGCAATCACCCTTCTTAAGCCTGGTCTCTGAGCAGCGCATTCAGCAAACGCTGCGCCTCATGGGCAAGCCGCCGGACAGCAAAATCTCGCCGTCCCTCGCCGCCGATCTCTGCCAGCGTACCGGCAGCAAAGCCTATCTCAGCGGCTCTATCTCCAGCATGGGCAACCAGTACGTGATCGGCGTCAGCGCCGTGAACTGCCAGACCGGCGATTACCTCGCGCAGGAACAGGTCTCCGCCAACGGCAAGGAAAACGTCCTCAAAGCGCTCGGCGAAGCCTCCACCAACCTGCGCGAAAAACTCGGCGAGTCTCTCAAAACAGTGCAGAAACTCGACACCCCGATCGAACAAGCCACCACACCCTCTCTCGAAGCGCTCCAGGCCTACAGCCTCGGGCGAAAAGCCCTGCAAGTCCAGGCCGACTACACCGCCGCCGTACAGCTCTTTAAGCATGCCATCGAGATTGATCCGAAATTTGCCATGGCCTATAGCATCCTCGGCACCACCTATAGCAACCTCGGCGAAAAAAATCTCGCCGCGGAAAACACCAGAAGAGCCTACGAGCTTCGCGGCCGCGTCAGTGAATGGGAAAAGTTCTACATCGAATCCCACTACGATCACTTCGCTACCGGCGACCTCGAAAAAGCCCGCCAGGTTTATGATCTCTGGGCCCAGATCTATCCCCGCGAGGGAGTGGCCCATAACAATCTCGGCGAGCTATACAAAACTCTCGGCCACTACGACAAATCCCTCGCCGAAACGCGCGAGGCGGTCCGCATCAGTCCCCTGGACGGTCTCAGCCTCGCCAATCTGATGAGCGGCTACATCCATCTAAATCGTCTCGGCGAGGCACGCACCGCCGCCGACGATGCCGTACGAAAAACTCTCGATATCCCCCAGCTTCACTTCGATCTCTATCAGCTCGCTTTCCTGAAAAAGGACCTCCCGGGAATGGAGCAGCAGGCCACCTGGGCGATGGGAAAGCCCGGCAAAGAAAACATCATGCTCTATATCGAAGCCAGTTCTGCCGCCTTCGCCGGCAAGCTCGCAACGGCGCGCCATTTATCGCGGCAAGCCTCCGACTCCGCCGTAATTGCCAACGAAAAAGAACTGGCAGCAGGCTATGAATCCGGCGCCGCTCTCTGGGAAGCTCTCTTCGGAAACCGTGCCGAGGCGCAGAAGCGCCTCGCGGGGGCACTCGCTCATTCGGATGGACGCGATTCTCAGTTCGTCGCTGCCCTGGCCCACGCTTTGAGCGGCAATACCGCAAACGCCGCTACCCTCACCGCTGACTTGGAGAAGCGTTTTCCCGAGGACACGGTAGTTGGCCTGAACTATCTGCCGACGCTGCGAGCCCAGCTCGCCCTCAATGTTCCGAACAATGGCCTGAAAGCCGTCGAAACCCTCGCAGCCGCCTCCCCCTACGAACTCGGAGTCCCTGGCAGCGACACATTCTCCACCAATCTGTACCCCATTTACGTCCGCGGCCAGGCATTCATCGCCGTCCGTCTCGGCCCACAAGCCGCCGCTGAGTTTCAGAAAATTCTCGCGTGGCCCGGCGTCGTTTTCAACGAGCCTATCGGCGCACTCGCCCATCTTGGCCTCGCTCGCGCCTATGCCTTGCAGGGCGATACCGCCAAAGCAAAAGCCGCCTACAAAGACTTCCTCACCCTCTGGAATGATGCCGATCCCGACATTCCCATTCTCCAGCAAGCTAAGTCGGAGTACAGCAAACTCCAGTAGTCCCCATCGCCGCTCGACTTAAACTTGGTCAGAATCCGGCGTACCGCGAGTAACCAGCTTCTGACCCCGCCGAACAAGACGGCATCCCTGGCAAACAATGTCTACCAAATTGAAATGTTTTTCCGGAGAGGAGAAGAGAGTTGACAAACCGCAAAACTACTTGCGCGTCATCCGCAGCTCGATAATCATTCGCTCATTCCCTTTGTCATCGATCAGGAAATGCCGATGAAGGAGAAGCCGTCCGTCTTGCTCGAGGTGCGCGCGCGCGACCGTTTTGCGCCCGGGATGTTCGGTATCCAACGGCGTCGTCCAAAGAACGATGTTCTTGCCATCGAACGTGCCGTCGCTCTGGCGAATCGACATGACCGTCCGGTCCGAGTCGTACCACACCGTTGTGAACTTATTGGTTTTCGAATCGAAGCCTGAGATTCCGGTGCCCGTGCTCTTCTTTCCATCAGAATTGATGAACGTGAAATCAGACTGTAGAAACTTGCCGTCCTGGATCATGTACTGCTTGCACGTCGCCTTTGTCACGATGGGCTCCCCATTCATCGGGAAGAACGTCTTCACGACATCCCACTCGCCGGCGAATTGCGCGAGCAGTTTCTGACCGTCTCCCGCCGCGTTCGGCGGCTCGTATTGATTGTGGGTTTGCTGGGCGGCCGCAACCGTGGTAATAAGCAAAATCGCTAGGATCCATTTCCTCATGGGCACGGGATGGTATACGAACATCGCGAGCACTGCACGCCTAATCTGGCGGCTGGCGCGGCGCGCTTGCATAAGGACTGACAGGGCCGCCGTTTTCTCCATTGACAAACGGTTGCTCGTATCGTATCATGCGTTTCAGGTAATACTACGAACTCCGCCCGTAGCGCCAGCATCCCTGCTGGCGTTTTTGCTTTTAAGTAGGACAGGCTTTCAGCCTGTCTGCTTTTATCCTTGTTGCGCCGGCCCTGCTGAGGCGCGCAAAAACCACAAAGAGTGACGCGACTCCGGCATCGACTAAATAGCCAGGAAGCGCAACTTCTCCGAAGCCTCTAAGTCCTCTGGAATCAACACTTAAAAGAGTCATCTCTAACTGTTGATTCTAAAAGACTTAATAAAATTCTAAGTCCTTTAGACGCAACACTTACAAAAAGCAAGCAGGGAGCGGAGCCTGAAAGGACTCCCGCGCCGTCGTCCACCAACGCCTCACCCGTGATACTCTCCACCGCTGACTGAAGGAAAACCAAAGGGGCTTGATCCATGACACCGTTCCGCCGCGCCGCCACGTTATTCCTGGTGACTCTCTCGATCCTCGCCGCTGTCCCCTGCTTCGCCCAGCAAGACGCCCCACGCGTCATCCAAACGGTCGACCAGGTTTTCGCCGCCTTCGACAAACCCGACTCCCCAGGCTGCGCCCTGGGCGTAGTCCGCGACGGCAATTTCATCTACAAGAAAGGCTACGGCACCGCCAGCCTCGAACTTAGTGTCCCTCTCACTCCGCAGTCCGTCTTTTACATGGGCAGCGTCTCCAAACAATTCACCGCCGCCAGTGTAGTGCTCGCCGCCGAACAAGGCTTCCTCTCCCTCGATGACGACATCCGCAAATACGTCCCCGAGCTCCCCTCCTACGGCAAGACCATCACTCTCCGCCAGATGCTGCACCACACCAGCGGCTTTCGCGACATCCTTGGCTTGCTCTTTCTTGCCGGCCGCAATTTCGAAGACATCCATCCCACTTCGGAACTCCTCGATCTCCTCTCGCGCCAGAAAGCCCTCAACTATCAGCCCGGCGAAGAATATCTCTACAGCAACACCAACTACTTCCTGATGAGCGTGGTCATCCCACGCGCCACCGGCAAACCTCTCTCCCAATTCGCCGAAGAAAATATCTTCAAGCCGCTCGGCATGACCCACACCCGCTTTTACGACGATCACTCCGTGGTGGTCCCAGGCCGCGTTCCCGCGTACGAGCCGCGCAACGACGGCGGCTTCCGCATCGATTGGTCCACTAATTTCGACAAAATCGGCGACGGCGGCCTCCTGAGCAGCGTCGAAGATCTGCTCCTATGGGATCGCAATTTCTACGACAACAAATTGGGGAAAGGCACTCTGTTGAAAGAGATGCAGACGCAGGGCGTCCTCAACAACGGCAAACAAATCGAATACGGCCTCGGCTTGGAGATCAGCACCTACCGCGGCCTTCCCATCGTTGAGCACGGCGGCGCCCTCTTCGGCTATCGCACCGAGCTGCTGCGCTTTCCTCAACAGAAATTTTCCGTCATCACCCTGTGCAACCTGGGCACCAGCAGTCCCGGCAATCTGGCCAACCAGGTCGCGGACATCTATCTGGACGGCCAATTTGCTGTGGAACCTGCCATTGCCGCTGCAGCACACGTCGACCCGCAGCCGTTCGCTGGCTGGTATCGAAATCTGGGTTCTCACTCCGTAGTTGAAATCTCCACGTTCGAGGGCGACGTCGTTGCCTTCGGCCAGCATTTTAAACCGCTGGCTCCGGCCCGCTTTGCGCTCCGTTCCGGGGCGGAGCTGAACTTTGAATCCCGCGGCGGCAGCGCCATGCGTATGACCCTCACAACCAAAGACTCCACTCCTCAAATATTTGACAGATACGATCCTCTGAAACGTTCCGAAGAAGACTTCGCGCCATACATCGGCGAATATTCGAGCACCGAACTCCAGGCGACCTACCGGTTCGCCGTAAAGGACGACAAACTCACTCTCTCCTCGAATTGGCAGGAACCTGCCGTCCTCGAGCCCACGATCCGCGACGAATTCCAGGGCCCCTTGGGCACCGCCATCGTTTTCCGCCGCGACCCCTCAGGCCACGTCACTGGCTGCGACCTCTTCGCAGGCCGCGTCCGCAACATCTCCTTCGCCAAAGTCATCGGCACAGCGGTAAAGTAAGAGGCCTTGGTCCACAAATGAAGAAGCCTCCTCCAAACGTTCTTCAATTGCCTCTAGCGGAGCGTGGCCTCTTGGCCATGAAAGCCGCGGTTGAGAGGGTAGTCGAAGAACACATCCGAGAGGGGTTGCCCCTCTATACTTGGCGCGATGGCAAAGTAGTAGCCGTTCCGCCTGAAGAACTCCGCGATCGTCCCTGACTACCCAATCTTCGCCGTCAATATTTCCAAGAGCCGGATGTCTTCTCCGGGATGGTATAGTGTCCGCACTTCAGCCAGAACCGCAGGAGGCCTGTGGTCATGCCCGCCCCGAACAATCCCGACAAGAATCGGGGTAGCATACAAACGCTCGCGACGAGCGCTTTCCTGTGTAACCTGCTGATACTCCTCACCGGTCTCGTCTGTGCCCTCAGCACTCCACGGCTCCACGCGCAGGATCAAAATCCCCTGGCCAGCGATCCCAAAGCCGCGCAACTCGGCGAATTCCAATTTCGCTCCAACTGTGCGTTTTGCCACGGCCTCGGCGCGCGCGGCGGAGGCCGCGGCCCTGACTTGACCCGAGCGCAGAAACGTCACGGCAGCGCCGACGCCGATCTTTTCCGCACGATCAACGAAGGCGTCCCTGGCACGGCCATGCCGCCAAATGGCGCCACGCAGCAAGGCGTCGGCATGACCGACGCGGAAATCTGGCAAGTGATTTCTTATATTCGCAGCGTGCAAGTCAAGGCTCCCGCGCAAGCTCTTGGTGACGCCGCGCGCGGCAAACAACTCTTCTACGGTGACGCTTCCTGTTACACCTGCCACATGGTGGAAGGGAAGGGAGGCCGCCTTGGCCCCGACCTCACCACCACCGGTTCCGCTCGCTCCCTCGACTACCTGATCGAGTCCGTGCGCAATCCCAGCCGCCGCCTCGCGCAAGGCATCTCCGAATCCATGAAAGAATTTTCCCAGGAATACGAAACCGTGAAAGTCGAAACCGCCGAAGGCAAAAAATTAACCGGCGTCGTCCTGAATGAAGATCACTTCACGCTGCAGATGATGGACCTGCGTGAGCAGGTCTATTCCTTCGACAAATCCAAGCTCCGCTCCTTCGAAAAAAGCCGCGAATCGCTCATGCCCAAGTACGACCAAAAACTTCTAAGCGACGAAGATTTGCAGGACATCATCGCCTTCCTCGTAAGCGCAGGTGCGCAATGATCCGCCCACTCCTGAAATTCTCACACCACGCCGCGTTGGCCATTCTCGCAACCGCAGTCCCGCTCGCAACGCACGCACAATCTCCAGTCACCCCGCAGCGCCTCCTCGACTCCGCCAAAGAACCACAAAACTGGCTCATGTATTCCGGCGATTACGCTGGCCATCGCTTTACCGAGCTCGATCAAATCAACACGCAAAACGCCAGTACGCTCGTCCCCAAGTGGGCCTATCAAACCATGGCAGGCGGCAAATTTGAAACCACGCCGCTCGCCGTTGACGGCATCCTTTACGCCACCGGCCAGGACGATCGCGCCTTCGCTCTGGACGCTAAAACCGGCCGCCCCATCTGGCAATATCAGCGCGCACTTCCCGCCGACATTCGCCCTTGCTGCGGACGCATCAATCGCGGCCTCGCCATTCTCGGAGACAAAGTTTTCCTCGGCACGCTGGACTCGCACGTCATCGCGCTCGACTCCAAAACCGGAAATGTTATCTGGGATCAAACCGCCTTCGACTACCGCAAGGGCTACAGCATCACGCTCGCGCCGCTCGCCATCAAAAATCTCGTCATCGTCGGCGTCTCCGGCGGCGAATACGGCATCCGCGGTTTCATCGAGGCCTACGACGTCAACACCGGCGAACGCAAATGGCGCTTCTACACCGTTCCAGGTCCCGGCGAACCCGGCCACGACACCTGGGAAGGCGACTCCTGGAAAATCGGCGGCGCGCCCGCGTGGATCACCGGCTCCTACGATCCCGTGACCAACACAACGTTTTGGACAACGGGAAATCCGTCGCCCAGCAATCGAGGCGAAGGCCGCGCCGGTGACAATCTCTACAGCAACTCGCTACTCGCTCTCGATCCCGACACCGGCAAGCTCAAATGGTATTTCCAATTCACGAAACACGACGAACACGACTGGGACGCCACGCAAGTCCCGGTCGTGATCGACGACGGCGACAAACATCTCATCGCGCAAGCCAACCGCAACGGTTTCTTCTATGTGATCGATCGCACGAGTGGCAAACTCATCTCTTCAAATCCGTACGCCAAAGTCACTTGGAGCACTTCGAAAGATGATGAAGGCCGCCCCGCCGCGCTGAAAGAAGCGTCGCCAACTCCGGAAGGCAGCCGCGTCTGTCCCGGCGCAGCCGGCGCCACAAACTGGATGTCTCCCACCTACGATCCGCAAACAAAACTTTTCTACGTCACCGCCCGCGAGCAATGCGACATTTTCAGCACCGCGCCCCAGCCTTATGAAGAAGGCCACGCCTACTACGGCAGCGCCTATTTTCCGAACGACGACACAGCCCCGTTCTGGGGCGCGGTCCGCGCCATCGATCCCAACACCGGCAAAATCAAATGGGAATGGAAGCACAACTCGCCCACATGGTCGGGCGTTCTCTCGACAGCAGGCGGCATAGTTTTCACAGGCGACGCCGAAGGCAACTTCATCGCGCTGGAAGCCGCGACAGGCAAAGCCCTCTGGCATTTCCAGTGCGGGGCGTCAGTCTATTCGTCGCCAATGTCTTTCGCCATCGACGGCAAACAATACATCGCTGTAGCAGCGGGCTCAGCCCTTTTCACCTTCGCGCTCCCATGATTAGTTTGGGCGAGAGAGCGGTCATCCTCAGAAGGATGACCCTACATTTTGTTGCCTGAACTTTCAGGGCTTTATCGCGTTTCGTTTTCCCAGGCTTGCGTTCTCGGTGACTATTTTTGCGCCGTGGTTGGAACTCCCATTTCCTTGAGCACGCGTCCCGCTTCCTGGCTGGCCATCGTAGGTTTTCCCAGCAGCTTTCGCAGCGGCTCCACTGCACGCGGATCCTTGATTAATCCCAGTGCATACACGCATTGGACCGCCGTCTGGCTCGACGCGTCGGAAGCCAACTCTTGCTCCATCATTTGAATGAGCGCGGGCACAATCCGCGGGTCGCTCAATTTCGTCAAAGAGCTGATCGCTTCGGCTCGAAACGGAACCTGCTTGTCCTGCATCACGCTAACCAAGAGCGGTACACTTTCCGGAAAATTTAGTTTTCCAAGCGCCCGGACCGCCTCGTAGTTGGTTTTTGCAACTCGGCCCAGCGGCTCGATCGCCGCACGATCGCCCAGGTTGCCGAGCGCCTCCGCTACTTTGAGCCGCACGTCCGCATTCTCGTCGCTCAAGGAATGAATCAAAGCCGGCGCGACTCGCGGATCGTGAAAATGAGCAAGCGCAGTGGCTGCCGATCCGCGCAGCGAATAATTGTCCGACTTCAAGGACGAGATTAGTGCCGACACAATGCGCGGATCCTGAAATGCTCCCAACGCCGTGGCTGCGTCAGGCTGAAGCCCAAATCCCGGCGATTGCACCACATCGAGCAGCGGCCCAATGGCGCGCGGATCGTGCAGCTTTGCCAGCGCCGCGCACGCGTGCTTTCCCGCGTCGGGATTAATCGTATTCAGAAACTTTAAGAGTAAGGGCGTTGCTTCCGTATTTCCGGCTCTCGCCAGCACGTCGATGGCGTCATTGATCGCAAGTCCTTGAAATCCGCCGAAGGGATTGCTTGGAATCTCCTGCCGGGACGTTCCGGCCACCACAATCGAAACGTTGTACTTCAGGATCTCCATGATTGGCTTTGCAGCTTCCACAGGAGGTTTCTGCATCGCGGAGAGCGCCTGCATCGCGGCGCCCCGCGTTTCCGGCACGGAAATCATTGCCACAAGGGCCGGGCCCGCAACCTTTTCCAGAGCATCCAGTTTTGGATCTCTGGCTAAGTTTGGATTCGGATAGAACGCGCGCTGCATGGCCTGCGCCGTCTGCTGGCGAACTGAAACATTTTTGTCTTCCAGGAGAGGCACCATCCGCTGCAAATTGTCCAGGGTGGCGATGTTGACGAGCGCGCTCATGGCAGCCTGGCGCACGTCCTGATCCTCGCTGGAAAGTGATTCTACCAGCGCATTTCCTGCCGTCTCGTGGTCCTCGGGCGTGAGAACATCGGTGGCGTATCCCTGATTCACGACCATCGTGTTCAGTGCATTCGCCGCCGACACCACCACCTTTGGTTTCGGATCTTTAAGCAAAGCAACCAGCGGTCCCGCGGCGCTGTTGTCGCCAATGTCTCCGAGAGCTTCCGCGGCTGCCGCCCGCACCAGAGCGTGCGAGTCGCCTAGCGCTTGGATCAGCGCGGGCACCTCGCTAAAATTTTGCTCATGATCCGAGCCGTTCATCGCCCTGCTTCGGTAATCGAGCTTTCCCAGCTTGTCGGCTGCCGCCGCGCGAACCAGCGAACTCGGATTCCCCAACAAGATTATGAGTTGCGGAATGGCCTCCTGGTCATCCCATTTTTTGATCTGAGCGAGCTGACGCGCTTCGGCGTTCTTCGCGGGTGCTGAATTTTTCGCGCCGGACTTTGGCGCCGGCTCTGGATTCGCAGCTGCATTCTGGGTGCGCACTGCGGTCTCGGCGGCCGTTAGAGCGTCCTGCGCGTGTATCTTGACCGACTCGTCTGAGTCTTTCAGATGCTTCTTGATAATGGCGATGGCATCCGCGTTGGCCATCGAGCCCAGCGCGTCCATCGTTGCGATGCGCACGTCGGCGTCCTGATCTTCGGCGAACGCTTTCAGTGGCGGCAGCGCATCTTTCAGGCCATAATCCGGATGGCCCATCCCCGGGTCGTCCATTTTCTCCGTCTCTGCTAATTTCCCGATCGCTATTGCAAACGCCACGCGCACGTTCGGGTCTGTGTCCGAAGCCGCCGACAAGAATCCCTGCAAAAATGCGGGCCGCGGCGGATCTTCATACCAGGGGTTCTGCACCGCGCAATCCGCGAGCACACTTATAATCATGGCGCGCTGGTCCGGTGATTTTGAATTTTTCAACGTGCCTGGAAGGACTTTCAGGCCGACTTCTGGAGCGTCTATAAACGAGTCACGCACCGCCTGCTGTGTTGCCTCCGCTTCCGATGCGGTGGCGTCGGCGACCGCTTGCACTCCCAGCGGGTCCATCTGCAAGAGTTGTGCGGCGGCGATGTGTCCTGCTTCTCCAGGCAAAAGCTCTGCGATGGCCGCTACGGATTTTGCGTCGTTGAAGCGCCCGAGCGTGCGTACGAGCACCGTCGCGGCTGAAACGTTCTTGCCGTTTTGCTTCAGGCCGGCGATTAGCGCGGGTTCGCTCGCGGGGTCCTTCAGATTGTCCAGCGCGGACGTTGCGGCGCCGCGAACGGCGGGATCTTTGTCGGTGAGTTGTTCCACGAGTTTCGGAACGTCAGCTGGCTTTGTCTGGGCTCGCAGGCTTGCGGAAAAAAAGATCATTAGGCTTGCGGAAAAAGAGATCGGCAGGAGAACAGTTGCGAACCGCGCCCACAGGGTTGTGGATCTTCGATGCTCGCGCTTATCGATTGGCTTGCGCAAGGGTGAGTTCGCCTCCGTTTACTTGTTTGCTCAATAAAATTAAACGTAGGTTGCTGTGGCCGTGGCCGCAAGTGCTGCGGCTGAGGCGTGCTCTCAGTAGGCAATAACTAGAACGGGACACTAGGGGTTTGTGCGCAGGGCGTTCAGGCGCGTCTGTGCTTCCGCCATCGCTGGAGCGAGGCGGAGTGCTTCTGCGTAGGCCCGGGCTGCTTGCTGAGTATCGCCCTTCTGCTCCAGCGCGCGCCCGAGCCAGTAGCATGCTAGCGGCGACGGGGCCATCTGCGCTGCTCTCGCGAAGTCCGCGATCGCGGCATCCAGATTTGCGGCCTGCATTTCCACTGTTCCGCGACCGATGTAACTCCTCTGGTTGTTTGGATCGAGCGCGATGGCGGCGCTTAGCTCCTCACGCGCTGCGTCCAACTTGCCTTGCCCCAGATACAAAATTCCAAGATTGTTGTGCGACTGCGCGATTTCATTGCGATCGCTCGACATAGTTAGCGCCGCGCGATACTGCGTCTCCGCCTCGTCCAGCTGATTTTGTTTCTGAAGCAAAACGGCGAGATTATAGCGCGCGGAAGCCAGATCGGGGCTGTAGCGCACCGCCGCTACGAAATGTGGCGCCGCAAGCTGCGGCTCGCCGCGCTCCATCAGCGCGACGCCGAAATTATTTTCGGCAAATCCATTGTTCCGCGTGACTTCCAGCGTATGTCCCATCAGCGTGTAGCTGTCTTTCCAATAGCCAATCTGCTTGATGGTTAACGCAGCCAGCGGAGCAACGGCCAGCAGAAAAATGGCCAGCGTAATTTCTTTTTGCCAATGCTTTTCCGCCGCCACATCTGCAATCAGCCAAACCGCCGCAACCAGCAGACCCATCATAGGGATGTGCATGAAGCGGTCGGCCATTCCTTGCCGGCCGGTCTGAATAAATCCAATCATCGGAAGCATGGTGCCCAGATACCACAGCCAGCCGACCAGCAAATATTTGCGTGCGCGGAAACGCCAAACCAGGAGACTGATTCCAATCAGGGCAACTCCGGAAAGAATTACGATCCACCACGACAGGGTGTTCTCTGGATGCGGATAGTATGGCGCCAGGCCCAGCGGGAAGATCAACTTTCCGAGATACGCCACGTACGAGAAAATCGCGTTCTTGAAGCGCCAGGCAAAAGGCATCGTCGCCGTCAGTGCGTGTTCTCCGCTGTGGACCAGCAGCGTCACGACTCCGCCCGCGGCTGCCATAACGAAGAGCGGAATTTTCTCGAGCACCAGCGAGGGCAGCGCGGCAAAAAACGTCCGCGGGTTTCCGGCTGCATCTTTTCCGGGCAGACGCCCCAGCGGCCAGTAATCCAGCAGCAACAACGCAAACGGAAATGGAATGACCATCACTTTGGCGGCGATTCCTAAACCGAAGCACAAAGCGACCAGAAGATAGCGGCCTACGCTCCGCTTTTTCGCATACCAGCCGTATGCGCCGATTCCCAGAAGGAAAAACAAAACGCAGAGAACCGATTTCCGTTCGGAAATCCACGCGACTGCTTCCACGTTCAGCGGCTGAACCGCGAAGAGAGCGGCGACCGCTGCGCTTCGTAGGGCGAACCCAGTGGTTTTTTCGAGAATCAGGAACAGTAGGACGACAGCGAGCACATGCAAGAGCACGCTCGTGAAGTGATGACCTGCCGGATTTCCGCCATACATCTGCACGTCGAGCATGTGCGAAAACCACGTCAGCGGATGCCAATTCGAGGAAGGATAATTCACGCCCAGCGCCCAATGAATGTCCGCGCGCGTCAGCCCGCCAAGGACAAACGGATTGCGCGTCACGTATTCCGGATCGTCCAGATTCGTGAAGCCGTTTCGTATGGCCGGTGCGTAAACCGCCGCCGTTCCTAGTGCGAGCAATACGGCGAGAAAAACGATGCGCCGCCGGTTGTGCGGCTGCTGTGGGCTCGCCGGAGAAATCTCCGAGTGGTGAATTTCGTCGAGTTGTGAAGTCGGTGTCACCGTTAAATCAGCGTATCAAAGTTTCCGGCGCCGAACGGCGTCTCAAAGGGCCTGCAACAGCATTAGTTACCGGTCGAAACATTCGCGCCAGCTTTACGCGTTCACCGCCGCTGAAGCCAGTACAATCGAAAAACACGTGACCCAGGATACCCAAGCTCAGGAGCAGTTGCTCCGGCACCGCCGCGTCTGGGAACAGAAACCCATCTTGCGGCGCGTCTACAACGAGGAATTTTTTGCGCGCCTTCTTTCGTTTCGCAAGCCGGGCGGACTCTCCATCGAAGTCGGAGCGGGTCCCGGGCTGTTCAAGCGACTCGTGCCGGACGTTTTTTCCACCGATCTTATCTGGTGTCCCTGGCTCAATGCCGTCGCGGATGCCCAGCGGCTTCCATTTCGCGATGCCAGCGTGACAAACGTTTTCGGCCTCGACATGCTGCATCATCTCGCGACGCCGATTACACTTCTTCGTGAAGCGAACCGCGTGCTGGTTCCGGGCGGCCGGTTCATTCTTGTGGAACCGTGGATCACTCCGTTTTCCTATTTCATTTTTCGCTTTCTGCACCAGGAGCGCTGCGATTTATCGGAAACTCCTTGGCTCGAGAACCACTCCGATGCAGCGAAGGGGAAATTGGCTTTCGACGGAAATCAGGCCATTCCGTATCTGCTCTTCGGGCCGAAGCATCGTGCTGACTTGCTGGCATCTCTGCCTGGGTTCAAACTTTTCGCGCTCGAACCTTTTTGCCTTTTCGCCTATCTGCTCAGCGGCGGTTTCAATCATCTGAGCTTGTTGCCGGAATTTCTCTACCCGGCAGTTTCCACATTCGAACGCGTCACGCTGCGGTTCTGGCGGCGCATCGCCGCTCTGCGCGTCCTGCTGGTGCTGGAGAAGTCCAGTTAAACTCAAAGAGGAGATTTATTTCGTCGCTTCGGTCAATTGTTTCAAACCTATGCGAAACAAATCCTCCACCGGCGTTTTCATGTTTGCCTACAATTTGGCGCGCTCCGCCAAGCTGCTGGAGATGCCGTGGTTCAAACGCGTTTTTCTTTTTTGCTATTTTCTTTACAAGCGCTGGTACGAAGATCCCTTCTGGGCGCTCACGCAGCGCAGCCCCGAACTTTTTGCAGGCGGCGATGTTCTGGACATCGGCGCAAACATCGGCTACACCGCATACGTTTTCGCACGGGCAATCAAGGCGCCGGAGAAGGTCTACGCATTCGAGCCCGACCGGGCCAGCTTCGCGACGCTCGAAGAAATCGTTCGCCGCAAGAAACTTTCGGGCACCGTGGAGATCTTCAACATGGCTGTTGGCAGCGCCGATGGCTCTGTCAGCTTCTGGCACAATGACGAACACTCCGCGGATCACCGCATTGTGACGGAACAATTCAGGGGCCCGAAACTCGCTGCCGAAAAAATCACGACGGTCGCCCTTACCAGCGTAGACAATTTTGTTGCCGCTCGAAATCTCGACAGCATCTCCTTCATCAAGATCGATGTGCAGGGTTACGAATTGGCCGTTTGCGAAGGCATGCGCCAGACACTGCAAAGATTCCCTCAGGCGTGCGTTGGTCTGGAGTACGACCCCGAGGGCATGCGCGAACTCGGGTTCGATCCCGCGGCAGTGCTCGATTTTTTTCGTTCGGCTGGCTACCAGCTCTACGTTTTGACGCGAGGCTCAGTTCAGCTAGCTCCGCACGACGGCACCATCGATCAGTTAGCCGAAAAAACAGGCTACGTGGACCTGTTGTGTTCGAGGAAATCTCTGCCCTAGAGTGAAGTGGTTTCTGATTCCTTTTTGGGTTCCAGTTTTTTCCTCATTCCCATCTTGATGCGAACGAGGCCGACCCAAGTCATCTTAAGAAGTTGAAGTCCGTGGCGGAAACGCTGGATGTTTGTTTCGCCGTAGGTGCGCGCAAGATAGCGCACCGGAATGTCCACGATATCCAGTCCAAGGACGGCGGCGGGGAAGAGCAGTTCGAAATCGCCGAAGGGATCAAATTCGCCGAAATCACGGCGCCAGGCGATCATGCGCTGATAGTCGTGACGCGTGACCAGTTTGGTGCCGCAGAGCGAATCGCCGAGGCGCACATCCAGGACGGCGCTGAGCATTTTCGCAAAGAAAATATTTCCCATGCGGTTTAGAAAACGCATGGCCGCGCCTTCCATCGGATAGACGAGGCGCGAGCCGTTGATAAAATCGCCGTAGCCCTGGTTGTAGGCGTAGACAAAGCGCGAGAGCATTTCCGGAGGCATGGTGAGATCGGCGTCCAACACAACCAGCAAATCCTGCCGTGCGTGCGAAAACCCCAACCGAACGGCGTCCGCTTTGCCTTTGCCTGGCTGTTGCACCGCCAGAATGCGGAACTGGTCTTTGTAAAGCGCGGACACTCGCAGAATTTCTTCCCACGTTCCGTCGGTCGAATGGCCCTCGACAAAAATAATTTCCGCTTCACAGCCGAGGTCCGGAAACCGCTTTAGCGCGTTCTCGATGTTTCCGCGTTCGTTGCGCGCTGGAATTACGCAGGAAACCCCGTTCAAGGATGGGGCGGGCAGCGGACGCAGCACGACGACCGACGTGAGGCTAAACCAGCGCAACAGAGGCACGAGCGGGAGCACGCGATTGATGGCCGTGCCCAGGCCCAGCATGCGCCACGGGCAGTAGACTGCGAGACGCTGCCTCACAATTTCAAATCCGGCAACCTTGGCGATGTTTTCGAGATCGACTCGCGTAACAAACGTGCTCGGCAGGTCGCCTTTGCGAATTCCCATTTTGTTCGCGAGGGTGTAGAGCGAGCGCAGGTACGGGTTGTAGAGAATCGCCAGGACGCGCGACGTGCGCGCGAGCTTTAACTTCAACTGCATCAGCAATGCTTGAATGTCGTAGTCGTGGTTGAACGTGCCGTTAACCAGCACGGCCGTGCGCTTCTCGCTTTCGCGCGTGAGGTCGGGGAAGGGCTCGTCTTTGGCAACCGTTTCTTTCACGGGAGCGTCGACAGCCGCGAGCAGACGGCCCGAGTCGCCTTCGCGCGGCATCCACTGGATTACGCGGTCGTAGTATCTGGTTAGCGACGAAATTTCCGCCGCCAGGAACTCGTTCACATACTCGCGCCATGCGGGAATCTTTTTCGCCGGAAAAGGAGTTTCTCCAGCTCCGCGCGCCGGCGGTGTCGCCCGTGGTTGCGGCTGTCCTGCGTCTCTCGTGGCGCTCTCCGTGGCAATTTCTGTCTGCGTTTGCTGCATCAGCATCCTTTGAGCGGTCTCAAACTTTGTACCATGTTTCGCGTCCGCTCGAAGTTCCTTGGCGTGGCGTGTCATCGAGCAGGTAATGATGGATTCTCGGCGTTTGGCGAACGCGGGAGATGCCTGATCCGCTAAACTGTCGCCATGCGAATGCGCTCGACGGAGGCGAAATGTCCAGGTTGCGGCCTGATCGTGCCCTCGGCTTCATCAGCGGGCTCGCCTCTGGATCAACCAATCCTTCCCGAAAAAATAACGCTATCCTTACCGGGTGTTTCTCAGGAAAACTACGGCAAGGGGATCTTCGTAGAGCAGTTGAAAGCGCGGGTCGTGGTAGAGGAGTGCGGCCAGTTGTGTTCGGCGATCCAAGAGTACCAGGCGGCTGGCGAGGAGATCCGGATCGCTCGACCACTGCGGCGCACCCTGCTCGACGCGGCTGTAGCGCGTCAAGACCTCGTCCCCATACAAATCCGTCCTGCCGTCAATGGCCACGGGATAGCCCGGGAGGCTCCAGATGAGGAAGCCGCCCCAATTCATATTGTTGTAAATGGGGACGGGGAAGGTCGCCTTGCGGACGAACTCGCAGGCGCGCACGGGAAAGTAGCCGGCGAGAGCGCGCTCGAGCGACGGGTTATCGACCTTGGAATCCCAAGCCGTCATCAGAAGCACCAGCAGGGTCGCGAATGCCGTTACTGCCGCGAAAGTCCAGGCGCGAGCGCGCGAGACGACGGCTTCCTCAGCCGTGGCCAGCTTGCGCTCCGCAATCATCGTCAGAGCCGGGATGCAGACGAACCAGGAGTCCCGTTGCATGCGAAAAGCGACCAAGGCGCTCACTACCAGCAAGGCGAGTTTGAACGGATCCCGGCAGCGCTGCCAGCCCAGGGTAAAAAACGCCCCCGCTACGATCAAAAGCAGAATGAAGTGTTCCGGGGAGCGGAAGTCCGGCGCTTGCAACTCGACAATCAGGCTGAATGGCGCGCTGCTTCGTACATAGCCCAGAATGACGGCGTAAAGGTGCCACGAGTAGGGCCCGATCAGCGTGCCCATCAGGGATAGCCCGGCCACGGCCAACACGCTGGAAACCGGCAACTCGTGTTCCAGCTCAAGAGCAGTGCTCCAACTCTTAGGCAGCATCGGCCGCACGAGGCATACCCCCGTCAGCAGCGCGAGAACGAACAGGCCGTAGATGAATTGAATGTGAAGGTTGGCCCAGACCAGGAATAAGACCGGCATCAGGAAAAGCAGCCGGATGTTTCCGCGGCTTCGCGCCTCGAAGATCAGCCCAACTTCGATCGTAAACATCAGGATGGAAAGCAGCATGGGCTGCAACGCCAGGCAATGATGCATGGCCCACATTCCTACCACCGCCAGAGCCCACGCTCTCCAAAAACCGCCGCTCGCCCGCCGCAAAATAATGAAAAGAACGAGAGTGATGGCCACTTCCAGACCAGTCCGCATTCCGACCAACCCGACCAGCCCGAACCAGTGATAAAAGCGGGAGAGGAGCACTTCAAAGCCCCAGCTGTAGGCGGCCCACGGAGAGCTCGCAAGCTGGGAGAACACGCCCTGATGCGGAAACGCGTGCTGGGCAACGATTGCGTCTCCGTCGCGCAGGTGCCACCACAAATCGAGATCGAGGACGGCGTTGGCCATGGGCGCGAGATGCGTTGTCCAGGTCAGCAGAACCACCAGCGCCAAAAACCGCATGACGGGACGTTTCGAGAGTTGGGGGAGAACGTCCATACTGCTCCTTGCGCGCAGAATCGTCGGCAGCGCCTCGCGCGGACGCTATCTTAGGCAGTGCAAAATTGCAGAAATCGAAAATATCCTACTATCGAAGCGGTGGATCATTGCTCGCGATTCCCGCCGCTAGAAACTCGTTCACGTACCCCCGCCAAGCGGGAACCTTTTTCGGGGGAGCAGTAGTTTCTCCAGCTTCGCTCGGCGGCGCTGTCGCCCGTGGCTGCGGCTGCTCCAGGTCTCTCGTAGCGCTCTCCGTGGCAATTTCTGCATGCGTCTGCTGCATCCTGTTCCTTTTAGGGCTCTCAAACTTTGTACCATGTTTCGCGTCCGCTCGAAGTTCCTTGGCGTGGCATGTCCTCCAGCAGGTAATGACGGATTCTTGCCTTCCAGTGAACGCGGGCCGCCGCCAGTCATTGGTTTTATCCGTAACAATCCGTATTGACACTGCTGTCACCGCGAGCGACGATATTTCTGCCAGGACATTCCCGCCCCTGCCCTCGCCTTGGAAGTTCGTATCGCTGTTTGAAATTCTTTCTTCAGGCGGTTTTGATGAGCACAAGACTTTTGCGACTACTTTCTGCTTTCTCCCTCGGCCTTCTCCCCGTGTCCGCCTTCGGTCAGTGTCAGGACCAGCCTTGCCGCAATCTGCAGTACATTCTCTACGCTGCCCAAACGGACTTCCGCGAGTTTCGCGCCATGAAAACAGCCGGCCCTGAGATATCCGTGGGTGCGGCAAAGGTTCCCTGTCAAATGTCCACCTGGGCGAACAACGTGCCGATGTACATCTGCTACGCGCAAGTGCCGTTTGCTGACGGCGAGGAGTGGTACACCAAGACCCTCGCGGCCGCCCAAAAGCTTCAATATTTATGGCATTTCAAAATCGATTCGCCCACTTCGGACCATTTCGTGGACGGTGGCCCGCCCGATTGCGAAGTTCCTCCCCCTGCCCCGGACGATGGCCCTTACCTTGGCCAGTGTCCACTTCATTTCCAGACCGTCAAGCAGCCCGACGGCACCGCCAAAGTCTATCTCTGGCTCAACTCGTACTCTTCGCCGTATCTTATGCACAAGCCGCCAGCTCCACCCAAGAAACCGTCACCTCCATCGTCGGCAAAATCGTCACCTCAAAATTCGCGAGGCAATTGATTCGGCTGCTCCAGGGGTATGGCGACCCTCGCCTCGTCGGAGTTGTGCATGGCATGGGCGGGCTTTGCCACGTACCCGGTCGGCGCGCCTTCCCGGTTCGTTGACACGTTGCGATGCGTCCGTTACGCTTTTGTGTTTACCTGGACGAAATTATTGCTGCTGAGGAGAACGGACCAACCGCCGCATGGCTGAAGAAAAGCTTCCTACACGCGCTGAAGATTTTTCGGAGTGGTACAACCAACTGGTATTGAAGGCGCAGCTTGCCGATTATGCGCCGGTGCGCGGCTGCATGATCGTGCGGCCGTACGGATGGGCGCTGTGGGAAAACATGCAGGGGTCGCTGGACCGGCGGTTCAAAGCTACCGGCCACCAGAACGTGGCGTTTCCGCTGCTGATTCCGCGAAGTTTTATTGATAAGGAGAAGCACCACGTCGAGGGATTTTCGCCCGAGCTGGCGGTGGTGACGATTGGCGGCGGGGAAAAATTGGCGGAGCCACTGGTGATCCGGCCGACTTCGGAAACGATTATTGGGCACATGTGGTCGAAGTGGATTCAGTCGTATCGCGACTTGCCGGTTTTGATGAACCAGTGGAACAGCGTGGTGCGGTGGGAGCTGCGCACGAAGCTGTTTTTGCGGACGCTGGAATTTTATTGGCAGGAAGGGCACACGGCGCACGCTACGCGCGAAGAGGCGGAGATTGAGACGCGGCAGATGCTGGATATTTACGCGGATTTTGCGATTGCCGACGCGGCGATTCCGGTGATTGCCGGGAAAAAATCGGACGCGGAGAAATTTGCGGGGGCGGACGTCACGTATTCCATCGAGGCCATGATGGGCGATGGCAAGGCGCTGCAGTCCGGGACTTCGCACTTCCTGGGGCAGAATTTTGCGCAGGCGTTCGAGGTGAAGTATCTGGACCAGGGCGGGCAATTGCAGCATTGCTGGACGACTTCGTGGGGGCTTTCAACGCGCGTGATCGGCGCGATCATCATGGTGCATGGGGATGACCAGGGGCTGATTTTGCCGCCGAAACTGGCGCCGTATCAGGTCGTGATTGTGCCCATCTACAAGACGGACGAAGAGAAAGCTTCGGTGATGGATGCGGCGCGCAAACTGAAGGGCGAGTTGGTTGCGGCGAACGTGCGCGTGACTTTGGACGAACGTGAGGGACAGAGTCCTGGGTGGAAATTTAACGATTGGGAGATGCGCGGCGTGCCGGTGCGCGTCGAACTAGGGCCGAAGGACGTGGCCAAGCAGGCGGCGGTTTTGGCACGGCGCGATCGTCCTGGGAGAGAAGGAAAGGTCAGCGCGCCTCTCGCGGGAATGCCGCAGGCGATTGAGAAGCTACTGGCGGAGATTCAGCAGGCGCTGCACGACAAGGCGCTGGCGTTCCGCAAAGCCAACACGCATGACGCGAAGACGTATGACGACCTGAAGAAGGCCGTCGAAAACGGCTTTGCGTATTCCTACTGGTGTGGAAGCGCCGACTGCGAAGCGAAGATCAAGGAAGAAACGCGAGCTACGATGCGTTGCATACCGATGGACCAGAGCCTCGGCGAAGGAAGTGCGCGGCCGACCGGTGCCGGGGACTGCGTTTATTGCGGCAAGCCGGCGTCGGAGCGGGCGATCTTTGCCCGCGCCTACTGAAAAACACATCCAAGACAGTTAGCTTTCCGGGTACAGGGCGAGCGGCAAATTCTCGACACTTCGCTGGCGGGGTGCTAGCGTTGATTGCTAGAGATAGCCAGTGATTCCTGCTGCGCGTCGCCGCTATTTTGCGGTGGCGGGCGGCGCCCGGAGATGATTTAAGTGCACTTCGATGGCAAGCCCTCCAGAAATTTGTTGAAACGCCGGCTGTCGGAGCGCGGCGCGGGCAAACTCAAGACCATTCTGTTCATCGCCATCGCGCTTATCCTGATCTATATGGGGGTCAAGCTGTTGCCGCCGTATGTTTCGGAGTATCAGCTTTTGGACAAAATGCAGGAACAGGCGCGGTTTGGTGTAGCGAACCGGTATACGGAAGAGCAGGTTCGCGACAATGTTTTCAAGGTCGTTCAGGATTTGGAGATCCCGGCCAAGCGCGAAGATATCAAGGTCACGGTGACGCAGGCTATCGTCAAGGTTTCGATGGAGTACACTGTGCCGGTAGATCTTCTCTTCTACAGCACCGAGCTGCACTTCTCGCCTTCCTCTGAGAACAAATCGATTATGTAGCGAGCCAGGCGTTTCCATTCGAACAGCCCGGCACGCCCTTCGATGCGGCGTGAGTGGCTTTTGTTCAGGCAACTTTTGCCTCGGAACTCCGTCTTTCTTAGTGGGGAGCGTTGCGAGATAATAGAAGCTCAGCCCCGGGAGCTGCCGTTTGCGCATCCGAATTAGCAAAAGTTTTTTCACCTCTAGAATCGGCTTGACGATTCTGGGAATCGTGTTCCTCTTATTTCTCACCGCGGGCGGGATCTTCACTTTTTACTACGTCAAATACTCGCGCATGATCGACGCGCGGCTCTCCGGGAAAGTTCTGCAAAACACGACCCAGATTTTTTCCGCGCCGGAATACATTTCCGCGGGGCAGGCGTGGACCGCGGACGATCTGGTCACTTATTTAACGCGCATCGGCTACCGCCCCGAAGCGGATGAAAATGCGGTGGGGCAGTTTACCGTGCAGGGAAACACGGTGGATATCCGGCCGTCCAAGCTGTCGTATTTTGGCGGGTCGAATGCGCTGGCGGTGCAGTTCGGAGCCAAGTCGATTCGCTCGATCCGGCCGCTCTCCGGCGGAGCAAGCGTGGACACGGCGCAAATCGAGCCGGAGCTGATCAGCAATTTGTTCGACAGCGCGCGGGAAAAACGGCGGCCTGTGCGTTACGAGGATTTGCCGCCCGAGTTGGTGCACGCGATTTTGTCGGCGGAGGACAAACGGTTTTTCGACCACGGCGGGTTTGACTTCATTCGAATCGCCGGGGCAGCGTGGAACGATATTCGTCGCAGCTCTCACAACATCCAGGGCGCTAGCACCATTACGATGCAGGTGGCGCGGACGTTTTTCTTTTCGAACGAGCGGACGATGCGGCGCAAATTGGCCGAGGCCATGGTTTCGGTCGAGCTGGAGCAACGCTTCAACAAGCAACAAATCTTCGAGCTTTACGCGAACGAGGTGTACCTGGGGAATCGCGGGAGTTTTGGGATTCGCGGGTTCTCCGAGGCCAGCGTTGCGTACTTCGGCAAGGACATGCGGCAGCTCTCCCTTGCGGAGTGCGCCTATATGGCGGGGCTTATTCGCGCGCCCAATTACTATTCTTCCGCCGATCGGCATCCGGAACGCGGAGCGCAGGCGCGCGACCGCGTCCTGACACAGATGTTCGAGAACAAATATATTACGCAAGACGACCTCGAGGAGGCGAAGAAGGCCCCGCTGAAGATTGTGCGCACGGCGGGCTCCGCGAGCGAAGCGCCCTACTTCGTGGACATGGTGAAGGACCATCTCCTGGACAAGTATTCCGAAAACGAATTGTTGAGCTCGAACTTTCGCGTGTATACGACGCTCGATCCGGCGCTGCAGCGGGCGGCAGCCGCGGCGGTCGACGCGGGTGTGAAGAACGTCGACTCGTTGCTGGCAAAAAAATACGACAAGTGGCGGAAGGAAGCGGCTAAGAAGGGAAGTAACGAGCCCATTCCGCAGGTGCAGGTTGCACTGGTGTCGATCGATCCACGAACCGGGGAAATCAAAGCGCTGATCGGCGGACGCGACTATGGGCAGAGCCAGCTGAATCACGCGCTGGCGCACCGGCAGCCTGGCTCGGTGTTCAAGCCGTTTGTGTACGCGGCAGCATTTGACAATGCCGTGGATGGCGTACAGCCGGTGATTACGCCGGCGACCACGGTTGACGATGAGCCCACGACGTTTGAGTTCGACAACAAAGAGTACACCCCCAATAACTACGGCGAAAAATTCATGGGGCACGTCACGGTGCGTGACGCGCTGACGAATTCTCTGAACGTGGCGACGGTGAAAGTAGCGGAGTTGATCGGCTACGGGCGAGTGGTGCAAATTGCGCGGCAGATGGGGCTTGGCAATAACATCCAGGCGACCCCGGCGGTCGCGCTGGGCGCCTACGAAATGACCGCGGTTGACGTTGCGGGAGGCTATACAGCGTTCGCGGATGGCGGCGTGAGGGCGGAGCCGCAATTCCTTCACAGCGTGGTCAGCGCGGACGGCAGCGTGCTTGAGAAATTCGCGCCGCAGACGCGCCAGGTGCTTGATCCGCGAGTCGCTTATCTGGTGACCAGCCTGCTCAAAGACGTTTTGAACAAGGGGACTGGCGCGGCAGTACGCGCCCGCGGTTTCACGCTTCCCGCGGCTGGAAAGACCGGCACATCGCGCGACGGGTGGTTCGCCGGTTATACCTCGAATCTACTGACCGTCATCTGGATCGGATTTGACGACAATCGCGATCTGGGTCTGACGGGCGGCGCGGCGGACGCGCCGATTTGGGCCGACTTCATGCTGCGCGCGACGTCGCTTGCCGCTTATCGCGACGTGAAGGATTTTGCGATGCCGGATGGTGTGCAGTCCGTGCTAATCGACCCGGAATCGCAGCAGTTGGCTACGCCGAGTTGTCCGACAACGCGGGAAGAGGTTTACATCGCTGGGTCGGCCCCGACGGACTTCTGCGAATTGCATGGAGGGCGCAATGGGGCTACTTCGTCAAGCTCCTGGCTGGCACACGTTTTCGGCGGTGACCCGTCGAAACCGGTGCAGACTGATGCGAACGGAAACCCGGTAGCGACGCCCTACGATCCGAACCGGCCCCCCGACGCAACGGGCCAGGGTGGCGACCCCAACGCGCCACCAGGCGAAAAGAAAAAGAACCCTTTACAGAAGATTTTTGGTATCTTTGGAGGCAAGAAGAAGGACCCCGACAAGGCTAAGCCTAAGCCGGAGAAGGGAGACTCGCCATGACTCACCTACGAGTGGCGTTTCCAGCAAGTATTCTTCTCTTGTCTCTTTCGATTCCAGCCGCAGGTCAAACTGTAGAAGAAGCACGCGCAATGATGGCTCCGGGTGTGGCGCAAGTGCCCTCGCCGCAGGATCCCGTCATTGTAGTGCACCCAGAGCTCAGCGAAGAGCAGATGGGTGACTTGTACATGGTGCGCAAGCAATTCCCTGAGGCGGCCGGGATATACAAAAAGCTGTCGGATCAAAACCCGCGAAATCCTATTTATCTGAACAAGCTGGGGATTGCGCTCCACCAGCAGGCGGCGTTGACCATCGCGTTGAAATACTATGAGCGAGCGGTCAAGGTAGACCCGAAGTACGCCGACGCGGAGAACAACGTCGGTACGATTTGGTATCAGCGCAAGAAGTACGAGAAGGCCATTAAGGCTTACCAAAAAGCGATTACCATGCGCAGCGACATGGCCGTGCTCTATAGTAATCTTGGGTACGCGTATTTTGGCGACAAGAAAATCGAACAGGCCATTTCTGCGTTCCGGCAGGCGCTGGCAATCGATCCACAGCTTTTCGAGCACAACGGCGCGCGCGGCGGTTCGGTCCTTCAAGATCGCTCGGTGGAAAATCGCGGACAGTTTGACTACATGCTTGCAAAATCCTTTGCGCAAGCGGGCGACATCGAACGGTGCCTCCATTACCTTCGAAAAGCCAAGGATGAAGGATACAAGGACTTCGCGGGTATAAAGAAGGATCCGGCATTTGCTGCGGCGATGAAGGATCCAGCGATGCAGGAAATACTTACGCCCAAGCCGGTGGAACCCGCGCAGCTTTAGTCGCGTGTTTTAATTCGGGCAGTCCCGCTCCATAAAATTGGGTTTGTTTGTGCGCCAGCGTTCCGCCGTGCCCGGCCATTTTTTGATCGGGGCGCAACGCCACCGAGTCTGTCCCTTTTTGTACACTCCCCGCGGGAACATCAGACTCAGCAATACAACGCATCCGAGTCAACGCCGCACAGCTCCTCTGCTACAATGAAAGAAACATGAAGCGGCCTGTTTTCAGCGCGCATTTGTTGATTTTCTTGTGGACGATTACCTTATCCGGAGCGGCGGCTGCTCCCGTTATCGCCCAACAGTCCGCTGCGGTTTCCCGAGGCGCCTCTTCTGAATCTTCTCAGCAAGGAATCTATCTGGTATTTCCATTTGAAAACGCAGGCGCTTCGCCGCGCCTGGACTGGCTTGGCGAGGGACTTGAAGAGCTGACCATCCAGCGGCTCTCCGCGGCCGGGCAGCAGGTGTATTCGCACGCGGGGCGCACCGGCGAACTCGAGCGCTCGGGACTTCCTCCCAACGCGAAGTTGAGCCGGGCGTCGATGCTGCGCATCGCGCAGAATCTCGACGCCGATTTCGTGGTGTTTGGCAGGTTCACGTCGGACGGGCAATCTCTTTCGGTGGAGTCGCAGATTCTTCGAGTGAACCCCGCGCGTCTGCTTGCGGCGGTACGGGAGACGGGACCGCTGGATTCGCTAATGGATCTGCATTTGCGTTTGTTGTGGCGGCTGCTCAGCGCCAACGATCATACTTACTCTCGCAGTCTCGAAGAATTCTCGAAAGCCCAGAGGCCGCTGCGATTGGATGCCTTCGAACACTACGCGCGGGGCTTGCTGGCCGGCGATGACGATGCCCGGTTGCGCGAATTGCGGGAAGCCGCGAGGCTCGAACCGGAATGGCCGGATCCGGATTTCGCGATTGCGGACGCATATTACGCGCGGCACGATTGCGATTCGGCGCTCATCTGGTTTGCCAAGGTTCCGAAGTCGCACGACCGGTATGTCGAGGCGGTTTTCGCAACGGGCGTTTGCCGTTTGCAGATGAATCAGCCGGACCGGGCCGAAGAGGTTTTCACGTCGCTGCAAGAGGCGCTGAGGAACAACCTGGTTTCCGGCGCGGACTTGCCGGAGATTTTGAATAATCTGGCACTGGCGCGGGCGCGACAGGGCAAAGCGCAGGCCGCGATGAGCGATCTCCGGCGTGCGGCGGAGCTCGATCCCGACGAGGATGATTACCCGTTCAATCTCGGATTGCTTGCGCTTGGTGCGAGTGAATTTGCCGCGGCCGCGGATTATTTTCGCGAGGCTTCCGGGCGCGAGCCTGATAGCGCCGAAAACCGCGCGTTGACTATTTTGTCGCTGGAAAAGGCGGGAAAAAAAGCGGAAGCCGATGAGGAGCGCGAAAGCGCGGGGGAAACATTTGGTCCCGATGCGCTGCCGGTAATCCATCTCGATGCTAAAGACCCCAAAAAAGATGTGCTGACGCGGCTGGAACGTGTGCGCACGGAGATGGATACTACGGCGCTGCGGCTGGAAATCGTCTCGGCAGGGGATGCCGCGAACGCCGCGGCGGCGGCTGGCGCGGATACTCCCGCAGCGCACATTCGCAGGGGACGGCAGGAGCTTTCTGCGGGGCGCGTGGATGCGGCCGAGAGTGAATTCCGCGCCGCACTCGGCTCGGACGCTGGGAACGCTTCGGCGCACAATGGACTCGCAGAAGTGTACCGCCGTCGCGGCGAGCTGGACGATTCCGCGAAAGAGTTGCAGGCTTCGCTGGAGATTCGGGACTCGGCCGCGGTGCGGACGACTCTCGCGCGCGTGTATCTGGCGCAAAAGAAACCGGAAATGGCACGCGTGGAAGCCGAGCGGGCGCTGAAGCTTGCGCCAAAGTACGCGGATGCCAAAGAATTGCTGGAACACTTGCAGAAGGTGAAACCGTCTGGAGGCGCGCAATGAGCGCTTATCGTTTGCTACAACCATTTTATCGTTTGAGAGTTTTCAGGGCTTCGACGCTTACGCTGTTTTGCGGTTTGTGTTTCGCCGCGGCAGCGCTGCTTCTTCCCAAGGCGACAGCCGATGAGCATTCGGCCAGTCCGCTCATTCTAAGGCTCCAGATCGACCGCGTGGTGGAGCCGGTTTTGGCCACCTACGTTGACGAGGGGCTGGCGGATGCGGCGAAACGACAGGCCTCGCTCGTTCTGATCACCATGGATACACCAGGCGGCCTCAGCAGTTCCATGGAAGACATCATCCAGCACATTTTGGTGTCCAGCGTGCCTGTAGCGGTGTTCGTGTCGCCCACGGGAGCTAGGGGTGCGTCCGCGGGATTCTATATTCTGCTCTCTGCGGACATTGCCGCGATGGCCCCGGCAACTCATACAGGTGCGGCTACGCCGGTTCTATCTATCGGCGGCTACCAGATTCAGGTCGATGAGACCATGCACAAGAAAATTGTGAACGACGCGCTGGCTTTTTTGAGGAGCTATACCGAACGGCGCGGGCGCAATCCCGCACTGGCGGAGACCGCGGTGACCGAGGCGAAGGCCTTTACGGAAAAAGAGGCGCTGGATGGCAAGCTGATCGATTTGATCGCGACGTCGCCGGAAGACCTTGTGCGCCAGCTCGATGGGCGGACAATCACCCGGTTCGATGGTGCGAAGACCACGCTCGCTTTGAAAAATGCGTCGATCACTCCGTTTGAACTTTCCGCGAGGCAAAGTTTTCTTGCGCGCATCGTGGAGCCGGATGTCTTCTTTGTGCTGCTGCTAGTCGGCGTGCTCGGGCTGTACACGGAGTTCACGCATCCGGGAATGATCGCGCCGGGCGTGATTGGCGGCATCTGCGCGGTGCTGGCGCTCTATGCCATGCACCTGCTGCCGGTAAATATCGCGGGAGTGTTGCTGATCCTGCTCGCGCTTGCGTTATTTATTCTGGAAGCAAAGTTTGCAAGTCACGGCGTGCTCGCAGTGGGGGGCATCGTGGCAATGATGCTCGGCGCGATGTTCTTGATTCGCTCGCCGCTGACGGCGGGAGGAGTGAGCCTGGGGGTGGCCCTTGCCGCGACCTTGCCGTTCGCGCTCATCACCGTATTCTTGATGAGGCTGGTGCTCAGCTCGCGCTCGTGGAAATCTTCGACGGGTAAGGAAGAGCTGATCGGCGAAGAGGGCGTTTCCATTTCCTCGCTGGCTGCCGGACAAGAGGGAATGATCCGCATCCACGGAGAACTTTGGCAGGCAGTCTCTCCCCGCGCAGTCGCGGAAGGGAAACCGGTCCGGGTGCGAAGCGTGGAAGGCCTGAAGCTGCATGTTGAACCAGAGGAAGCAGCGGTCGCAGAAAACAAGTAGAATGCGTTCGAGCTTGGGAGGGCGTGCATGATAGAAATTCCGATTTTAGTGGTTGCAGCCATTTTTCTGATCTGGATTTGGAATTCGCTCTATGTCATCAAGGAGTGGGAGCGCGGCGTTGTGTTGCGCTTGGGCCGATTGCTGCCGCAAGCGAAAGGCGCGGGCATCAACTTGGTGTTCTGGCCGATTGAAACACTCTATCGCATCAACATGCGGCTCGAAACGCTGGATGTGCCGCCGCAGGACATCATCACGCGCGACAACGTTTCCGTGAAAGTGAACGCGGTTTGTTATTTTCGCGTGGTGGACGCCAATCTGGCGATGTCCCAGGTACAGAACTACCAATACGCAACGTCGCAGCTCGCCCAAACCACGCTGCGCAGCATCGTCGGCCAGTTCGAGCTCGATGAGATTTTGTCGCAGCGCGACAAAGTGAATGCCAAGCTGCAAATCATCCTCGATCAGGACACAGAGCCCTGGGGCATCAAGGTGTCCAAGGTGGAAGTGAAGCAGGTCGACATACCGGAGCAGATGCAGCGCGCTATCGCCAAGCAAGCGGAAGCCGAACGCGAGCGGCGTGCGAAAGTTATTCACGCACAAGGCGAGTTCGAAGCCTCGCAAAAACTTGCCGATGCCGCGAAAGTTCTGGAGACGCAATCCTCGGCAATCCAGCTGCGCTACCTGCAGACTTTGACCGAGATAGGTGTCGAGAAGAACACAACGATTGTTTTCCCCCTGCCCATCGATATCATTAATAGCTGGGTGCAAGCGTTAGGGGGACCGAAAAAGTAAGAATGGCTTCTGGGGGAAAAAGAGGAAGCGCGGGCGAGCGTGTGCTCGAAGGGCGGCATGTCATCGGCTTGTTCATGCTGATGCTGCTGTTTTCGGGATTATTTTTCACGCTGGGCTTCGTGATGGGACGCGACCAGTCCAGCGGGCAGGTGCGCGCGGCGTCAGGCGCCTCGGGGATTCGCAGCTTGCCGGACTCCACGGTTCTGCCGAAGAGCGAAACTACGCCGAGAAATTCGAACAAGAAGCCCGCTCCTTCAGCCTCTTCTGAACCGGCTGCGGATGTGGCAGCGCCTTCCAATTCCGATTGGGAGTTTTATCATGCAGGCGATTCGAACAAGGCCGATGATCGCTTGAAGCCCGCAGTGAACTCGTCGCCCGCGCCCGTGTCCGCTATTGGAAAGAGCGCCATCCCCACGAAGCAAGTGAACGCCGCCGCGAAGACGAATGTCGGCCCGCCGCTGAGTTCCGCCGGCGGCCTAAACTTGCAGGTTGCTGCGCTCACCAAAGAAGCGGACGCCATGACGCTCGCAAACACTCTGCGCAAGAAAAACTTTCCGACATTCGTCCAACCGCCGCAGAGCGACAAGTACTTTCACGTGCTGGTTGGCCCCTACCCCGATCAAAAATCCGCCGACAACGCCAGGAAAGGCCTCGAGCAGGCTGGCTTCAAGGCCATCGTGAAGCACTAATGCCTGGGCGCTCGTGGCTCACCTACTTTCGTCCGCATCCCGGAAGTGAAACTCCATCATGGATGAGACTACTCATTGCCGCAGTTTCCGGCGCTGCGCTTTCATTTTCCTACACAGGATTTTATCTCAGCATCTATTCGTGGGTTTGCGTCGGCATTCTGCTGATCGCGCTTTTCGGCGCGCGCCCGCGCGTCGCGTTTGGCTGCGGATTCCTGCATGGCATCTGCTTTGTGCTGACCTCTGTGCCATGGATTGCAGAAGTCCTTGCCGTGCACGGCGGCCTTTCGCGCGCCGGCGGTTGGGGCGTGCTGCTGCTGATTGCATCCGTTTGGGCTGCGGGCAATGGGCTCGCGACCTGGGCCATTCACCGGGTGTCTCGCCGGAGCATCGCGCTGGCATGTTTTGGCGCACCGTTTTTCTGGGTGACGCTTGAAATGTTTCGGACGTATCTGCCGGAAATCAGTTTTCCGTGGAACTTGCTCGGCTATCCTGCGGCGGCGAATGGCGCGCTCGTGCAACTTACCACGATCACGGGAATCTACGGTTTGTCTTTTCTTGTCGCCGCGTTTAACGCTTTGCTCGCCTGGTACGATGCCGATACGACGCGGCCACCCAGGCAGCGGCTGGCGATATTGCTCAGCGCAGCCGTCGCAGTACTGTTGGTCATGTTAATCGGCCCGCACTTCGTGCCGCAGCCGGTCGCAAATCACACGGCGCGTGCAGTACAGCTGAATTTCCCTGAGGCAGACGAATACCCCAGCGACTGGTTCGCCTCGCACGAAAAGGACTTGGACGAAATCCAGCGCTTCAGCCTCGCACCTTCCGGCAACCATCCCGATCTATTGGTTTGGCCCGAGGCTCCTGCCCCGTTTTCGTTTCAGGACCGCCGCTTTTCGGTCCTCGCTTCGAATCTGGCGATTCGGTTCCATGATCCGTTCATCGTCGGAGTGGTGGAGTGGAAGCAGGAAACGGTTTCGGCGGGCGGCGCGTCGCACACGTCCATGATCCCCTACAACAGCGCGCTGATGTTCAGCGCGCAAGGCGACCGCGTTTTTTCCTACGATAAAATGCACCTCGTTCCCTTCGGCGAATACGAGCCTTTTCCGCTCATCCATCGCGTAGTATCCAACGTTTCCAGCGAAGTGGGCGGCTTTCGCAAGGGAAAAACCTATTCCGTCGCGCATCTTCCCAACAGCTATACGCTCGGCGTGTTTATTTGCTACGAAGCCATCTATGCCGGAGAAATCCGCCGTTTCGCCGCCAATGGCGCCGAGCTCTTCGTGAACATTTCGAATGACGGCTGGTTCGGCCACTCCGCCGCCGCGGAGCAGCATCTGCGCATGGCGCGCGTTCGCGCCGTCGAAAACCGCCGCTGGATCGTGCGCACCACGAACAACGGCATCACCGCTTCCATCGATCCCTACGGACGCATCTTCCGCCCCTTGCCGCGGGATGTGCGGGCCGCAGCGGATTTGCCTTACGATTTTCGCACCGACAAGACCATCTACACGCGTTTCGGCGATTGGTTCGCTTGGCTCTGCGTGCTGGTTTCCGCTATTCTGTTGGTGGTTGGCTGGAAGCCAAAGAAAATAGAAGTGGCCACCTAATGATCCAACGAAGCGAAAAGTAACAAGAAACAAAGTCGAACTAAAAGTTGCCAAAGACTGGCGCGCCGAATGATTCTTGAAGATCTGCAACACCGTTATGAACTTCTGAAGCCCCGCATCACCCTCGTGCGGAGCTTTCTTTGACGCCCCGCAATACCGCGAACGCCTGAAATCTCTCGAAGCCCGCGTAGCTCTGCCCGATTTCTGGAACAACCAGGAAGAAGCGCAGGCCGTTCTTCGCGACCGCAAGCGCGCCGAAGAACAAATTGCCGCGGACGAAAAGCTGGCTTCCATTTCCGGAGACGTCGAGACCTATGTCAGCCTGGCTGCGGAAGAAACCAACGCCGAGCAGCGCAACGACCTTCTGAAAGACCTGGACCGCGAGCTGGCAAACTCTGAAAGCTACGTCGGCGAACTCGAAACGAAAACGCTTCTCTCCGGCGAGACCGACCACCTCAACGCCATCATGACCATCAAGCCCGGCGCAGGCGGCACGGAATCGCAGGACTGGGCCTCCATGCTTCTCCGCATGTACCTCCGATGGGCGGAGCGCAAAGGCATCGACGCCACCCTGCTCGATGAAACTCCCGGCGAAGAAGCTGGCATCAAGTCCGCCACGATTCAATTCGCTGGAGAAAATACCTATGGCCTGCTTGCAGGAGAAACGGGTGTGCACCGTCTCGTCCGCATCTCCCCATTCGATCAGGCGGCACGCCGCCACACCTCCTTCGCTTCGGTCTTCGTAATTCCGGAAATCGACGACCGCATCGAAATCAATATCCGCCCGGAAGATCTGCGCGTGGATACTTTCCGTTCCGGCGGCAAGGGCGGCCAGAACGTCAACAAGGTGGAGACCGCTATTCGCATCACCCATCTTCCGACCAATATCGTGGTCGGCTGCCAAGCCCAGCGCAGTCAGGGCAAAAACCGCGAAATGGCTATGAAGATGTTGCGCTCCCGCCTCTACGACCTTGAAATCCAAAAGCGCCAGGCGCACACCGACAAGCTCGACGAGACCAAGCTCGACATCTCTTTTGGCAGCCAGATCCGTTCCTACGTCATGCAGCCCTACCGCATGATCAAGGATCACCGCACCAAGTTCAGTGCCGGAGACGTCGACCGCGTCATGGATGGCGACATCGACCCTTTCATCCGCAGCTACCTGATGGCCAAAAAGACCAAGGGCAAGCTCGACGTGCAGCTCGATGACGACGAAGACGCCGCCTAGAGCTGCCCGGGACGCGCCATTCGATGCTCCCAGGCGCCGTTCAGCCCCCATTTGCGACCGTTCAATGCACCTGCAAGTCGTTCAATGTCAATGCGTTGATTCTTAGACCCTGCGATGTTAGTTTTGTAGGGTTAATCGAATACACTGTGAATAGCCTGTCCCGGCGGCTGGACCGCCGCGGTTCACGAAGGAGAAAGTGTTTTGAGCGAAGCCTTAAGGAATTTCTTATTTACCTCGGAGTCCGTCACCGAAGGCCATCCGGACAAAATTGCTGACCAGATTTCCGATGCGGTTCTCGATGAAGTGATGAAGATCGACCCCCAGGGCCGCGTGGCCTGCGAGACTCTGGTGACCACCGGCTTGGCCATGGTCGCCGGCGAAATCACCACCAGCGCCATCCTCGATTACGACACGCTGGTGCGCGACACCATCCGCGGTGTCGGCTATGACCGCGCGAAATTTGGTTTCGACGCCGAAACCTGCGCCGTCATGTGCACCATCAAGCGCCAATCGCCGGACATCGCCATGGGCGTCGATACTGGCGGCGCGGGAGACCAGGGCCTGATGTTCGGTTTCGCTTGCGATGAAACAGACGAACTGATGCCCATGCCCATCCAGCTTGCCCACCGCCTTACGCAGCGCCTCTCCGAAATTCGCAAATCCAATAAAGTTGATTTTCTCCGGCCTGACGGCAAGTCCCAGGTCACCATCGAGTATCGCGATGGCCGGCCCGCTCGCGTCGATTGCGTAGTTATCTCCACGCAGCACAGCGAAAAAGTTTCCAACGCCGATTTGCGCGATGCCGTTACCGAGCATGTGATTCGTCCCATCATTCCTGCCGCCATGCTCGACAGCAAAACCAAGTACCACATCAATCCCACGGGACGCTTCGTCATCGGCGGACCCATGGGCGATGCCGGTTTGACCGGCCGCAAAATTATCGTGGATACCTACGGCGGCTACAGCCGTCATGGTGGCGGCGCGTTCTCCGGCAAAGATCCTTCCAAGGTGGACCGCTCTGCCTGCTACATGGCCCGTTACATCGCCAAGAACGTGGTGGCATCTGGGCTGGCACGCAAAGCGGAAGTACAGCTCGCCTACGCTATCGGCGTAGCCGAACCAGTCTCCGTGATGGCCGAAACGTTCGGCACTGCGGCCATTTCCGAAGAAAAAATCACTTCGCTGATCCGCGAATACTTCTCGCTGACACCCAAGGGCATCATCGAAGCGCTCGATCTTCGTCGGCCCATTTACAAGCCCACCGCGGCGTACGGCCATTTTGGGCGCAGCGGCCCTGGCTTCACCTGGGAACGCACCGACCGCGCGGACGCTCTTCGCAAAGCAGCCGGGCTGGGATCCGCGGCCACGGTGGAAGTCGCGGCTCGCCGATAGGCCAGGCCTGCAAGAAACGCCGGCTCCTGCGCTGGCAAGTTTTTTTCCCGCGCGAAGTCCCCCAACCGCGCAAACTTTGATTAAGGAGAACGAGTGTGGCTACCGCTGAACTGAAAAAGGGTGATGTAAAAGATATCGGGCTGGCCGACGCCGGCAAGCGCAAGATCGAGTGGGCAGGCAACCAGATGCCCGTGCTCGAAATCATTCGTAAGCGCTTTGTAAAAGAGCAGCCCCTCAAGGGCCTGCGCGTTTCCGCTTGTCTGCATGTGACCAGCGAAACGGCGAATCTGATGATTGCGTTGCGCGATGGCGGTGCCGATGCGGTTCTCTGCGCTTCCAATCCGCTCTCGACCCAGGACGAAGTCGCGGCTTCGCTGAACCGCGACTACAACATTCCGACGTACGCGATCAAGGGCGAGGACAACGAGACCTACTATTCGCACTTGCGCGCCGCTCTCGAACACCAGCCGCAATTCACGATGGATGACGGCGCCGATCTCGTCACCATGCTGCTCACCAAGCGCACCGATCTGGTTTCCAACGTTATCGCCGGAACGGAAGAGACCACCACTGGCGTCATCCGCCTTCGCGCCATGGCCAAAGACGGCACACTGAAGTATCCGATCATCGCCGTCAACGACGCCGAGACCAAGCACTTCTTCGACAATCGCTATGGCACTGGGCAGTCCACGCTCGACGGCGTCATTCGCGCCACCAACTTGCTGCTCGCCGGCCTCAAGGTCGTCGTCGCGGGCTACGGATGGTGTGGACGCGGCGTCGCCATGCGCGCCAAGGGCCACGGCGCCGATGTAATCATCACTGAAATCGATCCGACGAAGGGCATCGAAGCGGTAATGGACGGCTTCCGCGTTATGCCTATGGCTGACGCAGCCAAGCTCGGCGATGTTTTTATCACTGTCACCGGCAACAAAAGCGTGATTCGCTCCGAGCACTTTGAAGTGATGAAGACCGGTGCAGTGGTCTGCAACTCCGGCCACTTCAACGTCGAAATCGACATTCCTGCGCTGGAGAAACTTTCCAGTGGCAAACGCGAAGTGCGCCCCTTGGTAGACGAATATCTCCTGAGAGACGGCCGCAAGGTTTATCTCTTGGGTGAAGGACGTCTAGTCAATCTCGCCACCGCCGAAGGTCACCCGGCCAGCGTCATGGACATGAGCTTCGCCAACCAGGCGCTCTCGGCCGAATACCTGCGCCAGAACTACAAGCAACTGAAACCGCAGGTCTATGTCGTGCCGCAAAATCTCGACAAGGAAATCGCCCGCCTCAAGCTGGACAGCATGGGCCACAAACTAGACAAGCTAACCGCCGAGCAGGAGCATTACCTCGCTTCCTGGCAAGAAGGAACGTAGCACCGCGATTCCTGCGCGTAGTCTTTTCTTCTTTCCAAAGGGGCGCCGAAAAACGCCCCTTTTTCTTGTAAACTAAATTCAGCTTTTCCAGGCTCACTCTCATGTGGGATCTCTCGGTTAACGCCCTCGACACAGCCCGCCTCCGCGGCGCAAGCTACGCTGACGTTCGCGTAATGCACCTTCGCCAGCGCGACCTGACCACAAAAAACGGCCAAGTCGGAACCCTCGCGCAGTCCGAGTCGATCGGCTTGGGAATTCGCGCGTTGGCGAATGGCGCATGGGGCTTCGCTTCCACGGACCGGCTCACGCGCGAAAGCGTTTCCGCCTGTGCCGCGCAGGCCGTTTCCATCGCCAGAGCGTCGGCCCTCGCGAAGCGCGGCGACGTGGTGATGGTCCCCGAAGACCCCTACGTGGATAGCTGGCAGAGCCCCTTTCGCAAGGACCCGTTCGAAATACCGCTCGAAACGCAGCTCACGTTGCTACTGGCTGCTGATGAGGAAATGCGGCGCGTCAAAGGCGTCACCCTGACGGAAACCGGAATGCAATTTCGAAAGATTGAGTCCTGGTTTGCTTCCAGCATCGGCTCGCGCATCCATCAGAACAAACTGATCACCGGCTGCGGCATCGGTGCGACCTCTTTTCAGGGCGACGACATTCAGAAGCGCTCGTATCCGAATAGCTTCGGCGGCCAGCATGCCCTCGAGGGCTACGAACTCGTGGAATCTCTCGATTTTCTGAAACACGCGCCCCGAGTCGGCGAAGAAGCCGCAGCCCTCCATTTCGCGCCGCAGTGCCCTGAAAAGACAGGCACGCTGATCCTCGGCGGCAGCCAGCTCGGCCTGCAGATTCACGAATCCGTCGGCCATCCCATCGAACTCGACCGCGTCCTCGGTCAGGAAGCCAACTTCGCCGGTACAAGTTTCCTCACCCTCGATCAGCTCAACAAGCTTCGCTACGGCTCGGATATCGTCAACGTCGTCGCCGACGCCCGCCTCGAACACGGCCCCGGCCTCGGCAGCTTCGCCTACGACGACGAAGGCGTCCCCGCGCAATGCACCGACATCATCAAAGACGGCCAATTCCGCGGCTATCTCTCCAACCGCGAAACCGCCCATCTCATCGGCCTGAAACGCTCGTCCGGCACCATGCGCACAGAGAGCTGGAACCGCCTCCCCATCATTCGCATGACAAATATCAGCCTCAATCCTGGCACGTGGGATTTTGAAAATTTAATTGCCGACACCGACGACGCCATCCTCATGGAAACCAACCGCTCCTGGTCCATCGACGATCGCCGCTACCAATTCCAGTTCTCAACAGAAGTCGGCTGGGAAATCAAGGGCGGCAAGAAAACGCGCATGCTCAAAAATCCCAGCTACAGCGGCATCACCACCGAATTCTGGAATTCCTGCGATGCAATCTGCTCTCGCGACCACTGGACTCTCTGGGGCACGCCAAACTGCGGCAAAGGCCAGCCCATGCAAACCATGGGCACCGGCCACGGCGCCGCTCCATCCCGTTTCCGCAACGTCAGAATCGGCTCGGCATTCTCCAACCAATGACCACGCCACACAAATCCAACAAGTCCTCAACAGGGAAGCGCTCCCCATCCGCCGTGCGCCCCGTCGAACTATTTCTCGAACGCGAACTCCGCCGAATAATAGACACCGTTCTCCGCCTGGCAAAATCAACCGGCGCTGAAGAAACCGAAGTCCACATCGACGAAACCGCCGACTCTCTCACCCGCTTCGCCAACAACGCCATCCACCAAAACGTCGCCGAGCACGGCCTCAACGTATCCATTCGAACGGTCGCCGACGGCCGCACCGCCCGCGCCACAACAAATCGCGTCGACGAAGACTCTCTCCGCGCCGCCATCGAAGCCTCCTTGTCCCTAGCTCACAGCCAGCCTAAGGATCCGCATCTCCTCCCGCTCCCCACCAAGAAGCGCTATCGCAAAATAAATCGGTTCGCAAAGGACACTGCCGCCCTCACGCCCGAAGAACGCGCCCGCGCTGTTCGCAAAGCCTGCGACCTCGCCATCCAGAACGGCCAAGTCGCCGCAGGCATCTTCGCCAGCGGCCTCCAGCAATCCGCCATGGGCAATTCCCGCGGCCTTTTCGCCGCCTACCGCGAAACCCACGCCGAATTCTCCATCACCATGCAGCAAAATCCCGCCGCAAGCTGGGCCAAAGCCAACGCCGCCAGCGTCCGCGCTTTCGACCCGCAAAAACTAGCCCAACGCGCGGCAGAAAAAGCTCACCTCGCCGTAGACGCCAAAGAACTCCCCCCAGGCCGCTACACCGTGATCCTCGAACCCGCCGCCGTTCTCGACCTGGTCGGCTTCCTCTTCTACGACTTCGCCGCCACAGCCCTGGAAGACAAGCGCTCCTGCCTAAACGGCCGCATGGGCCAGCAACTCTTCGGCAAGAACATCACCATCGTCGACGACGCTTACCACCCTCTCCAACTCGGCGCCCCCTTTGACGGCGAAGGCATCCCCCGCGAAAAAGTCCAACTCGTCGATCGCGGCGTCCCCAAAAATCTCGTCTATTCCCGCCGCAGCGCCAAATCCGCCAACAAAAAGCCCACCGGCCACGGTTTCGCTCTTCCCAATGAATACGGTGAAGCCCCCATGAACCTCGTTTTCTCCGGCGGCGATTCCCCCCTCGAAAAAATGATCGCTTCCACCAACCGCGGCCTCCTCGTCACCCGCCTCTGGTACATCCGCGAAGTCGACCCTTACGAAAAGGTAATGACGGGCATGACCCGCGATGGCCTTTTCCTCGTTGAAAACGGCAAAGTCACTACCGCTGTCCGCAATTTCCGCTTCAATCAGTCCATCCTGGAGCTGCTCCGCAACGTCGAACTCCTCGGCCCAGCCGTACGAGCCACCGGCGAAGAAGCCTTCGAAATGGTGGTCCCCGCTATGAAGGTCCGCGAATTCCACTTTTCGGAAGTTACAAAGTTTTAACAATCCACGACTTACATTCCTCCTCCTCCACAAAACCGATTTGTCATATGCAAATTCTGCGTTGTACATCTCCGCCCACCCCGTTTAATAAACGTGTATGCACCAAATGCGCGTCCCCGGCGCCAGCGGACGGCACCCTAACTGGGGCCATCCTGACCACGATGCCTGCGGCACAGGCTTCGTAGCGCGCCTCGGCGGCCCGGCCAGCCACGAAATCATCACGATTTCGCTGACAGCGCTCGAGCGCCTTACCCATCGCGGCGGCGTGGACGCCGACGGCGCCAGCGGCGACGGCGCAGGCCTCCTCACCTCGCTCCCCGGCCAATTTTTCCGCAACCGCGCCAAAGAGCAGGGCATCGACCTCCCAGAAGTTTTCGGACTCGGCTTCGCCTTTTTCCCGGAAGCCGCCTCCGCGGAAGCCCGCGCCGCGGTAGACGCCGCCGCCGACACGGAACGCCTCCGCATTCTCGGCTGGCGCCGCGTCCCCACCAACACCAACTCCCTCGGCCGCCGCGCCCTCGAAACAATGCCGGAAATCTGGCAATTTTACGTCGCTCCGTTCCACGCCTCGCGAGGAGTCGCCCGCTTCGAGTGGCGCCTCTCGCTCCTCCGCAAACGCGCCGAATCGCAACTCCCGCAGCGCTGCTACATCTGCTCGCTCTCTTCGCAGACCGTGGTCTACAAAGGCCTGCTCACGCCTTGGCAATTCCCACAATTCTACGAAGACCTCCGCGATCCCTCTTTCGCCACGACCTTCAGCATTTTCCACCAGCGCTATTCGACGAACACGCAACCCTCCTGGCATCTCGCGCAACCCTTCCGCCACGTAGCCCACAACGGCGAAATCAACACCATCGTCTCCAACCGCCGCTGGCTCCGCGCCAAAGAGAACGAACTCCGCGCCCGCCTAACGGTCGGCTCCTGGTTTCACGCGCTCGAACAAAACGTCAGCGACTCCGCCAGCTTCGACAACGCCTTTGAGCTGAAACTCCTCGAAGGTTTTGGCCCGGATGAAGCCATGCTCTCCATGGTTCCACCCGCGTTTGAAAACGACCCGCTTCTCTCGCGCGACATCCGCGCCGCCCTGACCGCTCTCTCGCAAAACAGCGAGCCTTGGGACGGCCCTGCAGCCCTGATTTTCTCCGACGGCCAGTTTGTGGGCGCAAAGCTAGATCGCAACGGCCTCCGCCCTTTGCGCTACACGCTAACGCACGACGGCCTTCTGATTGCCGGCTCTGAAACCGGCCTGATCGATCTCGAAGAATCCCGCATTGCCGAACGTCAGCGCCTCGGCCCCGGCGAAATGATTCTCGCTAATCCCGCCACCGGCCTCGTGCTCCGTTGGCGCGAAGTCCTCAAGCGCCTGGCCATGCACCAGTCCCGAAATGTGCTCGCCCCGGTCCGCCGCCTTTCGCCGCCCAGCGCCACGCACCCGTCCGTTACCAGCCAGCCCAAGCGCGTCGCCGCCGCCGCCGGATGGACTGAAGACCAATTTAAAACTCTCTTCTCCGCCCTCACCCACGGCAAAGAAGCCGACTGGAGCATGGGCGACGACGCTCCGCCCGCATTCCTCTCCACTCTCCCTCGCACGCTCTGGGACTATTGCAAGCAGCGCTTCGCCCAGGTCACCAACCCGCCCATCGATCCGCTGCGCGAAACCCATGTCATGTCTCTCGAAGTGCATCTGAAGGACGGCGTTACGCTGCCGAATCCTCTCCTCGGCGCCGGACAGCTCACCGAGCTTTCCGATCTGTTCGGCCGCGTGCACCGCGTCGACATCACTTTCTCTTCTGCCCTGGGAGTCCCGGGCGCACGCCGCAGTCTTGCTCAGCTATCTACTACCCCTCTGAGCAGTGGCGCACGTCCGGGCCTCCTCCTCCTTTCCGATCGCGGCATCAACGCGGAAAAAGGCGCGCTCCCCGCGCTTCTCGCAACGGCCGCCGTCTGGAAAACGATGGTTCGCGAACATCTCTGGGATGTGCCGCTCGTTGTAGAGTCCGCGCAGATTTTTGACACGCATCATGTCGCGTTGCTCGTCGCCGCAGGTGCCAGTGCCGTCGTCCCCTATCTTGCCGACGAATTTGCCGACTCCATCGAGTCCGGCGGCGCCGACCGCATGCGCATCGCAATCACCGCAGGCCTGCGCAAAGTCCTCGCCCGCATGGGTGTTTCGACACTCGCGAGCTATCGCAACAGCCAGCTCTTTGAAATCGTCGGCCTCTCCGAAGACGTCTCCACCGAATATTTTGAAGATGCCGCAGACTATCCCGGCTCAAAAACGCTCGACGACCTTTTCGCCGATTATCTGCGCATGCACAAAGCAGGCTTCTCCGCGGATTCCACCGATCTCGCCGATGCAGGCCTCTACCGCTTCCGCAAAGGCGCCGAACTCCACGCCACGTCTCCGGAAGTCGTCCGTCGCCTGCACGCCCACGTCCGTGCGCCAGAAGCCGGAAAATTTGCCGCCTTCGAAGAATTGTCCGAGACCCAGGGCACAGTTTTTCTGCGTGATCTTCTCGAAACGGTTCCCGGCACGCCCATTCCGCTCAACGAGGTCGAGCCCACCGAAACAATCTTGCGCCGCTTCAGCACACAAGCCATGTCTCTCGGCTCGCTAAGCCCGGAAGCGCATCGCACCCTAGCCCTTGCCATGAACATGATCGGCGGCCGCAGCAACACCGGCGAAGGCGGCGAAGATCCCAACACCTATCGCTTCGAGCCGGCCGCGGCCAACAAAATAAAGCAAGTCGCCTCCGGTCGCTTTGGTGTCACGGCCGATTATTTGGTTCATGCCCAAGAGCTCGAAATCAAAATGGCCCAGGGCTCCAAGCCCGGCGAAGGCGGCCAGCTCCCCGCTCGCAAAGTCACCGAGTACATCGCGCGCATCCGCCACGCAACTCCCGGCACTCCCCTGATTTCGCCGCCGCCGCACCACGACATCTACAGCATCGAAGACCTTGCCCAGCTCATTCACGACCTGCGCGCCGTAAATCCCAGCGCACGCATCGGCGTAAAACTGGTGAGCGGCGCAGGCGTCGGCATCATCGCCGCAGGCGTCGCCAAAGCAGGCGCCGACGTCATCACCATCAGTGGCCACAACGGTGGCACCGGCTCTTCGCCGCTCACCTCTATCAAAAATACCGGCCTCCCTTGGGAAATCGGTCTCCGCGAAACGCATGACACTCTAGTCCGCGCCGGCCTCCGCTCTCGCGTAGCTCTCCGCGTCGACGGCGGCCTGAAATTTTCGCGCGACATCATCGTCGGCGCGCTCTTCGGCGCCGATGAATTCGGCTTCGGCACCGCTTCGCTCCTCGCCATTGGTTGCGTCATGGCTCGCCAGTGCCATCTCAACACCTGCCCGGTCGGCATTGCCACGCAGGACGAAAAACTCCGCACGCGCTTCAACGGCAAGCCAGAAATGGTCGTCGCCTATTTCCGTTCGCTCGCCGAAGAAGTCCGCAATCGCCTGGCCCAACTCGGTGTGCACTCTTTGAGCGATCTCACCGGCTGGTACGACCGCCTGAGCGCCCGTTCCGGCGTCGACCCGCTGCTGATCGTCCCGATTTCCGATTCTAATCGCGTCGCCCCGCACCAATCTCCCGCGCTGCACGCCGCCGCGCGCGAGGACGCTCTGCATTTCAAAGCCACGTTCGAGCTTCAAGCGGAATCGCAACCCATCCAGAATTCCGACCGCAGCGTCGGCGCAGGCATGAGCGGGGAACTCATGCGCCGCCGTCGTCCCGGCAGCCAGAGCCCCGAGATCGCCCAGAATCTCACCAAGGAATTTCGCGGCTGTGCAGGCCAAAGTTTCGGCGCATTCTTAGCCGATGGAATCTCTCTCTCGCTCACCGGCGAAGCCAACGACTACGTCGGCAAAGGCCTCTCCGGCGGCAGCATCGCCATCTCCGCTAGCTCCGCAGCCTCCCGCCGCGGCGACGTCCTCGCTGGAAACACGGTTCTCTACGGCGCAACCTCCGGCCAGCTTTTCGTAGCAGGCCGCGCCGGCGAGCGCTTCGCCGTCCGCAATAGCGGCGCGCTCGCGGTCGTCGAAGGCGTCGGCCAGCACGGCTGCGAATATATGACCGGCGGCGTCGTTCTCGTCCTTGGCCCCCTCGGCCTCAACTTCGGCTCCGGCATGACCGGCGGCCTCTCCTACGTCCTCCGCGGCGAAGCCGACCAGGTCCTCCACCGCGATTTCGTCGAGCTGCACGAAATCAACGAGCAGGAAGAATCCTGGCTGCGCACCATCCTCGAAGCGCACCAGCATTTCACCGCCAGCCCGCGCGCCTCGCGTCTGCTCTCGCGCCGCGGCTCGCTCTCCATGCTCCGCGTCCAGCCCATCCACTTCCAGGGCACCCTCGAAGCGACCTGGGAGCCGGTGCTCGCCCGGCTAAACCGCCGCGAACCGATTTTCAGCACCACGCAGAATGTCGCGCTTACGCAGGCGCCTCTGCCAGCTTGAAAGGAGCAATTCTTAGAAGGCAGTCTCATAAGTGCCCTTCAGGGGTCGGAGCTTTGGCTCCGACATCTACGGCTAGGCAACATTAGGCTTTAGCCCCTGAGGAACTGTTTTTTTGGGCCAGGACCTTATGAGATAGCTTCTAGCTTACTAAGCAAGGATATTCAGTTATAATCCTTGCCCGAGCCCCCTGCTTATGGACTTTGACCAACTCGCCACTTTCGTCTACGTTGCCAAACTGAAGAGCTTCTCGCGTGCCGGTCAAAAAGTTTTTCGTTCTCAATCGGCCGTCAGCGCCCAAATTCGCCAACTCGAGCAAGCCTATCGAGCACGCCTCCTCGACCGCTCCGCCAAATCCGTCGAGCTCACTCCCGCGGGAGAAGTTCTCTTCGAATACGCCGAGCGTCTCCTCCGCCTCCGCGACGAATCCATCCAGGTCGTCGCCGACCGCGGCGACGTCGTTCAGGGCCCGCTGGTTTTTGGCGCCAATGAAGCCACCTGTCTCTATCTTCTCCCGGACATCTTCGCAGAATTTCAGCGCCGCTATCCCCAGGTGCACATCAGCATCTACCGCAATTTCAGCCACAAAATTTTGCAGCGTGTCGAAGACGGCTCGGTAGACGTCGGCATCGTCACTCTGCCCATCAAATCCCCAACGCTCAAAGTTCACCACATCTCGCGCGACCGCCTGCGTTTCATGGTGAGCACCCGCAATCCGCTCGCCCATCGCTCCAAGATCACGCTGGAAGAAGTCGCCAGCCAGCCGCTGATCTTTCCGCGCACCGGCTTCACCCGTCAGGTGCTCGACAAGCTCTTCCGCCCCTATCGCGCTCGTCTCCGCGTAGCCATGGAGCTCCCCAGCATCGGCATGATCAAGCGCTTCGTAGCGGCCGACGCCGGCGTCTCCTTCATCAGCGAAAGTTTCGCCCGCGACCAAGTCAAAGCCGGCGAAGTGAAGCTCCTCACGGTAGAGGGTGTCGACCTCTGGCGCGAACTGGGCCTCGTCTACCGCCGCGACCGCAGCCTCCCCCGCTCCGCCCAAGCCCTAATAGCAGTAATCCGCGAACACAAAAAATTCCCCGACGCCACCACTGCCGCCGCTTCCGACTAACCAGGTTCCGGCCGAAACCGCCGCCTCCGGCAAACCAAATCTGGGTCTCTCTTGTAGGGGCACGATACATCATGCCTGCGGTGTAAGCCGTGCGCGAGACCTCCGCAGGCTCATCGCCCTTCGTTAAACACAAATATCTGAAAATAAAGGAGTAATCCCAGCGATAAATTGGGTATTGAAAAGATCCGCAATCTGTGCTATATAATGGGGTAGGTATTTGTTCGGATTTAGGTAGCGCCAGCATCCTTGCTGGCGTTTTTGCTTATAGTGGAGATGCTCACTCTTATCCGAAGCTCATCCACCGATCTGTCTTCCTCAACCATCAAGAGGAGTGCTAACTCAGTCAGTTACGCTGACGTCTCCGTGACCTCTGTGTTAAGAAAAACATGAATCCACCCCACAATTCCGGCAACTACCGGGGCTGCGGAGGCACAAAACGCTCATTTTTGCAGAGTTCGGCGCGAACGCCTAAGTCCATTAGAATCAACACTTACGCAAGCCATCCGCAAGTGTTGATTCTAAGCGGCTTACGAGTGCTCTAAGCCCTTTATATGCAACACTTACAGAAAAGAGGGGGAGTGTAGGCAATTATGGTTAACAAAAACCGGCCAACCAGACGGGGCCGTTAGTGTACGTTGAAATCCAAGCTCGCAATCGACCGCGCAATCACATTTTCCTGGATCTGAATGAGGTCGTCGTCGGCATAGGTCATTCCCAGTACGGTAAATATCTCGCCGCCGCGCCCAGCGACCACCAGCGTCCCAGACCAGTCGTGCCCGTCCGCCATGCCGCGATACCGGTATTCCACGGCCGGTAAGCCGCCAACAGTGGTCTTCTGCTGCGAAATCCTCCGGTAATTGGCGTAAATCTCGCGCAGCCGCTTCTCAACCGCCGCCGCCGCCGGTTCGAGCGAATCCTTGGTTTTCTCCTGGCCGATAACCATCAGCGTCGACTGGTTAAACGTGCCCAGAGCCACGATCGCGTTCGGCAGCGCCTGCCGCGCGTCTTCGATCAGCTCCCAGCTAGGTGCCTTGTACATCTTGAATCCGTGCGTGTAGTTCGTATACAAATTGCCCTGAATGTCCTCGTGCATCGCCGGAACTTCCGGTTGCGGAGGAGCTGGCGCAGGCTGCGCCAATGTCGGATTCGGCGCCGCCGCCGCTGGGCCCTTCAGGTCGGGAGCCACCACCTTTGCCGTCGCCGGCGTAGGCACTTCCGGCTTCACTGCCGCGTTCCCGATTTTTGGCGCAGCCTTCTCGCCTTTTCCCGCCGCCGGTTCCGGGGACTTCACACTGGCATTGGTTGCCGGAGGCGTGGCAGGTGCAGCCGCTCCGCCGGTTGATGACGCCACAGCAGGCTCGGTTTTCGGCTCCGCAGTCGCAGCCGGATCTTTCTTCGCTTCAGGAGTCTTATCCGTCTTCGGCGTTTCTCCGGCAGGTGTGCTGGGAACAATCGACGCAATCTTGTCTTTCTCCACGAGCACATATCCAAAGTCCGTCTTGACCTTGAACATGTTGTCTTCGTACCCCACGATCACGCCGTACAGCTTCTTGCCGTCTTTCAAACGAATTTCATCTGCCCGAGCGGAAATTGCCGCAGCGCAAAAGGCCACAGCCAACGCCGCAACGCAAACGCAAATGCGTTTATTAGAGATGGCTAATACCGTGCCATGGTGGGATCCGTGTTTCTTCGACAGGACCAACGCCTCAACACACTTGGAGCCGTGTTCCGACATGGACAATACCGTACCGTCTTGGGAGCCGCGCTTTTCGGGGACAGCCATATTTTCAGTATGGGGTGGCTGCCACTGCCCCGCAACCGTCACGCGCGCGGTGGTGTCCGCCGTGTTACCTCGGCCAGCAGCACCCCAATCCGCTTCGCCAGCCGCTCCACCTGCTCGATGGACTCGCTCAACCGCGCCCGAAGCGGCTCCGGCAGGTTGGCATGCGTCTGCTGCATAGCCAAGGCCTCCGCGATCATCCGCAACTCTTTGCGATGCCGCGGATTCAACCGTTCCCAGAGCCGCCGCTTAGCGCTCCGGTTGCGCCCCAGCCACTCCTCCCCAGTCCCCGCAGGCCTCCCGGTCTCTGGTTCTGCAGAGGTAGTCGCCGTAGTATTAGGCTTTCGTATCCGAAATAACATTTTCTATCGCTCCGCACGTGCGTCGTTCTGATTGGGCCTTTCGTTTGTAGGGTCATCCTTCTGAGGATGACCGTTTTGCCTCTGACGATGATCGCTTTGCCCGCGGCAGCCAGCGCGATCCGGTATTTTCACGCTCTCTGTGCGCTCTGGTGCTCTCTGTGAACTCTGTGTCAATCTTTTGCCTATCTCTTCAACGCCTCCAACTTCTCCCCATTAATCTGCCCACCCGCCTCAACGCGCCCAGTCACCCGCATGGCCCGCGTCTCAAACACGAGTCCGCCGTAACGGTCATAGGTATCTGGAAAAAGCACGACTTCATACAATCCGCGCTGGTCCTCCAAAGTCACAAACATCATGTTCCGGTAATTCTTAGTCCCCACGTGCCGGTAAGTCACCACCCACCCGCACAACGTCACCCGCTTCCCGCGCAACCCATCCAGTTCATCGCTCCAAACCTCGCCATTGCGCGGCAGAAAATCCAGTGGATGCCCGCTCACGCAAACTTCCAGAATCTCCCGCTCATACCGCAACCTCTGCTCCTGCGTGTACGCAGCGACCGGCATTTCCGCAAGCACAGCGGTGATCGTATCGCCTGCTCTTACGTCGGCAAACAGTTTTTCCGGCGCTCCCTGTGGCACAGCCAATCTTGCTTGCCCCGAGTTCCGAAGGGGTTGTGCGCCTTTATCGCCTGCCTGCAACAAATTCCATCGCCAGAGCATCTCCGGCCGCGTCATGCTGCAAATTTCATCAAACGCGCCGCACTTGATCAGCGCCTCAATCTCATCCTTCTCCACAGGCACGCGCCTCAGAAAATCCTCCAGCGACCGAAACGCGCCGCCCGCTTCCCGCGCCCGCACAATCGCCGTGATTGTCTCCACGCGCAGTCCTCTCACCTGCATCAGCCCGACGCGCAGCGCCCGCCTCCCCTCCGCCGGCGCTTCTTCCGCCGGCAAAAGTGAGGCAGACATCACTGTCTGTCGGTTCTTCTCCACCGTGTACTGCGCCGCCATGCACTTCGCCTCCGCCGTGTACTCCATGCGCGAATGATTCACCGACGGCAGCCGCACCTCGATGCCCCAGCGCTTCGCCTCTTCCACGTACGCCGACACGTGATAAAAGCCGGCGCCAGCGCTGCACATCGCCGCCAGAAACTCCGCCGGATGGTGCGTCTTCAAATACGCCATGCGATACGAAATATCCGCATACGTCGCCGCGTGCGCCTTGCAGAAACCAAAGCCAGCGAATTTTTCCACCATCATCCAGGTCTCGTCGCGCTGCTTCTGTGTCAGCCCCATCATTCCCGTGGCCAGCAGGAATTTGCTGCGCAATCGGTCGAGGTCGCGCCGGCCGGAGAATTTCGCCGACGAGCGCCGCATGATGTCCGCCTCGGCTAGTGACATCTCTCCAGCCACCGTCGCAATCTGCATCACCTGTTCCTGGAAAATGCACACGCCTAGCGTGCTTTCCAGAATTGGTTTGAGCGCTGGATTTGGATACTCGACTTCTTCTTCACCGCGAAGGCGTTTGATAAACAGCTCTTTCGATCCATATTCCGCCGCTCCGGGACGAATCAGCGCCAAAGCTTGCGCCATTTCCTCGAGCGTCCGCGCGCGCATCATGCGCAGCAGTCCGCGCATCGCCGGCGACTCGATTTGAAACACGCCCATCGTCCGTCCCGCGGCAATCACGTCGCAAGTCGCCGGATCGTTTTCCGGTATCGCGCCAAAATCAAGTTCTCTTGCTTTTGGCCTCGGCGTCACGCCATCCGGCGCAACGTTGTCTCTGGTAGCACAGACACTCTTACTTGCCCTGAGTTCCGAAGGGACTGCGCTTTTTTGTTCCTCTATTTCCTTCGACTGCTCCACTTCTTTTTCAATGTTGTCGAGCGCGAGCGACATCGTCGTGAATCCGCGCTGGCCGAGCAAATCCATCTTGATCAGCCCGAGCTCTTCGATGGCGTTCATGTCGTACTGTGTCACGACGATGCCTTTTGTCGCGCGCTCCAGCGGCGTCAACCACGTCAGCGGCCGCGCGGAAATCACCGTGCCGCACGGATGAATCCCCATGTGCCGCGGCGCGTCATCGAGCCGCAGCGCCACTTGCAAAATTGTTTTCCACGGCTCGTCGTCCACCGGCAAGTTGCGGCACTCCGGCAGGTCGCGAATCGCCTGCAAAATCTCGTGCACTGGCCGATGCGGCAGCCGCTTCGTAAAGCGGTTCACCTCGTCAGGAGGCACGCCAAACACTTTCGCCACTTCGCGCACCGCCAGCCGCGCGTGCATGGTCACAAAACTTCCGATCATGGCGACATGCTCGGCGCCCCAGTGTTCATAAACGTAGTCCAGCAACTCATCGCGCCGCGCGCCGCAAATATCAATGTCAATGTCCGGGCAATCGCCGCGCTGCTCGTTCAAAAATCTTTCAAAATACAATCCCCAGCGCAGCGGGCACACGCAGGAAATTCCCAGGCAATACGTCACCATGGAACTGGCCGCCGAGCCGCGCGCCACCGCGGGAATCCCGCGCCGCTTGGCTTCTTCCACGATGTCCCACACCAGCAAAAAATACGGTGCCAGCCCCCATTTGCTAATGACGCTCAGCTCATGTAGCAACCGCGATTTCGCTTCCGCTTTTATTTCGCCATAGCGTTTTAGCAAACCGTGCATAGCTAGTTTTGCCAGATAGGAATCGGGGTTGTTATTTTTCGGAACCACAAATTCGGGCAAGATCAGCTTTCCCAAAGTCAGTTCCAGATCGCAACGCTCGGCAATATCCAGCGTTGCTTGCAAAAGTTCCGGATGATCGGGGAGCAACTTCTGCATGGCGGTTGCAGGCTTGAACCAGGCTTCTGGCGTAGTGATGTCCGGTGCCGTTACTGTCGTCAGGAGTCCGCCCGTGCGAATTGCATTTACCGCGCGGTGGTGCAGATGTTCTTCCGGGCGCAGGAAATAAACGCTGTTTGTTGCTGCGAGTGGCACGCCCAGCTCGCGGCCGATTCGTTCCGCTTCGCGTAACGTGCGGCCGTCGCCTGGAGACAAATGCTGTATCTCGATCCACAGGCGGTTGCCGAAGATGTCTTTCAGTGCTGCGAATGCAGGGAGGGCGGGGCAAGCCCCGCCCCTACGGTCGTTTGCTTCGTCGTGTGTGTTTGCTTCGTCGCGTACTGTCTTTTCAGGACGGGCACGGCATGCCGTGCCCCTACTATCGCTTGCATCGCGCAATCTTGCCGGTAGCGGGCACAGCGCGATTACACCTTTGGAATGCTTTGCCAGCTCAGCGAGCGTTATTGGACGGCCGGCGCCTTCCTCACTTGTGCTGGCGCCTTTGTTCTTCGCCAGTTCGGTTGTGCCCAGGTGACGCAGCGTTGTGAGCTGGCACAGGTTGCTGTAGCCCTCCATGTTTGTTGCCAGCAGGACCATGGGCACACTTTTCGGATTTCGAGTTTCGTTTTTCGAGTTTCGAGTTTCGAAATTGGAAACTCGAAATTCGACGTCCAGCGTCACGCCTACAATCGGCTTAATCCCTGAGTCTTTCGCTGTTTTATAAAAGGGCACTGCGGCGTACAGCCCGTTTGTATCCGTCAGCGCGACCGCGGGCATCTTTTGCTCCACGGCTGCCGCAATAATCTCATCGGGCGACGCGACGCCCCGCAGAAACGAATAGTGGCTGTGACAATGCAAGTGTACGAACACCGGTGCCCCGATCCGGAAAGGGAAGAAGCCGATGCCCGTTGTGAGGCGGGCATTTTTGTGCCTTCAAATTGTGGTAGGGGACGGGAAGGGAAATTCGGTGTGCCCTAATTTTGCTCTGTTAAAGGCGCGAGCAGTTGCCAGCTCACGACTCCAAAAGCGGGAACAAGGCTCCCGCACTCCAAATTAGGACCCCATCGAAAACTCAGCGACAGCTTGCTCTTTGCAACATTTTGCCTCTGTAGGGGCGCAGTCCCGCAAGTGCGGGACGCCCCTACAAGTACAGCGTCACAATTTTGCGCGCAGGTCCTTACGCCTGCGGATCTTTCTTCACCGCGACAAGCATGGCGTGGAGAGGACCAGGCCGCTGGGCTTGGTGGCGTAGTGTTCGCGGAGCTCCAGGCCGTTGCCGTAGAAGACGGCGTTCCAGCCATAGCGGCCGCGGACGGAATCGAGGCCACGGTTCAGGTACCAGCGGCGGTTGGCGTCGGTGTCGAAGAGTTCGTGCTGGCGGCGGTCGGTTTCGAGGTTGGTTACGCTGACGCCGACGAAACGGACGGCTACGCGGCGCGTGAATAGTTTTGCGAAAAGGTCTTTTGCTTCGGCCAGGAGTTCACGCTCGTCGTTTGTGGGGCGGGCGATTCGGATTGTTTGGTGGGCGGAAAAATTGTCTGCGTAGCGGATGCGCAGGCCGATGGTGCGGGTCTGGCGGCCATATTCGCGCAGCGTGGAGCCGATGCGCTCGCTGAGATATTCGATCAGGCTGCCTAGAAATTCAGTGTCGATGGTGCCGCCCTCGATGGTCGTTTCGCGGGAGACGGATTTGGGTGTTGAGGGCAGCATGACTTCGCGGCCGTCGAGGCCGCGGGCGCGTTCCCAGATTTGTCCGCCGATGACTTCGCCGAACGCGGCTTCCAGAGCCGGGCGCGGGACGCGGCGCAGCTCGCCGATGGTGGCTACGCCGCGCTCGGCCAGCATTCCTGCGTGGACGTGGCCGATGCCGTGGAGTTTTTCGACCGGCAGCGGCGTCAGAAATTCTTCTTCGGTTCCTGGGACGATGATGCGAAAGCCGCGCGGGCGTTGCAACCGTGATGCGATGGAGGCGACTACTTTTGTCCGAGCGGCGCCGACACTTACGCTTAGGCCCGTTTGTTCGAACACATCTGCCTGCACGCGCCGCAGTGTGGCTTCGTAATCCGGGTACAGGCGCTCTGTTCCAGCGAAGTCGAGGTAAAAATCGTCGAGAGCCGCCGTTTCCACTGCGGGGGTGTAAGTTTCGAGAATGCGGCGTACGCGCTCGGCGTAATCCGCGTAGTGCTCGTACTGTCCGGGAACCACGATCGCTTTTGGGCAGATGCGCAGCGCGTCGCGAAAGGTCATCGCCGTTTTTACGCCTTGCATTTTTGCTTCGTAGCTGGCGGACGCCACTACGCCGCGTCCGACCAGCACGGGCTTGCCACGCAGCTTGGGGTTCAGCACCTGCTCGACCGAGGCGAAAAATGCGTCCACATCCACGTGCACGATGTTGGGCATGCCGCTGCCGGTGTAGCTCAGGCGTTTGGGCTTGAGGTTTTTTTCCTCGCGTGCGTCTTCGTGAAACGGATGGAAGGGCATCGCTGCTGCTGGGAGTACATCTTCAATGCAGTTGACCGCTTCGCGGTCACACATAACGATGTCCATAACGGCTCCTGTAAAACTGCGGCGCACGCGGCGAATTTTGACTGTGACGCCGAAGAGGGCACGATGTATCGTGCCTCTACGGGACACAGCGCCAACTTGACTGTGACGACACAAAGGCCACAGCAGGGAAGCGGACCGAGTACAATTTCTTCGGAGCCGAGTTTCCGGAGTCGAGGGATCGCTCTTTCAAGCTGACCCCTCACCCCGCTTACGGCTCGGAATTTTCAACGGGCGGCGTCCAGTTCGTGAGAGCCCAAAGGGCAATGGAGCCGAACGCCACCCGTTTCCCGTTTCCTCTACCGTCCCGCACTATAGGCGAACAAAAAGCGAAAGTCAAGAGCATTTTCCATGGGTAATGGGGCAGTTTCCGATTACCGCGGTGCATTCAATGGGTCGATGCAACACTAGATCGAGGCCAACGTATAGAGAATGCAGGGGCTGAAATCCTTTAATTCAAACAAAAACACTGCTCTGTTTAGGTTTGGAGCGACGGTAGCTGGTTCTGCGAGAGAAGTCTCGTTGCATTAACCGATTAGAGGGTGTTGCATCGACCGGTTGAGCCGACACGGCTTATCGGAAACTGACTGCGAAACTGATTAGGCTACCCGTCTCCCTGCAGGCGAGGGAGTTCGAATTACTCATCATGGTCCTAAGTGATCGAAGAGATGATTGGTGGGCAA
>Ga0209248_10000016_pt1 | contig 54662 bp, 45 predicted proteins | sample BogFormECP04_OM1_FD_188241 | JGI IMG/M metagenome (GOLD analysis project Ga0209248, IMG submission 188241) | Bog forest soil microbial communities from Calvert Island, British Columbia, Canada - ECP04_OM1 (SPAdes) (version 2) | ecosystem: Environmental > Aquatic > Freshwater > Wetlands > Bog ... | reverse complement strand
TGCCTTCTTTCCATCAACCTGAAGTTGCGGAACCTCGTTGCGAGTAAACTGATTCTGGATTGGTCGCCGAAGCAGATTTCCGGCTGGCTGAAAACCCTGTATCCCGACGATGAGAGCATGCGTGTGTCCCACGAAACCATTTACCGAAGCCTGTTCATTCAAGCCCGTGGAGCGCTGAAAAAGGAGCTTCTGGAGCACCTGCGCTCCAAGCGCCGCATACGCCGGTCGCAGCACTCTCGTATCTTTAAAGACGGTCGCGGTCAAATCCCTGATGCCATCTCGATCCGCGAAAGGCCCGCTGAAGTGGAGGACCGCGCTATTCCGGGTCACTGGGAGGGCGATCTCCTGCGCGGCTCAGGGAACAGCCACATCGCGACCTTGGTGGAACGTCATTCGCGCTTTGTCATGCTGATCAAGATACCCGGCAGAGATACGGCGCAGGTTGTGGGGGCATTGAGTAAACACGTTCGTAAACTTCCCGCTACCCTGCGGCGCTCGCTAACGTGGGACCGGGGGCTGGAGATGGCGAAACACAAGAACTTTACGGTGGCCACGGATGTGAAAGTCTACTTCTGTGATCCGCAGAGCCCTTGGCAACGTGGCTCGAACGAAAATACAAACGGGCTCTTACGACAATACTTCCCGAAGAAAACAGACCTGACCGACTATTCCCAGTCGGATCTGAACAAAGTGGCGCTGCGCTTAAATCAACGCCCGCGAGAGACTTTAGGTTTTCAGACTCCTGCGAGTAGACTTCAAGAAAGTGTTGCGTCGACCCATTGAGACCACCCGACTTACCGAGCGCTTTCAACGCCGCAAAGCAGAGATTATGCACCTCATGGCAATCACCCATACCCCGAGGGAGATTGCCCACACGATGGTTACACCGAGCAATGCATCCCGGAAAGGTACTTGGGGATTACGAAAATCGTCCAGAGCGGGGACAGCAAAGGCCATCGAGGCCGCTAATGCCAGGATTGTCGAAACCGCTGCTGCGACCCAGGAAGCAGCCCTCCGCATTGACTCGTTCACCTTCTTAGCAGAAAGAAAGAAATGAGCTGCGACTGCCGCAGTCAACAAGGCGAACATCAGGCCGAGGAATATTACGAGTGGTGCTTGGTCCTGAAAGCGCGTCCACATACGAGAGATTGCTTGCGCCTAATAAGCGCTTACCGGAAACTGACACCTACCTCACATTAGGAACAGCCGCCTGCAGCAACTCCGGCTTTTTCAGCAGCGGAAGCCACTGCTCCCGCACGGCATTAAACTCTGGCAAATGCTTCTTCGAGACAGGATCGGAAGGCGGCAGCCCCAGCTTCTCGAAATTTTTGTACTGGCCCTTCTGCAAAATTCGAAAATCAAGATGCGGCCCGGTCGAAAGTCCTGTGCTCCCCACCAGCCCGATCGTCTTCCCAATTTCCACGTGCTCCCCAGCCCGAACATACATCTTCGACAAATGCAGGTACATTGTCTCGTACCCTTCTGAATGCGAGATATGCACCATGTTCCCCTCGCCGCCCTTCAGCCCAGCGAAGAGCACTCGCCCGCTTCCAATCGCCTGCACCGGCGTTCCCACAGGCGCCCCGTAGTCCGTTCCGAGATGCGCTCGCACGACCTTCAAAATCGGGTGATACCGCGCAGTGCTGAAATGCGAAGTGACCGGCGCGGCAAACTTCAGCGGTGACCGCAGAAACGCCTTCTGCAGCGACTTTCCATCCGCCGTGTAGTATCCAGGCCTGTCGAACTCATCATGAAACAGCAGCGCCTGGTATTTCTTTCCGCCGTTGTCGTACTCCGCCGCGAAAATCTTTCCGTATCCCGCCGTCTTGCCGTTCGCGTACTTCTTCTTCTCCAGCACAACCCGGAACGTATCGCCCTTGCGCGGATCGGTATAAAAATCCATGTCGTACCCGAAAATCTGCGCCAGCCGCATGGCAATTTCCGGCGATTCCCCGGCCTGCTCCACGGCATTGAACAGCGAATCATCCAGCTGCCCGGAAACGGCCACCACTTCCATCTTTGAAGGAATCTCTTTGACCTGCGCGGTAAATCCGCTCTCGCCCGGCAAAATCTTCAGCATGCGGTCGGGATCAATCTTGTAATCAATCTCCCGCAAATCCCCATCCACGGAACGTCCCACCGTGATCGTATTCCCGGCTCGCAACTCTCGCAGGTTGAACGCGTGCTGCGCAGCGGCGGTAGCATTGGCCGCCTCCTGGTGGCTCAATCCAAATTTCTCCAGCGCCGCCGCAAAATTTTCTCTCGCGGCAACGGTCTTCTCCGTCGGCAGGACAAGCGCCGCGCGAATCCGCGCCGCATCCTGCTGCGCAAGCCTCACCTGCTGTTCAAGCTCCGCGGCAGCCGCGAGCCGCAAGCGAAACACATACGCCAGCACTCCAGCCCCAAAGCAAATAACAACAACCAAAACAATCGCAAAGCGACGATTCACTCATCCTCCCCAGCCACTCGCATTGGCTGCCGCCGCGCCAGCCTGGTAGGGTCATCCTTCTGAGGATGACCGCGCTGCCCAACTCCAGTAAACTCGACCTCAGCGTGCATCGCGCACCGGCCCTTGAAGCTTAACCCACCCATTTCTTTAGTCTCAATTCAAATTCAACGCAAACGCGAAATAAACCGATGCGACCAAAAGCCCACCTCCACCCATTCAGCAATCTTGTTTTCTCCTCTATCGAAAACGGATCGCTCAGCGCCAGTTCCCCCAACATTCCGAGGCGCTACCCCATTTTTCTAACGCATTGGCTTTCTTGACGAGTCCAGTAGTCGCGTTAGCATATTTTCTCTCGGTAAAACTATGCAGTGGGCAGCTTCCCCCGGCTCCTGACGGGGGACCTTGCTGGCGCCTTTATCTGCCTACACCCCTGCACTGAATCGGAGTCCCTAACTGCTTTACAATGAACACTTGCAGCCAAAACACCGCGTTTTGCCGTGTTTTGTGGCACCAAAACCGACTTAAGCCATTTAGAATGAACACTTGTGAAAGTGTACCAAATAAAAGGACCTTAACTATCTGTGGAATCAACACTTATACAAAGCCGGGGGGAGGGGCCCCCCTTCGTTCGGGTACGGACCGGGAGCATCCCTGACAGACCAGACCGGTAATATTCCTGGCACTTTCTCTACATCGCAACCGATGAAATTTCCCCGATTCCGAAACCCATTCTCCGGTAGGATGCAGCCATGACTCCGAACACTTTGTCCCGCCGTTCCTTCATCGCCATGTCGGCCATGGCCCCTCTAGCCTTTTCAGTTCGAGCGGCAAGCTCCATTCCCGTCGGCCTCGAACTCTATTCCGTTCGCAACGCCCTGAAGCAAGACCCCACGGGGACGGTGCGAGCCGTCGCAGCAATGGGCTACCAATGCGTAGAGTTCTACGCTCCCTATTTCGACTGGACCGAAGCCCAGACCAAAGACATGCGAAAACTTCTGGATGACCTCGGCATCCACTGCTATTCCACGCACAACGACAGCTCTTATCTCGGTCCGGAAAAAATCTCGCGAGCCCGTGATATGAATCTGATCCTGGGCTGCAAATATATAGTGATGGCTAGCTCGCACGCCAAGCCAGGCCTGGACGGCTGGAAAGACGTTGCAGACTCCCTCAACTTCGCTGCCGAAAACCTCGAACCATCAGGATTGAAGGCCGGCTATCACAATCATCAAACGGAATTCACTCCGATCGATAACGTTCGCCCCATCGAAATCCTCGCCAAGAACACAAAGCCTTCGGTAATGCTTCAACTTGACGTGGGCACGTGCATCGAAGCCGGTTCCGATCCCGTAGCGTGGATTCGCGCGAACCCCGGACGCATCCGTTCTCTCCATCTCAAGGAATGGTCGCCCGAAACCGGCAAGGGCTACTCGGTTCTGTTCGGCGAAGGCGTCGCCAAATGGAAGGACATCCTGGAAGCCGCGGAAAGTGTGGGTGGAGTGGAATACTACCTAATCGAACAGGAAGGCAGCCGCTTCTCGGAGTTGGAGACCGCGAAGAAATGCCTCGAGTCGTTCAGGACTCTTCGCCCCGCTTGATCATTACGCAAGTTGTCGGCTTATCGGCCCGAGACGAGCGACTTGCCCAGCTTGGCTTGCGCTGTGGATTCCGCGAAATAATTCTGTTCGCGCAGCTTGCGATAAATGCGGCCCGCAACGACAGCCGCCATCGGACCCTTGACGCTGCGCGTATTCCCGCGAAGCAGAACAGCCAGCGCAATTTTCGGATGCGCTTCATCGGCATACGTCACGAACCAACCGATGTGCGACGGCGTGGTGTGATCGTCGCAGGTGCCCGTCTTCCCGAGCGGCATTTCGTCTCCGCCCTTGTCGTAGCTGGACTTGCCCGTGCCATACAGCACCGCCGCCAGCATACCCTCGCGAATCTCCGGAAGAATCGAAGCAATATTCAAATCGCGTTTCACGCGCGGCTGGAAAGCGTCTTTCTCTTCCTGTGTGCGCGGATATTGCAGGTAGTAGAGGGTCCCGCCATTCGCAAACGCCGCTGCCAGAGCCGCCAGTTGCAACGGCGTAATCTGAATTCCCTCGCCAAAGCTGGACATGCGCGCTACGCCGCCAAGCGCCGGAGGCGCGCTCGGGAAAGCGCCAGGATGCTCTTCCGGCAGGTTGTAGCCGGCAAGCTCGCCAAGACCCAGAAGCCGCGCATATTTCGAAACCGTATCAAAACCCATGCGCGTTCCAAGCTGCTCGAAAAATACGTTGTTCGAGTGCGCCATCGCGTCGGTCAAATTCATGTATTTGCGGTAGCTCACTTTGAGCATGGTGTCGCGCGTAATAACGCTCTCTTCGAGCGCGGCAATCGCGATAGTCGGCTTGATCGTGGAGCAAGGAATGTAGCCGTCGCCAAACGCAATCTTCTGATTGACCACCGTCAGGATGCGTCCCGTGTTCGGATCCACGGCAACGACAGAACCGTTGTAACGGCCCAGCGCTTCGATAGCCGCCGCGCGCACGATCGGATCATCCGAGGTCCCATCATCGGCGCTCGAGGAATCGGCAAACGTAGGCACACCGCGGTAACGTGAAGCATACTTGCGCGAGCGCGCGCTAGCGGTCGTACCTGCCGGCGCGGCGGTAGCAGGAACCGCGAACAGCGCCGTCATCAAAATTGCGAGAACTGATTTTGCTGCTTTCTTCACCCAATCACCCTTTTTCTGCCAGTCCCCCGCCGAAACTGTTTGGGGCTGAATTTTTACCCCATCCTGTCCCTACGGTCAACCTACATTACTTATCGGCTTTCCAGGGTATTGACTTCTGCCCTGAGCTTACTTCAACGAACATATGGGTAGATTGCACCCCAAGCACCAAACCGAGCTTACTCATTTGATGCCACTTACCGGCACGATGTAAGCCCAGTATGTTCCCAAGAGAAACACCTTCTCTCAGGTTGAGACATATTGTAGGCCTCCAGGGGGGATAGTACGCAATAGCCGGAGTGGGCCAGTACGCCCCTATGTGCTTTGTTATCAACGACTGACCGTTGGGACAGGCAGTCGAAATCAGCTGACCTTGCGCCCGGTGAGGATCGCCGTGCGTGCGTGGAAGAAAAGTTTGCCTGTCGCATCTTGAAACGGCCGCGTGCCGCTCAGGTCCTTAAGACGGTCCTCATCAAGTAGGTGACGGATCTCGTCAGCTCGCTCCGGAGGCGTCTTTGTTGTGGCTAGCCAGCGCTCCACTTCCGGAGTCAAATCGTCGGCGGTTGTGACCGAATCCGTTTCGAGGCCCGCGCCGCGGAACAGTAGGAGTAATTCGCTTAGAGGCAGTGCGCGCACGTGCGAAGGATCGCGCAGAATTTCCCAGCGGTCTTGATACGCGGCGCGTTCGGGATGTTCGCTGGCGTAAATGTCTTCGACCACGACCTTGCCGCCCGCGCGGCAAACACGCGCCGTTTCGCGCAGAACTACGAGAGGCTTTTGCAAATGATGCAGTGCGAGCCGGCATACCACAACGTCGAACGCCCCACTTTCAAACGGGAGATTCTGCGCATCCGCAGCGCGGAACGAAATATTGGAGATGCCGCGCTCCTGCGTGCGCTGCTTCGCGATCGCAAGCATTGCGTCCGTCAGGTCGACGCCAATAACTTCGCGGGCGGCGCCTGCGAATGCTTCCGCGATGTATCCCGGGCCCGTCGCAATGTCGAGAACTCGCTCGTTCCCGCTGAGATGAGCGGCCGAGACCAGCCTCCGGATGCGGGCTTCGTCGGCAACCCAAGGATTGGCCGCGAATGCCTGAGCCTGTGTTGTGAAGGATTCGCGTATGACGTCGTTGTGTTCGGCCACGGTGCCCCGCTCCGGAAAATCCTAATGCAAGGCCATCGTGACAGACAAAATGGCCGGAAGTCCATATTCTACAAATGTTCGACGAAAAAAAACGCAGCCGCCTGCATGCTTGCAAGCGGCTGCGAAAGAGCGACGCGCGACGTACTTGGAATGATTGATTAGTTCCTGGCAGCGGATTGTGTCGAAGTTTCCTTGTCCTGCCGTGGCGTCATGGAAACGACGATGTATTCCCGCTCTTTGCCGTCAGCTTCCGGCACGCGGAGGACAAATTTGTCCTTGTGAATCCGGAATTGGGCGGTTTCCCCGATGGGCAGCAAGGCAGGATGTTTGTCGTCTTTCGGACGGATGCGATAAACGACGCGGTCGCTTTCCATTACGTATTCCTGACAGAGAACTTCCTGAGTCTGCTTGTGTTGCCCGTCTGTTCCCAGGATTTCGCCGGCCAGGGTCTTTGATCCCTTTTCCTGCATGCCGCAGGAGGAAGAGTCCATGCGGACGAGCGTTCCCTTCTGGTAGTCGTCATGCTCCTTGGCAGCGGCCGACGCGGCAAAAGCTAATGCGAACACTAAAGCGAAAGCTTTCATGATTGAGGATCCTTTCTATCTTCGTGAGCTAGACGGGAGATTTGCTCCAGAACATCTTCCTGAGAATAAGGGGAGCGGACGGAGGGAAAAGTATAGCGAGTCTTTCTTTTTTTGGGTTGCGCCGGCTGCCCGGAAGGACAGGTGAGATGACGGATCGGAGAGAAGGATGGCGTTGCGACGGCTGCGTTCCTCCGTCGTCTATAATGCAGCAATGAAAAACCTAGCCGTGGAACTGTGCGCGATCGGAACGTCTTACAACGCGCCGCACTGAAGCTTAAGCTGGTGCGCTGCTATGCAACCTCTCGCGCTGAAAACAAAGAGGGGCACGGTATACGGTGCCCCTACAATTGCCTTTGCCTTTAGTTGACGCCGTCGATGGCGTTCGCGCCACTGCATCTCTAGCGCGTGGGTTTGGGTCTGCTAGCGTCGGATGCGGATGCAGCCGCGGCGGCGGCCTTTACGGGTGACTTGTCGGCTTGCACTGGCGCCGCTGCATGGCCGTTGGGCCCATGATTGGTGGCGCTTGCTGGATTGCCGGGAATCACGATTTCCAGCTTTTTGCGCAGCGCGTTTTCGAGTTTGTCGCGGACGTCTTTGTTTTCTTTCAGGAAGGTGCGCGCGTTTTCGCGACCCTGGCCCATGCGCTCGCCGCCGTAGCTGAGCCATGTGCCGCTCTTTTCGACGATGCCCTTGTCTACGCCGAGATCAATCAAGTCGCCTTCGCGCGAGATGCCTTCGCCGTAGACGATGTCGAATTCGGCTTCGCGGAACGGCGCCGCGACCTTGTTCTTCACCACTTTGGCGCGCGTACGCGAACCTACTACTACATCGCCTTCTTTGATCGCCTGGATGCGGCGAATATCAATGCGCATCGAGGCGTAGAACTTCAGCGCGCGACCGCCGGTAGTGGTCTCCGGGTTGCCGAACATTACGCCGATTTTTTCGCGAATCTGGTTGATGAAGATGAGGCAGGTCTTGGACTTCGAGACGATCCCGGTGAGTTTGCGGAGCGCTTGCGACATCAGGCGAGCTTGCAGGCCCATTTGTGGGTCGCCCATATCGCCTTCGAGTTCGGCTTTGGGGACCAACGCGGCGACCGAGTCTACGACGACGATGTCCACGCCTCCGGAGCGAATCAGAGTTTCGGCGATTTCCAACGCCTGTTCGCCGTTGTCCGGCTGCGAGACCAGGAGATTGTCCACGTCTACGCCAAGCTTGCGCGCGTAGACGGGATCGAGCGCGTGCTCCGCGTCGATGAACGCTGCCTGGCCGCCTAGCTTTTGCGCTTCGGCGATTACGTGCAACGTCATCGTTGTTTTACCGCCCGATTCCGGGCCGTATATTTCGATTACGCGTCCGCGGGGGAAGCCGCCGACGCCCAGCGCGGCGTCAATGGAGAGGCACCCGCTGGGAATTACACTGACGGGAACCAGAACGTCGCGGCTGCCGAGGCGCATGATGGCGCCCTTGCCGTGGTCCTTTTCAATCTGCGATATCGCCGCTGCCAGCAATTTTTCTTTTTCTTCAGTCATCACACACCTCGGTGGAGGAAATTAGGGAAATTCAACTGCAACGCAAAGCCTTGGCCCGGGACATAGCGGAACCGGAATATTACCATTTGATTTATCATTCCGCTAGGCCTTCTTTTTCAGGGCCGTTTGGTAGAGAGTCAGCCCTGGCGTTCGCAACGGTGCTCGGCGACATGCTCCTTCAAGCGGGCGATGGCCATGGCCACGCGAACCGCCAGTTGCCGCTCCTCGGCGGGCGAGAGCTTCCGGAGCCGAACCAGGCCCCGCATGCGGTCGCGCGCTTCGAGGAACTCGCTTTCGAGCCTAGCATGTTCCGGACAACTAATCGCCAGGGTCGAAAGGAGGAACATGAAGCACCTGTTGAAAACTACGAGGAGGAAAATACTACGAAGGCGAAGAAAAAGCAAATACTATTTTTCGCTTTAGTTTCGCCTTAGGCGAGCGGTCCATTTCGAACACTCCATCCCTCTGAGTGCGTTGATTTGACCCTGATTGGGCTTCCAAAGAAGATGTCCCAGTTCAAATTTGACCACGTCCAGCAAAGATTTTGCTATCCTATACAAAGTTTTATGGCAAATCTGGCGCAGCTGAACTTGCGTTCTAAAGGCGACGAGGGAATGCTGCGTGCGCTACTCGAAGATTTAATAGAGCATTTCAAGAGCGTGTACCCCTCTCCACCTCTTCACTTTCCCCTGGCGCTGGCCGTATGGTTCTCAAAGAACCCGCAATCACCCGAGCAAAGTATTCTCGCATTGTTCGAGGGAACGGGTAAAGACGGTTTCGTTGAACTAAAAAACCTATCGTTGCTTTGGAAAACTGGCAGGAGCGAGCCACCGTTCGCTAATGTGTACTCCACTTCGGTTGAATATTTTGCACGCGTGCTCGTGCAAGAACCGGAAACTCTGAAGAATTACATAGATAACAGCGAGGTTCTTTTCTTTGACAAGAAGTTCTTGCCAAAGCCTGTCCTTGACGCGTTCGGGATTCTTACTGAGCCTGCTGGCCTCTTAAAAGGGTGGTATGTCTCGGCGTTTGATTATGAGAAGGAAAATACCACCGGAAGACTACTTTCTTCTCGCGGAAATATCAGGCCAGAAGTTGGATTGGTGAAAACACAAGAATCGGATGATTTTGAACATTGCAGGGGGCTACTTCATGTCGAGGTAAGCCAACGTTGGTTGCCGCTTTCACCTGGGGGCATAACCTCCTATAGTTACTACTCGGATTTCCGAAACGATCAGCCCGGATATTTCATCTTCGAGGGCGGCTCCTTGTACAAAATTCTAAAGTTCGAAGTAAAAACCGAACCGAATTACGCAACTCTTGTCTTGGAAGCTCCGCGAGATGGCAGATACCCTGAAGTATACCTGCGAGCAGTGCATCCACATTTGTCAGCCTGACCTGAGTTTCGTGCCACCGGAGCTATTTCGCAACGCGGATATCATCCGGAGGGACTTGGCCGAGCTGGTCTCCGCCGCATCAGGCGAGCGCGAGAAGAGCGTGACTATTCTTGCCGGTTGCGCTTTTGAATCGATACTTTACACCTTCATTCTGGCCCAAGCGAACTTCATCTCGGCTCGCAGGGGAACATTTCAGTTCAATTCTGGAGCTGCCCTAGACAACTTCGTCAGCATTTTCAACAAGTGGTTTATCGCGGTGCTGCCCGAGGCGGCTATTCCTGAAGTCGTGGTCCGATACAGAGATCTTGTTCACATAAATCGCGAAATCGCCTATCCAGCAGATATTTGCTCCCGAGCGGCTCGAGAAATGCTGGCACTGCTCAATAATCTCCTACGAAATCTTTCGCAATTCACTCCCTAAATGAGCACCGTTACGAGTACGCGTAAAATCCCCGAGCGGATTTGCGGCCTATCCAGCCTGCGGCTACATATTTTTTCAGGAGGGGGCAGGCGCGGTACTTGGGGTCGCCGAGGCCTTCGTGGAGGACGTGCATGATATCCACGCAGACGTCGAGGCCAATGAAGTCGGCTAGTTCGAGGGGACCCATGGGATGGTTCATGCCTAGCTTCATGACCGCATCGACGGCTTCTGGAGTGGCGACGCCTTCCATGACGCAATAGCACGCTTCGTTGATGAGGGGCATCAGGACGCGGTTGGAGACGAAGCCTGGGGCGTCGTTGACGGCTACTGGCGTTTTGCCGAGCTTTTTCGCCAGCTCCATTGTCGTGGAAAACGCGGCGTCGCTGGTTTGCAGGGCGCGGATTACTTCGACGAGGACCATCATGGGCACGGGGTTCATGAAGTGCATGCCGACGAAGCGGTCGGGGCGCTTGGTCAGCGCGGCAAGCGTGGTCATGGCGATCGAGGAGGTGTTGCTGGCGAGGATTACTTCTGGGCGCAGGATCGCGTCAGCTTCGCCGAGGACCGCGCGCTTGATCTCGATTTTTTCGGGCACGGCTTCGACGACGAAATCGGCTGGGGCAATCGCGGCCATGTCCGTCACGGTTTGCAGTCGCGCCAGAACAGTTCCCTTCTCCGATTCGGCGAGTTTGCCCTTCTTGATTTCGCGGTCGAGATTTTTGCCGATGGTCTCGAGGCCGCGGTCGAGGAAGCGCAGCTCGACGTCGCGCAGAATCACTTTGTAGCCTGCGCGCGCGAATACATGCGCGATACCGTTTCCCATGGTGCCTGCGCCAAGAACCGCTACTGTTTTGATGGCATCGATTGACAAGGTCAAAGCCTCCGCGCTCGCTTGAAGCAAATGAAGTAAATCACGTTGAACGTGCAGAACATCGTTTTTAAGCGGGCGGTTTGCCTTCGACGATTTCGCGGATGATTTCGCTGGCGAGGGTTTCTTCTTCGGGAGGGACGTAGAGTGTGGCTTCCTGGCCGTGGGTTTCGACGCGCACGGGAATTTCGTTTTCTTTGAGGGCCTGGCTCAGGAAATCGAGGCGCTCCGGATCGTTGCCGGACCAGACAGTGCTTGTGGCCTGGCTCAAATGCGCCGGCGTTTCGGCTGCGGGCGGAGCATCGTCTTCAGCGGGAAGTTCCATGTCCACTGGTTCCTGGTCGAGGAGCTTTTCCAGGATTTTTTCGGCGGCTGCGAGATTCGAGGAAAGTACGGCTACTTGGAACCCAAACTGGGCGCCCAAATCGAAATTAAAAACATCCGCTTTGGGAGTGAGCTGTTGTTCGCCGCCGGCCGGTTTGTCTACAAACGGAATGCCAGATGCTTCCAACTGTTCCAACAAGGCAGAGTGCAGCGCGGGATCCTCTCCTGCCCACAGCAGGACGAGCGAGCCTTCCATTCCGGGTTGCGAAGCCATGAAGTCCTCCCTTACGAGCGACGATCCGCGCGAATCAAAAGCAGCCGGCAAAGTCGCGCCCGGCGGCCAAGTAGAAAACCGTGCGAAGCAGCCATCAAGTGTACTCCTGCAGGTCAAGTAATGCGGAGGCTCGCGCGTCCGGGACTTCGGCGCTACTCCGGCGAAACGCCCTCCACAACCTGCACGACGATTTCGCGACCGTCGGCTTCGTCGTCGGGAAGAATGAAGATTTTCACCGTGCCGTGTTCCGAATCATCCGCACGGTAAGGAATTCGATGCTCTCGAAGTGCCATGCCGATGGAATCCGCAGACCCAAGATTTGCTCCTGACCAGAGAAGAAAATTCAAATCCGCGGGCAGCCAGTCAATCCCCGGACTGCGCGGAGCCCGGTAACCCATGCGAAATCTGCGGCCCAGGCCAAAGCCTGCCATCGGCTCGAATTCCCAATGCTGCAAGACTTGAGACATCACGCGCGTCGCTCGTTCAAAGTCCGTGTCCAAAACGAGGACTTCGTTGTTCGGGAGCTGATAGAGCCTTGTAATGAAATCGGCCTCGGTGAAACTGGAGTTATTGAAGGGGATGCGGGCGGAGCGGAGAGCCAGTCGCAATTCGTTGAGAAATCCGGGGTGCTGGATATTACATAACTCCCGCGCGCCGGAATCTTCTCCCTCGGGCAAACTGGTTCGCAGGGGAACTCCACAGTTCGGACAATAGGTAGACGCTGTTGCGAATTCTCCAAAGCACAGCGGACAAATTCCCGCGGCATCTCCAGTCTTTTTGTTCGACGTTCCCCTCTTTACCGCGTCGCGATCCTCTGGCGGGTCTTCCTCGTGTTTTTGGCTGGAGGACTCCAGAATCCATTTGGCACCAGCCAAGTCCGATTCGGAAACCCAAACTTCAAATTCACCGGCCTGAGATTCGGAATAATCCCGAGAGTCGGAGCCAGGGACCGGCGGATTTCTGGGCCTTCCGTAACACGCTAAATCCCTGTTGGAAAGCCATCCCACGAGCAACAGATAAAAAAAAGGATCTTCGCCGTGCCATAACAAAGCGCCGTACTTTTCCGGAGGCTCCTGAACCAGGGCCACATCCCGAGGGGTGTCCACCAACTCGACGTCGCAATCGGCGCAGCGGGGGAAGCCCGGACGGTACTCGACTTTGCAGATTGGGCAGACCATGATGGGCGGAAGTGTATTACAAATTGAGGTGATTGGTAGTTACTCGCGCGGCTCGATGGATTCGGGAAGGGCCAAGCGAGGTGCGTCTTCCGTGGCGGGCTCGTCGACACCTTCGTAGGCTTCCTTTACGGCAGCTTCGGCTTTTTCGAAAAACGAAAAGGGGATGCCAATCTCGAATAAGGCTTTTGTGCTGATGTTGAAGAGGTGGTCGGATCGGCGAAACGTTTTGTAGGGGATGTTCTGCTGAGCCAGTAGGCCGCAAAGCTCGGCGTGGATGCGCGGGTCTTCGCCTTTCCAGAAAGAGCAGAAGGGGTCTTCGTCCGAGACTTCCGGATCGACTGGCGTTGGAGCGGCGATGGCTTGGGAGGGCAGGTCGTCGACAAGTTCGAGGTCGCAATCGGCGCAGCGCGTAAAGCCCTGGCGATACTCGGCTTTGCATTGCGGACAGAACATGGGCGCAAGTCTACTACATCCCCGTTTTGGGGGTTCCTCATGCGGCTAAATCATTGATTCTTCGTGGCTTGAGACCCGGCTTGTGGTGTGAGTCTTTTTACGGCGCTGTGGCGTATTCCAGTTAGAATGAGCGCGACACTTACAACCTTGACCCCGACTTTGGCAGGGGCAACTTCTTTTTTCTCAACACTGATGGCCGACGACAAAAAGGCCCTGGCGCAGGGACTCAAGCGGCGCGACCCGGATTTGCTCGATCGGCTGATCGAGCAGTATCAATACCGGCTGTTCCGCTACTTGTTTCACCTGACGGCGAGCCGCGAACGGGCGGAGGATTTTTTCCAGGAGACATGGATTCGCGTGATCGAGCGCGGGCATCAGTACGATGGCAAGAATAAATTTGAAGCGTGGCTTTTTACGATTGCGCGCAATTTGGTGATTGACTGGCAGCGGCAGAAGAAAATGCAGAGTCTGGATGCACTGACCGATCCAGAGCAGGGCGCGCCAAAGGAGTTTCCTGCGCTGAATGAGCCTTCGCCGTTGCATCTTGTTTTGACTCAGGAAGAAAAAACGGGAGTTCATGCCTCGCTCGAAAGAATTCCCGCCGTCTATCGGGAAGTTCTCGTGCTGCGGTTTCATGAAGAGCTGGGGCTTGAGGAGATCGCCGGCGTGCTGAGCGCGCCGCTTTCGACGGTGAAGTCGCGGCTTTATCGCGGGCTGGAAGCGCTACGTGGCGCGATGCCTGCCCGTCCGGCAGGCGGGCAGGGAGACGCGGCATGAACAACGATTTGCACGCGCGGGCGGAAAAATTGATTGCGCAGGAACGCATCGAGGGAATTTCTGAGACGGAGCACGATTGGCTCGCGGGGCATCTACGCGAGTGCGCTGGATGCGCGCAGGTTGCTCAGCAGACCAGCGAAGCAGTGCGCGCTTTGCGGGCGATGAGCGTTTCAATGCCTCGCGGGCTGGCCGAGCGGACACGGTTTCGGCTGCAAATGCGCGCGCAGGAGATGCGCGAGCGGGAGCCCAAGCGCGGGCTGCTCTGGACGATTTGCGGAGTTTCCTGGGGCTTGGGCATCGCCAGCGCGCCGTATGTCTGGCAAGGGATTGAGTGGATTGGGCAGCGCACCGGCGCTCCTAGACTGCTTCTGGAATTTGGATTTGGGCTTTGGTGGGCGATTCCGGCGCTTTCTGCAGCAGCGATTGTGGTTCTGGAGAACCTACGGCAGGCGCACGAACGCGATGGTTCTGGGCGCTAGGCACTGAGAGAACCAGCAAAATTTTGGAGAGGAATGAAATGTCAGACTATCAGCAAAAAGTGAGCGGTACCTTCAACGAGCGGATGAAGTTGATCCGGCTGCGGCGGAAAAAGGAGAACCTGCGGTTCTGGGACGAGTTTCGCATCGTGCCGCGCTGGCTGGTGTGGGGTGTGCTGGTGCTTTTCCTCATCGCACAAGGCGTCGGGATTGCGGTCAACCACTCGTTCCTCCAGCACAATCAACCCGTCTTTAGTCCTGAGCTGTCCCAATACCCCATTCTGCAGGGGCTGGCGTTGGCTGGAGTGATCACCGTTGTTTCCGCAATGATGGCGAGCTTTATTTTCCTGATTGGCTACGTCAACCGCGATGCCAAGCGGCGCGGGATGAATTCCGCGCTGTGGACGCTCCTCGTCACGATTCTGCTTCCTGCGTGGACGTTCCTGGGGTTCCTCATCTATTTTCTGATGCGCGAGCCATTGCCTTATCCCTGCCCGCAATGCGCAAAACCGGTGGGAGCGCGCTTCAACTTTTGTCCTAACTGCAAATGCAACCTGCATCCGTCCTGCCCGAACTGCAAGCACGAGGTTGTGGAGACGGATAAGTTTTGTCCCTACTGCGCATGCGACCTGGAAGCTGCGAAGGGAACCCAGCCGGCTATTCCTGAGGCATCTGCTCAGTTTTAGTAGCGTTCGACGGCAAGGGCTACGGCGTTGCCGCCGCCCAAGCAGAGGGCGGCGATTCCGCGCTTGAGGTTGCGGCGCTGCAATTCATACAAGAGAGTGACGAGGATGCGCGCGCCGCTGGCGCCGATGGGATGGCCGAGAGCGACCGCGCCGCCGTTTACGTTTACTTTTTCCGGATTGAGGCGGAGCTGCCGAGTGACAGCGATGGCTGCTACGGCGAAGGCTTCGTTGAGCTCGATCAGATCAACGTCTTTGTCGCGGTCCCAACCGGTTTTGGTGAGGAGTTTTTCTACGGCGTCAACCGGGGCCATCATGACCCACTTGGGTTCGACGCCGCTTACGGCTTGGGCGACAATGCGCGCGATTGGTTGCTTGCCGAGACGCTGCGCGTTGCGCTCGCTGGTGACGATCAGCGCCGCGGCTCCGTCATTTGTGCCGGGAGCGTTGCCGGCTGTTACTGTGCCATCCTTTTGGAAGGCTGGCTTCAGTTTTGCCAGGGCTTCCATGGAGGTGTCTTCGCGCGGGGATTCGTCGTACTTGATGACGACGGGGTCGCCTTTTTTTTGCGGGACTTCGATGGGCAGAATTTGCGCTTCGAAAAAGCAGGATTTGCGGGCGCGAATGGCTTTTTGGTGGCTCTCGACGGAAAACTTGTCTTGCTCCTCGCGCGTGATGCCGTATTTTTCGGCGACCAGTTCGCCGGTCATGCCCATGTGAAAGTTTTCGAAGGAGTCCCAGAGGCCGTCGTTGATCATCGAGTCGACCAGCTTGCCGTCGCCGAGGCGGTAGCCGGTACGGGCTTGTGGAAGCAAATACGGGCAGTTGGACATGGACTCCATGCCGCCTGCTACCACGATTTCCGATTCGCCAAGCTGAACGGCTTGTGCGGCCAATGCCACCGCTTTCAGACCGGAGCCGCAAACTTTGTTGATAGTCATTGCGGCTACGCGCGGGGCGCAACCGCCTTTGAGGGCTGCCTGGCGGGCGGGATTCTGGCCGAGGCCGGCCTGGACTACGTTGCCGAGGATGGCTTCGTCTACTTCTTTGGCGTCGAGTCCTGAGCGACGGATAGCTTCGGCGACGATTTTGCCGCCGAGATCGGGCGCGGAGAAACTGGCAAGGCCGCCTTGAAATTTTCCTATGGGCGTGCGAACGGCGGAGAGGATTACGGGCGTTTCCATTTGATTGGTGAACCTCCGGAGGAGCTGCGGCAACTATTATAGCGCTTGCGCTCGGAGGTTGCTTGGGGCTACGGATTTGAGCAGCTGGCCCCTTCCCAAGGTGGATTTTGGAGGGCCTCGGCACAATGATTCTAGTAGCGCCAACATCCTCGCCGTTGCAGGTAAGTCAAAACGGCCCGCAAGGATGCCGGCGCTACCATGAAAAGGCCTAGTTTGCGGCTGCGCCTGCGGCGGATTGCTGCTCGTCGGCGCTTGGCCCGTAGAGGCCGGGAACGGCCACGTCGAGCAGGCGGAAATACACCGTGAGCTGTGCGCGGTGATGAATCAGGTGGTTCATACACATGCCGCGAATGCAGGCAACCCGAGGCAGGACGAAAATCTCCTGGCCGCCCGCGAGCAGCTTCCAGTTTTTCATGATCTCTTCATCGCTGACGCCGGCGAGGGCCGCGCGGGCTTCCGCGCTGCCTTTGTCAAAAGCGGCAAGAAGTTCTTTGCGGTTAGCGATCTTCGGCCCCTCGTAAGGCGGGGCGCCCACCGGGGCGTAATCGAGCTCTTGGGTATTAATGGTCATCGAAATCCATTCCGGCACCGTTCCGACGTGGCTGGAGAGCCAGCCCACAGTGCCGGACTTGGCGTGCGGCTTCCAGCCCCACTTATCATCGGGTACGCGTTCGAGAACCTTGCGCGTGTTTTTCATTTCTTCGTCGAATTCGGGCAGCATCGATTGTCCAATGGTCATGACAGCCTCCTCCTATGAAGTTCCACTCGGTGCGCGGAATCATAGGCGAAACAAAAGCGAAATGTCAAGTGTTATTTTTGGCGGGTCTGACCGCTCGGTGCGGCGCGCCGTTTATCGAAATGGCGTTGACAATTCAAACGCGGGCGACAAAATAGCTTTATGCCACACCAGCTATCTACATCGTATTTGCGGGATTCCATCGGCCTTTTACACTACTACAAGAAGCTAGCCGGCCGGGCGATGGCTCAGTGCCCGGATGACGCGCTTTTCGCGACACTGGACCCGGAGTCGAACTCGATTGCTCTTATTGTGAAGCACATGTCCGGCAACATGCGGTCGCGTTTTCGCGATTTTCTTACTTCTGACGGCGAGAAGCCGGATCGGAATCGGGACACGGAATTCGAGAATCCGCCGAAAACGCGGGCTGCGTTGATGGAGCTTTGGGAGAATGGCTGGAAGTATCTTTTTGATGCGCTGGAGCCGCTGACCGAAGCGGATCTGACGCGTACGGTAACGATTCGCACTGAACCGCATTCCGTGATGCAAGCGATCAATCGGCAGGTCGCTCATTACGCGCATCACGCCGGGCAGATATTGTTTCTCGCGAAGCACCTTACGGTCGCAAAAACGGGCAAGTGGGAATCGCTGAGCGTGCCGCGCGGGAAATCGGCGGAGATGAACGCGAAGGTAGCCACTGGAGATTTCTCACAACGCGCCACGCTTTTCTCTTCGAAAAAAACCCTGAAACCTCGCTCCGTTTCCTCTTCGCTCAGAAATCCATTACCCTTCTAATAGATGGCTACACTTTTTGAACTTGATCCGCCTGCGCAAAGCGATTTGAAATTGAATGAAGCGCAGCGGCGCGCGATTACTCATGGCGAAGGGCCGCTCCTTGTTATTGCAGGGGCTGGGACCGGCAAGACGCGCGTTATTACGGAACGGATTCGTCACCTGTTGCAATCGGACGAATCGCTTTCTGGCGAGAACATTCTTGGGTTAACTTTTACCAACAAAGCTGCTGGGGAGATGAAAGCGCGGGTTGTACGAGCTGCAGGCGAACGCGGGAAAAGTGTCGCGCTGGACACCTTTCACGCTTTCTGTGAAAAACTTTTGAAGGAGTCTTCTCCTGAGCGGTTGATGATTGACAAGGTCGACCACTGGATTCTGCTGCGGAGGAATCTGGAGCGGTTGAAACTCGATAAGTACCGGCGGCTTGCCGAGCCTGGGCAGTTTTTGAATGACTTCGTCGAATTTTTTTCGCGTTGCCAGGATGAGCTGGTTTCCTGCGAGAACTACCAGCGTTACGCAGACGGGCTTGCCGTGCAGCTCGAGAGCGAGCGCCACACGCTTGAGGCCGACATCTACGAAGTGCGCGCGGAGGAGGTTGCGCTTCAGCAAGAAATTGCGCGCGCTTACCGTGCCAGCGAGGCTTTGCTTCAGGAGAAAAAGCGCGTGTCGTTTGGCTCGCTGATTACTGGAGCCGTCGAGCTGCTGGAAACCAACGACGAACTGCGCGCGGCGCTTCAGGAGAAGTACCGCTACATCCTTGTGGACGAGTTTCAGGACACCAACATTGCGCAGTTGCGGCTGCTTGAGCTTTTGGCGTGGGACAAGAAGAGCATCGTTGCAGTGGGCGACAACGATCAGGCCATCTACCGGTTCCGCGGCGCCTCGTTCGGCAGCTTCAAATTATTTCTTGAGCGATTTGCCGGGTGGCGCGAGGGGCAGGATTCGACACCGTTCCGTGTTTCGTTGGTTGAAAATTACCGTTCGACGCCGAATATTTTGCGCGTGGCGACACAAGTCATTGCTCAAAACACTGTCAGCGCTGATTTTCCGAAGAAAGTTCTCAGCGCCAACAAGGAAGAGAGCGAAAAGATACGCATCGTCGAGTTGGAAACGGAAGCCGACGAAGCGCGCTGGCTGGCCAGAGAACTGGAGCGGCTGCATTCCGCGGGGCGAAAGTGGCGCGATTTCGCCGTGCTCTACCGCCAGCATGCGCACCGCGATGAACTCGTCGAAGAACTCGCCCTGCGCAAAATCCCATTTGTCATCAGCAGGCTCTCGATTCTCGATCATCCGCTGGTCAAAGACGTTCTTGCTTACTTGCGGTTGATTGCAACGCCATTTGACGACATTGCTTGTGCGCGCGTGCTCGGTGCTCCCGCTTGGGGACTTGAGGCAGCCGACCTCGTTCGAATGGCTGAGCGCGCGAGGAAAGAGAAAAGGGCCATCTACGACATGCTGCAACTGCGGCAAGGCCAGCTCGCGTTCGATTCCACGCATGCTGCGCTCGGCTCGCTTGTAGAATTCACCATCGAGCAGCGCAAGACGCTTCGGCGCCGTACAGCGCGTGAAATTCTCGGCGATCTACTGGAGTGGCTGGAAATCAGCCAGCGCGCCAGCCCACAGGACTACAAATATGTCACGCGGCTTACTGAATTCGTCAAGGAGTGGGAGCCCAAGAGCGAGACGCGCGGGCTCGCCGAATTCGTGGAATATTTGGACTATTATTCGCAAGCAGGCGGCGCCATCTGCCTGGAGGAAGATTCGCCGGGCGATGCCGTACAACTCATGACCGTCCACGGCGCGAAAGGGCTTGAGTTTCCGCAGGTGTTCCTGTTGCGGATTAACAACAAGAAGTTTCCGGCCAGCGAGCGTCCGCACGTATTCGAATTTCCGACGGCTTTGATGAAGGAAGGCGAGCCTGCGGAGCAGTTTCACATCCAGGAGGAGCGCCGGCTGTTCTATGTGGCGCTGACGCGCGCGGAAAGCCGGCTGACGCTCACCACCGTCACGGAGAAGAAAGGAAAGACTCCCGTTTTTATCGAAGACATGCTGATGGACCCGGCGCTCAAGCGGCGCGACATCCGCCAATTGAGCCCGAGGTTGCCGGTTGTTATTCCAAGCGAAAAAAAGGCAACGAACGAAACCGCGAGCCTTTGGCTGTTCCCTGTCCCGGGCGACCCTGCAAAAATCTTCTCGCGCATCGCCGATTGGGCGCTGGAATTCCATCCTCGCAATCCGGAACCGCTTACGCTGAGCCCTTCCGCGGTCAGTGGTTACCGCACTTGCCCTCAGCGATATCTGTTCAACCGTTCGTGGTCGCTGAAAGAAGGCCCCAAGGCCATTCTGAGCTTTGGCAGCGTGATGCATACGACCATCAAGCGCTTTGTTGACCAGTTGCGAAAAGGCGTCACACTGCCGTTCGAAGAAGTGGCGCGCATTTTCGAGGCGGAATGGACCTCGGCGGGATTTGAAGACGAGTATCAGGAAAAAGGATACAAGCAGGACGGGCTCGAACAGTTGCTGGCGTTTCACGCTACCACGTTGGAAGCGCCGCCGAAAGTTCTGGAGCAGGAAAAACCGTTCGAATTGGCTCTCGAAAACAACGTCACCATCATCGGGCGGATGGACCAGGTCAATTCGCTGGGCAAAAAGGATGTTGAAATTGTCGACTACAAAACCGGCAAGGCCAGAAAAGACGCCGATGCAAAGAAAGATTTGCAGCTAAGCCTGTACGCGCTGGCCGCGAAAGAGATTTTCGAGTGGAACCCCGTGCGGCTCGTCTTTCATTATTTGCAAAACAATCAGATTCAGGTCACCACGCGCGACGCCAAGCAGCTCGACGAAGCGCAGAAGATCGTGCTTGAAACGGCCGCGGATATCCGGGCCGGACAATTTCCCGCCAAGCCTGGATATGTTTGCCGCAGCTGTGCGTATAGACCTATATGTCCGGCGCATGAAGAGGCTCTCAGTAGCTAACGGCACCCATCGCCGGATATTTTTGGCTCCCGAAAATCACGTTGAGAGGTCGCACATGAATCGAAAGATCCTCTACCTCCTTCTTTGCTTGCTTGGCTTTGCTCTGCCTTATTGGCAATTCGTTCCCTGGGTCATGGAACATGGTCTGAACATGCCGCTCTTCGTCCGGCAACTATTCGCCAACCGGATTGGCGGATTTTTTGGCATGGACGTGCTGGTTTCGGCGGTCACGCTGATTGGGTTTGTGCGCAGCGAAGGCAGCCGGTTGAAAATGCGCGGACTGTGGCTGCCGGTAGTCTCGGTGCTGCTGGTGGGAGTTTCGCTGGGGCTGCCGCTATTCCTGTATCTTCGCGAGCGAGAGCTCCAACGGACCAGCCCGGCAGCAGCCTGAACGAAGGTCGAATTCCTCTGCCTAATTTGGCTGGCTGCGAAGAGTTTCTGCCTATTGAGCGACGCCACCGGTGTAGTAACGGTTGCGGGTGAGAATGGTCAAGCCTTCGCGGCGGACGCGAACTTCGACGTCGTGGTAATCCTTAGCGCGGTTGACCTCCCGCGGGATATAGGCCAGCGTGTACTCGTTGCGCGCCTCTTCGGTGATTCTGGAGTAAAGGTCAGACATGGAGTCGCGGCTGACCGCGTAGTAGACGTCGCCTCCGGTGGCATGCGCGTACTCGGAGAGTCGTTCGAATCTGCGGTCATAAAAGGCGCTGCCAACTCCGACGCTGAACACCGAGATGCTGTGGGCCAGGACCTCTTTAACGGTGTTTTCGTAGGTGTTGGTGTTGTATTTCTTGCCCCCGTTCACGCCATCGCTGATGATAAAAATGATTTTGCGGCGATTGCGCGGTCGGCCCTTTAGAAGCTCCGCGGCGCCGAAGACGGCGTCGTCGAGAGCCTTGGTCGGGGCGTTACCGATGGCGATGGTCGATTCGGGCACCGAGGGGGAACCGTCCGGAGCGTGCCCATTGATGCTGGGCCCATTGAAAGGCCCGCCCGGCGAGAGTACGTTGCTCTTGCTGTCCAGCTTGGTGCGTTTGAGCTCCGTTAATAAGGTGTCCTGATTGCTTGTAAAGCCTTTGCCGGGGTGAAAAAACTGATCAAACCGGCAGATGAAAGCCTCGTCGAGGTCGCTCATACTGGCGACAATGGTTGCCAGGCTGTCCTCGACTGCCTTGGAGTCTGCTTTTTTCAGGTCGTTGTCGATGAGAACGACCATGGAGATAGGGAAAGCCTCCTCGGTAAAAACATCAATCTTTTGCTCGACGTTGTCTTCAAAAATACGAAATTCGTCTCTGCCGAGGCCAGCCACCAGCCGGCCCGAACCGTCTTTGACGGATACGGGCAGGACTACGAGGTTTGCGTTCACGGTGATTTTGGCTCGTGCTTCGCTCAGCCGAGGGAGGTCGGGAGGAGGAGGGTCCTGCGCGAGCGCGGCGGTGTGCGGCAAAGCGAGCCCGGCAAACCAAAGGGCTGGAGCCCCAAAAAAGAACAGAGTGGTGATACGCAGTATTTTTCGTGGACTTTTCATATTCCTAAGGCCAAACTTCCTCTCGGAGCCTGTGAGTTTGATGTCTTCGGCTTCCAAAACGACGCATCCATCGCGCCGTCTGCTAGCATCTTAGTCGGCGGAAGAACCCCAGCGGGCTATTTCCAGCCGGGCATCTCTCGTCAAGGAAAGTATACATGCGTTCTCTTAAGAAACTCGCGGCCCTGTGTGTAACGCCAGTTCTGGCGGCGGCCTTAGCCCTGCCGGCTCTGCCGCAGGAGCCCATTGCCCAAGGGCCGACGATCAAGGCCAACGTCAACCTGGTGAACCTGTTCGTGACCGTGCGCGACAAGAACAAGCGCATTGTCACGAACCTCACGCAGGACGACTTCAAAGTCGCCGAAGACAATCAGGACCAGAAGATCGCCTTCTTCTCCAAAGAAGTGACGCTTCCTATCACCATTGGGTTGCTTATGGATACCTCCGGCAGCGAACAATACATGCTCGGTGCGATTCAGCAGGGGGCTGAGAGTTTCCTGGGCCGTGTCATGCGCAAGGGCGACGAAGCCATGGTGATGAGCTTCGACCTGGACGTGGACCTCCTTGCTGACTTCACCGACAACCGTACGGAGCTGGACCGCGCGATTCGCAGAGCGCAGATCAATACCGGCGGCGGCGGCGGACCCGTCACGCCTGGAACGATCCCGCAATCGGGGGCGAAAGGCACCAATTTTTACGACGCGCTGTATCTTGCGTGCAATGAAAAGCTGTCCACCGAAGCAGGCCGCAAAGCGATCGTTGTACTAACCGACGCCGAAGACAACGGCAGCAAAGTGCGCGTCGAAGAAGCAATCGAAGCCGCGCAGCGCACGGATACCGTTGTTCACATTCTGCTGGTTTACGACCCCCATTACGGCGCGAACAGCAGCGTGGCCAAGAAAATCACGGACGAAACCGGCGGACGCATGATCGTTGTGAATAACGAAAAGCACCTTCAGGAAGCGTTCGACCAGATTTCCGAGGAGCTGCGCAGTCAGTACACGCTGGGCTACTATCCGACAAACTCGGCGCGCGACGGCAAATTCCGCAAAATCAAAATTGACGTGTCCAACAAAGACGAGAAAGTCCTGGCCCGCAAAGGCTACTACGCCCCGAAAGGCTGATGAATAGACCGCTGAGAAGACTGGTGGTACAGCTTTTCAGGTGGAGCGCGAGAAAGATCTCGATTCGTTTTTCACCCTTCTAGCAAGCGCTTTACAGGGCGCCTATGTCCTCGCCTACGAACCCCTTCCCGACGGCGCCAAGGTAAAGAAACTGGAAGTCGAGTCGACCCGGCCGAAGATCAAACTTCTTTACGCGAAGGACTGATTCGTGTCTTTGCAGAAATAATCCAATTCCGCCGATTGACCCAGCCTGCATCCGCGTCTAACATCTACTTTCGTTCCTAAAATGATTAACGAGACGGTCGCTCATTATAAGATTCTCCGCAAGCTTGGCTCCGGCGGCATGGGAGTGGTGTATGAGGCCGAGGACACCAAGTTGGGGCGGCGCGTTGCGCTCAAATTCATTCCTGAAGAGAATCAGCAGGACACGCAGTCTCTGGAGCGATTCCTGCGCGAAGCGCGTGCTGCCTCCGCGCTAAACCACTCTTCGATCTGCACCATCCACGCCATCGAAGAGTTTGAGGGACGTACTTTTATTGCCATGGAACTGCTGGTCGGGGACTCTCTCGACAAACTGCTCACCGCGGGACCTTTGCCGGTCAACCGGACGGTGGAAATTGGCATTCAATTGGCCGATGCCCTCGATGCCGCCCATAAAAAGGGGATCGTGCATCGCGACATCAAGCCCGCGAACATCTTTGTTACCGAAGGCGGTGCGATCAAGGTGCTGGATTTTGGGCTTGCCAAGCTGCTCCCGCGCCACGAATACGATATGGCGGGCAAAACCATTGACATCCCCTCCGCGACGCTTCTCACCAGTCCTGGCATGGCCGTGGGGACCATCCAGTACATGTCGCCCGAGCAAGCCCGCGGCGAAGAAATCGACGCGCGCAGCGATCTGTTTTCCCTTGGCGCAGTTCTCTACCAGATACTTACCGGGAAACAGGCCTTCCCGGGCTCGACCAGCGCGGTGGTTTTCGACAACATTTTGAACAGCGCCCCAGTCTCGCCGGTGGCCCTCAATCCCGATGTGCCGCTGGAGTTCGAGCGCATCATCAACAAAGCTCTCGAAAAAGACCGCGATGTCCGGTACCAGGTAGCCGCCGAGTTGCGCGCCGACCTTAAGCGGTTGCAGCGCGAAATTGAGTCTGGAAGCCGCCTCGCCAGCGCGCAAAGGTCCGCGGCGCGCAGCACCACATCGGAAATGAACAAAACCGCTTTTTCTGCGGTCTCACAAGCACAGACGGCCCCGGTCACGCCCGCCAGCGGCTCGTCGGTCATCGTCGACGCCGCCAAAAAACACAAAATAGGCACCATCCTGACAATCCTTGGCGTTTTGGTGGTGGTTGCCGCAGCGGCCTTCGGGATCTATTCCATCGTTCAGCGGAATCAGCACGTGCCCTTCGAGACCTTCAGCATCGAAAACCTGACCAACAATGGGCACGTGGCCCTGGCGACGATCTCTCCTGACGGCAAATATCTGCTGCACGTTCGCGATGAAAACGGTTTGCAGTCGCTGTGGCTGCGCCACATTCCCACTGCCAGCAACACCCAGCTCGTTCCGCCCGCTGCGACTCGCTACGCGGGGCTGACTTTTTCTCCCGATGCCAATTATATTTATTGCATTCGGCGCGATGAGGAGATGCACACCATCGCGTCTCTGTACTCGGCTCCCATGCTGGGCGGAACTCCCCGGCTGCTCATTAAGGACGTGGACAGCCCAGTCACGTTCTCACCCGATGGCCAGCGCTTCGCCTTCTTGCGGCAGGATCATGACTCCCCAACATTTGAACTCATTGTCGCGCACAGTGATGGCACGCCCGACCGCACGCTCTTCAAAGACGTAAACCTTTCCGGCCCGGGAAGCTACTCCCCGGTGTGGTCGCCGGATGGCAAGACCATCGTGATCTCCGTTTCCCAAATCCCTCAGGGTTCAACTGCAGCCCTGCTGGAGGTGGATGCGGCGACCGGGCAAATGCAGACAAAGCCGCTCTCCACGACCCGCATTTATCGCGATCCTGCGTGGATGCCGGACGGACACAGCCTGCTGGTGTCGGAGTTCGGAAGCGCCGGTGTATTGAATGCTCAACTGGGGATCGTGGGCTATCCGCGCGGGGAATATCGCCGTTTGACGACGGACACGAACTCTTACTATTCCCCGAGCATCGCCAGGGATGGCCTGACGATAGCAGCCAGCCAGGTACAGTCCAAATACGAGATTGAATTCGCCAGCGCCGCCCATCCGGATGAAGTTCATCCAGTGCCCTTGTCATCGAGGACCGCTGTCTGGAATTGGGATTGGACAAGCGACGGAAGAATCGTGCTGGCGCAATCTCCGGATATAAGGATTGTGAAGCCGGAGGGCGGCGAGACGCTCGTCTTTTCCGATCCTGATCACGTCTCCGACCAGATCGTGACGTGCGGCGCGGGGCGGTACTTCGTGTTCCGTTCTTCTGGGCGCTCCGGCAAGGTGGCCTTCAATCTCTGGCGAATGACCACTTCGGGAGCGGATTTCAAACAACTTACGTTCGGTTCCACGGAATCGGATCCCCTTTGTTCGCCGGATGGAAATTGGGTGTACTACGTGGACTACGGCGACAATCAGGCTCTCAAGCGCGTCTCGATCGATGGCGGATCTCCCGAAACGATCCTGGCTACGGCACAGGGCCCGGCGAGCCTGTCCCCGGACGGCAAGACCATCGTTTCCCTGGAAGTCCGCGAATTGGACCATAAACTTGTTCTGGATGTCTATTCTGTCGAAGAGAAAAAGGTCGCCTACCACGATATCGATCCGCGGGGTTCGTGGCCCTTGTCGTTCGCTCCCGACGGCAAATCAGTCGTCTACGCCGTCCGCGAAAAAGGGATCGGCAACCTCTGGGAGCAGCCGCTGGACGGCTCTGCTGCTCACCAGCTCACACACTTCGCTTCCGAAAGAATCGAGAAGTTTCAGTTCTCCAAAGACGGCACAAAGATTGCCTTTGAGCGCGGCCACAACGAGTCCGACGCTGTGCTGCTGCGCGACACCACCAAGTAGAGCTTTGCCTTCCGGAAAACTCCTGGCGAGAAGATAGAGGAATTCAGTTAGAAGCGGGTCCCGAAGGGCTTGCCTGCGGAATGTTGTCGCGATTGGCGCGCGCGAAATATCCACGCCGCGCGCGAACCTGGTAGCCCTTGTGCTCGGGCACTTCAATCCGAATCCTGTGGTATCGCCCGTCCAGGACGTAGTTCGTGGGAATGTAGGCAATCGAGTACTGATTCCGCAGCTCGTCGCCGATGTCCTGGAACGACTGATCCAAATCATCCACGTGATACGGATAAAATGCCCGGCCGCCGGTTTCATCGGCCAGTTCCTGTAAAATTTTGTCGCCCTCGGTCAGATGCGTTTTGCGGTTGGCCAGTTTGTCGGGATCGGTCTGGGAAAGCTGGATCCACTGCGTGCTCGTGCTGATCGTGTAAATGACCACGCTGGTGCGTTGGGCCATCTCGATAGCCTCGGAGCGCGTGTGATTCGAGAGATTGTCGTCGCCGTCGCTGATCAAAATCATGACGCGGCGGACGATGTCGGGCTGATCGCCGGGGGGACGAGGGGGATGGCTGAGCTGGCTTTGGCAGGCTTCGTAGATGGCGTCGTAAATGGCCGTACCGCCGCCGGCGCGGGTCTGCATGATTTGATCGCGAAGGAGCCCCGCGTCGCTCGTAAACGGCTGAACCACCTGGGGCTCGTCGTCGAATGTCATCACGAAGGCTTCATCCCTGCCGCGGCGCAGGACGCTGAAGAGGAAATTGATGGAAGCATCTTGCTCAAACTTGATGCGATCGCGGATGCTGTTGGAAGTGTCCACCAGCATTCCAATGCGCAGCGGCAAGTCGGTCTGTTTGCTGAAGTAGCGAATCTGCTGGGGAAATTTTTCGTCGAATATCTGAAAGTCTTCTTTTTGCAGGTCCGGAACAAGCTTGTTCCGCCGGTTCAGCACAGTAAACAACACGTCGACCAGGTTCACAACGGCGATAATTCCTTGTGGGGTCTTCGGAGCTGCTGCCGGCTGGCCTTGGGTCGTCGCTGCGGCGGGAGGAGGCGCCTGAGCAGGCGGCGGGGATTGACTTGGCGGCTGCTGCGCGGCTGGCTGCGGGGTTGGTGGTTGTTGTGCCCGATCGCTGACGGCCGTTGTGAGCAACGCGGCGACGATCAAAATGGAAATGAGTGGCCTGGTCATGTGCAGTGATTATAGGTAGGGAGCCAGCGCAGCGTCAATTCGCTGCGAGTCCTCTCCTGCCACGGATGCCAGTTGTGAGACAAAGTTCTGCAACTCGCGCGCGAGTGGGGCGCGAACTTCGATCCATTCGCCGGTGCGCGGCTGGGAGAATCCCAGACGAGCCGAGTGCAAAAAATTTCGCCCCAATGGCTGCATCATGATGACCTGATGCTTGTTAGACGCGCCGCCCCCGGTTCCAGCGCTCACGCGAATTTGCGCATCGGCTCCGTAGAGCGTATCCCCAACAACCGGATGTTTGAGGGCCGAGAAATGCACACGAATTTGATGTGTGCGCCCGGTGTGCAGTTGCACTTCGACGAGGGTGGTGCCGTCAACCTCCGCGAGCGTGCGCCAATCGGTAAGCGCCTGGCGAACGTCGCTTCTCTCCGGACTGCCTGCTTTTTGCTGGTAAACGGCCATGCGCGTCCGGCGATAAAGGTCCCGTCCAATCGGCAGATCGATGCGCCCCTGCCGTTCTTTCAGCAGCCCCTCGACGAGGGCAATGTAGGTCTTTTTCACCTCGCGCTTTCGGAAGGCTTCGCCAAGCCTCGCGTGGGCAAAATCATTCTTGGCCACCAGGATCACGCCCGAAGTTTCTTTGTCGAGGCGATGCACAATTCCCGGCCGCAAGGCGTCGCCGCCCCGCGAAAGCTCCTGACCCCGTCCAAGCAGCGCGTTGACCAGCGTTCCGCGCGTGTTTCCCGCGCCAGCGTGTACGGTCATCCCCGCTGATTTGTTCACCACAACCACGTCGGCGTCTTCGTAGAGAATTTCCAGCGGAATGGATTCTGCTTCGGCGTTCATGGGAGGCCGCTCGCGGGCCTCGACGGAAATTTTCTCGCCCGCGCGCAGCTTGTGCGCGCCCTTTGTGGGCTTGCCCTCAACCATAACAAGCCCAGCCTCAATCAATTCCTGGATTCGCGTGCGGCTCAGCTCGGGCAACTGTTTCGCAAGGTAGCGATCCAGGCGATCGCCAACCTCATCAGCAATCAAGTTGTATTTTTTGGGCGGAGTCACCGAGCGATTCTAGCAGCACTCCGCGCCGCAAACTAAAACCGTTGTCCCGCCACTGTCATTTCTTCGGATGTGATCTACTGAGCGCCGAATCCGCAAGCAGGATCTGGGCTTCCGCCGGGTCGAGCGGTTCCAATTTCAGGTCAATGTCCGCCCGCTGGTTGTGGTCGGAAAAAACACGCACGGATGTTCGGAAGTAGTAGATTTTGCCGGGCCCGGCGGAGAAACTCGCCGCCGAAGCCAGTTTAGAGCGTTCGCTGACTGCCGATTGCCATTTTGTGCAAACGCGATGGTCCCCCGGCTCAACCGAAAAGAAAAAATAGGAATTGCTGGAGTTCGCGCCGGCCCAGGCGCCGTCGAGGCCGACTTTGGTCGTCACACCGAATATGGCGAAGCCCGCGTCGTCGGTTTTCACCCGTTCGAAAACGTACACAAGCGCCTTGCCGGCCTCCGCTTGGGGCGCAGGATGCTGCTTCTTGTCTGTCTTTACACTGAATTCCACTTCATCCGGACCGCACCCGGCAGCGGCAAGCGCGGTGGTCCTCTGGCCCTGTGCCACGACGGGTGATACCACAACCAGGAACACAATCAGGATTTTCTTCACTTTAGCCTCCTTGGTTCATACTGACAGCTGGCGACTTTTCCGGCCGCCGCAACTCCGCGATAAATTCCGTCTGCTGAAAAATAAACCTCTCTGTAGTCAGCAATATTTCCGCGCTTCACTTCTTGGGATGCGAATTGCTCAGGGACGTGGAAGAGAGCAGAAACTGCCCTTCGGCACTATCGGTCGTCTCCAGCTTGATTCTGCCGGAGCCCCTTGTGATCTCCTCGAATGTCATGCGAATAAAATAGACCTTCCCGGCTTCGACGTTCAGGGAGATGGCGGCGCCGACTCGCTCCGAAATATTCTTGAAAAAATTCGACTGCCATTCTGTGCATACATTGTGATCACCGGGCGTGAGGGAGAAGTAGAGGAAGGACTTGGCGTTGGTCGCGCCGATCCACGCGCCATCCGCACCAATCCTCATCGTGGGGGAATTGAATGCGTCTTCGAACACATAGACGATGGCCTTGCCCGCTTCCGGCTGCGCCAGAACGTGCAGTTCCCCATCGAGCTTTACGTCGAATTGTGTTTGGCTCGGACCGCAACCTGCGGCAGATCGAGCCGTCTCAGCCTGGCCTTGTGCAAACGCCGGCGATACGAAAAGAAACAACAGAAAGAGCAGTTTTTTCATGACATCCTCCGTGAATTGAGCGACACCCCTGGCGATCTGCTTTTTCACGAACAAAATGCAATGGAATCCGTCAACCCTTGAGAAATCAAGGATTTGTTGGCTGTAAAGCCGGTTACTTGTCATTTATTAGGACGTGCTTCCCGATGGTTTGGTTTCTCTCGGTCGAAGGCAAGACACTAAAGAGTTAGCTGTACAGCATGCAAATTCAAGCGAGGTTACCGAACGCGGCGAGTTTTCGCATATCGATAACCGGAGTCTTTGATGGCGCGTTTCCGCGGAAGAACCTATTTGAGCTCGGCAGGTTTCCGCGAGGCGTACAGCACATCAAGAATCACCAAAATAGCACCGATGGTGATCGCCGAATCGGCTACGTTGAATGCAGGCCAACGGTACGTTCCCAGCCAGACTTCAAAAAAATCCGTGACGGCCCCGTGAAGAATCCTGTCGGTGGCGTTGCCAGTGGCGCCGCCAAGCAGCAGAGCGAGTCCAGCGCAGGCCATCGGGCCACCTTGTCCAGCAACGAGCAGCCATGCCAAGGCGCAAATAACGAGGAGGGAGCCGCCCACCAGCAGCACCCGCATCCACGGCGAGTGCGAATCCGCAAAAATACTGAACGCAATGCCCGGATTGCGGCTGTGCACCAGATAAATAAAGTGGCGCACCACTTCGTGCCGCCAGCCTTCGCTTGTCTGCGTTTCAAACCACGCTTTCGTGGCGCGGTCGAATACGACCATCGTCAGCGTCAGCCAAAGCCAGCGCAGCCGGGAAGGCAATTTCATGAAGGGATCGATCCTTCGATTTCCGCAAGCGCTTCGCTGCACCGCTCGCAGATGGTAGGGTACCGCGCATTCTCTCCCACATGCGTCGAGTAGTTCCAGCAGCGTTCACACTTCTTGCCGGCGGCCGCGATGACACGCATCGCCAATCCGGGGATTGCCTCAGAACGGAAGGCATCTCTGTGCAGCGAGTGCGTGCGGAGTTCGCCGCCTGCCGCGGCCGGAAGAGCTACCTGCGACACAATAAACAATGAAGGAAGCGAGTGCGCGTATTTTTGGAGGCGCCTCAGCAGACGCGCTTCGGCCTCCGCGGTAAACAGCTCAAAGATGATCTTGGCTTCGAGGCTGGAATGGATGCGTTTCGCATTTCGCGCCGCTTCCAAAGCCTTCAGCCCTTCGGCGCGAATTTTTGCGAGCAACTCCCAATCCGCGGCAGTCTCGGTGTCGAGACCGGTCTTGAATTCCTCCGGTTCCGGAAAACATGCGAGATGCACGCTTTCCGGATCGCCCAAACTCTTTGGCAAATGTTTCCAGATTTCCTCCGCAGTGAACACCAGCATGGGCGCGGAGAGACGCACCAGCGCGCTGCTGATTTTCCAGACCGCCGTCTGTGCCGAACGCCGCGAATGGTTCTTCGCCGCCTTGGTGTAAAAACGGTCCTTGAGCACATCAAAATAGAACGCGCTCAGGTCCACGGTGCAGTAGTCGTGAATCGCGTGATACACACGATGGAAATCGTATGCCGCGTACCACTCGCGGCATTTCTTCACCAGGCTGCCCGTGCGCTCCAGCATCCACCGATCCATCTCCTCAAGCTCCTCGTTCGGAAGCACATCGCGCTCCGGCTCGAAATCAAACAAGTTGCCGAGCGCAAACCGGAACGTGTTGCGAATCTTGCGGTAAGCCTCAGCGAGCTGGGTCATCACCCGCTCGCTCATTTTCACGTCGGCCTGATATTCCTGGGACGCGACCCACAAGCGTAGAAGGTCCGCGCCCCACTTCTCGCAAATCTCGCTCGGCAATACAGCGTTTCCAAGCGACTTCGACATGGGTCGCCCATGTTCATCGAGCGTCCAGCCATGCGTGACCACGCTGCGATAAGGCGCATGGTCGCGCAGACCGGTGGCAATCAGCAGCGAACTCTGAAACCAGCCGCGATACTGGTCCGGGCCTTCCAGATAAACATCCGCAGGCCACTCCTCCGCTTTCAAAACCGCCAGATTCGAAGATCCGGCGTCAAACCACACGTCGAGAATGTCGTTTTCCTTGCGCCACGCCGACGCACCGCACGAGCATTTCGTTCCCGCGGGCAAAAGTTCTTCGGAAGTGTGCTTGTACCAGGCGTCGGCGCCTTCGCGTTCGAACCACTTCAACACGCTGCGCAGCGCCGCAAAATCTTCCAGCCGTTTGCCGCAAGCGTCGCAGTAGAAAACGATAATGGGCACGCCCCAGAATCGCTGCCGCGAGAGGCACCAGTCCGGGCGCTTCTCGATCATTTCGTGGATGCGTTCTTCGCCCCACGCGGGAATCCATTTCACATGTTTAATCTCTGCAAGCGCTTCCGCGCGCAAAGCTTTCTCTTCTCCGGCGGCGCGGTGATCCATCTTGAGGAACCACTGCTCCGTAGCTCGAAAAATCACCGGATTGTGGCAGCGCCAGCAATGCGGATAGCTGTGCGTATAACTCCGCAGGCCCAGCAGCGCCCCGCGCTCCTGAAGCATTCGCACGATAATGGGATTCGCCACAAATACATTCTTGCCTTTGTATTCAGATAATCCTTCGAGATACACGCCTTCATCGTCGATCGGAGCGTACGTCTCCAGGCCATATTTCTGCCCCGCGGCAAAATCATCCGAACCGTGCCCGGGCGCGGTGTGCACAATTCCGCTGCCCTGATCCAGCGTCACGTAGTCCGCAAGAATTCCCGGCACCGTCATTGGCAAAAACGGATGGTGAAATTTTACACCCTCAAAATCCCGCCCTTTGTAATTCCCAATCACTCGCACATTCCGAATTCCGCACTCCGCCTGCAACGCTGCCACGCGCTCCGCCGCCAGAAGCAGCGCGCCTTTTTCCGTTTCCACGGCCACGTATTCGAAGTCAGGATGAAAAGCCAGCGCGCGATTGTGCGGCAACGTCCACGGCGTCGTTGACCAAATCACCGCGCTGACATCGCTCGAGATGTTCAGCGCCCTGCTTTTTTCCCCATCCACGATCGCAAACTTCACCCAAACTGAGGGACTCGTGAAATCCTCGTACTCGACTTCCGCCTCAGCCAGCGCCGTCGCATCGTGAATGCACCAATAGACCGGTTTCCGCCCGCGGTACACAAATCCTTTCTCCATAAAGTCAAGCAACGCGCCGGCGATCGTCGCCTCGTATTCGTGGCTCATCGTCAAGTAGGGATCGTTCCACCTGCCAAACACGCCCAGCCGCTGAAAATCCCGCTTGTGCTGCTCCACGTAACGCGCCGCAAATTCCCGGCAAAGCCGCCGGAATTCAGCAGGCGACACTTCGCCTTTCCCGCCCAGCTCCTTTTCCACTTGCGTCTCGATAGGCAAGCCGTGGCAATCCCAACCGGGCACATACGGCGCATAATGTCCGGCCATGCTCTTCGATTTGACGATGACGTCCTTCAAAATCTTGTTGAGCGCGGTTCCAAGATGAATCGTTCCCGTCGGATACGGCGGGCCATCATGCAAAATGAAGAGCGCTTGGCCTTTGCGAGCTTCCAGGATTCGCTCGTACAGATGCGATTCCTGCCAGGCGGCGAGCTGTTTTGGCTCGTGTTCAGGCAGGCCCGCCTTCATCGGGAAGTCAGTTTTTGGAAGGTTGAGCGTGCTTTTTAGTTCCAGGGGTTCGGCCATTTATCTGTGTGCCCGCAATGCCGCGAGACCTGCTCGCTCGGTTTCGGATACCGTACCTTCGTTCAGGTGCAACGCCAGAAACATCCTAAAGCGGTGTAATCGCGTATGTTACAATGATTGGGTGGCGGTGTCAGCGGCTGGGGTCGCGCAACCTTTCTCGGCCCATCCGAATCTTATCGGTTCAGGACACCCAACGCAGGGTAGCTGCGTCTAAACCAGGGAGAAGATGGTGCCGGATCTAATCGTCAATCTCGTGCCAGCGGAATTAACGAAGCCTGGCGTGTCTGGCGCTAAGGCCGAAGCCATTCCAGTACCTGACTCCGCGGTTCCCAGCTTTGGCGCTCCTGCTCTCCTGATTCCCGATAACTTCTGGTCCAACCTCAAGCAATTCCTCACTGAGCGTCCTGTGAAGGTTCAGAATCGCCCCGGCGCGCCCTTTGTGAAGCCCTCGTTTGGCGCCGGCGTTTTTGATAATTTCAAGGATTTCTTCAGTTCGCGTCCCGTACCTAAGGGGCCCGTGAACAGTCGGCTGGCAGTCTCCTGGGGAACGAATTTCGGCGGTTTCGGCGGCCGCATCAAGGAACTTTTCTTCCCCGCAAAGCTCCCTCCCGCGAACTTCACCAGCAAGCCCGTCAAAGTTAGGGACATCTGGACGAAGGACGAAAACTTCGGCTGGACGCAAGCCATTTCGATCGGCATACACGCGGGCGTTTTTGGCCTGCTCATTTTGCTGCCCTTGCTTTTGCATTTCGGCACTTCCACCGAAGCCAAGAACAAGCCTGGCGTGGATGTCACTCCTATTGATCTTTCCCCTTATGTGGCCAAGCTGCCCGCAGGCGCGAAAAAAGCCGGCGGTGGTGGCGGGGCCAATGACCACACTCTTGCGCCAGTGAATAGAGGCAAGCTCCCCAAGTTCCAGTGGACACAGTTCACGCCTCCACAGGTGAAGCCAGTGAATCCTGATCCCAAGCTGGCCATGGACCCCTCTTTGCTCGGTCCACCGGATCTTAAGGTGGCGAATATCAATGCGCCGACCTTTGGCGACCCGCTTGCAAATGGCGTGAGCGATTCTCTCGGACACGGTAACGGCACCGGCATCGGCAGCGGTACAGGCGGCGGGCTAGGCCCCGGCGAAGGCGGCGGCACTGGCGGCGGCGCGTTCCGTGCAGGCGTTAACGGCGTTGGGATTCCCGAGTGCATCTATTGCCCTCCTCCGCTCTATTCGGATGACGCGCGCAAAGCGAAGTACATGGGCTCCGTGGTTTTGCAGGTGACCGTTACGGCAGACGGCCGCGCCGTCAATATTTCCATCGTGAAAGATCCAGGCATGGGGCTCGGCGAGAAAGCAGTTGAGTCCGTGCGCACCTGGAGGTTCAAGCCGGCTGCCGGACCCGGCGGCAAGATTGTCCCGGTGATTGTGCCCATCGAAGTTACGTTCCGCTTGTACTAAACCCAGCTTTTCAATTCGATGCCGCAATTCCCTTCTCCACTTTTTTTGTGCTCGTTCTAAATTTTCATTAAGTAGGCAACCAAACTTCGCTTCGAGACTTCTGACTAGCCGACTGGTGCCCGCCTCCGAATGTTGTCGGGCCGAATCGCGAGGCGGAAACGGAGGCCTGCGCATGCACGATCCATTCCTGCGTTCCTTTTCCGGCAAAAATTCCGGCCACGATTCCAGCAAAAACGCGGTGACCGATTCCTGGTTGAACCGCGTTCGCGAAAACCTTGCACAGCTCCTCATCCCTGCGCATTTCAAGCCTTCTACGGCGAACGGCGCACCTATTCATCTCTTGAAGTTCGACAAATCGCTGCGGCCCGCCCGGGCGCAGGGCGCGTCGTTGATTACCCACGCCGTTGTCTTCGCGGCCATCGTGTTCCTGATGGCAAAGACGAGTGATAGATTTGGCCCCGGCGATCCAACCCCACGAACGACTTCTGGCTCGGTAAGCATCTCGACGGCCGTCATCCGCACTCTTACAAGCGCAAACGACGGCGGCGGTAAGGGTGGTAACCACAACCCGATTCCTGCTACGAGCGGAAGTCCGCCACCTCGTTATCCGATCTTGCTCGCTCGACCAACTTTTCCGCAGAGCCAAAACCTTGCATTGCCTGTGCCCCCGACGATCTTCGATCCTACGGCTGCCCCTGTTCTGACTCCGACGGACAAAGTGGGCCTGCCTTGGATGCCAAACGATGCGCACTCTGCAGGCCCCGGCAACGGAACCGGCATTGGCTCCGCAGACGGCGATAAAGCAGGCTCGGGCGGACCCGCAGAATTCGGCCCTGGCTTGTCACGCGGCCCTTACGGCACAGCAGCCACGCAGCCCGCCTGCGCCTATTGTCCATATCCGACCTACACCGATGAAGCGCGCCACGGCAAGGTGCAAGGCTCGGTTACGCTGCAAGTTCTTGTCGGCGCGGATGGACGCGCGCAGGACATGCGCGTCGTTAAAGGCGTCGGCTTCGGTCTGGACGAGCGTGCAATGGAGACCGTGCGTGGCTGGAAGTTCATTCCCGCGCGAGACGCCGCGAAGCGCGCAGTAGCCGCTTGGGTAACGGTAGAAGCCGTCTTTCGCTTGTTCTGACGCCGCGCATGGAAATGTGGACGCAAACTGCCTCCGGGCCGTAAGATTTTGGTATGCCGTACGAATTTCAGGAGTGGGAAGAAGAGCTGCAGCCGCAGGCTGCTTCCGCGCGGATGGGCGGACCTCCGCGCAAATCCATCGGTATGGGAGTGCTCGATCCGCCTGTTCCTCCGAAAAGACCACCGGGGCCCCTTGCAGCCTCGCCATCGTCTTTCCTGATGCGAATCCTGGCCGGGCTGATTTTGGCGTGTATTGGCCTGTTCCTTCTATATCTGCTCTTCGCCCGATAGTGAGTGATTCAAACAACACACGCGGCGGTTCCGCTGTCTGGGCTCCGGACAATCTGTTAGGATTTTGCGCATGAGAAGAGCAACTTATACTTCGTTGGCCATCCTTGCCGGGTTGGTGTGTTTCGCACCCGCGGCGCTGGCTCAAAATTCCACCAGCACTCTGGAAATTACCGCGCGCCTTACCCCGACTGCCGCGCGGCCCGAGCCGGTGCGCCAATTTACGTTTTATATCCTGACGAGAAGCTACGGGGACATTGCCAAAGAAGTGGAGGCGGGAGACGCCATGCCGCCTCGCGATGAATTCATTGACGGATTGAAAGTCTCCAAGGAACTCAAGGTCTGGCTGAAAGCCCACGACATCCTGGACCTTACAAAGCCTGACCTGGACACGCTCCTTACGCCCGACGACATCATGGGTGTACCGGAATTTCTGCTGGCTTATCAGCACACCAACAGCGGCGGCGTCACTCACGGTATCCCCATGCCGAAATACAAGGACTCGGACAAAACGGAGCATCCTGCGAAGTATGAAAAAGAGAAGCAGACCTACCTCGACGCTCTGAAGAAATTCATCATCGCGAACCGCATGACCATTTCTGGTATGGAACTCGAGATGGAGGCCATAAATCCACAGCGGAAGTGGGCCCTGCTGGAAAGCAACCGCAAAAACCGCGTGCAGAGGATGGCGCCGGAAGTCGCCCAGACGAAATACATGGCCACCAAAGTGGATACCGATCTGGAAGGCCACGCCACGATCCGAGGACTTGCCCCGGGCAATTACTGGATCAGCTCTCTGAACCTCGATGCCGACGCCGGCGACACACGCGCGCGCTGGAACGTGCCGGTCACCATCCAGGCCGGCCAAAATGTCCATATCGAACTAACCAACCTGAACGCCACGGACACGCTGGCCGCGTCGGCACCGTAAGGCGCGAACGCCTCAGCGGCCATGGGCACACCTCTCCTCTGGCTCGTCTTCAATCTTTTCGTATTGGCGGCGATTGCATTGGATCTTGGCGTTTTTCATCGCCGCCCCCACAAAATGGAGACTCGGGAAGCGCTTACCTGGACCCTGGTCTGGGTGGGGCTGACCGTTGCGTTTGGACTCGGCGTCATACACTTCTCCGGTGCGCAGCGCGGCCTGGAGTTCTTCACCGGATACCTCATTGAAAAAGCCCTCAGCGTCGACAATCTATTCCTATTCCTGGTGATTTTCCGCGCGTTTTCTGTCCACGAAAAAATCCAGCACCGCATTCTGGAGTGGGGCATCCTCGGCGCTCTGGTAATGCGGGGAATTATGATTGCCGCGGGAGCCGGGCTGATCGAGCGGTTTAACTGGGTGCTGTACGTCTTCGGCGCGTTTCTGGTATACGCCGGACTGCACATGCTGTTCACAAAAAAAGAAGAGATGCACCCCGAGCAAAACGCCATCTCCCGTTTCGCCAGCCGCCGCTTGCGTGTCACCCAGGACTACGACGGCAGCCATTTCTTTGTGAGGCGAAGCGGGAAACTCTTTGCCACGCCATTGTTCGTCGTGCTGGTAATCGTGGAGATTACGGACATCACCATGGCGGTGGATTCCATTCCCGCCATTTTCGGAATTACGCGCGATCCCTTTATCGTATACACATCCAATGTGTTCGCCATTCTGGGGCTGCGCGCGATGTATTTCCTCCTGGCAGGAGTCCTGGGGCGATTGCGATTCCTGACCACCGGGCTCGCCATCGTGCTGGCATTCATCGGAGCGAAGATGCTCGTCGAACCCTGGGTACACATCTCCGTGCAGACTTCACTCGCGATTGTCGGCGGAATACTGCTGGTGGCGCTGGCAGCTTCCCTGCTGCTGCCGCAGAAACCGAAGGAGTAGCGGCGGCAGGAAATGCCCCGGAAAGAGCGGCTCAACCTGTTGTCTAATCGCCGGTCTTCCTTTAATGGCAATTCCCGTCATCCACAAACTGGCCCTCGGCGGCCATGGCACCAAGCGACCTGCCGCACGCGGTAATGCTCTGATCCAAAGGATCATTCTTCAGCGAATCGGGCGCTATGTAACTCAAGTCCGCGCGCTGCGCCACGTACTTATCGCTCAACTGTTTCATCTTTTGATAGACGTTGGCGATCAATTGCGCCGCGTTGCGGTCGGAATCTGTGGTCGCCGAGACCTGCGCCAGGCGCAGATTGGTAGTTGCCAGCGACTGATACGGCGTAAGCCACGCCTGGCCAACCGGAAATTGGTTCTCGATGGCGCTCGCCAGCGCAATATGCCACTCGCGGATCGTACTCAAAGACTCGATTCCAGCCCGCAGGAACTCTCTCGAGAATCCTGTTTTCGCAGCGGCGTTGGCCTCCGCCGTCACTGCGGTATTTTCGCCACCGGGCGGCAGAGTCAACTTAACTTGATTCCCATTAAAACTGAGCGTCCCATTTGCGAGCCTCGCTAGCGCCTCGATTTCAACATAGCTTTTTCCATTCACTTGCGTCACCGGCACGTTGCCTGGATGTCCGCTAACCACAAGGTAGGCAAGCTGCCCCTGCGACATCAGAATGACCGGCGCGATCATGCTCAGCGCCAAAATAGTTGCGATACGCGTCATTTTCTTGCTCATGGGCCTGCTCCTGCTGAAAGTCAGTTTCCATCCTTGAGTGTACCTCACGTCAGCCACCCCGGCCTGTGTGCTTGTGAACACCAGCTTTACCGCGTGAACCCACTTGTTGCTAAAGTGGGGAATACAGAAATGGAGCGAGATTTCTCACAGGTGATCCGTGCCCAACCGTGCTTCTGCTGTTGATTCCATCGCGCCGGCGTTCCTCCGGACAAAACAGTTGCTCCTCCAACCGTTCCGCCTCGGGCTGTGGGCGCGGTTCGCGGTCGTAGCGATCATTACCGGCGAAGCAGGCGGCACCGGCGGAGGTTTCTCCAACTTAGGAAGCCTCGCGAATAATCGCGGCGGAAAACGATTTGCCGCCGCAGCGCGATTCTTGGACGATCCCAGTTGGAATCATATCCAGCCATACCTTTTCTGGATTGTGCTGGGATTCGTTCTGTTGGTCGCTGTCCTTCTCTTGTGGATTTACAGCGATTGCGTCTACCGCTTCATTCTTCTGGACTCCGTCTTAACCGGCAAGTGCCGGCTGGTCGAAAGCTGGCGCCGCTGGAAATATGCCGGACGCCGCTATCTGCTTTGGGTGATTGCATTCGGATTCAGCTCGCTGGTGGTGTTTGCGGGAGTGGTGGGAGTTCCAGCACTGCTGGCCTACCGGGCCGGCTGGTTTGAAAAACCGGATCAGCATCTCTTGGGCCTGGTTCTCGGCGGATTGCTGTTCGTGCTCGTACTGATTGTGGTGTTGGCGGCGCTGGCGATCATCAATTTACTCGCGCGTGATTTTCTCATCCCGGTCATGGCCTTCGAGGACGTGGGAGCAATGGAGGGCTGGGAACGGCTGATGACCATCGTGAGCGCGGAAAAAGGCGCCTACGCGCTCTACGTCTTGATGAAAATTGTGCTGAACGTGGCAAGCGGCATTATTTTCGGCATCGCCAACTTCATCGTGATTCTGATACTCCTGATCCCTCTGGGGATTATTGGCGTTGCCGTATTTTTCATCGGCAGGGGCGCGGGGCTCACGCTGGACGATCCGTCAACCGTGTTATTGCTCATCGCGCTCGGACTGCTGGCCTTCGCTGGAATTCTCTACGTAATTGGATTTGTCTACTCGCCCGGATTGGTCTTCTTCCAGTCCTACACGCTGCTGTTTTTTGGGGCTCGCTATGAGCCGCTCAGGACCCGGATGTACCCCACAACCCCGCCTCCGCCGACCCCTGCTCCCTTGGTGCCGCCCGGAGACCCGTTCCCCCCGCCAGAGCCTTCGCTGGCTTAAGGGCACGCCGGGAAATGCGAGAAACTTTGCTGGTTTAATCGTCTTCAAACATTAATTCGTCGATGTAGCACCACATCCAGCCTTCTCCGGGCTCGATGGAACGCATGATCGGATGTTTTGTCGCGTGGAAATGTTTGGTGGCGTGCTTGTTTTTTGAGGAATCGCAACACCCAACGTGCCCGCAACTCAAGCACAGCCTCAAGTGCACCCACGTGTCACCCATCTTCAGGCATTCTTCGCAGCCCTTCGTTTTTGGTTTTACCTTTTTAATCTCGTCGAGATGTGTACAGACATCTGCCATGATTCTCTCCTTGCAAAATCACTTCGGCGCGTGAACCGGGATGCGCACTTGAAAGCGCGTGTCGCCGGGCACGGACGTAACGCTGATCTGCCCGCCTACATTCTTCAGGATGCGGCTCACAACATCGAGACCCAGCCCCGTGCCTTCGCCCACGCCCTTCGTCGTAAAAAAAGGATCGAATATGCGCGAAACCACATCGGGAGGAATCCCCGCTCCATTGTCGGCAATCTCTACCAGCACAAAATCGTTTTCCAGGGCCGTGCGAATCGTGAGCTTGCCGTTGCTATTCATGGCATCGGCCGCGTTATCGATCAGATTGGTCCACACCTGATTCAATTCGCTTCCGCTGGACATCACTTTAGGCAGGTTGGAAGCGTACTTCCGCACAACGGTGATTCCGCGCTTCAGTTTGTGATTCATGATGGTGAGCGTCGTCTCAAGCCCGCGCTCGATGTCCACCTCCTGCACGGACCCCTGATCCATGTAAGAGTATTCCTTGATGGCTTTGATCAGGTCGGAGATGCGCGCCGAACTATGCTCCAGCTCGTCGGCGATGCGCTCCATCTCCAGCAGTGTCGCGAATCGGTTGAGTTCGGGGCCCAGCGAAACACCGGCCACCTGAGCAAACTTCTCCAATTGACCATCCGTGAAATTTGCTTCCGTCAACGACGGCGAAAGTTTCCACGCATCCGGAACGTCGTGCGACTCCAGCCAGGACTGAATGGCTTCTTCGCGCTCCACCCGCTCAAACTCATCTTTGTACTGCGCAGGCTTTAGCCCGGAACGGATTTCCTCTTCGCGCTCGGCCAGCAGACCGCAATCTTCCGGGCCAATCTCTGAGCTGCGCGCCGCATCGCGCAGCCGAAGCAGACAATCGCGCAAAGCCGCCGCGGAACGTCGCGCCGCCGCGGAAGGATTGTTAAGCTCGTGAGCCAGTCCAGCGGAAAGTTTGCCAAGCGCCGCAAGCTTCTCATGCTGCTGTTCCGTGCGCGTGACGTTCCGAACTCGGTCGGTGAGCATTCCCACCAGCCGGCGCACAAGTTCCGGCATCCGCCGAAAAAGCTCCACAAACTGATTGACCGGGAATCCCAGGCAATGGACCGGTGTAACCGCGCGGCCCGTGACGCTGATGACTTTCAGCCGGGAAAACGGCAGCATGCCGGTGACGTCCCCGGTGCCTACCGTAAAAACAGGGCCGTCGGATGGGCCGTGCTCGACTCTGGCCCGCATCTGACCCTCGAGCATGACCAACATGTAGTCGGGCGCATCGCCCTCTCGCATGATGATCTCGCCGACGGCAATTCGCCGTTCGTCGCATTGCGCGAGGAACCAAAGCAGCTCTTCCCGGCCCTCGCCCTGGAAGACCGGAATTGTCAGAAGTTTCGCGAGCAGCTCTTCTTCGTGCGATTGCACGGGAGTATCGGTCATGCGCGTCCTGCTCTCCTGATTCGCAGGCTCATTGTACCTTGGCAAGATATTGGTGCATGAACTGCACGACCACAGCGCCTTCCCCGACGCCGGAAGCAACGCGTTTTACAGAACCATGACGCACGTCGCCAACCACAAAGATGCCCGGAACGTTGGTTTCAAGCAAGCCAGGGTCGCGGTCTAGCGTCCAGGAAGCGGGACGCTTCCCATTGCGGAGCAGGTCTGGGCCGGAGAGAACGAAGCCTCGCTCGTCGCGTTCGATCAGCGTGCCGAGCCAATCCGTGCGGGGCTGCGCGCCGATGAAAATGAAAAGGCTGGAGGCTGACACTTCCTCGCGTGTCCCAGTGTTCTCGCACAAAACAGTGATGCCGGTGAGCCGCGTATCGCCGTGAACCCCCACGACACTGGATTGCCCCCAGACTTGTATATTCGGCGTTTTCTCGATTTGTTCGATCAGGTAGTGCGACATCGTGCTGGCCAGCGATTGGCCGCGAACCAGCATCACCACTTTTTCCGCATACTTGGAAAAATACATCGCAGCCTGGCCCGCGGAGTTCGCCCCCCCAACGATGTAAACGGTTTCCCCGCGGCAAGCTATAGCTTCCGAGGTCCCTCCGCCATAATAAACGCCCGCGCCCTGAAGCCGATCAATACCAGGTACATCCAGCGTGCGCCACTGCACCCCCATCGCAAGCAGCAGCGCGTTGCAGGAAATTTCCGCGCCATCGGCAAGCTTGACCAAGCGATATGGTCCCTCGACGCGAACGCCCACGACATCCTGCGGCGATAGAATCTCGACGCCGAAGCGGCGCGCTTGCGTCACGGCGCGGCGTGCTAAATCGTTTCCGCTGAGTCCGGCAGGGAAACCAAGATAGTTTTCAATCCGCGAACTCAACCCGGCTTGCCCACCAGGAGCCTCGCGCTCGATCATCACCGTCCGCAGTCCTTCCGACGCCCCATAAACAGCCGCAGCTAAACCCGCAGGACCCCCGCCTACGATCGCGAGGTCGTAGAAATTGGTTTGCGCGTGCGTCCGAAGCCCAACCTTATCGGCTACCGCGGGAAGCGCCGGCTCGGCAAGGCGCGTGCCGTCAGGGAATAACATCAGCGGCAGTGTTTCCGCCTCTGGTCCGAGCGACGCGATCAGACTCTTCACTTCCGGATCAGTCTGCGCCAGCTCGATATCGATCCATTGATACGGAACCTGGTTGCGCGCAAGAAAATCGCGCAACTCGTAGGACTTGTTGGACCAGCGCGTGCCGAGCACGCGAATACCCTCGTACAGCGGCCGAAAGGCGGAGACCCAATCTGAAAGAAGGTCATCGAGCGCCGGATAAAGTTTTTCCTCTGGCGGATCCCACGGCTTCATCAAGTAATAGTGAATGCGCGCTTCGTTGATCGCGTCGATCGCGGCCGTCGTGTCGGCATAGGCGGTTAGCAGCGCCCGCTTGGCCTTCGGATGTAATTCCATGGCTTCCGACAGGAAGCCAACGCCATCCATCAGAGGCATGCGCTGGTCGGCAAGCAGCAAAGCGACAGGATTATTGCGCGCCTTAAGCTCGCGTAGCGTGGAAAGCGCAGCGCTGCCGGAGCTAGCGCGCATTATGCGGTACTTGTCCGCATAATGTGTACGAAGGTCCCGTTCAATCGCGCGCAGGACCTCGGGGTCGTCATCAACGGTTAATAAAACAGGCTTCGGCATATCTTTCAGATGATTGGAGCCGGCGATTCGTTGCAACTTTCGCGTCAAACCCCAGGCGAAATGGCCACCAGATCGAGTCTTCAAGCTACAATTCTTGGGTCGGCCATGTCCAGTCCACTCATCAACGCGATCGCAGGCCTCCATTCTCCGGACGCCGCCGTGCGCTTGGCAGCGGCTAGTGAAGCTCATGCTGCCGGACGGACACCTGCCAAGCTAGCGGCTCAAGCTTGGCTGGCTGACGAGGAGTTGGGCCCATTGCTGCTGGCGCCCAAGCCCGAGATAACTGTGGGGCTGGCGGTGCCGCGGGAAACGTTTGCCAAAATTCGCGCAGCAAATGGCGTGTCTTGCCTTGCGGAGGTGCCCTCGGAACAGGATGCCGAGGAGTTCGAACTGCACTTTTCCGGCGGACCTTCTTTGGACATTCTAACCTCGCGAGCGCCCGGCGGTGATGGTGCGATTGCCAGGTACCTGGAAAAATTTGGAGAGGGTGTGCAACAGGTCGAGTTTCGCTGCCTGAACGTGGACAAGGCGACAGAAATTCTTAAGGAAAAATTTGGAGTGGCTGCGATCTATCCGGAAACGCGTCCCGGCTCGGACGGTACGCGTGTGAATTTCTTCCTCGTCCCCCTGCCGGACAAAGGCAAAGTGCTAATCGAGCTGTACGAGCGTATGGCCACAAAGAGCTGATACATAGAAGTCTGAAACGAACCCCTCAGAATTTATGCGCGAACCACCCTTGTAGGGGCGCTGCATGCTGCGCCCCACCGGAGTCAACTTTTACGAATTCGCAAGTTCCGCCCAGGCCCGCAGAACTTCGGCAACGGTCCAGGCTTGCGCGATGCTCCCGCGCGGCGCGTGCGGCGGGTCGCCATCGAAGATTTCCGCAAGCGTGCCGAGACCCAGTGCAGAGATGTGCGTCCCAAGCGGCTCAAGAATGCGGAGAGCGACCGCGCGATCCCCATAAACGCGGTGATGCGCCAACGCAAATGGCCCCAGCAGCCAGCCCCATACCGTGCCCTGATGATATGCGCCGTCGCGCGCACGCTGATCGCCCCCATAGTGGCCCTGATAGCCCGGCTCCCCGGGCGCCAGGCTGCGCAAACCGTAAGACGTAAGGAGTTGCTGCGCGCAAACGTCCACCACGGATTTCTGCTGATCCTTCCGAAGCGGGCTGACCGGCAACGAAACCGCGAAAATTTGATTGGGACGGAGCGCAGCGTCCTTGCCTCCCTTTCCTCCCAAACCGGTTCCCGCGCCGGGAACATCAATCACATCGAAGCAACAGTTCCGTTCTTCGTTCCAGAATTTCTGGAAGTTGGCTTTGGCTTGTGCGGCAATGCGCTCATAATTCTCAGCGGCCAGGTTCAGACGGTGCGCGAACTGAACCATGGTCTCAAGCGCATTGATCCACAGCGCGTTTATCTCGACTGCTTTCCCGGTCCGCGGCGTGACCACCCAATCCCCTACTTTGGCGTCCATCCACGTCAGCTGAACCCCAGGTCCGCCCGCATAAAGTAGCCCGTCAGCGGAGTCCACGTGAATGTTGTAACGAGTGCCCGCGATGTGCGCATCGACCATCCCCGCTAGAACCGGATATAATTTCTTGAGCGTTGCGATGTCTTGCGTGGTTGCGAAATACTGCCGGACCGCTTCGAAGTACCACAGCGCCGCATCCACGGTGTTGTATTCCGGCTGCCCGCCCGCGTCCGGAAAATTGTTCGGCAGCATGCCGCCATTCACGAAACCAGCGAAAGCGCGCAGGATTTGCCGGGCAATCTCCCGCCGCCCGGTAACGAGCGTCAGGCCGGGCAACGCGATCATGGTGTCGCGGCCCCAGTCCCCGAACCAGTGATACCCGGCAATGATGCTGCGGCCTTCCGGCTCATCCGGCAGGCTCCGCTTCACGACAAACTGATCGGCGGCCAGCACAAGTTGCCTGAGCCACGCAGGATCACCGGCAGCCGGCTCGGGGTTTTGCGATTGCCAATCACTGATCAAAGCTTCTTCTTGACGGCCGCGCGATGCGAGCCCGGCGGGTCCGTCCAGCGAAGTGGTTGCTTCGGTGCTGGCAACAATGCAACAACTATCGCCCACATTCAGTTTCGCGTGAAACAGCGCCGCGAAGAGATGATCTTCGTGATCGTCCAGCCCGCGCTCTCTTTCCATCGGCAGAAAGCAATCGCGATACCACTCATGATGCGGCTCACACCAAGCTTGCGCGCTCTTTAAATAGAATGGTGTGGCGCTGTCAAACGGCAGAACCATCACGCCATGTTCCACCGCCACGATCTTCATGTGCCAGTCCCCGGCATGAGTCGACGAATGGAAATCGCGGTAATTGACCAGCGCTTTCAGGTCCACTTCGAGTGGACTGCTTGCCCGCCCAAGCCTGTATTGAACGAACGTCGTGTTTTCGCCTTCCACCATCCATACGCGTTTCTCGAGCAGGGCATCGGCAAGCGCATAAGTCCAAACCGGCCTGCCGCCGTCGAGACGAAAGCTTTCAAGGAACCGGTAACCCTGCGGATCAACCGCCCCGCTTGCCCACCGTTGCGTGCCAAGCGAGTAAGTCGCCCCTCCATACCGAACCACCTCATCGATACCCGCGACAAGTTGATTCCGTCCCAGCGGCGGCTGAAGCGCCGCAATCAGCAGCCCGTGATACCGCCGCGTCATCCCCCCGGAAATCGTTCCGGAAGCAAATCCGCCGATGCCGTTGGTGACCAGCCACTCTCGCGCTTCCGCATCAGCAAGATTGCCGCATATCTCGCGCCCGAAATGCACTTTACTCCCCGCTCTGTTCGATCAATTTGGCCACCAGCCCCGTCCATCCGGTCTGATGGTTCGCGCCGATCCCGGCCCCGTTGTCGCCGTGGAAATACTCGTAGAACAAAATCAAGTCCCGCCAGTTCGGATCGCTCTGGAAAACTTCCGCCCCGCCGTTGACCGGGCGCCTTCCATCCTTCCCGCGCACAAAAATATGAACCAGCCGCCGGGAAATTTCAGCGGCCACTTCCCACAGATCACACTCATTGCCCGCATGCGTCGGGCATTCCACCTTAAAATCCTCGCCGTAATAATGATGAAATTTCTGAAGCGATTCCACGAGCAGGTAGTTCATCGGAAACCACACGGGCCCCCGCCAGTTCGAATTCCCGCCAAAAATTCCGCTGCTGGATTCCGCCGGTTCATAGTCAACCCGGCTGATGTGATCGTTCACCTGCACTTCATAAGGATGATCCTTGTGATAGCGCGAGAGAGATCGCACCCCATACGGCGACAAAAATTCCGTCTCGTCCAGCATGCGGGTAAGTACCCGCTTCAGCTGTTTGCGGTTGGCCAGCGAGAGCAGCCGCCGAACCCCTCGCGCCGACCGCTGCGTCATTTCAATGTGCTCGGGAACGTCCGCGTGGTTGTCAATGAACCACTGCATCCGCCGCTTGAATCCAGGCAAACGATCCACAACCTCCGGCTCCAGCGTTTCCACGGCGAACAAAGGAATCAGTCCCACCAGGGACCGTATCTTCATGAAATGGTCTCCGCCATCCGGCAGATGCAGCACGTCGTAGTAGAAACCATCTTCGTCGTCCCAAAGCGACAGACCTTCGCTGCCCATATCGTTCATCGCGTGCGCGATGTTCACGAAGTGCTCGAAAAATTTGCTGGCCACATCTTCGTAAGCTGGGTCTTCCTTGGCCAGTTCCAGCGCGATGGCCATCATGTTCAGGCAATACATCCCCATCCAACTGGTCCCGTCCGACTGCTCCAGATGTCCGCCTGTCGGCAGCGGCGCGGACCGATCGAATACTCCAATGTTGTCCAGCCCGAGAAACCCGCCCTGGAAAATATTCATGCCGTCAGGATCTTTTCGATTCACCCACCACGTAAAGTTAAGCAACAGCTTGTGAAACACTTTTTCAAGAAAACCGCGATCCGCCACCCCGCGCACGCGCCGCTCAATTTTGTAAACGCGCCACGCAGCCCACGCATGTACGGGAGGATTCACGTCGCTGAACGCCCATTCGTACGCCGGCAATTGCCCGTTCGGATGCATGTACCACTCGCGTAGAAGCAGGATCAGCTGTTCCTTGGCGTAGTCCGGATCCACAATGGAAAGCGCTACGCAGTGGAAAGCCAGATCCCATGCCGCATACCAGGGATATTCCCATTTATCTGGCATCGAGATGATGTCGTCGTTGTACAGTTGGGTCCAGTCTTTGTTCCGCCCTTTCAACCGCTCGGGAGGCGGCGGCGGCCCCGCAGGGTCGCCATCGAGCCACGTCCGCACATCGTAATGATAAAACTGCTTCGACCACAGCATGCCGCCGAGCGCCTGCCGCATCACGCTTTTCGCGTCGTCGGATAATTCCGTCGTCACGCGCGACGCGTAAAACTCGTCCGCTTCATTCTGGCGAACCGAAAACACCTTCTCGAAGCCTTCCGCAAAATCGTTCGAGGGCGGAACGCCTTCGCCGCGCTCCTCATGTCCTGGCGAAGTGATGATGCCCACAACACTCGGTGATCGCTCCAACGAAGCCAGCGGCTCCATGTCGGTCAATCGCAATTTAAGCGTTTCGCTCTGGCCCGGCGCGAGATTCAGCTTATAGAGCGCGGCCATCTTCGTCCCGGTCTGCTGCGGATTTACCGCCGCCTTGTTTCCGCGAATCAGGTACTCGTGGAAGGCGTCCTTCACATAAGGCGTACGGTTTTTTGATTGGAACAACCGCGCGAAGTTTGTCTCATTCTCGGTAAAAAGCAGCTCCGGATCCCCGGAACAAAGTAGCCAGCGTTTGCCATACTGCCAGTGCTTGAATTCGGCACACAAACTTCCTGGAACGCTCGTAGCTCTCTGCACCGTCGGCCGCCGCAGATCTCTTCCCCAGGACCATGTATTCCGAAACCACAACGACGGCAGCAGATGCAACATCGCCGTTTCCGGCCCGCGATTCACCGCCGTAATCTTAATCAGAATGTCCTCGACGTCCGCCTTGGCGTATTCAATAAACACATCGAAATAGCGGCTATCGGCGAATACCCCCGTATCAATCAATTCGTACTCGGGTTCTGCGCGGCTCCGCCGGCGGTTCTCCTCCACAAGCTTCGCGTAAGGAAATTCCGCCTGCGGATACTTATAGAGCATCCGCATGTAAGTGTGCGTCGGCGTCGAATCCTGATAAAAGTAATACTCCTTCACGTCCTCCCCGTGATTGCCCTCATTGCCCGTCAGCCCAAAAAGCCGTTCCTTCAGTATCGGGTCGCGCCCATTCCAAAGCGCCAGCCCAAAACAGACCAACTGGTGGCGATCCGAGATTCCGCCGATACCGTCCTCACCCCACCGATATGCCCGCGACCGCGCATGCTCATGCGGAAAAAATTCCCACGCCGTCCCATTCGCGCTGTAGTCTTCCCGCACCGTCCCCCACTGCCGCTCGGAAAGATACGGCCCCCAGCGCTTCCAGTACTTCTTACGCGACCGCGCCTCTTCGAGCCGCTGGTCTTCCTTGGATTGAAGTCTGGCCATAGTCTGGAGTCCCTCTGGTAGCAAGCTCAAAACATACTCGCATCTTTTGCGTGAATGCTATGTAACGACCCGCGCCGCAGTGCCCGTTCTGGCACCGCCCCAGGCACAGCCCAGCTTTCTCAAGCGTGTGATGCGCCAGCTCGAGTATTGTCGCAAATTATCCCGGAATTATTGAAACTCCTCGCCGGCAAAAAGACTCCAATAATCGGGGGGGCGCGCCTATGGAAACGCCGGAATCGCCAAATCCGATGTACCCTAAACTGCAAGTGCGCCCGCCCAGGGAACGCGCTTTCGAGGAGATCGATCCCCATGTTTGAGTTTCATACCACAGTTCCAAGGCCGAGCCATCCGCGCGCTCCGCGCCTTCTCATTGCTCTGCCCGCGCTGGCCATCCTTCTTTTCCCAGTCCCTCGCGCACAGGCCCAGGACCGCCAGATGGAGGAGTTGCGCAAACTGAATTCTTCAGTCGACGCGCTCCTCCGCAAAGTTTCCCCCAGCGTCGTCCAGATTCTCGTCACCGGCTATGGCCCGCTCGAAGCAAGCGAAAAAGGGAACACCGGGGTAGTCATCGGACGCCAGCGCGCCATCGGTTCTGGCTTCGTAATCGATCCCAGCGGCTATATCATCACCAACGCCCACGTCGTAAACGGCGCGGAGCGCGTCCAGGTCCTGCTGTCCGACCCCAACACCGACGGCTCCATCGAATCCACTCTGGCAATGCACACGAATCTCGTTCCAGCCAGAATCATTGGCGTAACCAAGGAAATCGATCTCGCGCTCCTAAAAGTCGATGTCCCCAATCTTCCCGCACTGAAGCTAGCCAATTACCGCGACATCCGCCAGGGCGAATCAGTCTTCGCCTTAGGCAGCCCCGAGGGCCTCCGCAACACCGTAACCCACGGCATCGTTTCCTCCGTCGCCCGCCAGACCGATCCGGATTCCACGATGGTCTACATCCAGACCGATGCCCCAATCAATCCAGGCAATTCGGGTGGGCCGCTCGTAGACGTCAACGGCGACGTAGTCGGCGTAAACACCTTCATCCTCACGCAATCCGGCGGCAACGAAGGCCTCGGCTTTGCGATTCCTTGCGGCGTCGTAAACATCGCCTATCAGCAGTTGCGCAAATTCGGCCATCTTCACCGCCCGGAAATCGGCATCAGCGTGCAAACCATCACGCCGACTCTCGCCGAAGGCCTGAAGCTGCCTCAAAAATTCGGTGTCGTGATTTCCGACGTCCTCCCCAGCGGCCCAGCCGTTGCCGCCGGCCTGCGCATCGGCGACGTTTTGGTTGCGATTGACGGCAAAGCCGCCAGCAGCGTGCCCTACGTGGCGTTTCACCTGATATCCCGCGAAAGCGGCGACAAAGTTCACCTCGATGTCCTGCGCCAGAATCTCCACCTCGGTTTCGACGTGGCCCTGATGGAGCCGCCCCACGACATGGATCAAATCACAGCGCTCGCCGATCCCGAAAAAAGCTTGGTCCAGCCGCTGGGAATTCTTGGCGTCGAAATCGACAAGAAAATCGCCTCGATGACCGACGATCTCCGCGATCCCTTCGGCATCATCGTCGCAGCACGCGCCGCAGGGTCCGCCGCCGAAGTTCCTCTGACCACCGGCGACGTCATCCGCACCCTCAATGGCGAGCCCATGACCACCCTGGACCGCCTGCGAAAAACTCTGAAAGCCTTGCCTCCCGGAGCCGCTGTGGTGCTGCAAATCCAACGCGATCAAAAACTGATGTACGTGGCCTTCACCCTGGATTAGGTCCACGCATCCAACTTCTCGGCACTACGCCACTCCGAGACTCCGCCGCACGCGAGCCACAATTTCTTCAGGCGGCAGCCCCGCATCCACCGTTATCGCGCCCTTCGGCTCTTCCAGCGTCGCAAACTGGCTCGCCACCAGATCCTGCTTCGCAAAATGCCCTTTCCGCCCAAGCGCCCGCGCCGAAAACAGCTCAATGCTCCCCTTCAAATAAACCAGTTTCACCTCAGGCCCAATTTCCAGCTCGTCTCGATAACTCTGCTTCAGCGCCGAACACGCAAGCACGACACTCCGCCCCGCGGCAATCCACTCGGCAATTTTGTCATGCAGGATTTTCAACCAGGGCATCCGATCCGCATCCGTCAACGGGATCCCCTGCCTCATCTTTTCAACGTTGGCCGCCGGATGATAATCGTCCCCGTCCGCAAACTCCCATCCCACGCGTTTCGCAAGCAAACTACCAATAGTGGTTTTCCCGGAGCCGGTAGTGCCCATAACGATCACGATCATGCCAACCTCTTCCAGTAGGTATGCCCTGCCTTGGATGCGGCAGATTGGCTCAGAGGGTTTGTATGTAGAATCTTCGCCACACGTCTAGAGTGCGGGAAGTTCGAAGGTCACTCGCCACTCGTCACTCATCACTCGCCACTTCCTGGTTCAAAAAAATCTTCCTTGGTTTTTTCGCCCGGCCATCTCTAAGCCCGGAGCCGTAGGGTCATCCTTCTGAGGATGACCGCTTACCTATCTGCGACCCGTTGGCCGTCGCCTGTAATCCCTCTTCTTCAACTCTTGAACTTTGAACCTTCAACGTGCGCCCCTGCGCCATTTAAACCAATCTCTAAGCCCGCAGCACCGGAGTCCAAACCTGCATCGGCGTAGCCGCTCGATTCGCCCACGCGTAGTAAGGCACAAACCTCAACTCCACAGCCCGGTCCTTCGACGCACTCGCGGCGTACGGTCCATAAAGTGCTGCGCCCCCGCTGGATTTTTCATAAGCCGCCCCCATGTGCTTCAACACCACAATCCCACCAAGCAGATCGCCTTTGACCTCTTCGCGAAACTCCCCTGGCGAATTCGGCCGCAAGTCCAGCGCCACATCGAACAATTCCGTCCCATCCGGCTGGTCCAGTTGCTCCAGGCAATAAACCAGCGGCCCACGCTGCACCGCCACCCGCCCATAGTCATCCACAACGCGCCGGTTCGCCTGCAATACCTGCGGCGCCATCCCAAACTTCAAACTAACCAAGTCGCCCGCCGCCCAGCGCCTCTTCAACGCAAGATACGCGCCCGAGCTCACCCCAGAAACCCCTTTGCCATTCACAGAAACTTGCGTGCCGTTCGACCACCCCGGAATCCGCAAGTAAAACGTAAATTCCGCAGGCTTCGCCGGCGAAACCGTAATATCCACGCCGCCATCCCACGGATAATTCGTCTTCTGCACCACCTTCAAACCAGTCCCATCCTCCAGATGCCAATCCAGCACAGAATTATCGTAGAGGTGCACATACAACCCATCCTTGCCAGTGCTGTAAAAATATCCGGGCAACGAAGCAAACGTCCGCTCCAGATTCGGCGGGCAACAAGTCGTGTCGTACCACGGATTCCGAATCTTATCGCCTCCCGACGGATCAAACCCCAGCGGATTCCGGTAGCAATACAGCGTCCCATCGAGCGACATCCCCGAATTGATCCCGTTATAAAGCGCCCTCTCGATGACGTCCGCATACTTCGCATCCCCAGTAGCCGCAAGCATCCGCCAGTTCCACATCATGTTCCCGATCGCCGCACAACTCTCCCCATACGCCGTAAAATTCGGCAGCTCGTACGAATCCCCAAACGCCTCGCCATCGCTCCGCGCACCCACTCCGCCCGTCACATACATCTGGCTCGACACGAGATCTTCCCACAGCACATTCAGCGTCTTCCAGTAAGCCGCATCCCCGGTCTCCATGTAGTAGTCCGTCGCCCCGCAGCACGCATACATCGCCCGCACCGCGTGTCCCTCCAGATGCGTCCGCGTAGTAAACGGAATTCCGCAGAAGTGATAAACGTAGCCGCCGTAGCCGTCCCTGGGCGGCTTGATGCGGTCATCGCCCTGCAAAACATATCCCGCCCAATCAAGATATTTCCTCTCTCCCGTCGTGCGATACAACTCGATGAGCGCCATTTCAATTTCCGGATGTCCGGAGAAAACCGGCTTCTTGTCAGCCCCCGGCCCAAAATTCGGCAGCAGGTAGCCGTCCATGTAACGAATGGTGGCGTCCAGCAAAGTGCGGTCACCCGTCGCACGGTAAACCGCAATCGCCCCCTGCATCATGTGCCCCAGGTTGTAAAGCTCATGGCCCGAACTTTGCACCTGAGGCTGCATCCGCAGTTTCGCCTTGTCTCCAGCGTAGTACGTATTCAGGTATCCGTTCGGCTCCTGCACCGCCACAACTTCCTTAATAATCTTGTCCGTCAAGGCATGCAATTCCGGCCGATCCCCAGACTGCAACGCAAATCCCGCAGCCTCCGTCCACTTGTAAACATCCGAGTCCGAGTACACCGGCCCGCGCTGCGGCGCATCACTCTTTCCCACAAGCCGCAAAAAGTTATCCATCCGCCCATTAGCCTCAAGCAATTTCTCCATCGACGGAATACTGCTATTCACATTAATCTCGCGCCGCGCCCCCCAAAATCCCTGTGTAATCGTCACCGCCCGCACAGGCACATTGCGCAATTTAGCGTAAGGCGACTTATCCAAAAACATCACGCCCTCATCCTTCCACTCCGCACCACCCGAAGCCAGCCCGCCTCCCGCCGCCGAAGCCAACAATTCATGCACTGGCATAGCCCCCACCGCAGCAGCAGAAATAGCAGTCCCCACAAATTCCCGCCGCGACCATGACAATCGATGAGCCATTACAACCTCCCAACCGCGCATTCCTTCTTGTCCAGCCGCGAAAACACCGTTCTCAAGCAAACCATACACACCCACTCACAATAAGTCGTTCCAGCAGATGCACGCAATCATTTTCCCCGATAGGCGCGGGCCAATTTCGGTAAGCATAAGCTGCACCGCAGACCGTGGAGTACAATCACGACCGGCCTCATTAAGGCTGCGGGTTTTGACCCTTCTTCCCATTGCGAAATTTCTAACTTGACCCGCATTTACCCCGTGGTACAATGCTTGCGTAAAGTTCTGCGCCTCGCTCATGCGAGGCGCTTCTGTTTTGGCCCCATGTTGTAGCGCCGGCATCCTGCCGGCGTTTTTGCTTTAGTGGCACAGGCTTTAGCCTGTGCTCTTTTTCTGACCCGAAATCCCAAAACTCAACTCTAAGGAGAATTCTAATGTCGTCACTCAGCCCCAAGGACCGCGTGTCCCTATGCATGTTCGCCTACGCCGATGGCCGCCGTTGCCGCACTCCCCGCATCAGCACCCATCCGCATTTCTGT